>Ga0208373_1000206_pt1 | contig 113159 bp, 103 predicted proteins | sample RifOxyC2_FD_184036 | JGI IMG/M metagenome (GOLD analysis project Ga0208373, IMG submission 184036) | Soil microbial communities from Rifle, Colorado - Rifle Oxygen_injection C2 (SPAdes) | ecosystem: Environmental > Terrestrial > Deep subsurface > Rock core/Sediment | place: Rifle, Colorado... | reverse complement strand
GAAAAAATGGGTAATTGGATTAATTGGTATAACACTAAACGTTTCCATTGGGGGCTAAATTTAGAGACTCCTGTGGATTATTTAATCAATAATGGCTATGTTGTCCAATATGTGGTGAACTAATACATTTATTTGAATTTTAAACCTATTACCAGTATAATATATTTATTATTTATGAGTTTTATTGTATAAATTAGAATTTTTTTGTGTATTAAAGAAGATAATCCTGGTATTTATAAATAATCAATAGTTAGTTAATGGGTAACCGGGGTTGCTATTATATATATCGCTATTTATAAAATTTTTCATTAATTATGTCATTAAATAATAATTGTGCAATCATAGTCGGGGCAAGGCCGAATTTTATTAAATTAGCCCCCTTTATAAAAAAAGCAAAAAATTATCCTGAATTTAAGTTTAAGATCATACATACCGGACAGCATTTTGATAAAAACATGTCAGATATTTTTTTCAATGAAATGGAAATTCCTAAGCCGGATATTCAGTTGGATATAAACGGAAAATACTATACAGAAAAAATGGGAAAAATGTTTAATGCCCTAAAAAAAGTTTTTAATGAAAATAACTTTGATTCGGTGATTGTTTTCGGTGATGTAAATTCAACTTTGGCCGGAGCCATAGCTGCTGTAAAAAATAATTGTAAAATAATCCACATTGAATCCGGTTTGCGTAGTTATGACAGGCGAATGCCGGAAGAAATAAATCGAGTTATTGTTGATCATTTGTCAGACATTTTATTTACTACAGAACCGGCCGCAAACCATAATTTGTATTTAGAGGGGGTGGAAAAAGAAAAAATAAAATATGTCGGGAATATAATGGTAGAGAACATAGAATTATTTTGGAACAAGTTTATGAAATCAAAAATTGTTGATGATTTAAATATAAAAGAAAAAAAATATATAGTAACAACCGTTCATAAATTGAAAAATACTGATGATCCCAAAAATTTGAAGAAAATTTTAAAAATAATTAACAATATCAGTAAAAATTATAAAATTATTTTTCCTATACATCCAGGTACCAGAAAAAAAATATATAATTATAATTTGGAGAACTATTTAAAAAATATTACAGTTATTGAGCCTTTGGGATATTTTGATTTTATGAAATTGGTTATAAGTAGCAAGGGGGTAATTGGTGATTCATGCGGAATTCAGGACGAAACCAGCCACTTGGGAGTGTCTTGCTGCACTTTAAATAATAACACAGAGAGGCCCATTACAATTGAATTAGGTTCAAATAAGTTATTTAATATAAATAATTTAATTATTGACGATTTAATTGATCATTTGAATAATGATTTTAAAAGTAAACACATTAAATATTGGGATGATAAAGTAAGTGAAAGGATATTTAAGGCTTTACAAAACGAATTATAAATATGGGATTTTACAGAAAAAAATTAATAACTTTTTTTATCAATGAAGAGTGTAACATGAAGTGTATTTATTGTCCGATTCATTCTGAAAACAGTCCTCATAAATCCAAGCCCAAAGTCATTGATTTGAAATTTGCCAAAAAGGGAGTTGATGATTATTTTAGTAATGATTTTTTCGCTCCCCATGAAAAGAAAGGCATTCGTATTTTTTCAAATGGAGAAGCTATGTTGGAATTTGAAACAGTAAAAGAGATTGTTGCTTATGCCCATAAAAAGGCTGATAATGATTTATTTGTGGAGATGCAGACTAATGGATATTTTGGGAAAGATAAAGCAGATTGGATTAAAAAAAATGTTGATTTACTTTGGATATCAATGGACGGTCTTAAAGAGATTCAAAATAAGCACAGACCTACGATAGATGATAATTCCAGTTTTGAGGTTTTAAATAAGAATATTAAAAATATTTCCAAATCCAAAAGGACCAAGGTTGGTCTTAGGGCTACTATTAGTAAATATAACGTAGATAAACAAATTGAGTTAATTGATTATGCTATAGATAATAAATTAGCAGCGGTATTTGCTGATCCTTGGGGCAGTTTGGCAGAAGCAGAGGGACAACCGGATTTGATGCATTATGCTAAAGAATTTTTAAAGGCTTGGAAATATGCGCGTCAGAAAAGCATGACTTATGGCAATGAAATGACGGTTAACTTTGATGAAGAAGTTGAAATATATTGCCGATCATGCATACCGGCTCCGCAATTTACTCCTGATGGTTATGTGTCTAGCTGCGATATGGTAAATAATAAAGATGGATTTTTGCCTAAATTATTTCCGGAGTTGATTTTTGGTGAATATAATAAAAAAGAAAATAAAATTTATTATAATCAGTACCACATTAAAAAATTGCAGAGCAGGAATGTATATAACCTGAAAGATTGTCGAAATTGTATCGTCCTTAAGCATTGTGCCGGCGGATGTATTGGTATTGCCATGTCTGCCAGTTTTGATTTTTATGGCAAACATGATAAATATTGCGCAGTCACTAAGTATTTATTTAAAAAAATGTCAGAAATAGTAAATAATGGTTATGATAAAAATATTCCTATTCATCCCTAGTTTTTAGAATAACGAATATGGGTTTAAAAATTATTTTTGCATTGTGTTATTTTCAAGTATTAGGGTTAATCCAGACAGGATATATCAAGCAAACAGCACGGTACTTTTGATATTAGGACATTAAATTCAAAAGAAAAAAACAAAGAAAAAGATAGGTTATAAAAATATATAAAACTAGAAAAAATAAAATTGAGACAGCGGGCAAATTGGGAAATAAGTTATTTATTAAAATGTTTTCCAAAATAGCAGAAACATTAAAATTATATTCCATATTTTTATTGTAAACAAATTTTTTAATTGAAAAAAATAATGAAAAGACCTAAAGAAATAATGATAGAGATTGAAACCAGATGTAATCTGGATTGTGATTTTTGTTTTAATCAAAACAATTTTGCGCATAACGGAAGAAATATAGAGAATAAGTTAACAAATGAATATGTGAAAAAGATTATTAATGCTGCAGTTGATTTTGATGTTATGGCTTTACGTTTTACCGGCGGGGAACCGTTAATGCGAGAAGATATTTGGGATTTGGCAGAATATGCAAGGAAAAAAGATGTAAAATTATGTTTAAATACTAATGGTTTATTAATAAAAGATATTAAGACCGCAGAAAGGATAGTTAAATATTTTGAGAACGTTTTGATCCCTTTACAATATATTGATTTTAGTGAAAGAAGTTTATTAGCACAGAAAAAGTTAAAAGTTATTAACCTATTAAGAAAGGCGGGAATTAAGATTTTACGTGTCGGCACTGTAGCTACGGAGAATTTAATAAATAATTTTGATGATTTTTATAAACTTATTAAAAAATTACCAATAAATGAATGGGAGCTATATCGAGTAATGCCTAGCGTTGAGAGTGATAATCCTTTTAGTGGTGAGATGTTAAAAAAATTGGTTGAAAAGTTGCTAAAAGTTAAAAAAGAAAGCCCCATTAATTGTTATATAGCAAACGCGATTCCTTTTTGTGCTTATGATCCTAAAAAAATTCAGGAAGTTTCCCGTGGAGCAAAGGCGGTTGATGGACACAGTAGATTCGTGATTGATCCACGAGGTTTTGCTAAGCCGATGTATTATATAAATGAAAATATTGGTAATCCTTTGGATTTGGATGCTTGCTGGAATCATGATTTTATGAAAAAGATGAGGAGTTTGGGATTTGTGCCCCATGGATGTAGGGGGTGTATGTTTTTAGAAAAATGTAAAGGGGGGTGCAGGTTTTCTGCTAAAATTATAAAAGGAAATTATGGGGCGGCCGATCCCCTAATGAATAACAAAAATAAAATTTTAAAATAATTTTATGTATTATTTTGCGGGTATTTTTGATTTAAAAAAGGAAAAAAATACGGAGAAAATTTTTTTAAACATGTTTTCTGGTGAAAATAAAAAAAATTGTTATATTTTTTATGACCAATTTTTTTATTTGGGTTATAAATTACCAAATAATAAATATTCTTGTTTGGATGTACCCAGGTTTTTTAGGCCAAGCAAAAATATCTCTATAGTTATTGAAGGTAATGTTGATAATTTGAATAATTTTTGTTGTAAGAAAGGTGGCTTGGGCGATGTTTTTTTAGAGTTGTATAACAGATTTGGAATTTCTTTTTTAAAGGAGCTATCTGGTAATTTCTCTTTTGTGTTATATGACGCAAAGAAAGAAAAAATATTTCTTTATAGAAGTAAGGTTGGTTTAAAGCCTTTATATTATTCCATGGTTGATAAGAAAATTATTTTTGGTTCTATTATAAGGTCAGTGGTATCATCTTGCGTAAAAAAAAAGTTAAATTCAACGTATGTAGCAAGTTATTTTTTTCTAGACGGATTAAATATTGGAGATTCTACCGAATATGAAAATGTTTATAATTTAATGCCTGGCAACCTTCTTGTTTTTGGCAGGAATGGTAAAGAGGTGCAAGATTTTAGTTTTTTTTCTGAACCAAAATTTTTACCAGATAAAACAGTAAAAGAATATTGTGATGATTTTTTTAAAAAAATACAAGAAGCTATAAAAAAAGAAATTCAAAAAGAAAAAAAATGCAGTATCGCTTTTTCTGGAGGAGTGGATACGGGATTACTGCTTGGATTGTTGGATAAAGAGGGTGTTTTGGTTGAAACAAAAACAGTTAATTTTAAAACCATCAGTAGAAAAAATGAAGATTATAATCGTGCAAAAAAAAGAGCCGCTGATTATGGGATTAATCATAAAGTTGTTATTTTTAAGCCTAAACAATTTTTAAAAATCTTAAGCGAAGTAGTACCAAAATTAGATAGATTAGCTAATATAAATATACTAAACTCTTTGATTATTTTTAGGTTAATTTCTGAGGGCGGTGATATTATTTTTTCCGGTGATGGAGCAGAGGAGCAATTGGGTTTTTATAATTATCATGGTTTTGCTTATAATTTCGATCGAATGGTTAAAAATTTACCACTAAGCGACACAAGAGATATTTATCAAAATAGTTTGCTAGTTATTTATAACTCTATTTTTTGTCGTTCTTGGGAGTGGAAAAACAATGTTTCTCCCAAAGCATATTTTACGGATTTATTTAGTAATGATTTTAATAAAAAAATAAATAATGCAAATCTTTATGGTTATTTTTTAAGATGTATAGATAGAACCATTGATTCCAGTACTACGGTTAACACACCTTCGCAGTTTCCCAGTTTGTTTAATAAAATTTTGAGTTTAGATTTTATAAATAATATTGTGCCAAACAAATTTATGCTTTCTGATATAACCTCAAGACTTTATTCAGTAAAAATTTCTTTACCTTTTGCATCAGAAAATTTGGTACATTTTTTATTTCGAATACCGGCATTTCTTAAAACTAGAAATGATAATTATGCTAATTCTAAATACATAGAAAGATTGGCATTAAGTAGATTTATGAATGATGATATTGCTTTTTCTGAATTTAAATCAGGATCTGATATCCCGTTTTGTGAGTGGTTGCTAGATAAAGATTTTGAAAAAATGGTTAAAAAAGTTTTGTCACCAAGAAGGGTGGCAAGAATAGGTGTGTTTAAAAAAGATTATATAGAAAAAATAATAAAAGAGCATTATAAAAACAGAAAAGTAATAATAAGGGGTTCTGTGTGCATTAAAGACGGAATTGATCATATGCACAAAATACTAAAACTTGTGGGCTTTGTGCTGTGGTGGGAAAATAATTTTGATAATAAGTAGGTTTTATAGAAAATAAGCAAAATGGTATAATGTTTTTAGGTTTGTATCAATTTTTCGGTGTCATATAAAAAACAATAAACCATCTAAGAATTATAATTTATGGAAAGAGTAGATATAAAACTTGGTTTTTATTGCAATAATCTGTGCAAATTTTGTGTTCAGGGCAGAAAGAGAGATTTTTTACCGGCTAAGGATAAACAAGAAGTAATAGATTCCCTTCGGGAAGCTTATGACAAAGGCAAGAGAGAGGTTGTTTTTACCGGCGGAGAACCAAGTCTTCATCCGAATTTTTTAGAATTAGTTAAGCTCGCTCGGGGCATTGGTTTTGAACAAATACAGATACAATCAAACGGAAGAATGTTTGCTTATTTGAATTTTTGTATAAAAGCCATTAAAGCCGGAGCAAGTCAGTTTTCACCAGCATTACATGGATCTACATCGGAGATTCATGATTTTTTGGTTGGTGCCGAGGGGGGGTTTAATCAAACTATTAAGGGTATTAGAAATTTGAAAAAATTAGATCAATATGTTTTGACTAACACGGTTATTACTTCTAAGAACTATAAAGATTTGCCGAATTTAGCGGAGCTTTTAGTTGATTTGGATGTTGACCAGTTTCAGTTTTCCTTTGTGCATATTTTGGGAACTGCAGATCAAAATAAGGATTGGATTGTACCCAGAAAAACAGAAATAATGCCCTATGTTAAAGATGGTTTGGATATAGGCATGAGAGCAGGGAAGAGGGTGACCACCGAGGCTATTCCTTATTGTTTTATGCATGGATATGAGAATAATGTGGTTGAATCTGTGATGCCGGAGACAAGGATTTATGATGCCGGTTTTGTGGTTGAGGATTATAAAGATTATCGTGTTAATAGCGGAAAAGGCAAGATAAAAAGAAAAGAATGTCGAAAATGTAAATATTTTGATATTTGCGAGGGACCATGGATAGAATATCCCAATATTTACGGCTGGGATGAATTTAAACCAATAGATTAATTTAATGCATGTATAAAATTTTTTATAGCCCACTGTTTTACTTTATGCTTTGCCACTTTGTGTTAATGGTGGTGCTTTTTGTTTTGAATTTTAAATATTTAATAAAAGAATTTAAAAAAATTAACAAAAAAGTATTATTGATATTGTTGATAATTTTTTTATTTGGTTCTTATTTGAGAAATTCCGAGTATTGGCTTGGTACACACACCGACGGTTATGTTGCTCAGGAATCGGCTAAAATGTGGATTTTACATGGAGAACATTTTAAGTCTTGTGGACTGGGCAATCAAATTGAGTGCGAAATACCTGAACAGGTATTAGCCCCACCAGGATTTCCCCTCTTAATAGTTATAGCCCACCTAATATTTGGATTAAATAGCCTTAATGCCTCGGTGATTTCCGCTGTTTTAAGTAGTTTAATAATAATTTTGGTATTTCTAAACTCGTGGTTGTTGTTTAAAAATGAAAAAATAGGATTAATTTCTGCTTTTATTTTTAGTGTTATTCCAATCAATATTATAAATTCTCAAACAGGACTCTCTCGACCCGTTGGCTTATTTTTTGTCTCTATTTGTGTTTTATTTTATTTATTGGCATTAAAACATAAAAAATATAGCCTTTGGTTTGCTGTTGTGGTTTTTTTGTCATATGCTATTTATGTTCGTCAAGAAAGTTACGCCCTTTTGCCTGTTTTTTTGTTATTTTTTGTAATTTTTAACTGGAGAAAAATAAAAAATTTTAAAGAAATATATTTAGAATATTATTTAAAATTTATAGAAATTAGTTTGATATTTTTTATCTTACAACTACATGTTTTAAGATGGTTGCTATTTAACAATCCGTATAATTCATATGGTCACGGTGGTTTTTTCGCACTGCATTATAGTGGAATATTAATTCAGGGCAAAGCTTTGTTTTTACAATTATTTAATAATTGGGGAGATTTCTATCATTATAATTTTATTTTTTCCTTTTTTTTCTTGTTTGGATTTTTTATTTTATTGGTTAAATTTAAAAAAAATAATTTTTTTATTTTATCAATTTTTGGAATTTATTTCTTGGTTTACAGTTTAATGTTTGATGGCGGTATGGCTCTTGGCAAATATGTGCTTACTGGTGATTATATGCGTCGTAGTATTATGTTTGATTTATCTTATTCTATTGTTTCGGGATATGGTTTATTTTTTATCTTTTCATTGTTTTTAAAAGGAAAAAATTTTTTGAGTAATATATTTATTTTTTTTATATTGCTTCATCTGTTGTTTTTATTTCAATTTATTTTTAACACAGACATTAATAACCTAAAATTAATATATTTACCAAATTCTTTGTTTAAAGATTCAAGGGCTGATAAGGAGGGCGATAAAACATTGATTCATCCAAATAATGAATATTGGAATATTATTAAAAATACCCCAAACAATTGCATGGTTGTTAGTAGTCAATATTTACTTGTGACTAGTGATTATTTTAAAAACAATAACAGAAAAACAGCACAAATTGACTTAATAAATCACCAAACACAAGATAAATACCTAAAAGTTTTTAAAGAGTCGAAATGTATTATATATATTTCCGATTATCGTTGCAGACATTCAGATGATTTTGGATGTCTTTTTATTGACAGATATTTTGAGAATGAGCCATTATACAAAATAAACGATTTAACCGTAAATATGGTAAAAATTAAAGATTAGGAAACCATATTTTTTGTACACAACCAATCTTTTATAATTTAACTATGAAAGTTTTATTACAAGAACCAATTATACCTCCAAGAATTACATACGGAAAGTTTTCTGCCGGAACGGGCAACAATACTTTTCCTTATGGTCTGGCATCTATGGCAGAATTTATTAGGATATTTGGTTACAGCGTTTCTTATTTAGAGCCCAATATTGAAAAAATGAGCATTAAACAATATTGTAAATATCTGGCTGATAATAATTTTGATGTTATTGGCATTGGTTCAACCACATTACAGATGAAATATGCGATTAACACATTTAGATTGATAAAAAAAGTAAACTCCAATATTATAACAGTGCTAGGGGGTGTTCATGGTACGATTATGCCACATGAAACACTTCGAGCTACACGGGCAATTGACTATTTAATTTTGGGTGAAGGGGAAAAATCATTTAAAAAGCTTCTTGATTATATTCAAGCCGGAAAAAAAGAGTTGATTGATGGCCTTGATGGCGTGGCATTCCAAAGAGGTAATCATATTATTGTAAAGAGTCCAAACGAGAATGATTATTTAAAAGAAGATGAATTGTGCATACCGGCCTATGATTTATTTCCGATGCAAAAGTATGTTGCCCAGATAACATATGCAAAAAAATTCCCATCTTATTCAATAGTTGCATCCCGTGGTTGCCCGTTTAAGTGTTCTTTTTGTTGTGGCAGCAGTATTTCTGGACATAAGGTAAGATATAAAAACATAGATAAACTCATTGATGAAATTGAACTATTAAAAAATAAATATAGAGCCAGGGGAATATTTTTTCTTGACTCTACCTTTACTCTCAACAAAGAATGGGTAGAAGAATTTTGTAAAAAGTTTATAGAAAAAAAAATAAAAATTCCCTGGGCGTGCAATTCTCGTGTTGACACAGTAAATGAAGAAATGTTGCGCCTTATGAAGCGTGCTGGTTGTTGGGAAATACTCTTTGGTGTTGAATCGGCTAATCAAAAATCACTTGATTTAATCAAAAAGAATACTACCGTTGAAATGAATACATACATACTAAAACTATCTCAAAAAATGGGTTTTTATACTTATGCCACCTACATCATTGGTTTGCCGGGGGAGACAGAAAATGATGCCCTAAACACAATAAGTTACGCAAAAAAAATTGGCACCCCCCTCGCGATGTTCTATTTGCCTGTGCCTTTCCCTAAAACTGAATTATGGCATATTTGTAAGAAAGATGGGGGATTGAGGGATGATTGTGATTGGGATGAGTATAATTTATGGGATGCATCAAACCCTGTTTACATAAACCCCTTAATAGGAAAGGAAAAAATGAAAAGGTTGCTGAGGTATGCATATCAGAGTTATTATTTTACTCCCAAGGTACTTTTGAAGAATTTGTCTGAATTTATATTATTTCGACAAAGTTTTAGAAAGTATGCATATGGACTAATGGCTTTGGGGGGATTTGTATTTTCTAAAAAATAGATTATTTATTAGAGATATGAAAATATTTTTATGAAAAAAATATCACTTATCATTCCATGTTTTAATGAAGAAGATGGAATAAAATATATTTTAAAAAGCGTGCCATCCTATATAGACGAAATTGTTGTGGTTGATAATAATTCAGCCGACAATACAGCAAAGGTTGCAGGGCAGTATGGCGCAAGAGTTGTTTTTGAAAAACAAAGGGGATATGGCAATGCTTATTTATCGGGATTTAAAAATGCTACTGGTGAAATTTTTATCACAATGGATGGAGATGGTTCTTATTCCTTGAAAGATTCAACGAGAATGTTGGGTTATATTTTAAATAATGGTATTGATTTTGTTTCTGGGTGTAGATTTCCCCTTAACGATAAGAAATCAATGAGGATTTTAAATAGATTTGGTAATTGGTTTTTAACCCTTGTTTTTAATTTGCTTTCTGGGAGAAATGTGAAAGATTCACAATCTGGAATGTGGGTATTTAAAAAAGAAGTGCTAGACAAAATAAAACTTAAAAGCGGAGGAATGTCATTATCAGAGGAAATTAAGATGGAAATTATTCTCCATGAGGATATAAAATTTTTAGAAGTTCCAATCAGCTATAACAAGAGGGTTGGGGAAACTAAATTAAGAAGAGCAAAAGATGGTTTATTAAATTTATTTTTTTTAGTTAAAAAACGTATAGAAATATTTTTTAGAAAATAAACCCATAATAATAGTTAATACCTTTAAAAAGTGATTAGTAAAATAATAAAAATAAATTATGAATATTTTAGTGACTGGCGCAGGTGGTTTTTTGGGGGGACATGTTTGCCGGAGATTGGTAGAAAATGGTTACAGCGTTATTGCCTTAGTCAAAGAGAAAAGAGAATATCCATTATTAAAGATAAATAATATAGAGTTTTTGTATGGAGATATTACTAATATCTCATCCCTTAAAGGGGCAGTAGATAGGTGCGAAGCAGTTTTTCATTTGGCTGCAGTTAATAGTTTTGATAAAAAAGATAAAAATTTATTTTACAAAGTAAATGTGGGGGGCACAAATAATGTACTGCAGTTATTGAAAGGGTATAAGGATAAAAGATTGGTTTTCACAAGCACAAGAGGAACATTGGGTCATAGACCAAATTTTGAGCCCGTTAATGAATTAGATACAGCAACTCCCGAGGATCTAGTAGATGACTACTTAAAGTCGAAATTTATTGCTGAGAAAAATGTAGCGGAGGCTATAGAACGGGGATTGGACGGTGTAATAGTGAACCCCACCGCCCTCATTGGTCCTTTTGATATAAAACCATCTCCGATTGGGAAAATAATTTTAAGTTTATTGCAAAATAAATTACCGGTTTATGTTGGTGGGGGAATTAATTTGGTTGATGTTAGGGATGTGGCAATGGGTCACGTACTAGCATTCAACAAGGGGAAAACCGGAGAAAGATATATACTTGGAAATGTAGATATTAAGATTAAAGATTTCCTTAGATTGGTGTCAAAATATTCCGGAATTCCGATGCCGAAAATTGAATTGCCGTATTATCCCGCATTGGTTGGTGCGTCAATATTGGAGATAATAGGAAAAATTACAAAAATTACCCCGCTAATTTCTAGTGCAAAAATAAAAACAGCCAAGCTGACTAATTTTTCCTCCATAGAAAAAGCTCAAAAATATCTTGATTATCAACCAATATCTATTAATGATACAATTAAGGATACAATTAAATGGTTTAAAGAAGAAAATAGATTATGAAAATTTTATTATTAAATCCCCCTGCCCAATCTTTATATCTCAGGGATATGTATTCAAGCACAAAATCAAAGTGGGGCTACTCTTGGCCACCAACAGATATTTTATTGTTGAGCGGTATTCTTTGCAGGGAGCATGAAATTCAGCTATTAGATGCAAATATTTTAAAATTAAGCCCCGAAGAAGCATTGTTAAAAATTGATAAGGATATTAATGTGGTTGTTTTTATGATAGGTTCTTCTTCTTTGTATAGTGATATAGAGTTCATAAGAAAATTGAAAGAAAAAATACCCAACATCAAGGCCATTGGAACCGGTGGTTGTTTATTGCACAAACCAGAATTTTTTTTAGAGAGATTTGTTGAAATAGATGCGGTTTTATTAAATTTTGTTACCAATAGCATATTGGATTATTTAAACAATAAAAGTGACATAAAAAATTTAGTTTATAGAAAAGATAATAAAATAATAAACGGCGGAAATTATTTTCCAAAGAATAATTTTATTGTTCCCATTCCCAGGCATGAATTATTACCGATTAATAAATATATATTGCCACACGGCAAAAGAAACCCGATCACTTCGGTGTTGACTAGTTTTGGCTGCCCGTATAAATGTTCTTACTGTGTAGTTCAAAATATTGAATATTTAGCGCGAAATATTGAGAATGTTTTAGAAGAGTTAAGATATATAGAAAAACTTGGTATAAAAGAAATAATATTTAGAGATAACACATTTGGTGTCAATAAAGAAAGAACAAAAGAGTTGTGCAGAAAAATTATTCAGGAAAAAATTGATATATCATGGGTTTGTGATTCACGGGTAGATGTTTTGAATGATAAAGAACTTTTGTTGTTAATGAAAAAATCGGGTTGTCATACAATTCATTTTGGCCTAGAAAGCGGAGATGATGAAATATTAAAAAAATATAATAAGGGTATAACACAAGAAGACATGAAAAAAACATTTGCATTGTGCAGGGATGTGGGCATTAAAACAATGGGATACTTTATTATTGGTTTACCGGGAGAAAATAAAGAATCAATAATTAAAACAATTTTGCTTGCTAAAAATCTAGATTGTGATTATGCATCTTTTAACATACCAATACCTATATACGGTACAAAATTACGAGAAGAGGCAATAAAAAATAAATGGATTAATGATAATGTAGATGTTTTTGATGGTTCATTTTTTCCTGTTATTGAAACTGAAGATTTGACAACGAGGGATGTTTGGAGTTTAAGAAATTTGGCAATCAGAAGATTTTATTTAAGACCAAGATTCATTTTTAAAAAGTTGGTTGGAATAAGAAGTATGAGCGATTTGTTGTTTTTGTTAAAAAATTTTAAATTATTATATAGTAAATAATTCTATGAAATTATTGTCGATAGTAATACCCATATATAACGAGGAGGAAATATTGGAAACCGAAGTGAAATCAATAATCAATGAAATGAATAATAGAAAGTTTGAAAAGTATGAAATTTTTTTGGTTGAAAATGGAAGTACGGATAACACAAAGAATATAGCAAAAGAATTGTCAGAAGATTTTCAAAATATTAAAATGATTAGTCTAAAAACCTCCAATTATGGAAGAGCTATTAAAGATGGTATTCTGCGGTGCAATGGTGACAATGTAGCAATTTTTAATATTGATTTTTGGGATGTAGATTTTTTAATCACTTCAATCAATTATTTATTATCAGGGGAAAGTGATATTGTTTTAGGTTCTAAGGTTATGTCTGAATCAGAAGATACTAGGTCACTTTTGCGTCGTTTTATTACTAAAAACTTTAATTTATTTCTAAAATTATTTTTTGATTCCGGTGGTGTGGATACTCATGGTTTAAAGTTGTTTAGAAAAAATATAATTATAAACATAGTGAAAAAATGTATTACAGATAGAGAGCTTTTTGATACAGAATTTATTCTTAGGTCTCAAATGGGAGGATTAAGAATTAAGGAAATTCCGGTTATTTGTGAGGAAAAAAGAAAAAGTACCACCGGAGTGCTTGCGAGGGTGCCAAGCACTATAATTGACATTGTAAGATTGTTTTACAACATAAAAATAAAATATGAATAAAAAAGAAAAGGGAAAAGATATAAAATATTGGTTTTTAAAAATGCCATATAATTTTTTATTATTTTTTATTGTTCAAGTTCTTGTTGTGGTTCTATTTCCTTTGCAAATTTACGAGGCATATGTTGATATATCTCCATATCTTTCCATCTTCTATTTTTTATTGATTATTTTTTTACCAGAAATAATTATTTATTATTTGTTTTTAAACGCGAAGCATCTTAAAAAAATAATTTATAATGATTATTTTCTTTTGTTGTTTTTTATTTTAGTTCTTGTGACTGGAATTTTTTTATTAATACATATCCCGGTTGTTTCTAGATTAGACAAGGGGATGAGCGCTTTAAGCGTCATAGCTGAGCCAGTAGACATTGGTTTAATAGCTGATTTTGGTGGTATTTTTAAAGCTAAAGCATATTTTTTATTTTTTAATTTTTTGGACAGTTTTTTTCAAATAAATTTTAAGGTTTTAGCAAATATTAATACCGTATTTGTAATGCTTGAGGCTATCGCGGTTTATTTTATTATTAAATTATTAACAAAGAAAAACATAATAGCATTTTTGTGTGGGTTGGTATTTTTATTTTATTACAATAATTATTTTTGCAGTTTGGCACCAGATTACGCTATATTGGGAGAAGTGTTTAATGTTTTTAGCTTGTTTACCCTGTTGTTGTATTTAAAAACAAAAGATATTAATACCCTGATTTGGAGTTTTGGTATTTTATTGTTTTCCGTTTTTTTAAGAGTTGGTTCAGAAATATGGTTTTTCATTTATTTTGTTATATTTTATCTTGAATCAAGAAATTCTAAAAATGATTTTATTAATAATAAAATAAATTTATTTTTATTGCTTTCATTGCCCTGTATTTTTCCAGTTTTTTTGTTATACGCCAGTTCTTCATTTATAGGATCAGATAATGCCGGAAATTTTACCGATCCAGAAATGGCAACCCAGATTGTAAACAATGGAAATAATGTTATGGGATTATTAAAATACCATTTTCTTATATTATCTAAAAATTTTTTTTATAATTTTTATTTCTTAAAAACCCATGTTCCGCTGTTTTGGATAATACTTTTTATTCCGGTATTGGCAATGAAGAATAAAAGGACTTGGATTTATTTTTTATATTTTTTAATTTTCTTTTTTGTTATCACCACATTTCACTACGATCAAAGATTAGACGCCTTTAATTATTTGGCATATTTATTTATACCATTAATAATATTATATGGTTTCTTTCTGCGGAGAATAAGGAATATCCCTGTTATGGTTTTATTAACAACGCTAATTATTATAGCCAATAATTTTTTTTATTATTCTTATAGTTTACCGGGGGTAGACGAAGGAACACTTTTTTGGAATTCGGAGTATGAGCAAGCTTTAATTTCTTTGGATAAAATTAAACCCAATTCAATAATACTTGCAAATAGTCGATACAGCATTGTCCCAGCTATTTATGGATTTAGTGATGATTATAAAATAGAGCAAATAGAAAAAGAATTTATATCTCAGATGCCACACATTAAAAAAAAGTATTCAAATATATACATTGAACAAACAGCTATTGATTGTGTAAGAAACACAACGACATTTAACCGTGAAGAATTTTATAATTTAGTAAGATTGAATTTTGACTATAATATATTGTTGGATATAGAAAAGAAAATGCACGATGGAGGCAGGTGTAATATGTTTTTATATGAATTAAAAAATTAAAATAATTAATAACTTATAAAAATATAATGATAAACATAAAACAATTCATTGCAACAAAAAATAAATTTTTTAATATTTTTCAATTATTTGGCAATTGGTCACCCCAACCCTTGTTTTTATTGGTTCACATAACACTAAGGTGTGATAATGTTTGTGGGTATTGTTATCAGCTGAGTGATGATTATTACAAAAAATATCTAGCGCAAGATTTGTCTTTTGATGATTTTAAAAAAATTGTTATTGATGCAAAAAGAAATTTTTTTGTTATGCCAAAGATACATCTTTTTGGTGGTGAGCCTTTGATAAATAAAGATTTTTCTAAAATGTTGGAATTTGCAACATTAAATAATGTAAAGCTATCTTTTACAACAAATGGAAATTTGCTTAATATTTTTTATAAAGATATTGGGAGTAGTAGTATTGAACAGATTAATGTTTCCATGAATAGTTTAGAAGATTTTTACAAGATTAAGACAGTACAAGACATAAAAAGGATAAAAATTAATATAAATTTTGTTTTAACGGATAAAAATTATAAAGAGATTAAAAAAATTGTAGATTTCTTTGAGTTTGAAAAAGCAAATATAAATGTTTTATCTTTTCAACATGCGTATTTTTGTAAAGATAAAATTAATATAAATGTTTTAAAAGATCAAATTTTTAAAATTAAAAATTTAAAGACGAGGTTTAAAATTTTATTTTTACCATATATAAAAGTTAATGATTTAGAAAAATACTACAACAAAGAATTAAATAATTTTTCTCGTAATTGTAATATCCCATGGCTTGGTTTGAATATTATGCCAAATCTAGATGTAACACCCGGAGGAGGGGTTTTGGGGTGTAATAATGTGATTGGAAACTTAAAAAAAGAAAAAATAAAAATAATTTGGAATAATAAAAAAATAAAGATTTTTAGAAAAAATATATTAAAAAATGGGGTTTGTGATAAGTGTTTGGGGTGCTGCCATCGGCAATACTATTAATGAGACAATATGGGCAATAAAAATAATAATAAAAAAAATTTATTGGTTTTAACTGGATTTAGGTGTAATAATAATTGTATAGTTTGTTCTATTGCTGATTGTGAGAATGATTATCAAGACAGAAGCTATAATGATATAACTAAAGATTTAAAAAGGGGATTTAAAAATGGTTGCGATTCAGTAGAATTTACCGGAGGTGAACCAACTATACGCGCAGATATTATTAAGCTGGTTAAAGAAGCAAATGACCTGGGATACAAGACTATATCACTTAGCACTAATGGTCGTTTTTTTGCCTATGATGATTTTTGTGAAAAAATTATAAATACCGGTCTAAATAAAGTTACTTTTTCTTTGCTTGGTCCAAACAAGGAAACTCATGATGCCATTACCAGAACACCGGGGTCTTTTGGGCAAATATTGACCGGCATAAAGAATGTACAAAGATATAAAAATGTTCATGTTAATATTAGTACGGTAATATCACGTTTAAATTACGGCGATTTACTTAATTTTGGAAATTTTATCCTTTCTATTGGGGTTAAAAATTGGTATCTTCTTGATCTTATTCCTGATGGTGGTGCAAAAATATATTATTCGCACCTTGTGGTTCGCTTGAAAGATTTGTATAATAAACTTAATGGTTTAATAGAGATTAGCGATCAATTTAATGAATTTGGTTTTTTTGATTTCCCATTTTGTTTATTTAGCCCCGAAATAAAAAGTCAAAAAAATATTATTTTTGTTAACACCAAAATGCGTGATGATACTATCCATCAAGTGGGATATGATCCAAAAAGAATTATTAAAAATAACAAAGGAAAATATTTTGACACTTATCGCGTAAATATAGATATTTGCAGGCAATGTCAGTATCATAAAGAGTGTGGCGGAATTTGGAAAGAATACCTAAATTTATTTGGAGATGATGAAATAAGATATTTTGTTAAAAGTTTATAAGGTTTATAAAGTTGAAAGTATGGGAAAAAATAAAAATGTTAAAAATGATAGTCTTGGAAAAGTAGAATGTTTGATTATATTTAAATGTAATTGTCGATGCATTATGTGTTCAACGGGCATGCAAATAGACCGCAGTATTAATAGTAGGGATTATTGCGCCGTAAAACCCTTTGAAGAGGTAATTAAGGATATAGATCGAGCAAAAAAAATGAATGCTCGTGGTGTAGCTTTTTCCGGGGGTGAACCGAATTTGCGCAAGGATCTAATTCTTTTAATTAAGTATGCTAAAACAATAGGACTTAGACACATAGAGGTTCAATCTAATGGCAGGGTGTATGCCTATAAAAAATATTGTCAAAGATTGGTTAATGGCGGAGTTACCCATTTTGTTATTTCTTTACATTCTTACATTGAGGAAATTCATGACAAAATAATGGGGGCACCGGGAACTTTCAAACAGACCACAGAGGGAATAAGAAACTTAAATAGTTTGGGCGTAAAGGTTAATATTAATATTGTTTTAACTAAATTGAATTACAGCACACTTGAAGAACATGTTAAATTTTTAATGAAAAATTTTGATATTAACGAAATTCGTTTTACATTTGTGATGCTTGAGGGGAATACTTGTGATAATCCAAGGGCAATTGTTCCACACATGAGTGACGTCGGACCGCATATTTGCAAGGGTATTGATATCGCAAAAGATAAGGCAAGTTGTTTTATTTATAACATGGTTCCCTGCCTGGTGCCGGGGTGTGAAAAATACATTAATGATATGGGGCAATTAGATACACTTTTAATCGGACCTGATTTTGAAGCGTCTTTAGATGAAGAAAGAAAGGGGAAAAAGATAAAGTCAAAAGAATGCGAAAAATGTAAATATGACAAAATTTGTTATGGAATTTGGAAAAAATATGCGGATCTTTATGGAATTAGTGAATTAAAATCTGTTAAATAAAAAAATGACAAAAAAAATAAAAAAAACAGTAATAATAACGGGGTATGATTGTAATAATATGTGTGTGTTTTGCATTGATGAGGATAAGCGCAATTTACTAAATAAAACTACGGAGCAAATTAAATTAGAAATGAAAAGCGCCCGAGAGAGAGGAACAACCTACTTAGAGTTTATAGGGGGAGAGACTTTTATTAGACCGGATATTTTAAAACTGATTAATTCTGCGCATAAACTTGGATTCAAAACCATTAATATTGCCACCAACGGACGAATGCTTGCTTATAAGGATTTTGCAAAGAAGGTGGTTGATGCTGGACTTACGGATATTATTTTTTCTATTCATGGTCACAATGGTGATTTGCATGACAAATTAACCAATTGCTCAGGAAGTTTTGAACAGTTAATTAAGGGTTTTGATAATATGAAAAAACTTTTGGGTTTAGAGAGAATCGGCTCTAATACTACAATCGTAAAACAGAATTATAAAAATATAGAAAAAATTGGAAAAATGATATTTGGGATGGGGATCAGAAACTGTGAATTTATTTTTGTAGATCCTTCCTGCGGCGCTTCGTTTAACAGATTTAATGAAAATGTTCCTCAAATTTCTAAGGCAGCGCCGTATATAAGAAAGTGTCTTGATATTGGGAAGATAAATAAAATCGAACATTGGCATATTAGATATGTCCCCCTGTGTTATTTTAAGGATTATTTGAGTCAAATTAGTGAATTAGACGAGGTAAAAAAATTTAAATCAGAGCATTTAGCCCCGGATTTTAAAAATTTTGATGTTGAAAATTCCAGAAAAGAAATCGGAAGAATAAAAACCGGGCATTGCGAGGGATGTAAACTTTATGATCAATGCGAGGGGATATGGAAAGAGTATGTAAAAAATTATGGAGATCAGGAATTAATTCCTGTTAAATAATTTAAAAATACAATATGAACAAAAAAAATGTCAAAAAAATAATTACAATTATTTTTTTCGGTTTCCTTGTCTTTTTATTCGTTTATTCCAATCAAAAAACAAGGGAACAAGAAATTATTAATCAAGATAGTAGGTATGATCTAAGTGTGTGCACCAATGATTTAGTTGATCAAGTGGAGTGTTACTCGAGTGGTTTTCCAACTCCAAAATTTAGGTGGAGTTGTAATGCGAATCAGGAAATTTTTGAAGATGAATATGTTTTTGTTTTGCAGATTGATGATAATAATGATTTTTTATCTCCTGAATTTAATTCTGGCGAAGTGAGCACCAAGAATTTGTTTTACGAGATAGACAGAGAGGGACTACAATCAGAAGTTTTATATTATTGGAGAATAAAGGTTCAGAATAAGTACGCAACATGGAGTGACTGGGCTCCAAGTGATATACCATTCACCACCTCTCCAATGTGTAAGTAAAAAAATACTTGTCATTCTGAACGTAGTGAAGAATCCCGTGCCACAGAAGAAAAACGAGATCCTTCGACCTCGCTCAGGATGACAATCAAAGTTGAGATGTTTCCGCCCAAGGCGGACCAGCCAAAATTAATAATATTGGATGGCTGGAAATGTTGAATATATATGGATTTATGTATTTGGGATAAATGCAATAATCGGTGCGTGATGTGCACCAACCCCTATCCGTCCTGGCCTGCCTGGGATGGGAGTTTTGATTATGATTATAATTCACTTATTGGTCGATTAGAAAAAGAAAAAGACAGGTTTTTGGCGGGGGATTCTATATATCTTACTGGCGGGGAGCCCACTATTCATCCAAATTTTTTAGAAATTATAAAATATTTAGAAAGTAATTTTAAGAAACAAACAATTAAGCTTTTGACGAATGGTCGTAGGTTTTGTTATGGAGACTTTGCTAAAGATTTTTTAAACATAAATCCCAACACCGAAATTGATGTATCTCTGCACGGACACGATAGAGCTTCTCATGATGGGATTGTGGGGATAAGGGGGGGGTTTAAACAAGCTTTTGAGGGAATTGGTAATTTATTGAAGAATAAAAAAAATAGTCAGATTGTGGGTGTTAGATTTGTGATTACTAAGCTATCTTATAAAAGTATTTCGCAATTTTTAGAAAAAATTTATAAATGTTATCCCGATATTGATCGGGTTATTTTGATATTTTGGGAAGCAGAAGCGCAGGCCGTAGAAAATTTAGAGAAAATTAAGATTGATTTTGACAAGGTGCATCCATATCTAGATCAGGCTTATGACAGTGTTGTTAGATTTAAAGAATTTAGGCTTTATCATTTCCCATTATGCGCTTTACATGAAAAATTTTGGCCGCACACCTGGATAACTTTGCCGGATTATGAGGTCTTTTATCCAAATTTTTGTAATAATTGTAATTATCAAAAATATTGTATGGGTGTGCAGAAAACATATAAAAAATTTATTGGTTTAAAAGAACTGGGATCAGTAAAGAAAAATATTAAAATAGTAAAAACAGGCGACCCGCATCATCCAATAAGAAGTGTGTTGGAGTTGTAATATCCGGAATCCACAAAGTGAATTTAAGTAACAAAATTTATACACTGTCTCCATGGTATGGATCCCGGATCTTTGCTCCGCTCCGTCCGGGATGACAGGAGGGGAATATGGAATTTAATTTTTTGGATATTTTTATTTTACCAATTATTTTTTTAATTGGTATTGTTGCCTCCATTGAAGATATTCGCACTGGAAAAATAAGGAATAAATGGATTATTTTTGGCTTGGTTTACGGGATTATAATTTATACCATGTTATTTTTTTGGAATGAATTAACACTGCCAATATCTTTTGTTTGGGAAAGAATATTTAACCTGAATCCTGTTGCTATGATAAATATTAAGGAGGGGTTTTTGTGGAAGTTGGGACTTAATAGTTCATTATCTCTTCTTTTTGGGTTTTTATTATGGAGAGAGGGGGTGGTGGCGGCAGGAGATGTGAAGTTGTTTTTTGTTTTCTCTTTTCTTTTACCGACAAAATATTATTGGAAGTCATATTTACCACTGTTCCCATCTTTTGCATTACTTGTTAATATTTTTGTAATAATTTTGGTTTTCATTTTATGCAGATCCCTATTTTGTTTTTTTTTAAAATTTAAAAATGATAGACGCGCAGTATTTCTTCAATCACAAAAGAGAAGATCGTTTTCTATTAAGAAACAGGTTGTGCAAACAATTGGCATGTTATCGATTTTTTTGTTATTTTTTTGGATTAAGCATTGGATAAACAGTTATTTAGGGCTTGATATTGGCAAATATCAATATTTATTTCTTGTTTTAATGATTATGTTTTCCAGAAAAATTACAAAAGCATTATTTAAAAATAATAATTTTTTATTAATACTCGCGGTATCATTAAATTTATTTATAACTGCAGTAGGATTATTTATTAATTTTGGAACAGCTTTAAATAACTTAATCATAACCATTAAAATGATGGTTGTTTTTTTGCTTGTCATGTCATTATCTGCAAAGTTCCTTAATTATTATGTGCGCGAAACCGGGGTTTTTAGGATTGAGGTTGATAATTTGCTTCCAGGGATGATGATTAACAGTGTAAACACGAAACAGCTTAACGATGATCAAAAGTTTGTAAAAGATTATGGCCGCATAATTTCCGGTGGTATAAGTAAAAATCAGGTTGGTGCTATAATTTGTTGGGCTAAGACGCGCGGCATGAAAACTATTGAGATTTATAAAAAATTTCCTCTTGCCCCATGGATTTTTGCCGGAGTTATTTCTATTATTCTATTTAAACAATCTTTTATTAATATTGTGCTTGATTTTGTTAGATAAAAAAAATGTGGTATAATATAAAAAGTTTAAAGTTTATAAAGTAAAAAGTGATAATATTTTTTATTTTAATTTTATAAATCCTTAACTAATTTCTATGTTTTGGAAAAAGAAAAAAAATAAATCAAAGGGATTAAAAATTTACACTAAAGTTTATGTTGTTTTTAGTGTTTTTTTTGTTTGTTTTTTGTTTTTTGTTTTAATTTATCCACCAATTAATCATGTGGCGGCTTATGTGGGTAATCCTGGGGCGGGTATTACGATATGTATAGACCCCAATCCTCAACCGGGGTGTTATAATGCGGATTACGCAACACCTGGTGTTAACTGGAGTACAGCATACACCACCAATGAAAATACTAATTGTAATTCATGGTGTGATACCAATGTGCCGCCAGCTGGTACTTGTAGTGATTGTTATAATAAATCTTTTGTGTCGGGTACTGTAACACTCGCCGGTAATTTTGTTAGCAATGCTTCCGCGGGAAATTTTACCGCCCCATATGCCTGGCATGTGCCCACCAACACCGTTATTGCTTATAGTTTTTCAGCATTTGATGCTCTTGGTGACAACCCTGTTGCTTCCGGTAATTTTACAACAGCAGTAATGTGCGCGCCAGCTGCTCCGAGCAATGTAAATATTGTGACTAATAATTGCAGACAAGTAACTGTTTCCTGGACAGATAATTCCACTTCGCCAAATCCAATTGAAGATCATTTTGAAATACAGTTAACCAGAGCAAATCCGGCTGGTAATAGTGGTATTTATACCAGTGCAGCAAATACCGCAAGTTTGTCTATTTCGGATGCTTTTGTGATGGATGGGGCAACTTATACAGCTAGTGTGCGATCAGTAAACAAGGATGGTTTGGCATCTGGATGGATTCCCTCTATTGGAAACACAGCCACCCCTCTTTGCGCCCCAACAATAGGGGTTGTAAGCTCCGGTGGTTGTAATAATATAACCGTGAATTGGACCGATAACTCTGTTAATGAATCCGGGTATGATATTATTTTTGATGATCTTAATAATGTGGCTAATGGAAATGATGATTTTACTGTAAATGTTGCAGGTACTGCTCCAAATGTTAGTGGGGGCGGATTGGTGTATGTCAGTAATTCTGTACCCGATGGAGTAAATTGGTCAGTGTCTGTTGTTACGCGTAAAGGAGCTGCGTCTTCACCAGCCTCTGGAAGTGTACCAGTGACAACAGTTCTTTGTGTTCCGGGTATAAACAATGTTTCTTCTCCTAGTTGTAATCGTATTATAACCCAAGGTACAGATCCTTCTATCTATAATAACGAAGATGTGTTTAGAGTTTATTTTATTGATCTTGATCCAGGGATTAATGGAGATGATGGGGGTTTTTATGATGCTGTTAACAATATAAATAATGTTAATACCAGTGGTATTCCAGACGGTGTTCGTTGGAATGTGTATATTGTTGCGTATAACGCTGTTGTGGGAGAATCAGGACAATCAGTTTGGTTACCCGTAAATACCCAGCTTTGTACTCCCACTGGCATTACGGCCGCGGATGGTCCGCTTTGTAACGATATGACGGCTACATGGAACGATAATTCTGTAAATGAGGATTGGTATGAAGTGCGTTTTACAGATACTAATCCAACAGGGGGAACTCGTATAGAAATATTTCCAGCTGATGGCATAGAGGTGGATATAGAGACTTTAATGATAAATGATGCACTTGACGGAGTAAATTGGAATGTGGATATTCGAGCTGTAAATTCCATTGGAGCAGTTTCGCCGTCTTCTTGGTCAGCTATTGCTCAGGATTGGACCTTTCTTTGCACCCCCTTAAATCTTAATGCTATTACTACGGTTTGTAGCGATGCTCTAGGGTGGCTTGTTAATTTGCAGTGGGAAGATAAATCCAGTAATGAAACCGGATATGAAATACAAAGAGATCCGGATACTACCATCTGGGAGGTTGACCCAAACAGTCCGGCATCTAGCTTTGCAAGCGGTAACTTGACTTTTCCGGGACTTGGCACCTGGACAGTGTTGATGCCCCCAAGTATTGACTCTTATAGATACCAAGTCAGAGCGTTTAATGGATTTGTGATTCCATCCGCTTGGTCTAATATAGAGGTTAGAAGAACATATTTCTGCAACCCAGAGATTGCTCCAATTACTAATTATAATTGTGATTATGTTACTTTTACATGGGATGTAGATGGTCTTGATTCGGAAGTAGATTATTACAATATATATCGTACTATTTCCAATGACCCTTACGGCGGTTTTTCCGGAATACAAGAACATATTGATCAGGTAAACGATCTAAATCCCGGAGGACCGGAAACTTATACGGATAACGATATTATGTCAGCTGTTTTAACATATACATATGAAGTGGTAGCTTATTGCGCAGCCGGTAATTGTCCCGACTATAAAGGTTTTCCACTTGCCGATCAGGATATGTTATTGCACTCCTTTATTTCTCCGGTGGTTACCTTGCCATGTGGTAATCTGCCCACAAGGTGGTGGGAAGATAGATAGGAGAGAATTATATATTTTATTAGCAATTTGCGGATTAGGACAAGATTCGTATATTGGTATTATGTGGTTTATGAAAATTATATTACTCAAAACAATAAATAAAATCGGCAAGGAGGGGGATGTAAAAGAAGTAAGCGATGGGTATGCGCGCAATTTTTTAATTCCCAGGGGGCTGGCTCAGTACGCCACAGAGGAAAGCGTAAGCAATGCCAGAAATAAGAAAAAACTGCAGAAAGAAAAAGAAATGAAAGAAATAAATATTGCCGCTAAAACCATGAAAAAAATACATAAAAGAAGATTTAATATTTTAGTTGGGGCTGATATCAATGGTACTTTGTATGCCGGCATAGATCAAAATGGAATTGTAAAAGAATTACAAAAAGAAGGTTTTAAATTAACCCCCAAAGAGATAGAGCTTCGAAAAAAATTGAAAAAAATAGGGGAGTATAATATTAAATTAAATTCTAAAGGAAAAAGCGCTGAAATAATAATTAATATAGTAAAAAGTTCATAAAGTTGCCTGTGCTCGCTTGACGGGTAAAAGTTCGTAAAGTTATTAATCAGGTGACAGGTCCTAGTTATAACAATGAAACAATGCAACAATGAAACAATATTATTCTTATGAAAAAAATAAACCCTAAATACATATTCGTGGTGGGCGGTGTTATGTCTTCTGTCGGTAAAGGCGTAGCTGCCGCTTCAATCGGCAAGATACTACAATCCAAGGGATACCGAGTAGAAAATATTAAGTGTGATATGTATGTCAATATTGATGCCGGTACTATTCGACCGGCGGAACACGGAGAAGTATTTGTTGGCGAGGATGGTGTGGAAGCCGACCAGGATCTGGGAAATTATGAGCGTTTCACGGGGCAGATCTCTACTCGGGAGAATTATATTACCACCGGACAAGTGTATCAAGAGGTAATAAGAAGAGAGAGGAATTTGGAATATGGGGGAGAAGATGTGGAAGTGGTACCTGATATTCCAAACGAAATTATTAGGCGTATCAAAGAGTGCCAACAGAAAAATAATGCAGACATTATAGTTACTGAATTTGGTGGAACAGTTGGAGAATATCAGTTGGTTTTATTTTTGGAAGCGGCGCGCATGATGAAGGCGCAAAATCCACAGGATGTTTATTTTGTGATGGTAAGTTATTTGCCGACACCAAGCCTCCTGGGAGAACAAAAATCTAAGCCGACCCAGACTGCAATCCGCATACTAAATTCCGCTGGTATTATTCCAGATATTATTTTGTGCCGGGCCCGCGACAAAGTGGCCGATTCAATCAAAAATACCATTAGTACGGTATGTAGTTTAGATAAAGAGCGCATTATTTCCGCGCCTGATGTTTATTCTATTTATGATATTCCGGTTAATTTTGAAAAAGAAAATTTTGGCGCTACGATTTTAAAAGCCATGGGATTAAAATCTAAAAAATCCGGCATGAAGGATTGGGAGAAATTTTCCAAAAAGATTAAAAACATCAAGAAGGAAATTAATATTGGGATAGTCGGAAAATATTTTAATTTTAAATCATGCCGTGATACCTATATTTCTGTAATTGAATCTATTAATCATGCTTCCTGGGCGCATAACAAAAGACCCAATATTATCTGGCTTGATTCTGAAAAATACGAAAAAGACCCAAAAGAGCTAAAAGAATTAAAAAAATTAAACGGTATTATTGTGCCTGGGGGATTTGGCAAGCGTGGCACCGAGGGCATGATTATGGTGGCGGAATATGCGCGCAAAAATAAAATTCCATATTTTGGCCTTTGTTTGGGGATGCAGATACTTACCATTGAATTTGCGCGCAATGTTTTGGGGCTCACAGACGCTAATTCTATAGAGTTGAATCCCAAGACTACAAATCCAGTAATTTGCACCATGGAAGATCAAAAGGATAAAATAAGAACCAAGAATTATGGCGGTACTATGCGCTTGGGGGCTTGTCTGGCTCGCCTTTCTGAAGATTCACTTAGTTTTAGGGCTTATGGCAAAAAAAACATTTCTGAGCGCCATAGACATAGATATGAGTTTAATAATGAGTATAAAGAAGATTTAAAAAATAATGGACTTAGGATTGCCGGAATTAATATACAGAGAAATCTGGTGGAGATAGTGGAGGTGGAAAATCATCCATGGATGGTTGGCGTACAATTTCATCCGGAATTTAAATCACAGCCCCTAAAGCCACACCCCTTATTTTATGATTTTATTAAAAGCTTGTATTAGATTGAGAAAGTAGAATGGTTTAAAATTAAAATTCAAAAGTAATATAAAAATATTTTATCATTTTGAATGAAGCGCAGCGCAGTGAAGAATCCCGTGAATATCAAATTAAAACGAGATTTTTCGCTATCGCTCAAAATGACATATAAAAAAATATAGCTATGTGTGTACATAGCTATATTTTTTTTATTTTAAAAGTTTTTTTATTTTTGTTCCGGCGCTACTATGTTTATAAATTTAGTAGATTTTAGTTGGTTGTTAAATTTTTTAATTTTTTTAGTAGTAAATTTTACAATTCCGTTCATGGTTGCAAAAAGAGTATCATCTCTACCTTTTTCAACATTGAGTCCTGGATGATATTTTGTTCCTCTTTGACGGATAATGATTGCGCCAGTTTTGGCATATTGACCGTCAGATAATTTAACCCCCAGTCTTTTGCTTTTCGAATCTCTTCCATTGGAACTTGATCCACCTGCTTTTTTATGTGACATATGCTATGGATAACTCAAAATACAAAATCAAAATATTGTTTTGTTTTAAGTTAATATTAATTTAATAAAAAAAGTATATAGAGCACAAAACCCCATATAAAGTAACTTTTAATATCATAGCAGAGGAAAATATTATTGTCAAGCTTGACATAGTAACAAAAAGATGTTATTGTTCTTGTAAATTAACATTGAACTTTAATAATTTTATTGATGAGAGGAAGAAAATGGAAGAAGAATGGCTTGAGTTTACAGGAGAAAAAATTGATGAAGTCGGAAACACCGTAAACCTTAGAGCCACTCTCTAGACTGGCGGGAGAAAGATATAAGTAAGAAAAGAAGATTATAGGGAAATGGATGGCGAGATAGAAATAAGATTGGGTTGTAAATTAGTTGGTGGTGGGTGAAAACCTACAAAAACAAGCCGTGAGCTTGGGACTTGTTCTTTTGGGAATTATTTTTACTATTCTTTATGTTATAATTGATTTTCCCCAGTTTATTCTTTCGGATGTTTGGTTATAGGAGTATTCCTCACAGAAGTTTTTAAGGTGGATGGAAAAAGCATCTTAAAAGAATTTTTTGCTTTGATTTGTGATATGGTTTTACATCCAAGAAAAAGATAATTGAAAAGCTTTTTTATTTTGTTAAAATATGTTATAATATATATTAGTTGAAAGTAAAAAGTCCAGACTTTATGGATTTTCAACTTTATAGACCTTTACTTAATTTTTATGGTGACAAATAATTTTATTGCTTATAGCATAAAAATACTTGGAGAAACTGCGTGGGATATCTTGTTTTTTCCATTTTGGTGGTATTCTTATGGATTGGTAGAGCGAGCTAAGAGCATAATAGCATTTTTGGATCATAGACAAAAGTCGCTTGCCCTGCTTGTGTGGATTAAAAATATTCATAAACCCATGTATGGACAAGAAGATTGGCGGGGAAGAGTGATTAGTTTTTTGATGCGTTTAACGCAAGTAATTATTCGCAGTATCATGATGCTGTTTTGGGTAATTGTTGGAATTACTCTTTTTTTTATTTGGCTTGTTTTACCCCTGTTTGTGGTTTTTCAAATTTTTGTTATTCAATTTGATATAATTTCTTTGTTTTCAAAATATTTTCAGGGAACATAGGCAATGTTTCACAATTAACATTTAACAATGAAAGAAGAAAAAAAAGACAATAAAATATTATTTATAACTTGCCCGACATGCGAGGGGACAGGTAAAAATAAATATGGTTTTGGTTGTTCTGATTGTGCCGGTATGGCCTTGGGTACATTTTTTAACGGAAGGTTTTTTTATTGGGGACCAAAGCTTACCAAAACCACAATAGAAATAAATCATTTCAGAAAAAAATTTAATGTAGTAATTAATATTTTTTCCTATATAATCGGCCTCGCAGGCCTTTTATCTTTGGTTTTTTGGATTTACCAAACCAGTCAAGGTTTGGACAACTTACAGTCTTTTGCTTTTTGGCGCGAAAAAAGCGGTTTAATTTTATTTTTTTGGGTCAGTGTCTTGGCTGATATGTTTGTCTTTTATCGAATGAATGAAGAACAAAGACGGCAGTACAAAATAAAGCCCTTCCAATATAAAGAAACAAATACAGATTTGCCAAATAACTGGGAAGAACTTGTAGGGACTAAGTCAAATTTTAAAATTGATGTAGCGACAGGTTTCCCCGCTCAAACTCTTGAGTTTGTGGAGCAAGCCTTTTTACTTGCCGATTCTCTTAATCATAGATATGTGACCTTAATTCATTTGTTTTTTGTTATTTTATCAGACATACAAGTTTCAGCTATTTTTTCTAGACTGAATGTTGATAGCAAAAAATTAATAGAAAATCTTAAAAGACAGATAGAAAAAATAGAAATTAGCGACAAGAAAACAGAGCTTTCAAGAACCATAAAAGAAGCTTTAATAGAATCTTATATTCAGGTTTACAAGCTTCAACAAAGAAAGGTAACCCCAAAGAATTTTATTATTCCCTGTCTTGAAAAAGATAAAATGATAAAAGAAATTTTATATGATTTAGAAATTGATAAAAATAAAATATATAATGTTATTTTATGGTTCATTGTTAATGATAAGTTAATTGAAGCTCATAGGCAATACAGAAAAATGGCCGGTTATAAGCCTGGTTCCAATATGGATAAAGCTTACACCTCTGTTGCTACGCCGATTTTAAATCAGGTTGGATACGATTTAACTGTGGCCGCTAAGTGGAATAGGTTGGAATATTGTATTTCGCGTGAAAAAGAAATAGAAAATATTTTTCAAAATTTTGAAAGCGGGGAACATGGAGTTATACTTACCGGACCACCAAATGTTGGCAAAAATATGGTGGTAGCGGGAATTGCGCAAAGAATGGTTAGTGAAAATGTTCCAGATATTTTTAAGGATAAGAGGTTGGTAGAAATGGATGCCGCTAGATTGATAAGTGGTGCGACACCATCTCAGGCCGAAGGAAGAATGATGGCTATAATAGATGAGTTGGCTAAATCAAAAAACATCGTGCTTTTTATAGATAATATTGAAAATATAATTGGAATTACTTCGGGCGAAGAACAAAGTTTAGATTTGTCTGAAGTTTTAGCCAGCAGTCTGGAAAGGAATGATTTTTATTGTATTGCTTCTTCAACAAATAAAAATTATATTAAATATATAGAGAATACAGCCCTAGGTAATACTATGAAGAGAATAAATATTGAAGAACCGGAAGAAAATCAAGCTATTCAGATGCTGGAAAGTAAAATCGGACATATTGAAGTAAAATATAAAATTTATTTTTCGTATAGCGCCATTGAACAAGTAATTAAATTATCAAAGAAATATATCCATGATCAATATTTACCCGGTAAAGCGGTAAATATTCTGGAGTTGGTGGCAGTAAGAACTGCCAAAAAGGGAAAGAATTCAATTGTTTCAGAAGAAGATATTTCCGAGGTGATTAGCGAAATTACCAGTATTCCTATTTCAAAAGTAGGGGAAGATGAGGGAAAAAAGTTATTGAATTTGGAAAAACAAATTCATGAAAGAATGATAAATCAAGTAGAAGCCGTGGAAATGGTGTCTGCAAGCCTGCGCAGAGCCAGAATTCAAATGCGTGAAGATAAGCGTCCAATTGCGAGTTTTCTGTTTTTGGGACCAACCGGCGTAGGAAAGACGGAATTAGCCAAAACCGTATCTAGTGTTTATTTTGGCGATGAAAAATACATGATTCGCTTGGATATGAGTGAATATCAACATCCTGATAGCATTAAAAAAATGATTGGAGATGCGAGCGGTACTAAAGGTTATTTAACAGAGCAGGTTCGTAAATCACCATTTTCTTTGGTGCTGTTGGATGAAATTGAAAAGGCTCATGGTGATATTCTGAATTTATTTTTAGCTTGTTTTGATGATGGGCGCTTGACTGATGGTGAAGGGCGAACTATTGATTTTACCAATACAATCATTATTGCAACCTCAAATGCCGGAGCTTTGTATATTCAGGATGAAGTAAGAAAGGGAACCCCAATAGAAAAAATTGAACAGGTCTTAGTTAATGAGCATTTAAACAAGATAATGCGACCAGAGTTAATAAACAGGTTTGATGGGATTATAGTTTTTAAGCCACTTAGCATGGAAAATGTTGTTGATATTGCAAGATTAATGCTTATCAAAACAGGAAGAATGCTTGAAAAAAAGGGAATAGGGTTTAGGGTGGATGAGAGGGGTTTAAAAAAAATAGCTGAAATGGGGTTTGATCCGCAATTCGGAGCTCGTCCCTTGCGCAGATTATTGCAGGATAGTATTGACAATGAAATTGCTAATAGTATTTTAGGGGGAAGGCTTGAAAGGCGTGATACGGTGATTATTGATGATGGTGCTCAAGTACAAATTCAGAAAGGAAAAGAATTGTAATGTAATTTATAATCTTAAATAATAATTAAGTTATTATTTAAGCAATAGAAACTGAGAATTATGATGTGGATTTATTATGTAAAAATAGCTATTTTTACAATATTGGCTACCACACTTTTTGTATCATTAATTAGGCGCTTGGTGCTTAGTTTTGGTATTTTAGATTTTCCCGATATTGAAAGAAAAAAACATCAAAAAGGCACGCCTCTTTTAGGTGGGGTCGGTATTTTTATAGCCTTTTTCTTAATGTTGTTTTATATAAAAAATGATATTTTATCTGGTAACCTGGAGACAAGCCATTGGTTAGGGGTTTTTGTGGGGTCATGTTTTTTAATGATCGGCGGATTTTTAGATGATAAATTCAAATTAAAGGCAAAGTGGCAAATTGTTTGGCCTGTTTTAGCCGCTTTTAGTGTTATTGTCGGGGGTGTAAATATTGAAAAAGTCACTAACCCATTCGGAGGAACTATAGATTTTGGTGTTGGGGATTTTTCGTTCATTTCCAGCATTTTTATTTTTTTATGGCTTTTGGGCATGATGTATACCACTAAACTATTAGATGGAGTAGATGGATTGGTCACCGGAGTGACCGCAATTGGCGCTTTTGTTATTTTTTTATTTACAATGACTACAAAATATTATCAGGCAGATATTGGAATAGCTTCTTTTGTTTTATTTTTTTGTTTACTTGTTTTTTTAATTTTTAATTGGTATCCAGCAAAAATTTTTTTAGGAGAGGGTGGGTCGCTTTTTTTAGGATTCATATTGGGAGTTTTAGCAGTTATATCCGGGGGGAAAATTGCCATTGCGCTATTGGTGATGGGGATACCAATTATGGATGTGATCTGGATCATGACAACAAGAATAAAAAACAAACAAAATCCATTTACATTTTCTGATAGAAAGCATTTGCATTTCAGATTGATAGATTTGGGATTTGATCAAAGAAAGACAGTTTTATTTTACTACTTGTCTTCAACTATCTTTGGTTTAAGTGCATTATTTTTGCAAAGCAGGGGAAAGTTTTTTGCAATACTTTTATTAATATTTATAATGATGACTATTGTTATTAGTTTTAATATTTTTGATAAAAAAAATAAAAATGTGTAGTATTTGATTAATATTTTTCGTATACTAAATATTTATTTATGATAACTAAAAATTTGTTAAAATATGAAGAAGAGGTTAAAAAAAAGGGTCTTGGCGCTGGATTTTTTATAATTTTATTTTCTGTTGGATTAATGATATTTGGTGTTTTTTACTGGTCTCGAAAAGAGGAGAATATGATGATGCTTAAAAATAATATCAATAAAGCTTTGATGAAAATAAATATTAAAGAAAATGATGAAGAGGTGGATAGTGATAACGATGGATTAAGTAATAAATTAGAAAAATGGTACGGCACAGATCCCCTAAGAAAAGATACTGATAATGATGGATTCTCAGATTATAATGAGGTACAGAATAAATATAATCCAGTAGGAGAAGGAAGGATGGAGTAATAATTAATTGTTAACACTCAATAATTTTAAATTTTATATTTTTCATTATGTTTTTGTTTAAAAAAAATAACGAAATCAACAAGATGGCTGTTTTTGTTTTTGTTTTTTTAATTTTTTGGAAATTTTTTATTTTATGGCTACTGACTATTCAAGAATTACCATCCAATGTCCCTGCCCCTATTTTTTTGGATAAAATTATTCATTTTAGTTTATTTGGCGTGTTGTCATTTTTGATTTTTGTATTTTTTTATTTAACAAATAATGGAAAATTTGAATCTATAATGATTGCTTTCTTTTGGAGTTCTTTTTATGCAATATTTTGTGAGTATATTCAAAGTTTTTTACCATACAGGAATGCATCTTTTTTTGATTTTTTAGCCGGAATGCTTGGCGCTATGATTATTTTAGCGGCAGCATTTGTCAAGGGTGGAATATGGGAGCATAAAGATAAGAGGAATCCAAGATTGTTGTTACATATTTGCTGTGCTGGATGCGGGGTATATGTTTCTAGTTTGTTACAAAAAAATTATAAAATTGTTTTATATTATTATAACCCCAACATGCACCCTAAAGCAGAATACAAAAAAAGATTAAAAGAAGTAGTTAGAGTAGCTAAAAAATATAAACTAGAATTAATACTCGGACCCCATAGCCACGATAAATGGCTGGAAAAAATTCGTGGTATGGAAAATGAGCCGGAGAGAGGAATAAGGTGTGAAGCGTGTTTCAGGGATAGGTTGGAAAAAACGGTTCAGGTGGCAAAAAAAAGAAATTTTGATTTTTTCACTACCACGCTCACAGTCAGCCCGCATAAAAATTTTGACATAATAAAAAATATTGGTTTTGATATGGAGAAAAAATACGGAGTTCGTTTTTTATGTCAAGATTTTAAGAAAGATGGTGGTTTTCAAAAATCAATTAAGTTATCCAAAGAGTTGGATTTATATAGACAAAATTATTGTGGATGTGAATTCAGCCGGCAAGTCGGCAAGCCAAAAATGAAAAGTTTATAAGGTCAAAGGTTTTTGTATTAATTGATGAAAAAATGGTATAATAGTAGTTAGTTGAAAGTTGTCCGTCTTAGCCTGGGGCGGGCACAGCGAGGCGGATCAGCCAAAATATATGTTAATTATTGATAGCTAAAAAGTTTTTAAAGTCCAAAGTCTGGAATCGCTTCGCAATATTTAATATCGCGAAGCGATTCCAGACTTTATAAACTTTCGACTTTTAATTTTTTACTAAATTTCATGGATTTATCTTATTATTTTAAACAAGCTATAGAAAGTGGTGCTTCAGATCTTCATTTGGTTGAGGGAAGCTGCCCCGCTTTGCGGATTGCAGGAGAATTGATTAAAATTGAAAAAACAGTCATACCATATGGACAATTAAAATATGCTGTTTTTGGTATTTTGGAAAAGCCAAACAAAGAACGGCTTCAAAGAAAATTAGATTTAGATATTTCTATGGAGTTTTTTAATACTAGGTTTAGAGTAAATTTGCATTATCAGGGAGGAAAGATTGCGTTGGCTGCTCGCTTAATTTCTACCGAAATTCCAAAGCCGGAAGATATTGGTTTTACTGAGATAGTGTATAAATTAACACACTTGAAAGATGGTCTCATCTTGGTAACCGGACCATCTGGTGCGGGCAAATCCACAACTCTTGCCACCATGATTGATATTATAAACAATGAACGTAGATCACATATTATCACCATTGAGGATCCGATTGAATATGTTTTTAATGATAAGCAAAGCATTGTAGAACAGCGACAGATTGGGCAGGATACAAAAAGTTTTGCCGATGCTCTAAAATTTGCTTTACGCCAAGATCCAAATGTTATTATGGTTGGGGAGATGCGGGATATGGAAACTATAGGAGCTGCACTTACTGCGGCAAAAACCGGGCATCTGGTTTTGTCTACCCTGCATACCGCCACAGCAGCAGAAACTGTTGAAAGAATTGTTGATTTTTTTCCGCCCCAAAGCCAGCATCAGATTGCCAACCAACTTTCAGTTGTTCTCCGGGCTGTGGTTGCTCAACAACTTTTACCGAGGGTGGGAGGAGGTCTGGTTTGTGCGCGAGAAATTATGATTAATAATCGGGCTATTGCAAATTTGATTCATTTTAGTAAGATTGAACAAATCAATTCGGTTATTCAAACTGGTAAAAGAGAGGGGATGATTACCATGAATGATGCAATAGATAAATTATTTAACGAAGGGTGGATTGATATAGATATTGCCCGTAATCGTAAACGTGATTTAGAGACAAAAGCTGTATATTATTAGTTAATATTGCGATTACGCATATTTTATTATTTTTTTAAAAATATAGTACATTTTTAGATTTACAATAAATAATATTGTTTAATTTTGAATAGATTTTAAATGATTAAATTTTTAGGTAAACGCGTAAGTCCTAAAGTATTTAATTATTTTATTTAGTGTTTTCAAGAAGTGCGTAAAACGATATTAATAATTAACTTGAAAAAAATATGATGCTAGATAAATGGAAAATAATTTTAGGAAACATCAAGGATAATTTTGGGGTTGAAGATGAAGGAGTTGTCCACCTGGAAGATGAGGGTGGCGTGGATATTGAATATATAGAATTTAACGGCCCTTTGGGCAGAATTCGGCTAGAGCTTATTACAAGGCCTGTGATTCTGGATAAAAAAACTACTTATTCTAAAAGAATAGGTTCGGATACTAAAGTTGACTATATCTATAGCGCCGACGAAAAAAGCCACATACTTATGGCGTATAAGTGGAGCGATGATAATAATGATTGGGAGGAGATGGATGCGAGCTCTTACGAGCAAGCCTAAAGTTCTAAAGTTTATAAAGTCAAAAGTTGTAAGATAAATTTATTTTAATAAATTTATATTTTGTGCTTTACGGACTTTTGATTTTATAGACTTTAGACTAAATATTTATGAGAGCAGTAATACAAAGAGTGATACAGGCTAGCGTGTCGGTTGATGGAAAAGCAGTAGGTAAAATAGACCATGGATTCATGGTTTTATTTGCTGTACACAATGATGATACGGAAGAAAAACTTGAAAAGATGGCTAATAAAATAATTAATCTCAGAATTTTTGAGGACGAAGAAGGAAAGATGAATAAGTCGCTTCTAGGTGCAAAAGGCGCTTTATTGATAGTTTCTCAATTTACTTTGTATGGTAATTCAAAAAAGGGAAATAGGCCCAGTTTTATTGATTCCGCCTCTCCCGAGAGGGCAAAAAAAATGTATGATAGTTTTATTAATATTTTAAAGAATAAGAATATTCATGTAGAAACCGGAATTTTTGGAGTCAGGATGCAAATTGAATTAATTAATGACGGACCAACTACTTTAATTATTGATATATAAAAAAGTTTTTAATTTTTAGCCTTGTATTTAAAATCTATGTTTAAAAAATTTATTTTTTTATTTATTGTGGCAGTGTTTGGTTTTTCTTTGACTGGATGCACCAAGACTACACAAAATAAAATTTTCCCCATTGTAAATAACAATAATGAACGAACAAACATTAATACACAGAATAATCCTGCAATTACTATTGAGGAACAACTTGCTTCTCAAAGTAAAATTAATAAATTTTCTACTACTGAAGAAATAAAAAGTTTTTTTGAAGAAAATAGCCTGGGTCGTTCTTATTCATATTCTTATGGTATTGAAAAAGAAATGATGTGGGATGTGGTAGATAAAGAGAGTTTGAATGCTGCGCCACGATCCGGAACAAAAACAGTTAGTAATATTGGCTCTTCAGATGATTTTTCTCAAACTAATGTGCAGGTTAAAGGAGTGGATGAAGCAGATATTATCAAGACTGACGGAAAATATGTTTATGCTTTAGTGAAAAATGATTTATTTATTATTAATGCTTATCCAGCGGAAAAGGCGGTAGTTTTGTCTAAAATAGAATTTAAGTCTAGGCCTGACAATATTTATATTGATAATAATAGATTGGTTGTTTTTGGGTATGATGATAAAATTTATGAAACCGAAATGCATAAAAATTTTCGCAGAAGAAGCAACTATGTCTTTTTGAAAATATTTGACACCAGCGACAAAAAGAATCCTAAACAAATCAGGGATTTAGATATTGAGGGGGATTATGTGAATTCAAGAATGATTGGAAATTATGTTTATTTTGTAAGTGCAAATTATAATTATTATTACATTGAAGAAGAGCCTGTTTTACCAAGAATTATTGAAGATGGAAATATTTTAACAAATAAATGCGAAGCGGGAGTGCGATGTTTTAATCCAAATAGTTATTATTTTGATATCCCTTATCAGAATTATAATTTTACAGTTATTACTTCTATTAACATTCAAGACCCAAAAGAGGATATTCAGGGAGAGGCATATCTTTTGTCTGGAAATCAAAATATGTATGTTTCGCAAAATAATATCTATATAACTTATACTAAATATATCAACGAATATCAATTGGAGATGGATGTTGTCCGTGAAATTGTTTATCCTCGTCTTTCGGATAAAGAAAAAGAAAAAATTGTAAAAATTGAAAATGTGGAAAATTTCATTTTATCCCCAGAGGAAAAAAGAACAAAAATCGAAATGATTATAGAGCGTTTTGGTGAGTCATTAAGTATTTCAGATCAAGAAAATTTAGAAAAAGAACTGGAGGAAAAAATGAAAGAAAAATATAAAGATATTTCCAAAGAGTTGGAAAAAACAGTAATACATAAAATAGCAATCAATAAAGGTGTTTTAGAATATCAAACATTTGGAGAAGTAACAGGATATGTTCTTAATCAGTTTTCTATGGATGAAAACGGAGATTATTTTCGGATAGCAACCACCAAGGGGCGCACCTGGTCGAGATTTGATGATGAATCTCGCAAGTCATATAATAACCTTTATGTATTAGATGGTGACATGAAAGTTGTGGGTTCACTTGAAAATTTAGCAGAGGATGAACAAATTTATTCAGTAAGGTTTATGCAGGATAGAGCCTATATGGTTACATTTAAACAGACCGACCCCTTATTTGTTATTGACCTAAAAGACCCCAAGAGACCAACAGTATTGGGAGAATTAAAAATTCCAGGATTTTCGAACTATCTTCATCCATATGATGCGAATACTATGATTGGCATAGGAAAGGATACGGATGTGAATGAGTGGGGGGGTGTAACTACTCGTGGAATAAAATTGTCACTTTTTGATGTGTCAGATGTTTCAAGTCCCAAGGAGATAGATACTTATGTAATGGGGGACAGGGGAAGTGACTCTATTGCACTTTATGACCACAAAGCATTCTTATTTTCTCGTGATAAAAATTTGTTAGTTATTCCGGTGTCATTGCAAAATTCCGGAGAATTTGGCTGGAGCAAACTTACCTTTACAGGCGCAGCAGTATTTAATATAACCAGAGACGGTTTTAAACTGAGTGGAAAGATAGATCATTCTGATGGTGGTCGAATTTCAAACCAGGATTACTGGGGTGGATATACTTATTATGATAATACGGTTAAAAGAAGTCTTTATATTAACGATGCACTTTACACTTTTTCTAATAAATATTTAAAAATAAATAATCTTAATGATTTATCTCTTGTATCCAATATAGAGTTGATAAAGGAAAAACAAGAAGATGATTTTGAGATTATAAATTAAAAAGTATGACTAAACAGTTTCAAATATTAATTATATTATTACTTCTATTGGTGATTTCGATTGTTTATTTATTTTCAACATCAAATATAATAGTGGTACAGGATAAAAAAAATAAAACAGAAATACAATCGGAAAAAATAATAGAGAAAGTTGATATGGAAGAATTAGAAAATAACTACAAGAATAAAATTTCTAATATTTTTTCTGAGATTGAAACATTGTTTGCCGATTCTAAAACAGGAAATCAAGATTTGGGTTTATCTAATAGAGTAACTCAAATTAAGGATGAATTGATAAAATCCATAGTTCCAAGCGATCAATACAAGAAATTTCATATTGATTTAGTGCTTTTGCTTTCAGATATTAATAATAATATCCTAGAAAGAGATGCGTCTATGGAGCAAAAAATAGAAGAAAAAATAAATGAAATAAAAATAGTTCATGAATGGATAAAAGAAAAAAACAATACTGATCAATAAAAGTTTATGAATTTGTAGTTAGTATATATGAAATATAATCGTTTTTTGCCGTTAATAATTTCAATCTTCACTCAGATTTTGCTGGAAGTTTTTGTTTTTATTCCCAAGAGCATATATGTTGTTTTGTTAATTATTTTATTGTTATTCTTTTTTTCTATAAGACAATTTGTTTTAGCTGGAGGAAAAAAAGAAAAAATTTTTCCTCTTTTCATATTACCTGGTATTTTTACTATTGGTGCCGTTGTTTTTTCTACAATGATTGCCAATAAGATGGTTATCCAAATATTAATATTTTTTAACACAAGTTTTATATATTTTTATTTTAGAGCCATATATTATTATTTAGTTAAAACAGAGCTATATCAAGTTTATTTTTTGCAAAACCTATCTTCGTACGGCAATTTTTTAGCATTTTATTTTTGTGTTTCTGCTGTTTATGGGTTAAATGCTTTTTTGAAGGTATCAATTTGGATTTTAATAATTTTATTAATGTTGGTGATAATGGCTATAATGTATCAAATTTTATGGACATATAAAATAGATTTAAAAACAGGATATTTTTATATTTTATTGGTTTGTTTGGTGTTGGTTGAAATTGCTTGGGTTGCGTCTTTTTTGACTTTAAGTTATTATGTACTTGGATTATTATTGGCTCAGTGTTATTATATACTAACTGGAATCATTAAGCTTCACCTTAGAAACAGGCTTAGCAACAGAAATTTAAAATTATACTTAATTTATGGTTTTTTGAGCATTTTTTTAGTACTACTGACCGCAAGATGGATATAATAAAAATTACAAATAACAAGTATTAAATAAAAGATAAATTTCAAATTAATATTGGTTCAAAATAGTTTGGAATTTGTTTTTTTGGAGTTTAATTTTATATATATGCAAAATAATGTTAAACATAAAGTTATTGTGGTTGTGGTTTTATCAACTATTTTTGGACTTTTTGGCGGTTTGGTTGGAGCTATAGCTACACGTTTTTATTTATTGGAAAAGGCTTTTAATATTCCGCTTTTTAGTGAGATAAGTTTGGGAGGATATGGTGCTTCTGGATCAAACTTAATAATTCGTGATGCTAAAAAGGTGATAGTGGAACAAAACACCAAGGCCATAGAGGTAGCAGAGTCTACTGGAAACAGTATTGTTGGAATTTTTAAAAAGATTAAGCTCCAAGAAGAAGGTTTAAAAATATTTAAACCGCAGAATTTTTATAATGTTCACGATGAACTTGGGCAAGGATTTATTATCACGAGCGATGGATGGATTATGACTGATTTTATACCAAGTGAACTTCAATATGCTTATACGGAAAAAGTAAAAAAGAACACACTTGATAACTATGTTGTTATGTTGAAGGATAAAAAAATTCATAGCGTTGATGATATTATAATTGATAAAAAAACAGGATATTCATTTTGGCATGTTGGTGTGAATGATTTACCGGTTCGCGGGTTTGTGGCTAAAGATGATATTCATAATGGTAAGTTGGTAATAGCTGTAAATTGGGATGGTTTTACTTGGATGACAACCCTAACTGGCATGAAAACAGATTCTATATCTTCTGTAAAATCCAGTGAGGACTTGAATGGGGAAATAATTTTAGAACAGACGGTTCCGGAAGATTTTTGGTCATCTTTTTTGTTTGATTTTAACGGTAATATTTTAGCGGTTATTAATAAAGATGGAGTGGCAAGGTCAATATATAGTTACATGTCCTGCGTTGATTGCCTTTTAAATAACAAGTCTTTAACAAGACCTGTGTTGGGCATAAATTATATTGAATTATATAAAATGGTAGAACCAGAATCTGACAAAATGTTTAATTTCAGAGAGGGAATAATGATCTATAAAGATAAAACAGGTATTGCGGTTATTCCTAAAAGTCCGGCAGAAAAAGCTGGTTTAATGGTTGGAGATATTTTGATCTCTGTGAATGGTATAAAAATAAACAAAGAAAATACCTTGCCGTATTTAATCAGCAGATATATGGTGGGAGATAAAATTGAGATAGAATACACCAGAGAGGGGAAAAGTGGAAAAGCAGAAGTTGTTTTAGAGGTGCAGGAAGAGTGATTTGATCAATAATGATTTGACTAATAATAAAAAAAATTGTAAGATATTATTATAAAATCGGTTAATAAAAGGCGAGTTTTTATCTCGTCCTTTTTGTATATTTTAGTAAAAACAACAAATATAATTACAGATAAATAAATTTAAAATAAAAAATTAAAAATTTCAAATATTTAAAACTTTATTACTTTATTTATTGTAATTTAGGATTTGGAATTTATTTGTAATTTAGTATTTGCTATTTAATTTTTATTAACTTTTATGAATAATATACGCAATTTTTGTATAATTGCACACATAGACCATGGTAAGTCCACGATTGCCGATCGGATGCTGGAAATTACCAATACCGTTGATAAACGAAAAATGAAAGCTCAGCTTTTAGATCGCATGGATTTGGAGCAGGAGCGCGGAATTACTATAAAACTACAACCGGTTACCATGAATTATAATGGGTATATTTTGAATTTGATTGATACTCCTGGTCATGTGGATTTTACTTACGAAGTAAGTCGAAGTTTGGCTGCGGTAGAGGGGGCGGTTTTACTTGTGGACGCTACTCAGGGAATTCAAGCACAAACACTTGCTAATTTATATTTGGCCATGGAACAGGATTTAGAAATTATTCCAGTTGTAAATAAAATAGATTTACCAGCAGCAAATAAGGAGAAAACCTCAAGGGAAATAATAGGACTCTTGGGCTGTGGGCAAGAGGATATAATATATGCCTCTGGTAAAACAGGAGAAGGGGTGGCGGAAGTGCTTGATATGGTAATAAAAAATGTTCCAGCGCCAAGAGGAAATACTAATGCTAATACCAGGGCTTTAATATTTGATTCTAATTATGATGAATATCGCGGAGTTGTAGCATATATCAGAGTAATTGATGGTTGTATAAACAAAAAGGACAAAATTAGACTTTTGGCCACAAAGGCAGAAAGCGAGGCACTGGATGTGGGAATATTTAAACCAGATTATTTATCTACTGGAAAACTTGTTACCGGAGATATTGGTTATATTGTTACCGGATTTAAAGATGTAAGTGAGTGTCGAGTGGGGGATACTGTAACTATGCAGAAGGGAAATGAGAAAGTGTTACCACTCAAGGGTTATAATGAGGTAAAACCAATGGTTTTTGCGGGCATTTTTCCAAAAGAGGGAAATGAGTTCGGGGAACTTCGAGATGCGGTAGAAAAATTAAAGCTTAACGACGCTTCTCTTTTTTATGAAGCAGAGCAGTCAAATGCTTTGGGTCTTGGATTTCGCTGTGGATTTTTAGGAATTTTACACTTAGAAATTTTTCAAGAAAGATTAAGGCGGGAATATGGATTAGAGTTAATTGTTACTTTGCCCAGTGTAGCTTATAAAGTAGAGCAAAAAGATGGAAAAAAATTTATTGCCAGAACACCTCAACAATTGCCACCGAGAGAAAAACAGGAAAAAATTGAAGAGCCTTGGGTGAGGTTGGATATCATTACCCCTAAAGAATTTGTGGGTGGAGTTATGAGTCTAGCGCAGGAGAAGCGAGGAATATATAAAAACACAGAATATATTGATGAAACCAGGGCAATACTCCACTATGAAATTCCGATGAGCGCGATTTTAACTGATTTTTATGACAAGATTAAAAGTATTAGTTCCGGATACGCATCCATTAATTATGAATTTTTGGGGTATCGTGGAGCTAAAGTAGTAAAAATGGATATCTTGGTAGCAGAGGAGCCAGTAGAGGCACTATCAACTATTGTTTATGAAGATGATGCTTTTAGATGCGGTAAAGAAATTGTATCCACACTCAAGGATAGTTTGCCCAAACAGATGTTTGTGGTGAAATTGCAGGCTGCGGTCGGGGGCAAGATAATTGCTAGTGAGAGGCTTTCTGCTATGCGCAAAGATGTAACCGCTAAGTTATACGGAGGAGATGTGACCCGAAAGAGAAAATTATTAGAAAAGCAGAAAAAAGGAAAAAAGAAAATGATGGTATCCGGAAGGGGGAGCGTAGATATTCCAAGTGAGACATTTGTTAAAATATTGAAAAAATAAATTTTTTAGTTAAAAGTTTATAAAGTCAAAAGTTCATAATGTTATTAAATAAAATATCGCAAAGCAATTCCAGACTTTCAACTTTCAACTTTATAAACTTTCGACTTGCTTTTAGCCATGAAAAAGAAAACACGACAAAGAATTATTTGGTCTATTATCAGTATAATAATGATTTTTTCGCTACTGATATGGACAATCGGCGCTGCTTTGATGTAAATTATTTATATTGTTGTTGCGAGGAGTGATAACGACGAAGTAATTTTATAAATATTGCTATAAAGGAGATTGCTACATCGTTTTCGTTTTTTCATAGTGACACTATTTAAAAAAGCCGGAATTTTTCCGACTTTTGAGTTTTTATTTTTTTAATAGTTGTAATAATTGTTTAATAGGATAATAAATAGTTATATAAATTATAATAAATGTCAAATAAAAATTGGAAAGTGCTTCCGAGAATAGAACAAAATTTTATAGAGAAATATCCACAGTATAATGAGATTATTCTACAGCTTTTGTGGAATCGGGGTTTAAAAGAAAAAGAAGAAATTCGGGAATTTTTGGAATTTGATTTTGTTAAAAATATTCATGACCCTTTTTTGTTTCAGGATATGGAGACAGCAGTAGAATTAATTATTGTGCACATCAAAAAAGGGAACAAAATTACGGTATATGGCGATTATGATGCAGACGGAGTAACATCCTCCGTGTTGTTATCGGAAGTATTACAAACATTGAAAGCAAAAACCGAAATATATATTCCGGATAGGGTAAGCGAGGGATATGGACTTAATAAGGAGGCTATTGATTATATTGACACCACTAATACTAAATTGATTATTACTGTAGATGGTGGAATTCGTAATAAAGAAATAGTTGAATACATTCAGAAAAAAAATATAGAAATTATTGTTACTGATCATCATATTCCTCCGGAAGAAAAAAATGAATATCCGGAATGTTTGATTATTAACCCCTCTGTTCCTGATGAAAAATACCCATTTAAATATTTGGCTGGAGTGGGAGTGGCTTTTAAACTCGCTAGCGCCATTATTCAAAAATCAAAATTAAATGAAGATGACAAAAAATTGTTACAAGAAAAAGTTTTAGACCTTGTTGCCCTGGGAACCGTCGCTGATTGTGTGAAGCTTTTCGGTGAAAATAGAACTTTAGTAAAGAGAGGATTGGAAATATTGAATAAGACTAAGCGCATAGGAATTAAAGAATTGATTAAGGCTTCATCCCTGGAAAACAGAAATTTAGATTCGTGGAATATTGGTTTTCAACTTGCGCCCCGCATCAACGCTGCCGGCCGTATGGCGCATGCCAATACCGCAGTGGAACTTCTTTCTATTTCAGATAAGAAAGAAGCTGAAGTCTTAGCTAAACGATTGAACGCCAGAAACATGGATCGTCAAAAAGAAACTGAAGAAATCGTGGAAGAAATACAGGAAAAAATTGAGAAAAAATTAAAAGATAAAATATTGATATGTGTAAACGAAAAAGAAAAAGATCATTGGAATGAAGGTCTTATAGGGCTCGTGGCTGGTCGAATTTGTGAAAAATACCATAGACCAGCATTGGTTATCACTAGAACCATGGGGGGATATAAAGGATCAGGAAGAAGTATTATAAATTTTGATTTAATTGAAGCGGTAGAAGAATCAAGTGAATTTTTAGACAAGTATGGTGGTCATCCTATGGCCTGTGGTTTTAGCTTAAACATAGACAGAATTAATGATTTTAAGAATAAAATTAAAGGGGTGGCTAATGAAAAATTGGGTGATGAAGATCTAAAACCCATGGTAATAATTGATAAAGAAATTCCCCTTGAGGAGATCGGAGAAGATTTGCTTGCTGATATTAAATTATTTGAGCCATTTGGGCAGGGCAATTTAAACCCAAAATTTTTAAGCCGAAATGTGATTATTGTAAATATTTTTTATATGGGTTTGGATGGACAGCATATTAAGCTGATTTTAAAGAATGAGAAATCGGGAATCATAAATGCAGTTGGTTTTAATCAAACTGAAAAATTGCACAACTTATCTATTGGAGACAAAATTGACATAGTTTATTATGTAGATATGAATGAATATAACGGCAAGAGCGAGGTGCAGATGAAGATAGTGGACATAAAAGTATTTAGTATGTAGCATTAAGTATTAAGATATGAAAAATTATAACAAATTAATTATTTATACCGATGGAGGTGCTCGGGGAAATCCGGGACCTGCGGGAATTGGCGCGGTTATCAAAAATAAAGACGGTAAATTAATTGATACAGTTTCCGAATATATCGGCAAAACCACCAATAATCAGGCAGAATATAGGGCTGTGATAGCCGCTTTAGACAAAATTAAAGACTGTGAAGCTGAAGAACTGAATTTTTTTTTGGATAGTGAATTGGTAGTAAAACAGCTTAACGGGGAATATAGGGTTAAAAATCAGGAATTAGCGCCGCTTTTTGTAAAGATTTATAATACCACAATGAAATATAAAAAAGTAACCTTTAGGCATGTAAGAAGAGAATTAAATAAAGAAGCGGATAAGTTGGTAAATGAAGCGATAGACAGGGCAAAAGCTAGTGTTTAGTAAGTATAAAATATAAAATATAAAGTATAAAGTATAAAAATACGCACTCGTGGTGCGTATTTTTTAACAATGCAACAATATAGTAATACAAAAATTTAAATTACAATAAATATTTAATAAGAGACAATAACCTTTCCATTATTCTTTGGATGATGGATCTTTTTTTCCATTTTTCATAATTAAAATTCTCGGAGTGGGACATGCTTTCTTTGAGGTGTTGTTGAATATGTTTTATAATTTCTTTGTTGGTACCGAATAAATTCAATTCAAAATGAAAAAGAGTGCTGCGGGGATCCATGTTGGCTGATCCAATACTAAATATTTCATTATCTATAAGCATGAGTTTGGAGTGTAGTATCTTGGGGGTATAAAAAATTATACTTACCCCATACTTGTAAAGTTTGCCGAAATATTTTTCCCGTAAGATATCCACAATTTTCATATCAGATTTTTTCGGTAGAATGATTATTGCTTTAACACCTCGTTTGACGGCTTTTTTTAGGTGTATACGCATTTTTCTTCCCGGTAGAAAATAAGGAGTTTCAATGATTATTTGTTTTTTAGCGTTTTTTATCAATCTAATTTGTTCATTTCTTATTTTTTGAAATTTAATTGAGGGAATATCACGAAAGATTTCTATATCTTTTAATTTTATTGATGTAGTATGCGGCTTTTTAATAAAAATATGTTTATCGGCAATTTTAAAATTATCCAAAAATACATCTCGAAAGGTAGTGGAGATGGTTCCTGATAAACGCAGGGTAGCATCACGCCAGTTAATACTTCTATCGGTAATATTTACGGAACCGATATATGATATTTTATCATCAATAACCAGAAGTTTACGATGGTTACGGTAATTATTATCATGGATGATATTAAAGCTTATTTTAAATTTTTTATAAAATTTTATTTGTCCACCCAATTGAGATAATTTTTTAAAATATTTACGATTAGTAGATGACCCAAAGCCATCCAACAATAAACGAACATCTACTTCTTCTTTGGCACAATTTTCTAAGGCTTCACGAAATTGATGCCCAATTTTATTCTTACCAAATGAAAAAGTTTCTAAATAAACAAAAGATTTAGCTTCTCCGATATCCTGAAGTATTTTTTTATATAATTTTTCATTATTGTTGAAAAATTGAACATCCATATTATAATTATTTAGTTTCAAAATAATCGGCATTATTTATTTCATTTATGGATAATATATTCGGGGTGCAGGTTCCTTTGCTGATTTTTGCCAGTTCGCAGTCGAAGACATTACCTTCTGCGATTTTATATTTTTCCAGATATTTCTCCCCGGGATACCAAGAATTAGCTAAAAGGAATATATGCTCTCGAGATAATATATCTTCATTGTCAATGAGGTTTGGATTCTGTGGAGTAAATTTGTATTTTACTTCATAACCTTCATAACCAGGTCCGCCACTGATAGCAGCTTGAGCAATTGAGGCGGTGGTTTTAGAAAGATAGGTAATTCGGCAACTACCGGCAATTTTTTTATAGGCACAAGTACCGCCGACAACAGGTTCTTCTTTTGTGGTGTCTTCGGAGTTTGGGGGGGGTGTTTTTTGATTTAAAGCTTGATTTGTACAGGCAGTACAAACAAACAGAAGAGAAATGATAATTATTTTTTTGTGCATATTATGTGTTATATTGTATGTTATTTAATACTATTAAGATTTACGCGTTTGATAGAATTTTGTGTTTTTATAGACGTCTGATGTTCTGTGTACAAAATTTAGCCCTCAATTAGGCTTTAAATGTTAATGCTTATTTAAAAATATTTGTGTGCTGGCTGGACATCTGGTGTCTTTTTAGGTAAACGAATAAGTTATAACCATATAAACATTTTACCTAATTTTTAACAATAATTCAATTTGTTATAATTTAGGGCTTAATATTGGAATGAAAGTAAACCATCTTAGATTTTATTTAAATTTATTGTCATTCCGGGGCTTTGGTGTAGCTTTAGCGGAGCCAAAAATTATGGTGTATTTTTTTGGATTTGACTTTCGGTTTTTGTTCGTGTATAATTAAAGTAGGCTCGAGTATTGGTTGTGGACAACTGAACAGTATCCATAACTCAAAATAAAAAATCCCAATCTGTATAAACAGATTGGTTCAATAAATTAAAAAATTATCCGCTAAAGGCGGACCAGCCATTTATTCAACTCTTAGATAATCGGCTGGAAATAATCTAATTAAAACTGTGATAATCAATCATTGATTAATTATCAGAAAAAATATGGGTATAAATTTATCAAAAAGACAAAGAGAGATTTTAGACTTTATTACTGAGTTTATGAATGATCATGGCTATGCTCCTTCCCTTCGGGAAATAGGGGAGTATTTTAATCTTTCTTCTCCGGCTACCATCCATGAACACATTAATAATCTCAAGAAAAAGGGATTTCTTAAAGCATCGTACAATTCAGCTAGGTCTATAGAGTTGGTAAATGAAATTGTGAATTATGCTCAAGCAATAGAGCTTCCCCTGGCAGGACTTATAACCGCCGGAGAACCGATAGAGGCAATAGAGGAAAAGGAAAGAGTGGATGTTCCAAGCGACATGGTTCGAGATGAGGCCAATAGTTATGTTTTGCGTGTGAGGGGCGAGTCCATGATTGAAGATGGTATCTTGGATGGTGATTTTGTGGTAGTAGAACGCAACCCGTCTCCCAGAAACGGGGATATCGTGGTGGCATTATTGGATAACGCCTATGCGACCTTGAAAAGATTTTATCGGGAAGCGAATCGTATCCGTCTACAACCGGCAAATTCCACCATGAAGCCGTTTTACGCCAAAGATCCGCTTATTCAGGGAGTTGTCAGAGGGGTAATTAGGAAATTTGCTTAAAGAATAATTATAGACCCGAGCATGCAATTAATTTTTATTGTTTTACTATTTTAGTGGTTTTTTCTACTTGTTTAGGAAACAACTAAAATTAGTTGTACATTCGGGTTTATTTTAAATTCAAAATGATTTTATGACACATGTAGTTGTTGGGATTATTATTAAAAATACTAAACCAGAATCTTATTTATTAGTTAGTTCTATTAAGGATTTTGGCAAATATACAGGATATTATTATCCTGTTGGCGGGCATGTTGATGAGGGAGAGGGCGAACTAGGGGCATTAAAACGGGAAACAAAGGAAGAATTAAATGTGAACATAATTAAAGCTAAAAAAATAGTTGACACTGATAGTGATATCAAAAACCAAAAAACTTCCTGGTATCTTTGTGAAATAGATAGTTATAATTTTAATATTGATTCTAGAGAATTAAAAGATGTGGGTTTTTTTACCAAAGAAGAAATGGGGAAGATGAATATATGGCCGGCTACTAAGAAAATTTTTAAGAAATATATATTTAATAAAAATTAATAAATAACAAAATTTTAGCACATTTTAAGATATGTGTTTTTATTTTGAATAATAAAAATTCCCCAAGTAGAATTTTTCTAAATGGGGGTAGTTGGTTGTTATCGAGGGATGATTGACCATCCGATCATATTGCTAACCCGTATTGGCTCGACGCGATCATGGGTAGTAAATTCCAAGCCTCCTTTACCATAAGGATGTATGTCTAGTCTGATGTGAACGCCGGATTTGGGATTTTCAATGAAGATTTCATCACAGTGGTTGTGGTAAATTTTTATTTTACCATTATTAAAAAGTACGGGAAATTGCTCGTGTTTTTTTGTGTTTGCCATGCAAGCCTCCTTTGTTGGGTTTTTAGGGTAGAATTTCAATATATCATGTTTTTAATGTTGTGTCAAGTTTTTTTGTGTTGTATTTTGTGGTATAATAAATAGATAGAAAATTCAAAAAATTTTATGAAAGATAAGATTTTTATAATTGAAGATGATGTTACTATTTTGGCCAGTTTAAAAGCCAAGTTTAGTGTTTTGGGTTTTGAAACAAGAACAAGTTTTGGAGATGGGGATATAAATATTATAAGACATAATATTGTAAAATTTAAACCGGATTTTATTATTTTAGATCTTGTATTACCACAAGTTTCCGGTTTTGATATTTTAAAAATGATAAAAAACGATGAGCATATATATGGACATTTATCTACCCCCGTATTTGTTTTTGCTGATTTTAGTAGTGATAACATAAGAAGGCATTGTGTTGACTTGGGTGCTGATTATTTTTTTGTAAAAACAGATTTTATCATTGATGATTTTGTGACCAAAGTTAAAAAAATTATAGATAATAATCATAATTAAATATTAAAATATATGACAATAAAAAAATCTTTTATTATTTTAGTAATATTAACCATTTTGGGTACTATGGTTATTTATTTTATTGCCACAAAAAGTGAAAAAACGGTTTATACTACGGTTTTGGTTCAGAAGGGCAACATTTTACAAACCGTAAGTGAAACAGGAACGGTAAAAGCAGTAAATGAGTTAAATTTAAGTTTTTTAAATACTGGTAAGCTGGAAAAAATATATTATAAAGTCGGTGATAGTGTAAAAAGTGGAGCAGTGCTCGCCGAACTTGATTATAGTAGTTTGGCTACCAACAGAGAAGAGGCACAAGCTAATTTAGATGTGGCTCGCGCTAATTTAAATAAGTTGTTAGCTGGTGCGACGAAAGAAGATATAGTGGTAGCCGAAGCTAGTACTAGACAGGCGCAAATTACTTATGAGTTAGCAAAAAAAGAATTAGAAAAAGTAAGGAATACAGTAGATGAGAACATAGCACAGTCTAAAAAAACATATAGTGATTTGGTTAGTAAAACCGATGAAGATATTACTACCCATGAACAAGCAATTGACAGCGCCCAGATAGCCTTAAATAACACCATATCAACCTATCAACAATCTATAGATAATTATAAAGAATCAGCATTTACCATTGTTGAGGATAAATTAACGATTGCCAATAACGCCCTTGATGTTTCTGACAGAACTATAAACGATGAAGATGGAGAGGATAAAATTGGAATTAAGGAGCAAATTTATGTCACAAATACTAAAAATACATATACGGAAGGATTGGCGCTACTTGCCATTGCAAATAGTGCTCTGATTTCTACTAAATTAAATGATACCGCTGAAAATGTTAGTGACCTAACCAGTAAAACACTGAATGTTCTAAATAAAACCTATTCATCGTTGCAAAATTGTTTTAATGCATTAGAAAATAGTGTAACATCTTCCTCTTTTACTCAAAGTTATTTAGATACATTAAAATCTGGTATTACCACACAACAAACATTGGTAAATACAGCAATTTCCCAAATACAAACAGCCAAGCAAAATCTGGACGGCGCGATACTTGCTTATACCACCAACACAGATACGGCCAAAAGTACTTTGGAAAAAGCGGAAGTTGCCTACAGTGATGCCGTGAAGAATGCTCGCAACAATCTTTTTGATGCTGAATTTGCAGGAGAACAAAGCATGACAGCGGCAGAATCTAAGATTGATACTGCTTTAGAGGCTTGGCAGGTATCCGTGGCTCAGGAGAATAAGGTAAAGGCGACAGCTAATAAATATGACATTACATTGTCACAAGCGAAGATTAGGCAGTCAGAAGCGGCGCTTAGTAATATTAATCAACAAATCGAAAATAGTATTATAAAAGCGCCAATTGATGGCCAGATTACCAAATTAGATTTTGAAATTGGGGAACAGGTTATGTCTGGAACAAATGTAGTTTCTATTTTAGGCGGCAATAACTTTGAAATAGAGGTTTTGATTTCAGAAGCTGATATCGCCAAGGTAAACAAAGGAGATAAATCTATTATTACTCTAGATTCTTTTGGTGATGATATAGAGTTTATTGGTTTTGTAGAATTTATTGAACCAGCAGAAACCAAGGTGCAAGATGTAATATATTATAAGGTGATTGTTGTATTTGATTCGGGGGAATATGAAATAAAATCAGGAATGACTGCCAATGTTGTTGTGACTACACAAGAAAAGAATGATGTGTTGGTTGTGCCAAGCAGGGCGGTGATCGATAAGAATGGGGATGGTAAAGTGGTGCGAGTTTTAAAAAATAATGAAATACAAGAAAAACAAGTAACTATTGGACTTAGGGGTGACGAAGGTGTTATAGAGATATTATCAGGACTAAACGAAGGTGAAGAGGTGGTTACCTATATACAAAAAGATAATTAATAATAAACTATACTAAACTTATGAATGAAAAAATGGAAATTTTAGGAGGATTTAATGAAAAAACAAAAAATTTAGAAAGGGCTGAGCAAGTCTTAAGTAATGTTTTTTCAAAGGAGGAATTAGAGAAAAGATTAAATGCTCAAGAGAAGTAATTGAGCGAATTTTTATTAAAAAATAATAATTTATAAAATATGGCAACAAAAACATATAAAGAAAAATTAAACACTTTAATATTTACATCTAATTTAGATGATAACAAAAAAAGGCTTTGGGAATTATTTTTTAAGGTTTCTATGCCCGATGAAGATGAGGCTATTTATGAGGCGGCCAATGAAAATGAGGAAAATTTAAATTTATTATCTAACCACCTTAGGGATAGAATTATAGATTTAAAAGAAAGAGATGCGGATCTTTGGGAACGTTTAACGGAGGGTGAGAAAAGATTTGTGGAATTCACAAACTAATAGATTTTTGATTTTTAATATCAAGGGGTATGTTGATTAATGTGCAAAATTTAAAAAAAGAGTTCATTACGGGGGAGGTGGTAACTAAGGTCTTGCAGGGTGTTTCTTTTTCACTTAACAAAGGTGAGTTTATAGCCATTATGGGACCTTCTGGTTCTGGGAAGTCAACACTTATGCATATTCTGGGTTTATTAGATCGCGCCACTTTCGGTAAATATGAATTTGAAGGAGTGGATGTAACAACACTGGGTGATGATGAACTTGCTCTTATGCGCAATGAAAAAATAGGCTTTGTGTTTCAGTCGTTTAACTTGTTGTCTCGTACAAATGTATTGGATAATGTGAAATTACCGCTTACTTATTCTGTAAAAAAGATAAACATAGAAAAAAGGGCGCGAGAAGTGCTTGCCAGTGTTGGATTGGAACACAGATTAAATTATTATACAAATCAAATATCAGGGGGGGAAAAACAACGAGTAGCAATAGCTAGGGCGCTGGTTAATAATCCTTCGGTTATTTTTGCAGATGAGCCAACTGGAAATTTAGACTCTAAATCTGGAATTCAGGTTATGGAAATATTACAAAGATTAAACAAAGAGGGGAATACTATTATACTTGTTACTCACGAAACTTATACAGCAGAACATGCTGAACGCATTATCCATGTGAAAGATGGTCTTATAGTGGATGATCAAAGGGTAAGCCACAGAAGATGGGCAAAAGATGGAGAAATACTTAAATAAAGTTCAAAATTTAAAACCCAAATAAAATTATTATAAATTAGTTTTGAGTTTTAAGTTTGAAATTTATGTTTGATTATTATAGACAGGCCATTAGAATATCATTTGTAGCGCTTCTTGCCAATAAAACAAGAAGTTTTTTAACAATGCTTGGCATTATTATTGGGGTGGGCGCGGTTATTGTTATTATGGCCGTCGGTGCTGGTGCACAAAGTTTAATTTTAGCTCAAATTCAAAGTTTGGGAAGTAATTTAGTGGGGGTACTTCCTGGTAATTCTGGTGAAGATGGCCCACCGACATCGGCTATGGGTATTGTGATTACCACACTTACATATGATGATGCCATGGCTTTAAAATTAAAGAAGAATGTGCCAAATTTGGAAGAAGTAGCGGCATATTCCAGTGCGGCGGCAACGCTGGAGTGGGGGTCAAATAGTTTTGAGGGCACACTTACAGGAACCACTGATGGATATTTGGGTGTAGAGGGGGGAGAGGTGGAAAGCGGACGTTTCTTTACTAAGGATGAAGAGCGTAATTTATCTAAAGTTGTGGTGTTGGGTAGTGAGGTAAAACGGGATTTATTTGGTGATTCCGAAGCAATAGGGCAAAGAATAAAGATTAAAAAACATTATTTTGAAGTAATAGGGATAATGAAGGAGAGAGGAACTGTTGCCTTTCAGGATTACGATGACAAGATTTTAGCACCCATTATTACCGTACAAAAATTAATTGCCGGAGTACATCATATCGGAATGATTCGTGCCAAGGTTGATTCACCAGATAATGTGGATCGAGCAATTGAAGATATTAAGATAACATTACGCGAAAGACATGATATTACAAATCAAAGCGGTGCAGACGATGATTTTACTGCGCGTAGCGCTGCTCAGGCTCTAGATATGATAACCGTAATAACAGATGCACTTAAATATTTTTTGGCCGCCATGGCCGCTCTTTCTCTACTTGTTGGTGGAATTGGAATTATGAATATTATGTTAGTATCGGTTACTGAGCGAACTAGGGAAATAGGACTTAGAAAAGCAGTAGGAGCCAATAATGGTAATATTATGAGTCAATTCTTATTGGAAGCAATTACAGTTACATTGTTTGGGGGGGTGATTGGTATTGTGTGTGGAATAATTATTTCATTTGTTATTTCTGTGGTCGCAAATTATCTTGGTTACAACTGGTCTTTTGTAGTTTCTTTTTTGTCAGTATTTTTAGCCGTAGGTGTTTCAGCTATTGTGGGACTTGTATTTGGCCTTTATCCTGCTCAAAAAGCCAGTAGATTGGAGCCGGTTGAGGCACTTAGATATGAATAATGTAAAAAATTTTAAATTAACTATATTGCTATATTGTTAAAGTGATTTGTTATGAAAACATTGATTTTAATAAAGAATAGTTTAATTTCTATGAAGGCGAGCAAGGTTAGAACCGCTTTAACTATTTTAGGTATCGTAATCGGAATAGCTAGTGTAATTATTGTTTATTCTGCCGGAGAGGGTATAAAAAAACTTTTAGTAAACCAGATTGAAACTTTTGGCACTGATGTTATACAAACTGAAATCAAAGTGCCAACAAACAAAAAAATTTCCAACACCAGTGCTGCCGGCTCTACTGATTTAGTGCAAGGAATACAGATTACCACACTAACCATAGAAGATATGATGGAAGTACGTAAGCTGCCAAATATAAAAAATAATTATGCCGGTATTATGGGTCAAGAACAAGTGAGTAGCGGTAGTGAATTAAAAAAAGCATTTATTTTTGGCACAAGCGCTAGTTATATTGACATTGATAAAAGTGAGATAGAAAATGGAAGATTTTTTACGGAAGAAGAGGACAAATCTTTGGCGCGGGTAGTGGTTTTGGGTTCAAAAATGAAAGAGAAGCTATTTGGTGACAGTGATCCAATCGGCAAAATGGTTAAGATTCGAAAAAGTAAATTTCGGGTTATTGGAGTAATGAAAGAACGGGGAGCTGTAATGGGAATGGACTTTGATGATTATGTTTATGTGCCGGTAAGAACTTTACAAAAAAGAGTGATGGGTATTGATTATTTATCGTATTTTTTAAGTCAAGTAGAAGATATGAGCAAGGTGGAAGAAACAGCTTCGGAAATGAGAATGCTTTTACGCGAAAATCATGATATTAAGGTTGAAAAACAAGATGATTACAATAAAGATGATTTTCGCGTGGTTACCATGATAGAAATGATGAGTATGATGGACACTATTATGGGAGCTTTAACATTATTACTGCTCGCCATTGTAGCTATTTCCTTAGTTGTGGGGGGGGTGGGTATTTTAAATATTATGTATGTGGTTGTTACTGAGAGAACTGGTGAGATAGGTCTTCGTAAGGCGGTGGGTGCGACATATAACAATATTATGACACAGTTTTTAATAGAGTCGGTGTTAATTACAACCATGGGCGGTATTGTGGGGATTTTGTTTGGCGTTGGAGCATCATATTTTATATCAATAGGAGCTAATTATTTTGGATTAGATTGGTCTTTTATTGTACCAATTAAGGCTTATTTTGTGTCACTTGGCTTCGCGTTTGTATTTGGTATTGGTTTTGGTGTTTATCCAGCCAGGAAAGCAGCCAAGTTAGATCCAATAGAAGCCCTAAGAAATGAATAAAATTTTTTAAATTAAGACAATTGTGATATTGTTTAATGGTTATTTTTATTTATTGAATTTTTCTTTATTTTTTGGTATAATATATCCATTAAATATTAAATTAAATATATAGATTTAATTGGAAATTTTAGAAAAAAGAAACACAGTTCTATTTTTAGGAAATTTTTAAAAAAATTTCCATTTTTTAGATATTTTGGAATCGCGATAATTGTTTTATTTTTTATTTTAATTGCACTTTTTGCGGTTTATTATGTTGATTTAAAAAATATTTATAAAAATTTTGTTTTTTCTAGGGAAAAAATTGATTTATCCATAGATTTAATAAAAGACAAAGATTATGCGCGCGCATATAATTTATCAAAGATGGCCGAGAGGGACATAGAAGATGTTTCTGCAAGGATGGAAAAATATGAAAACAATATTCATATTCAGTATTTTGATTATTTATTTGCACAGATTAAAAATTTTTCTAATTTGATAAACTTAGCAAGAATTTTAAACAACACCGCAATGGAAATAGCGGTACGCGAGCTTAATTTCGAAAACATTTTTTATAACAAGAATATTATTCCACTTGAAGAAACCAATCCTGATTTTGATATTTACAGCTTTAATTATAATTTACTTAAAACATTCTACCCACTTGAAATTGAATTTTACCATTTAAAAAAACAAGCTGAAAGTTTGTTGGAGTTTTCAGAGAAATTTGGAGGAAAATCTAAATTTTTGTCAGAATTGTTGGGTTATGGAGAAAAATCAAATTTTTTGATTTTGTTTCAAGATAATGAAATTATAAAACCCACGGGTGGATATTTTCAGGCTTATGGCATCCTGGAAATTAACAATGGCCAAGTTAAAAAATTTAGCACCCACAGCATGCTTGATTTAGATAATCTTTCCGCTATAGCACTGACCGAAATACCACCCAAACCAATGATTGAATATGCTAATGCCACCACCTGGCTCCCTAGTGACTCTAATTGGGATCCAAGTTGGCCCAAGTCGGCACAAAAATTTAAATGGTTTTTTGAAAATTCTTCTTCTACTAACAAGAACTATAATAAAAACTTAGATGGAGTTATTGCTTTTAATTTAAATATGTTAAGGGATTTATTAAAAGAAACGGGAGAAGTAAGTGTGTATGGCGAGAAAATAAATTATGAAAATTTTAGAGATATTTTAAAGGATGAAAATAAAAAAAATATTTCAGAATTAATTATAAAAGTATACAAAAATTTAACAGAGCAGGGGACGCAAAATTTAAGAGATATATTTTATAAAAACATTGAACTAAAAAATATTTTATTTTATTTTAATAATCAGGCAGTCGAGAATATCGCTAAAGTTTTGAATTATGATGGAGAAATAAGGAACTCAGATGGAGATTATCTGATGGTGGTAGATTCCAGCCTTGATAAAAATAAAAACTTTACAACAAAAGAAGAGATTTATTATGATTTAAAAGAAGAAAATAATGAATTTTTCGTTAATTTAAAAATTAATTATGTCAATCTTTCCCCCGAGGATTATAATTCTTATGTACGAATATATGTTCCTGTGGGTAGTGAATTTAAATCTTGTAATATTGAAGGTAAAATTGATATATACACAGAATCAGAAAAAACAGTATTTGGTTTCTTTTTACCAATAGAGAAAAACGAAATAAAGAATTTAATTTGTTCGTATGTTTTACCGGAAAAAATAAAGACATTAAAAAATAAAGGAGATTATTCGCTTTATATTCAAAAACAACCTGGTAAAAAAATTGATAAATTAACTGTTGACTTAAGTTTCTTGGATAGTATAAAATTATATGAACCGACAGGTTTTTTTGTTGATTTTGATAATAACCATATTAAATGGGAAAAAACTTTAAAAACTGATTCAGAATTTTTAATTAACTTTTAGTTTTAAGTTTTAAACTTTAAACTTTGAGTTTATCATTATATGTTTATAAAAAGAATAGGAATTGATTTAGGAACTACTTATACTTTGGTTCATCTTCCCAAAAGGGGTATTATTATTAATGAACCTTCGGTGGTGGCTGTTTCCATGACCGACAAAAAGATTTTGGCTATTGGAAATGAGGCTAAGGATATGCTTGGCAGAACACCTGATTCTATTATCGCGGTAAAACCTTTAAAGGACGGGGTAATAGCCGACTATAAGACCACAGAAGCTATGCTTAGATATTTTATTAATAAAGCCGTGGGAAGTGTTCGTTTATTTCGTCCGGAGGTTATGGTGGCTGTTCCCGCAGGAATATCATCCACTGAGAGGAGGGCTGTAATTGATGCTACAATTACAGCTGGAGCTAAAGCGGCTTATCTTATCAAAGAACCCGTTGCCGCTGCTATTGGCGCCGATATTCCAATTGGTTCCGCTTCTGGGCATATGATTATTGATATTGGTGGGGGAACCGCGGAAATGGCCGTTATATCTCTGGGTGGTGTTGTAACTTCTACCTCTGTACGCGTTGGTGGCAATAAATTTGATATAGCAATTATTGAACACATAAGAAAGAGATATAATCTGGCTATCGGAGAAAGGACGGCAGAGGATGTTAAAATAAATATTGGCTCTGCGCTTTATTTGGAAGATAAATTGAGTATGGAGATTAGGGGGCGTGATATTTTAACCGGCTTGCCCCGCAGTATTAATGTGACCAGCAGCGATGTAACCGAGGCCCTGCAACATGAGCTTGAAGCAATAATTAATTCTGCCAAAAAAGTTCTGCATGAAACTCCGCCGGAATTGTCCGCGGATATTATGGATAAAGGTATGGTTCTGTCCGGTGGTAGTTCGCTTTTAAGAAATATAGATCAACTCATCTCTAGAACAACCGGAGTGCCTGTTTATGTAGCCGATGAAGCCCTGTTATGCGTGGCTAAGGGTACGGGTATCGCTTTAGAGAATTTAGATAGTTATAAGAGGAGTATATTGGCTACTAAATAGAAATTTTAAAACAGAAAAAGATTAACGCTATTAAGTAATATATACACACGCTAGACGAAATAATAATTAATTTTTTACATGAACAAAGACGAGAGTTTGATAATTGAAAAACTTAAGAGAATTCCTTATTGTATTGGAATTATTTATGCAGGAAGTAGAATTGAAGGAAATTACACAGAAACAAGTGACTATGATTTTACTGTATTAATAGAAAAAGGAGAATCATATTATAAAATATTTTATTACAAAGATTTATTAATTGATGTTTGTTGTGCAACCATAGAAGTCATTATCAAACAAGATTTTGATCGTAATAAGGTCGCTAATGCTGAACTTTTTATACTAGCATATGGTAAAATAGTATTTGATAAAATAGGACAGATGAGCGCAATTCAAAAACAAGCTAAAAAAATTTGGGCGCTCGGACCAATAAAAGACAAAAAGGAGGCGGGTTATTTATGTACAATGTTTCTATATACTTTAAATAAAGAAAAAAGTGAGCTCGCCCATTATGAATGGAATGTTATTACCAATAAGGCAGTTAAGCTTTTTTTCGAACTGCACAACACGTGGTTACCTAAACCATTCCAAATTGAAACCAAAATAAAGGAACTTGATAGGGACTTTTTTAAGTTTTTTGAAATGGCATATCTTTCTAAATTAGAAGATAGAATAAACTTAACTAAAAAAATGATCGAATATTTAATTAAGAAATTTAATCTACCACAGACACGAGAAATCTATTTTTTAAAAGACGAAAATTAATCATTACATCGCCTAATAAATGATATATATAATAATAGTTTATAATAGTTTATTTTACTTAAATTTTTTATGGTTATCGGCATTGATGCTAGTAGAGCGAATCGTCATCATAAAAGCGGGGTAGAGTGGTATGCCTACTATTTGATTCGATGGTTTGCCAAACTAGACTCTAAAAATAAATATATCCTGTATACTGATCAGCCTTTGCGGGGTGGCTTGCTTGATTTAACTGGAGAACAATACATGGCAGACGAAAGTTGTTGTGAAAAAACAGAATACGATAAAAAAGGATATCAAATCATAAAAAGTCCACACAACAATTTTAAAGCCAAAATTTTAAAATGGCCTTTTTCTTGTTTTTGGACCCAAGGAAGGATGAGCCTGGAAATGATTTTTAACAGGCCGGATGTTTTGTTTGTGCCGTCACACACTCTGCCCATTATACATCCCAAAAGATCGATTGTTACTATTCATGATGTTGGTTTTGAAAAAGAATGTCACTTGTATGAAGGGCAAAAGATAGGACCGGAAGGAAATTCAAAGGAAAAAGTTTTAAATTTTTTTGTAAAATTATTCACTTTGGGAAAATACGGAGCTAATACTATTGATTATTTAAGGTGGTCTACGGAATACGCCCTTAAACATGCTTATAAAATAATTACAGTGTCTAATTTTTCCAGAAAAGATTTAATGGATCTTTATAAGGCTGATTCTGAAAAAATCAAAGTTATTTATAACGGTTATAATAAAACTTTATATAAAAATATTAACGACCAAAAACAAGTCGAAAATATTTTGAGCAAATATGGTATTACGCAGCCATATTTGTTTTATGTAGGTAGAATAGAAAAGAAAAAAAATATTCCTCGTCTGATAGAAGCTTTTTATGTTTTAAAAGAAAAAAACAAGAATATCAAAGAAAAGCTGGTACTAGCCGGAAATGCCGGTAATGGTTATGATGAAATCAAGTATCAAATACAAGAATTTGATTTAAATAACGATGTTATTATGTCCGGATGGTTAATAGAAGAAGATATGCCTTATTTATATAATGCCGCTTCTGCTTTCGTGTTTCCTTCTAATTACGAAGGATTCGGAATTCCTTTGTTGCAGTCCATGGCTTGCGGTACTCCAATAGCAGCCTCCAATACGACATCTATTCCGGAAATAGCCAGGGAGGCTGCTTTGTTTTTTAATCCTCACAACATTAAATCTATGGCCGATTCTTTGGAAAAAATAATTATCGATAAAAACCTTAGGGAAGATTTGATAGCGAAAGGATATAGAAATGTGGAAAAATTCAGTTGGGAAAAATGTGCACAAGAGACTTTAAAAATGATATTAGATTAAAACTTTTATCTTTGGATGTTAAAAATAAACATAAATAGATAAATTTTGAAAATAAAATAATTTTAAACAGTTGAAATATATGTTTTAATTATTTTTTATTATTTTTTATTAAAGAAACAGCTTCTAAAATTCAAGTTTAATCTTCATATGGCTAGATATAACTAGCCTTTTTTATTTCTTTTTTTGCTGTTTCTTTAATAAAAAATAATAAAAAATTCTTGCATTTTAAGGTTTAATTATGTTATAATAAGGTTGTTTAGACTAAATTTTATTATTGTTTTATCTTCTGTAAGAATGATAAAAATTTGAATGAAAAAATTTTTATTTTTAGTATTATTTTTAATTTTTGGATGGTTTTTATACATGCCGGGATTAGCATGTGCTTTTTCTAATGAGACTACTAATGAAATATTGATTAAATATAAAGAAAAAGAAAATATTGAGGTAATAAAAATAAAAGATAAAGAGAATTATCAAGATTTATTGGATTACTATAACTCTAAGGAGTGTGTTGAATATGCGGAACCCAACTTTATTTATCGCGCAGCTATTATTCCGTCAGACTCTTATTTTAATAATCAATGGTATCTAAAAAAAATAAAAGCCCCAGAGGCTTGGAATACAGTAAGGGAGAGTTCTGGTGTTGTTATCGCAATCATTGATACAGGAGTACAGATAGACCATCCGGATCTTCGGGATAATATTTGGAAAAACAAAAAAGAAATTCCGGATAATGGTATTGATGACGATCGTAATGGGTTTATAGATGATGTTTTTGGTTGGGATTTTGTTAATAATTTAGCCGATCCACGACCCAAGTTTAAAGAAGGATATACCCAGGATGGAATTATACATGGTACCGTTGTTGCTGGCATTGCTGCAGCTTCGGGTAATAATGCCTCTGGTATAACCGGTGTCTCTTGGAATACAAAGATAATACCATTAAAAGCTTTAAATGATAAAGGAGAAGGGGATACAAAAGATATTATAAAAGCTATAGACTATGCTATTTTAAATGGAGCAGACATTATTAATTTTAGTTTTGTTGGTTTCGGTTTTAGTAAAAGTTTGGAAACGGCCATAAGAAGAGCTTATAAGGCTGGTGTTGTGATGGTTGCAGCTGCCGGCAACGAAGAAAATGAAGAAAAACAGGGATATTTTTTGGATGAAGTTCCTATGTATCCAGTGTGTCACGATGGAAATTATCGTGAAAACATGGTTATTGGCGTAGCAGCTACGGATGCCCTTGATCAAAAAGCCAAATTTTCCGGTTATGGTTTTAAGTGTATTGATATTTCTGCCCCGGGGGTTAGTATTTTTAGCACCTCTGTTTATAGCCCGAATCAATATTTTAAAGAAATGCCATTTGATAAATATCATGACGGATATTGGTCTGGTACTTCTATGGCTGTCCCAATGGTTAGTGCTACCATATCCTTAGTTGAGGCCCTGAATCCAAGTTTAAGCATAAAAGAGGTTGTAGATATTGTGATTAATAATTCTGATAATATTAACAGATTAAATCCTGATTTTTTAGGTAGATTGGGTAAGGGGCGTCTAAATGTCTTCAACTCTGCATTGGAAGCTGAAAAAAGGTTAAAGAAGTATTCAGTTGATATTTTGTTTGCGCCGTATAGTAAAAAAGAAAGTAATATTTTTATTGCTGATAAAAAGGGAAATATAAAAAGTAGTTTTTTTGCTTATGATGAAAATTTTACAGGTGGCGTGAACATGGTATCGGGTGATGTAGATGGAGACAGTATTAATGAAATTATTACTGGGGCTGGGGTAGGGAGTGTTTCCTATGTAAAGATTTTTGATGTTAATGGTGTTTTTAAAAAGCAGTTTCTTGCATATAGGCCGGAATTCCGAGGAGGAGTAAAAGTAGCAATTGGAGATATGGACGGAGACGGTATTAATGAAATCATTACCGGACCGGGAGCGGGAGGGGGGCCACATATAAGAATTTTTAATGAGAAAGGAGAATTGGAAGGTCAGTTTTTTGCTTATAATAAAGATTTTGAAGGAGGGGTAAATATAGCCTCGGGTGATGTAGATGGAGACGGTATTGATGAAATCATTACCGGACCAGGAGAAGGAGGGGGGGCACATGTTAGAATTTTCAGAAAAAATGGACATCTTGATGGTGAGTTTTTTGCTTATGACAAAAATTTTAGAGGAGGGGTTAATGTGGCCGTGGGAAGTATTAATGGAAAAACAAGAAATCATAAAAGCGAGATTATTACCGCCCCCGGCAAAGGAGGAGGCCCCCATGTAAAAATATTTGATAATCATGCCAAAGTGTTAATTCAATTTTTTGCGTTTAAAGAAAAATTTAAAGGTGGAGTTAATATTTCCGCAGTTGATATGGACTATGACGGAATAGATGAGATAATTGCCGGTGCCGGACCGGGAGGAGCCCCGCACGTGAGAGTTTTTAATAAAAATGGAAAAATAATAAGTTCGTTCTATGCCTGGAGTGAAGATTTTGATGGGGGCGTAAATGTTTCAAGTATTAAATATTAATTTTATAATTTATTTATAATTTATTTTGCAGAAGTAAAAACATTATTTAAAAAATAATTTTAAATTTTTCCGTTGAAGACGGATCAGCCTCGGGTTGAGATTTTTACATTTTGCATTTTGATTTTTATATAGTATGCCAAAAAAAGCAATTTTTGATAAAAAAAATGTTCTTGTAATTGGTGGAGCTGGTTTCATAGGCTCTCATCTATGTGATGAATTAATTAAAACCTCCAAGGTTATCTGTATTGATAATTTTTCTACTGGTGATGAAAAAAATATTGATCATTTATTAGCGGATAATGATTTTGAATTTATTCGCCACGACATAAATGAACCCATTGACTTAGACAACTTGCAGGATTTGCAAAAATTTAAGATACAATTTCAAGGAATCCAAGAAATTTATAATTTAGCCTGTCCAACATCGCCAAATGATTTTGAAAAAAATAAAATTTTAACCTTGCTTACAAATTCTTTTGGCGTGAAAAATGCCCTTGATTTAGCAATTAAATATGAAGCTAAATTTTTACATTTTTCCTCCTCTGTTGTTTATGGGCCTAAACGAGGAGATAACCAAAAAATATCTGAAAGTGACTTGGGTATAGTTGATAATATGTCAGAAAGAAGCGCTTATGATGAAGGGAAAAGATTTTCCGAAACAATGGTTGTAAACTTTAGGAAAAAGTATAATATCGACACCAAAATTGTTCGTTTATTTAGAATTTATGGACCAAGAATGAAATTAAATGATGGACAAATGATACCTGATTTTGTTAACAATGCCATAGATGATAAAAACTTGGAGGTTTACGGGGATAATAATTTTTCTTCTTCTTTTTGTTATATTGATGATTGCATAGACGCAGTTTTAAAGATTATGGATTCAGATATAAATTCACCTATTAATATTGGGTCGGATATAGAGGTAAAATTAACAGATGTGGCTCAAAAAATTATTACTATACTTGAATCGGAATCAAAGATTGAATTTATAAAAGAAAAATTTTTTGTAACCCCTCTATGTTTGCCTGATATCGGAATGGCACGCACGGAAATTGGGTGGATGCCGGTTGTAACATTGGAACAAGGACTTAAAAAAACAATTTATGAACTCAGGGCAAGCAAGGGGCTAAAAAGAACATAAATAATTTTTATTTTTTAGTTTGTAGTGTTTTATTATTTTTATAAACCATAAAATAGTTCTATTAAGTTATTCTTAGTGCCAAGTATAAGCTAAATATATGCCTAAAATATTTTGTATTATCCCAGCTTTCAATGAAGAGAATACTATAAGAAAAGTGATAGAAGATGTAAAACCATTTGTTGATATGGTGGTGGTGGTGGATGATGCATCAAGAGATAATACTTTTATTTTGGCAAAAAATACCGGAGTTGTTGTGTTGCAGCATTTGGTTAATCGTGGTCAGGGAGCAAGTTTGCAAACCGGAAATGAATATGCATTACAAAATGGGGCAGAGTTAATAGTGCATTTTGATGCTGACGGACAATTTGTGGCCAGCGACATAAAAGAAACAACTAAACCAATCATTGAAGAAGGTTATGATGTAGTTTTTGGTTCGCGTTTTTTAGGAAAAAAATCCAACATTCCTTGGTTTAAAAAAAATTTATTGTTTCCCGTAGCAAGATTTGTTAATAGGGTTTTATTCGGAGTAAAAATGACAGATCCTCAAAGCGGGTTTAGGGTTCTATCTAAAAAAGTGATTCAAGAAATAACAATTGAACAAGACGGCATGGCTCATGGTAGCGAGATTCTTGCGAAGATATTTAAAGGTGGTTTTAAAATAAAAGAAGTGCCCATAACCGTAATTTATTATGATTTTGGGCAAAATTTTTTTGGGGGAGTAAAAATTATTAAAGATATATTTTTAGCAAAATTAATTAATTAATATTAATCATTCGCATGTTCCGCATCCACCAGCTGGTGGAGTAGTGCGGCTTTCGCGAAGCGAAATAACCATGTTTCAACAAATTATAGCACTTTTCGTAATACTTTATTTTATAATAAAATTATTTTTAGAAAAAAAACAAAACAAGATTAATGTGAATGAATTTGCATTTTGGCTTATTTTTTGGATTTCGGCCGGATTCGCAATAATATTTTTAAAGCACATAGACAGAATTGTGGCCGGTTTAGGTTTTTCGAGCACAGGCATAGACCTCCTTCTTTATATTGGCATCATTGTTTTGTTTTCTTTGATTTTTAAATTGCGTTTAAAGATAGAAAAACAAGAAAAAAATATTACAAAAATTATTAGGGAAATAGCATTAAAAAAGTAAAAATGCGAGTTTACTATATTAATATTTTAATTTTTAGGATCGTATTATATTAAAATTATGATGAAGGCAAAATTTTTTATTTTGGATTTTATTAATTTTGTTTTTTTTATAGCCTTAGTTGCTTTTTTTATTTATTATATTATTTTGGGAGATCGTTTTGAAGCAGCAACTAAATTGATGAAGTTTGCAGGACAAGCATCTTTTTTTGGTATTTTATTTTTTGTTAGATTAAATATTTATCTGCAAAAAATTAAAAAGATGGTTGAAAACGGAGAAAGATTTATGGATAGAATGTTTATTTTTTATTTGACAATGTGGGATAAAACCGTGAGTGAAATAATTGTTTTTTTACTTCCAATATTAATTATTATTATAGCTTATTTTGGGGGTGAGGTGACTCATCTGGATTTTTTTCAGGCATTAGTGGTGTTTTCACTCGCTTTCTTTTGGCATACATTGTTTTTCAATAAAGCTAAGTAATAAAATTTTCGCAAAATATTAAAATTTCGTTAAGAAAGCTTATTTTACAAAAGGTATTATGAAAATTGCTCAAATTGTTTGTGTTTACCCGCCGTATAAAGGGGGGATTGGTAATGTTTGTCAGAATTTTGCCCTTAATTTAAAAAATTTAGGGCACGAAGTTACGGTGTTTACTCCGGATTATCACCAAAAAAATCAAATTAAACATGAGGTTGATATAGAAAAAATAAAAACTTTTGGCAGATTCGGTAATGGTGCGTTTGTCCCTGAATTATTATTTAAATTGAAAAATTTTGATATTATTCATTTACATTATCCCTTTTTTGGCGGAGCGGAAATTGTGTGGCTTTATAAAAAAATAAATAAAAAAAATAAGCTAGTTATCCATTATCACATGGATGTTTTTGATTTATCTGATCTGGCAAGGATATTAAGCATCCCGTCCAAACTTATATTTAATTCATTATTTGAAATGGCGGATGCGATTACATGTGCAAGTAAAGATTATATAAAAAATAGCTCAATAAAAGGAATATACAAAGAACATGAAAATAAATTTTATGAGATTCCCTTTGGTGTTGATTTGGATAAATTTCGGGTTCAAAAAAATAAAAAAACAGAAAATACCAAAAAAATTTTATTTGTAGGCGGTTTGGACAGAGCGCATTATTTTAAGGGTTTAAGTGTTCTGTTTAAGGCGTTAGCCGATATAAAATTAGATGGATTTGGTTGGGGTTTGGATGTTGTGGGTAGTGGAAATTTTAAAAATAAATATAGAAGAGAAACAGAAGAACTGGGTATTGGAAACAATGTTTGTTTTCTTGGAGACATATCAAATGATGCATTGCCCGATATATACAATCAAGCTGATTTATTGATTTTACCGTCAATTGATAAAAGCGAAGCTTTCGGTTTAGTTTTGTTGGAAGCAATGGCTAGCGGAGTACCTGTTATCGCCTCTAGCTTGCCGGGGGTTAGGACTGTTTTTGAAGATGGTCGACAGGGGTTCTTTGCTGCCCCGGGAGACAAGAAAGATTTAAAGAATAAGATTATAAAGATTTTAGAAAATGATAAATTAATTATGGAAATGGGAGAACGAGGAAGAATTTTGGTAGAAGAAAAATATAACTGGATGTTAATAGCTAAGAAATTAGAAAATTTATATGAGGGTTTGTGTTATAAATAATTTATATAAACCTTACAACAAGGGTGGCGCCGAACAGATTGTAGATATTATTTTAGATGAATTATCGTGCAAGCACGATGTTTTTTTGATTTCCACTAAGCCATTTTGGAAAAAAAATAAAAAAGATAAAAAGATTTATTATATTCACTCTTCGTACTATAATTTGGAAAAATTTCCCAAAATTTTTCGTTTATTTTGGCATTTTTATGATACATTAGATGTGTTTTCCTGTATAAAAATTTATTTCATACTGCATAAAACAAAACCCGATTTGGTATTAACGCACAACCTAAAAGGAATTAGTTATTTATTGCCCGCTTTAATTAAAATTTTAAAGATAAGACACATACACACCCTGCATGATATACAATTATTGCACCCTTCCGGGCTTATATACTTTTTGCACGAAAATATAACTAATTCTTTTTGGGCGAAAGCTTATCAGTGTTTTACTAGATTTTTGTTTTCCTTTACTCCAATAGTCATATCACCGTCTTCTTGGCTTTTAATCGAACATCAAAAAAGAAATTTTTTTAAAAACACAAAGTCTGTCGTAATGTTGAATCCGATGAGCAAGAGAATTTATGAGAGCCACAGAAAAGAAGATGATGTTTTTCGTTTTGTATTTATTGGACAAATAGAGAATCATAAAGGAATATTCTTGCTAATCAATGCTTTCAAAAATATAAAAAATAAAAAAAGTCAATTAATAATAATTGGCGAGGGGACAAAATTAAAAATTGTTGAAGAGATGACAAAAATATACAAAGATATTGTTGTTATGGGAAAAAAAAGCAATGAAGAGACCGTAAAATTTTTAACCAGTGCAGATTGTTTGGTGCTACCATCTTTATGTTATGAAAACTCGCCAACAGTTATTTACGAGGCATTTGCCGCGGGAGTGCCGGTGATTGCTTCAAATATAGGAGGAAATTTGGGTTTAATAAGTAATTATGGAGGTACATTATTTCAGGCGGGAGATGCGGTGGATTTGGTGGAAAAAATGAGATTAGCAATAAAAAATCCCCAGAAAGTATTGGGGCGCGGAAGGTTTATACAAGACACAAATCAATATATGGATAAATTAATGAATTTAATTAATTAAAGATGTCTTTTATGTTTAATTTTTCGGCAGTCTTTTTTTGTTTTAAATTCTCTAAGGCATTCTCAAACCTTTTTTCGTCTATTAGGTTTGTTTTTTTATTTTGCAGAAGATAATTACTATCCAATACCATAGCACTATATACATGCTCTTCAATAAAAGACTTTAAAAAAAACAAAAACACAATATTAATTATTATTATCACGAGATAAAAAATTCTAAATATATTTTTTTTATTAATTTGTGGTTTGTTCATAATTTTGTTGCCAATAAGTGTCAGCTATTATTTTGATGTTAAGATTTGCATCTTTTTGATCTGGGTATTCTGCGTATTCCGTGGTTCTCGTGCTTTGTCCTTTGTTGATATCAATTGAGTAGATATTTATATAGTAATCCAGTGCTTCAATATCAGATAGATAGTTTATTAAATTCAAAAAGCTGCCAGACAGGCTAATATTTAATTTTGTGATTTGATAGTTCTTTTTATTTTGTCCGGGAGCAAGATTTATTTTTTGAACCATTTTATTTTGATTGGCAATTCCTTCAAGGATGGTGATAAATTCAAGTTCTTGGCTTTGGTTGATAAAGATATTGTTAAATTTTTTTAATTCTGGCTCGATGATTTTGAGTTGCTCGGTGATTTGTGTAATATTTTTGTTTTGGTCTAAATTTTTTTCAAAATTTATTTTTTGGGTCAATATTTCATTTTTTATTTTTTTTATATTTTCGGTGGTGGGTATTATAATGAAATAAACAATAACAAGACAAATTAAAGAAACAATTAGTATGATTGCTATGATTTTTTGTTTGGTATTCATTTTAATTGTTTGTAAATTCATAGGATTTAAATTTTGCCCCAATATCAAAACTTATATTATTTTTTTCAAATAAATTTTTTATCGGAAAGTCAACATTTTCCATGAATTTTGATTTTTCTAAAACCTCCTTAAATTCAATTAGTTTTTCTCTTGTTTCCGCTCTTCCTGTTAATCTGATTGAATTATTTTCTTTGTCAATTTTAATCTGATTAAACTTGATTTCATTGGGAGTATTTTCTGATAAAAATATAAAAAAAGCAGTCCAATGGATTGAGTCTTGTTGTATTTCGGACACATTGTTGATTTGTTGGTTTATTTCAAATATCTTTTTACTGAAATTTTCTGCTTTTTTAATAACTCCGCTTGTTTGAAAAACAGTGCTTGTAAAATGTATTTCAAGTATTATCATTAAAATTAAAAAAATTATCGCAAAGACAGAAACAATAATCAAGCCAATATACATAAATGTTTTCAGTGATGCATAAAAAGAAAATATTTTTTTTTCAGTTTTGATGGAGCTTGGAAGTATGTTTAGTTTTAACATATTAAATATTAATTATCCGCTATAAATATATCTCTCAGTGCCAGCCCAACGGCGGTAGTATAAGAAAGATTCATGCTTTGATTTGTAGATAGAGAATTATTAGAATTATTTATTGCCTGATCTTTAAGATTGTGTTTTTCTTCTATTTTTTTAAATATTTCTACGCTTTCGGGGTTTAGGTGGGTTAAGGGGTTACCAAGAATGGTTTCTATTCCTATTGATTTATTAATAATTTGATCAAGTTCTTTTATGTTTGATCCGCCACCGCAAAGAATAATTTTATTAATTGGTCCGTAGTGTTCATGGTTTTCTATATAAAAATCCATAGAATTTTTAATTTTATCGGTTAAGTCGTTTATCATTCCGGATAATATTTTATTAACCACTCCTTGTGCCTTTGTTTTGTCCAGACCGCATATAATCTTTGCTTTCTCCGCTTGATCTTTTTTGATTTCCAGGGTCTCGGCAATTTTTTCTGTGGCCTCATCGCCAGATATGGGAATACTAACAGACAAAACAATAGTATCTTTGGAATAAATTATTAAACTGGATCTTTTAGCGCCAATATCAATAATACAGTAATTATTTTTAGATTCTTCTGATGTTTTAAACCCCTCTTCCGTTAATAGGCTGCGGCAGATTGCCATGGATTCAACCTCTAGGGCGGAAATGGAAAGTCCGGCTGATTTTAACAAATCAATATGACTGTTAACAATATTTTTTGGGGCTGCTCCTATCAACACCAAATCTTGGTTTTCTAGTTTATTAATAATCTGCCAATCATAATACATATCATCTACGGAGATTGGAATATTCTTTTCGATTTCAGTTTGAATAATATCATTTATATTGTTTGGATTTTTATTAATTTCTATTAACTTTATATATGTTTTGGTTTCAGGAAGACAAGCCACGACACTATCAGTATCAATAAAACCAAGTTTTGGCTTGTTTATTAATTTTTTTAAATTTTCCAAAACTATTTCTTTGTCTTTTATTATACCATTATCAATAACGCCCTTGGGTAGATTAACTTGACCCAGGGCCTGTATATTAATTTTATTTTTGTTTTTTACAAGCTGAACAACCTTTAAGGAGAGATCGGATATATCAAGGCCAAATGATTGTTCGGAAATTTTAGATATAAACATTGAGTTAGTATAAACTTTATGGACTTTTAACTGTTTCTATTATAACATATTTTATGCTTTTTTGTAAATTGATAAGTGTGCGAAAAAGTATTATAATAATATTATACAAATTTAAGGCTAATTTATGGGTATTGAAAAACAAGAAAATCAAAATAAGTTTTTTGAGAATGAAGAAAGTAAAGAATTAAGGAAAGAATTAAGGTGTGTTTTAAAGGATTTGGTGGGTGAGACAAAATTTGAAGATTTTCAAAATCAAATTATAAAAATATCCAATCATTATAAAACTGATTACCCGGATTTTAATGATTATCAAATGTATCATATTTTGGTCGGCAGTACCTCCTGTGATGGATATCCAAAATATGACTTTCCTGGTGATGATTCGATTGAAAAAATCATTAAAGAAAAAAGAATCATGGATTTTATGGTTTAATTATTTAAAATAAATTTTATGGAAAAAAACAATGCGGCGAAATTTGCCTTTTTTTACATGTTGTCGTTGGTATCTCTGATATTTACGGCGCTCTCTACCGGTATAATTATTTTTCAGTTTATCAATAAAAATATTACCGATGTTTTAAGCACCACCACCACCGGTTTTGATTCCAGTGCCTTAAAATTTGCTATTTCGGCAGTTATTATTGCAGCTCCGATTTATTTTGTATTAATGAGTTTGATTAACAAAAATCTTTTTGAAGGCAACCTTGATAAGGAGTCGGGAATTAGGAAGTGGCTTACTTATTTTATTATCTTTATTTCATCAGTAGTAATGATTGGTTGGCTTATTGGTACTGTTAATTTTTTCTTGGATGGCGAGCTTACAATTAAATTTATTTTAAAATCCATTACCGCTATTTTGATTTCTGCAATTATCTTTTCTTTTTATCTTTATGATATTAAAAGGGGAGAGGTGCAAAAAAAGAAGGATAAGATAGTTAGGGTTTATTTTGTGGTTTCCCTGGTGATTGTTATCGTTTGTTTTGTTTTATCTTTGTTTATCGTAGATTCACCCGCAGAGACCAGAAAGAAAAAAATTGACAGTATGATTTTGAGTCATTTTTCTGAAATTGACGGCGCTATTAATAGTTATTTTAGGGATTATGACAGATTGCCGGAATCACTGGATACGCTCAAGGGTGAATATAATTATATTAGGAATGAGAACCTGTCCGACCCGGAAACCAAAGAGCAATTCGGCTATAACGCCATAGGGGAGTTTTATGAGCTTTGCGCCAATTTCCGCAAATCTAATTTGGACAACACTGACAGCGACCAGTACTCTTGGTACAACCAAAATTGGCCACATGATGCGGGCTGGCAATGCATAAAACAAAAAATTATTACCGAAAAGGATGAAATATTAATGAGGGTGCCGGAAAAATTTTAAATTTTTTTTGAAAAATAAAAAGAGGTTCGGCTATTTATTAGCTGAACCTTTTGTTTGCTTTAACGCCCTATTTCTTCTTCATAAGAAGTAATTTGCTCTTCTATTTTTTTTAGAAAGTCTGTGTGTGTCTGAATCATGGCTTCGTGAAGATTGTTGAGGCTTTTATTGTTCTCTCTGAGTTGCTGAAATTTTTTCTTAATAGAACCAATATTTCTCTTTAAGTCATCAATGTTCTTGTCTACTTCTTGAACTATTTCTGTGCTGATCATTATTTTCCTCCTTTGTTTTGATTTTTTTATAGTGTAATCGTAAATTATTTTTGTTATGTTACCATATTTTTTTAAAAATGTCAATAGATTGACAAAAACTTAAAAAAGTGATATAATTGTGGTATAATATAATTAGTCAAAAGTTTATGAAAAAGAATAATTTTACAAAATATATATTTAAAATATTATTTTCTATCTTGCTTGTTTTTGCTTGGAAACTTTTTAAGAATCGACACACCTTTCTTTCTAACTTCAAAACTTTTTGCAAGGAAGAAGGAGGAGAAGTAAAAGAACTGACCCATCATGAAGAATCTGTAAAAGAATTTTACCGCGATTCTATCGCTATTTTCAAAGATTTTTTTATTCCGCATGAAGGAAATAATCATAAACCTAAAATACTTAGACCCAGGTCACTTATCGCTATCACCCTGGTTTTAGCAATTTTAAAAATATCTGTTGTTGGGTATTTATTTTTTATTTACCCCTATCAAGCTAAGATGTCAGTAGAGGTTGTAAATAGAGTTTTAGAACTTACCAATAAAGACAGACAGGAAAATAATTTGGGCAGCTTAACCATAAATCCGGTATTAATCGCATCAGCTCAGGCTAAAGCGCAGGACTTGATTGATAAAAATTATTTTGCACATCATTCGCCGGATGGTAAAAAACCTTGGGATTTTATCAATCGGGATGAATATCAATATTTGTATGTGGGTGAAAATCTGGCTATGAACTTTACCACTGCTGATTCGGTGCATGCGGCGCTAATGAATTCGCCTACGCATAAGAAAAATATTTTAAACGATAAATATAATGAAGTGGGTATTGCTATGCTTTCTGGAGAAATAGACGGCAGAAAGACCAATGTGTTAGTAGAACTTTTTGCTTCCAGAAAGACAGAAACCAAATTAGCGAGCCAGGGAGAAGTTACCACGCCCAAAGTGGACCAGTCAGAGGTTGAAAAGTCCATACAAGACAGGGGGGAACCAAAAGAAGAATATAAGCCGGAAGAAAAAAACGAAACAAAACAAGAGGTTAAGCCAGTAGAGCCAAAAAAAGAAGAAATAGTTCCTGAAAAAATCGCGGTTTTGGATCAGGGTGTGGTTAATTCTGTAACCAGCAATCCAACTATAATCGAAAAAGATGTTAACCCGATAGAAATTCAGGGCATAGGGGGTGTGACCGGCATACCTCAAATTGAACAGGAATTAATTTTAGAGAATCAAGAAGCTGTTGTTATGTCTGATGTGAGTCCTAATGTAGAATTGGAACAAGACAAAGAGGTGGTGATCAGGAAGGTGGAGAATATTGGAGATAATCGAGTCATGGTAGTGGCTAAAATTTCTAAATATGCGCAAAACATATTTATTGGAGCTCTGATTTTTATGACACTAGCCCTATTTGTAAATATCGTGGTGAGGATAGAAGTACAGCACAAAGGCGCGATATTACAAACTATGCTCGTGATAGTTTTTATAACCAGTCTGATATATTTTAAATTTAATTATTTAGAATCGGGAATTGTTAATATTTTTATAGTATAAATTATAGTCTATGAGATACCCGTGTTAGGACAAAAATGCGAAAGAAAAAAATTATTGTTGCTATGTCCGGCGGAGTTGATTCGTCGGTAGCGGCTCACATTTTAAAGAAACAAGGACACGAATTAATTGGTGTTTTTTTGCATTTTTGGAAAGATTCTGACATGGGGGGTGGTGGGCGAATAGAAAATAAATGCTGTTCTCTTGAGGCTTTGATGGATGCGCGCCGTGTTTGCCGAAAGATTGGCATGCCTTTGTACACCACGAACTTTTCTGAAGAGTTTAAAGAGAATGTAGTGGATAATTTTTTATCTGAATATGCGCGCGGCAACACCCCCAACCCCTGTGTGCAATGTAATAGATTTGTAAAATTGGGATTATTAATTAAGAAAGCACGGGAATTGGGATTTGATTATGTGGCGAGCGGGCATTATGTTTCAAATGAAAAGCATAAGGAAGAATTTAAATTATATAGGGGAAAAGATGAAAATAAAGATCAAAGTTATTTTTTATATACTTTAAATCAAGAGCGGCTTCAGCGTTTAATATTCCCACTAGGCAAATATACAAAGGATAAAGTGCGGCAAATGGCAGAGAAAGCCGGATTGCCGGTGGCACAGAAAAGCGAGAGCCAGGAAATCTGCTTTATTACCGGCAAGAGCCATAATAAATTTTTGGAGAAATATTTAAAATTAAAAAAAGGTTCAATAAAGACCTTTGACGATAAAGTAAGGGGGGAACATAAAGGATTGCCATTATATACTATCGGACAGCGCAGGGGTATTGAAATAGGCGGTACGGGGCCGTTTTACGCCTGTAAAATGAACTATAAGACCAATACGCTTTATGTGGTGGATGATGTTGATGATAAACGTTTATTCAGCGACAATTTAAAAGCTAAAGATGTAAATTGGATTTCCGGCATAGAGCCAAAATTGCCTTTCAAATGCGAGGCTGTAATCAGATATCGCCACAAACCGGTTGCCTGCGAGATATTAAAAAATAAGAGGGGGGTATATGAAGTAAAATTTAACAAAGATCAAAGAGCAATAACTCCGGGACAGAGTGTGGTATTTTATAACAAGGATGAAGTACTTGGCGGTGGAATAATACGGTGATTATCAGGTATATAGTATTAAATATTTAGCAAAATATTTAAAGAGCCGTATTTTTTCAAAGACGGCTCTTTCATTGTTTTATTCATGGATTTTTTCAAAATCGGGAACAGATTTACGGATAATTTCATCCAATTCTTTTCCGGTAATAGTTTCTTTTTTAATTAGCACCTCAGCTATTTCATTTAATAATTCTTTGTTTTGATTTAATATGTACTCAGCTTTTTTGTATGAGGTTTTCGCTAATTCAAGGATTTCTTGATCAATTTTTTCTTTTGTCTTTTGAGAAGGTTTGTTTCCCTGATACATATCACCAATAATCATACCCTGCTCATCGGATGAATAATTGAGAAATCCAAGATTTTTACTCATGCCCAGTTCCCGCACCATTCTAGAAGCAATATTGGTTACTTGCTTAATGTCATTGCTGGCGCCTTGTGAGAAATAGCCATTTACAATTTTTTCAGCAATTTGTCCGCCGGTACCAACCGCCATGTCGTTAATGAATTGTTCTTTATGGGAAAATTTAGAATCTCTTGGTACGAACCAGGTGGCTCCACCGGAATTTCCACGCGGAATAATAGAAATATTTTCTACTATCTCCGTATAGGGCAATAATCTGGCAACAAGTGCGTGTCCGGCTTCGTGATAAGCAACTGTTTTTACATCTTTTTCTGTCATGGCCATATTGCTTTTTTCGCCTCGGATAATCGCTTCTTTTGTTTCTAAAAAATGCAATATATTAGTTTGCGGGGCATCTTCTTCCACAGCCAAAAGAGTGGAAAGATTCACCCAATTAGCAAGCATAGCGCCTGACCATCCGGGGGTTACTTTAGCTAATTGTTTTAAATCAATTTTGGGGTCCATTTGATATTTGTTATTTTTTTCTTGTTTAGTCGCGCGTTTTTTTTCTGTGTGGGTTTTGAGAATCGCCTCCCGTCCCCTGATGTCTGGTAAATCTATATAAATTTGCCGGTCAAATCTTCCAGGGCGAAGCAGGGCGGAATCTAGAGTGTCCGGTCTATTGGTGGCCGCCATCCAGATAATCCCTTCGGTGCCCGCAAAACCATCCATCTCCACCAAGAGAGCATTGAGAGTTTTGTCGCGTTCACCATTACTAAGTCCGCCTCTTTTTTTGCCGACAGCATCAATTTCATCTATGAAAATAATACAAGGAGCATTTTTACGAGCTTGTTTGAAAAGATCTCTCACTCTGGATGATCCGACACCAACATACATTTCATCAAAATCAGAACCACTGCAAGTACCAAACGGAACCCCGGCTTCTCCGGCTACAGCCCTGGCAATCAGTGTTTTTCCGACCCCTGGTCCCCCCGTAAGCATGGTTCCCTTGGGGATTTTTCCACCAAGACGAGTATACTTTTCGGGGTTCTTGAGATATTCAACCAATTGTTGAGCCTTGGAAAGAACATGATCAATACCGGCAACATCAGAAAATCTTTCTGAAATTTCTTCTTTTTTATAAAATCTAACAGTACTTTCCCGCATTTTGGAATCAGCGCTTTTAGCCGTTCCTCTTTTTCGGCTAATAATTATCCAAACTACAATACCAACAAGAATCCATGGTAGAAAACGAATTAGTATAATTTTTAAGATTCCCGGCTGGGAATCATACTTTATGCTTATACCCGCCTTTTTAGCGGCATCTATCAGTTCTTTTTCCACCAAGATGGAGTTGCCGGTATGCATTTGTATTTTTTCAAATTTAGCAATTTTTCGGTCTTCTATGGCAGGACTTACAATCAGAGTTGCAATCCCCCTGCTATTATCAATAGTCAGTTCAGCACTTAAACCTTTCAGGCTTTCTATTTTGGCAATAAAGCTTTTTTGTTCGTCTAGATTTGCAGTTTTGGTGGATCCGGAAAAGAAATTTAGTTCTTTTATGGGAATCTTGTTGTTATAAGCGCTGATTATAAAAATAACAGCGAGCGGCGCAATGATCCAAAACCAAATTGTTTTATAAAAAGGTTTTTGAGCTGTTTTCTTTTTTTGTTCTTCTGTGTCATTGAATTGCTTTAAAATGTCTTTGTCCTTAGTGGGCTTTCTTCTTTTTTGAGCTCCCCATTGCGGCAGCTTATTCATCATATCAGAGAAGCTGTCCCAACTAATATCCCCTTCTTCATTTTCATTTTTTTTATTTGATTTATATTCATTTTTGTTCTCTTTGGTTATTATAGATTTTATCTTTTCCATTAATAAAAGAAAATAATAACAGATAAAATTAAGAATATCTTTTAATTTCTTTTCTTGATTTGGTTTCATGTTTCACTCCTTTCTACAATTTCTTTTTGAATCTTCTCAATTGGAATTACATTAAATTTTTAATGTTCTTTTTGGTTTTGTTAAAAAATTATTTTATTATTATCATTTTTTTTACAGTTTGTCAATTTGGTTGTCAATTTTTTAAGGTTTATGGTATTTTTGTATAAAAGTATTGACATAATATTTAAAATATTATACTTTATATATACAAGTGGCAATCTGCCAACTTGTTTTATTTATTATAAAAATTAAATCACTCATACTCTAATTATTTCCTTGTTTAGTGATAAAACTAGATTAAATAGAGTAGAGGAAAAAAGGAAATTTATGAATCAAATTCCAACAATCGAGCAAATGCTCAAAGCGGGGATGCATTTTGGGCACAGAACAAGTAAGTGGCATCCAAAGATGAAAGAATATATATTTACATCCAGAAATGGTGTACATATTATTGACCTTGTGAAAGCTAGGGTAATGCTTGAGAATGCCCTAGAATTTATCAAGAAATTTTCCTCAGAGGGTAAATCCATTCTTTTTGTCGGAACAAAAATGCAGGTCAAAAAACCTTTAAAGAAAATGGCCAGCGAGACAGAAATGCCATATATTATTGAAAAATGGATGGGCGGATGTTTAACTAATTTTTTTGTTATTAAAAAATTGATTAGTAAATATAAAAGTTTGACAGCTGATAAGGCTGCTGGAAAATTTATTAAATATACCAAAAAAGAAAGACTGGAAATAGATAGAGAAATAAAGAGACTCGAAATGAAAGTCGGGGGGCTCACCAATATGAACAAGCTACCTGATGCTATTTTTGTATGGGATATTAAAAATGAAAAAACAGCTATAATGGAGGCTAAAAAGAAGAATATTCCGATTATTGCTGTTTGTGATACCAATACCAACCCAACCGATATTAACTATATTATTCCATCCAATGATGATGCCACCAAAACCATAAAATTAATACTTGCTGCAATAGGAGAGGCTATAATGGATGGAAAAAATAATCCGTCCGGCGGACAAAAAAATAAATAAATTAGTAAAATTTTTAATTTTATAAATATTTTTTAAAATTCGAATTTTTAAATAGATTACAGAAATATAAGTGTTTAAAAATTAAAAAATTTAAATCTATGGAAAAAATAAAAGAATTAAGAGAAAAAACAGGCGCAGGAATGGTGTCCTGCAAAAAGGCCCTAGAAGAAGCCGGGGGAGATATAAATAAGGCCATTGAAATACTTAGAAAACAAGGCATTGCCAAGGCTGCAAAAAGGAGTGCCAGGGAAACAAGTGAAGGTGTTATTAAATTAGCAGTAAACGAAGCAAAAACAGAGGGTTATATAATAGAAATTAATGCTGAAACTGACTTTGTAGCTAAAAATGAAAAATTTCAAAATTTTGGTGATAATGTTTTAAGAATTGTCATAAACAAAAAACCAAAAGATTTAGAATGTCTTTTAGGTTTGGATTTGGATGGAAGCACCGTGGGGGATACGCTTGCTAATTTAAGCGGTACCATTGGTGAAAAAATGGAAATTAAAAGATTTAATATTTTATCTTCACAGGGGACAGTAGCCGCATATTCCCACATGGGTGGAAAAATTGGCGCCTTGGTCGCCTTGGATAAGCCACAAGAATCTGGATTGGCTTATGACATCGCCATGCAAGTTGCTGCCGCAGATCCTAAATATATAAACATAGAAGATGTGAACCCAGAAGAGATAAAAAAAGAAAAAGAGATTTACAAAGAGCAATTATTAAAGGAGGGAAAACAGGAAAACATGATTGATAAAATTTTGAATGGAAAAATAAATAAGCATTTTGAAGATGTTTGTCTTCTGAGACAAGATTTTATAAAGGAAGACAAGAAAAAAATTGAAGATGTCTTGGGCGGTGTAAAGGTAGAGAGGTTTATTCGATATAGCTTGTAATAATTAATCGCATAATAAAAGCAATATATGCAAATAGCGCAAATACAATTTTCATCATGGGATAAAGTTTATAATTTTTCATTTAGTGATGATTTAAATGTTGAAATTAACGATAGTGTGGTGGTAAAGACCGAACTTGGCATGGAAATTGGCGTTGTTGTTTGTATTTTGTCAGAAAAAGAAATAAAGGAAGCTAAAGAAGATTTTGATATTTCTAAAATTAAGCCTATTTTAAGAATTGCCACTGTTAATGATTTAGAAAAATTGCCCAAGCAAGACGAGAAAGACAAGGCTCTTGTTTTTTGTAAAAAAGTTAAAGATAAATTTAATTTATCAATGAAATTTATCGGGGTTCATTTTTCTTTTGATGGTTCTCGTATTACATTTGCCTTTATTGCTGATGGTCGCGTCGATTTTAGGGAATTGGTCAAAGAATTAACCAGGCATTTTGGAAGAACAATTAGGCTGCAACAAATAGGAATTAGGGATGAAGCAAAAATTATGGGAGATTATGGGCATTGTGGTAAAGAGCTTTGTTGTCGTGGGCATTTAAAAAACCTTTGTTCTATAACCTCTGAAATGGCGGAGATACAACAATGCGCTCATCGCGGATCAGAGAGAATTTCCGGTATCTGCGGAAGATTGATGTGTTGTCTTGCTTATGAGCAGTGTGGGTATGAGCAATTAGCTCAAAAATTACCCCCAATGGGAATAAAAGTAAATGTAGACGGAAAAAGAGGGGTAATAGTTGGACATCATATTTTAAAACAATCTGTAGATGTACAATTTGATAAAGACAAAAAAGGAGAAGGGGGAGCGGTTGTAGAAATAGATTTGAATAGACATAAAAAATAGACGAATATTGTGCAATATTCACATATTAAATATATCAAAAACAGCTATAAATTAAATAATTTAGCTGTTTTTGGTTGTAAAATTTAGTTTACAAAATAAAAAAAATAGTTTAGAATTAAGATAATAAACATAAATATATAAACATAATTAAAATACAAAAATATGACAAAAACAAATTTTTTAAACGATGAGTTTAATGAAGATGGAGAAGAAGAAGCTGATTTTATAGATGAAATAGATGATTTTGATGAAAATTTGAATAAAGATGATGAAGGTGATGATTTTTTAAACAATGAACATGATATTGCTGATGGGGAGGATGATGGATATGAGGGTGAAGAAGACGGGGGTGGGGAATATAGTGACAAAGATGAAGATGGGGATAGTGAGGACACAGTTACCATTAATAAATCAAAGGTTGTTTTGGTAAAGAAGCTTTTGGAAAACATGAAAGAAAATAATGAAAAATTATCTCAACTCCTCTCCGGTTGTATCAGTGCTAAAGATGAGGAGAGAATCAGTATTGGACAAATGAGCGATGATACTTTTAGCGATAACAACAAAGATGGTGATCGAGCAGGTGAAGGAAGAATTGTTGAGGGGGTATTTGATGGAGAAAATATGATTGGCCCCGACGGAAAACAATATAGCGTTCCGGCAAATTATGCCAGTAAATCAAAATTGATTGAAGGTGATATTTTAAAATTAACCATTACTTCTAGCGGAACCTTCGTTTACAAGCAGATCGGCCCCATAGAAAGAAAAAGCATTATTGGCACACTGGAACAGGATGATAATTCTAACTACTATGTTCGTTTTAATGGTAATAAATGGAGAGTTTTGACCGCCAGCGTTACATATTATAAGGGCAGGCCAGGAGATGAGGTAGTTATATTGGTGCCAAAATCAGGGCAAAGTAATTGGGCAGCCGTAGACAATATTGTTAGAAACTCATAAGTGTAATACTAATGTGCGAATTTTATGCTAATGATACGAATTATGAATAAAATTTAATAATAAAGAAACTCAAATTATCTATTTGAGTTTTCTTTTCCAGGACAACTTTTGACTTTATAAATTTTTTAATTAACTTTATGGCCACATTGTATAGAAAATATAGACCTCTCACATTTAAAGATTTGGTAGGACAAAACCATATAAAAACAACTTTGGAATATGAAGTGGCATCGGGTAAAATTGCTCATGCTTATCTTTTTTGCGGTCCAAGAGGTATAGGAAAGACAACCATTGCCAGAATTTTGGCAAAATCAATAAATTGTCAAAACAGAAAAGATAAAGAATATGAACCATGTGATCAGTGTAGCTCCTGTTTGGATGTTAAGAATGATAAAAGCTTAGACATTATCGAAATTGATGCCGCTAGCCACACAGGGGTGGATAATGTTAGAGAAAATATTATTTCCGCCTCCAGAATTGCACCTACCAGCTTGAAATACAAAGTTTTTATTATTGACGAAGTGCACATGCTTTCAAACCAAGCATTTAGCGCCCTTTTAAAAATTTTAGAAGAACCCCCGAAAAATGTTTTGTTTATATTGTGTACCACTGAAATTCATAAAATTCCCGCTACCATTATTTCTCGTTGCCAAAGATTTGATTTTAAAAAAATAGGAGTAAAAGATATAGTAAAAAAATTACAATATATTGTTACTAAAGAAAAAATTCAAGTATCCTTGGATGTTTTGGAGGATATAGCGCGTCATGCTGACGGACATATGCGTGACGCAGAAAGCCTTTTGGGGCAAGTAATTGTGATTGGCGGCAAAGAAATAACGGCAAAAGAAGCTGATTTGGTAATTCCAAGAAGTGATATAGGGGAGGTTGTTAAATTGATTAATTTTTTAACAAAAAAAGATGCCGGATCCGCTATTGATCTTGTAAACACGCTAATTGGCGACGGAGTAGATATAAAAAGATTTTTGTCGGATATGATTGAGGTTTTAAGAAAAGTGATGCTCTTTAAGGTTAGTCCTCTTCTTTCTGAAAAAATTGGCAATGATTTTGGTGGTCATATTGAAAAGGAAATAAATAAAGCAACAGGAGCCATGGATTTAAATCGTGTTATTTCTTTGTTGGAAAGTTTTTTAAGGGTAAGGGGCGCTATTAATCATAGTTTTATTGTACAATTGCCAATAGAAATTGCTATAGCCGAATTATGTTTGGGTGAAAGAACAAGTAATATTGTGGCACAAAATCAAGCGTCGCCTATATTGAATATTGATAATAATTCAAAAAAGTTTACTAAAAACAACAACTTAAATCAGAAAACAGAAGATGAAGAGACGATCGTTAATTCTAGATTGATAGATAAAAATGAAATACAATCCAAGTGGAACGAGGTACTGGCCAAAGTAAAACAACAGAATCATTCATTGTCTTTTATTCTCAGGGTTTGTCAACCAAAAGACATCCAGGGTAATCAATTGTGTTTAGCTTTTAAATATAAGTTTCACAAAGACAGAGTGGGGGATATAAATATAAAAAGATTGGTAGAAAATATATTAAGGGATGTTTACGGACAACCAATTACAATTGAAGCAGTTATTGATGAAAAATTAAAAGTGTCTGACGGCGGAGATTCTGTTATACCTCCTGAAAATATCAAAGAACCCCATTCTTTAAATGCGGCAGACATTTGTAGCGCGTCTTTGCAAGGTAATCAAAAGTCGGGAGATGATCAACCAATAATTAATGATCAGGAAACCTCAAGTAAAGAAAATCAACCAATAAACGGCGGAAAAATGATAGAAAATTTATTAAAAACATTCGGCGGAGAAGTGATTAGCTAGCGCTGACCCACGGAATTTTAAAATTTTAAGATTAAAAGTGATATAAAAAAAGAGGGGGATTTATGAATATAAAAACAAAAAAAATAGGATTTGCTTTGGGTGGCGGAGGTGCTAGAGGCCTGTCGCATATTGGAGTTTTAAAAGTTCTTTTTAAAGAGGGTATAAAACCGGATTTCATCGCAGGTACCAGTATGGGTTCGATTATCGGCGCCGCTATTGCCTGCGGCATGGATATTCATGATCTGGAGGAAAAGATATTAAATTATAAAAGCAAAAGAAAAATCCTGAAAACATTTATTGACTTAGGCAAGCCCATGAAGACCCTTTTAAAGGGGAATAAGATATTGCGATATCTGGAAGAAGAAGTCACTTTTCATAAGAATTTCGTGGATACTGATATTCCGCTGGCTATTACGGCTACCGACATGTCGACCGGAAATCCGAAAATTTTTCGGCGCGGTGATATTGCCAAAGCGGTTATGGCCAGTATTTGCGTACCGGGGATATTTCCTCCGGTGGAAATAGAAGACTCTTTATATATTGACGGAGGAGTGATAAACCCGACGCCGATTGATATAGTAAAAAACATGGGAGCGGATATTATTGTTGCCGTTGATTTTATGATTAATAATAATCAGTTAAAAAAGAATCCCGACATTGTTTCTGTGCTGATTCATACTTATGAAATAATGAGAACTTATAATTTAAGAAATCAGATTTTCAGATTCGGCCATCAAACAATAATCATTCAGCCGGTAATACGAAAAACTATTGATAGTTTTAAATTTTTGGATGTAGAAAGGTTTATAAAAGCCGGAGAAGAAGAAGCCACAAAGCATTTGCCGGAGATCTTGAAAAATTTAAATAAATAATTTATAATAGACTTGTTTAGTGAAACAAGTCTAATTTATTCGGGGATCGTCTAATGGTAGGACATCAGGTTCTGGTCCTGAGTATTGGGGTTCGAGTCCTCATCCCCGAACAATGAAAAACATCACTATTTTTTTAAATTTAGAGGTGTTTTTTTTGTGGGTTCTTGCAGGACAGTTGGAAAACTTTTACAGCATAAACACCCTCAACTTTATTTGTTTTGTGAAAAGTATTATAATTAAAACATGAAATGGAAAATAAAAATTTCAAAAAGAATCAATCCTGTAGACATTATAAATCTTTGGGTTGCTGTTTCTTGGGGAAAACTTGAGGATTATAGTATAAAAAAATCAAAAAAGCTATAAAAGCTACCGATATGATAATACAGGCAGTAGATGAAAAAAATAAACTGATCGGTTTTGCAAGAATATTAAGCGATAATCAATTTCATACTGTATTAGCGGAAATTGTAGTTCATCCCGATTATCAGGGAAAAAATATAGGAAATAAAATAATAAAAACAGTCAAGGAAGAGTATTCTCATACCCCCATTTATCTAGATGCTTTACCTGAGAACAAAGAATTTTTTAGTAAACAAGGTTTTATTCATAGAAAAAGAATGAAAGTATTCTCAATATCAGCAAAATAATTTTAAGAAAAAAATAGTTTTCCAGAAAAAACTCAAGCTGTTTTTGGTGTTGTTATAATAATAAAACTTATCATAAACTATAGTTAAACATATTTGGTTAACAGATAATATTATATGAACTATTCAAAAATGGCAATAAATTTGCATAAAAAAAATAGGGGTAAAATTGAGATAAGAACAAAAGTCCCATTAAAAACTCTTAATGATTTATCTACGGCTTATACGCCGGGCGTGGGGGCGGTTTGTATGGAGATAAATAGGGACAAAAGAAAGAGTTACGTTCTTACAAATAGAAGAAATACAGTTGCAATAGTCTGCGACGGTACGGCCGTACTTGGTCTTGGAGATATTGGACCGGAAGCAGGGATGCCGGTAATGGAGGGTAAATCGGCAATATTTAAAGCTTTTGCCAATGTTGACGCCGTACCCCTTTGCATTAATACGCGCGACACTAAGGAGATAATTAATTTTTGTAAAATTATAGAGCCTAGTTTTGGGGGGATAAATCTGGAGGATATTTCAGCTCCGCGATGCTTTGAGATTTTAGAGATACTTGAAAAAGAATTATCAATTCCTGTTTTTCATGATGATCAAGACGGGACGGCGATCGTGGTACTGGCCGCTTTAATTAATGCTTGTCGGGTGAGTGGAAAAGCAATGAATGATTTGCGGGTTGTAATAAATGGTGCGGGAGCGGCAGGGATTGCAACAGCGAAATTGTTAATTACCCAGGGAGTAAGAGATATAGTGCTGCTTGATAGCAAGGGAATAATAAATAAGTCCCAAAAAAAGTTAAATAAATATAAGGCGGGGATTGTAAAAAAAATAAATAAAAACAAATTGAGTGGGGGACTTGCGGAAGCTATGGTTGGCGCTGATGTGTTTATTGGCCTTTCAAAGCCTGAGCTTGTAAATACTGAAATGATTAAATCAATGAATAATAACCCGATAATATTTGCTATGGCCAATCCGGTTCCTGAAGTAATGCCCGATATCGCCATAAAAGCGGGAGCATTAATTGTAGGAACAGGAAGGTCTGATTTTCCCAATCAAATAAATAATGCTTTAGTTTTTCCGGGAATATTTCGCGGCCTTATTGATAGCGGAGTGAAACAAGTTACACAAAAAATGAAGTTAAGAGCAGCATTAGCCTTGGCCTTTACAGTTAAAAAGCCAAACAAAAATATGATATTACCCAAGGTGAACAATAAAAAGGCAGTGCTTGCGATTGCTAAATCAATAAAGTAATTTAGGTTTTTATTTAAAAATTTTCGAACTTTATTTTCTTGGTAATAAAAATTAAAATTGATAAAAAAGAAGATTTATTCAATGATTCAATTATTATATCGGGAAAATAATAACTTATAATACCTTATTCAAAAATCCTTGTTTTCAAAATAATTTTTAAATGAATTTTATTTAATTACAACCAAAAGACTTAGCAGAACTAAGTCTTTTTATATTATAAGCGTTTAATGACAAAATAGGGTTTGTGTGGTAAATTATTTATATCATTTAAATAAATATGACTAAATTGTTTAAATATTTAAAGCCCTACATTTGGAGCATAATTGCTGTTTTTTTTCTAACCATTATCCAGGTGGGGGTAAATTTGGAGTTGCCTGGGTATATGGCCAGGATTATTGACGAAGGCATTATGGAGAATCAGACCGATATTATATTTTCTGTTGGCTTTATTATGCTTAGTATTTCACTTGCGGGAGCAGTATGTATTGTTCTCGCCGGTTATTTAGCGGCGCGGATTGCTACCGGTTTTGCTATGGTGGTGCGTGAAAAGGTATTTGACAAAGTACACGATTTTTCCCTGGTTGAATTTAATCGATTTTCAACCTCCTCATTGATTACTCGTTCTACTAACGATATCCAACAGATTCAGACTATTGTGTTTATGATGCTCAGGATTATGCTTGTGGCTCCCCTAACTGCCGCTGGCGCTATTTTTCAGGCTTATCGCACAGCTCCTTCCATGACATGGATTATGGGTCTGGCAGTATTTGTGATTATTGGTGTGGTTGTATTGCTTTGGAGTATTGTCATGCCCAAATTTAAACTTTTACAGAAACTAATTGATCGTCTCAATCTGGTAACTCGTGAAAATTTATCCGGTTTGCGTGTAATCAGGGCATTTAATGCTGAGAAATATGAGGAAAAAAAATTCAATCAAGCTAATCTTGATCTGGTGGATTTAAATCTTTTTTTGAATCGTTTATTAGCTTTGATACAGCCGCTCATGACGCTTATTAGCAGTTTTGCGATGATTATGGTGATATGGGTAGGGGCGCGTTTAATCGGCGATGGCAGTTTTCTCGTAGGTGACATGATTGCTTTTATGCAGTATCTAACTCTTGTGTTATTCGGATTTATGATGATGTCTATGATATTTATTATGCTGCCGCGTGCCATGGTTTCCGGCGGGCGCGTGGCAGATGTTTTGGCGTCAGAACCGGCAATAAAAGAGCCGCTAAAAAGTTGTTCATTTAAACCGGGGGCGCCGGCTATTGAATTTCGCGATGTTACCTTTGCTTATCCGGAAGCGGAATATCCGGTTTTAAAAAATATTACTTTTATAGCCGAAAGCGGCAAAACCACAGCTTTAATAGGCAGTACCGGCAGCGGCAAGTCCACGCTGCTTCATTTGATAACGCGTTTTTATGATGTCAGTTTCGGACATGTTTTAATAGAGGGGGTGGATGTACGCCAGCTTAAATTCACTGATCTTTACGGGCGTTTGGGTTATGTGCCGCAAAAGGGGGTCTTATTTTCCGGTACTATCGGGAGTAATATAAAATACGGGGCGCCTCAAGCTGACGACTATCGGGCGCACGCTGCCGCTTCAGTGGCGCAAGCCTCGGAATTTATCGATAAAACCAAAGAGGGACTAGAAGCCTCAATCGCTCAAGGTGGAACTAATGTGTCCGGGGGACAGAAACAGCGTCTTTCTATTGCCAGGGCACTTGTTAAGAAACCGGATATTTTCCTTTTTGATGACAGTTTTTCCGCTTTGGATTTTAGGACTGATGTGGCCCTTCGACAAGCACTAAAAACAGAAACTGCCCAAGCTACCGTTTTAATTGTGGCGCAGAGAATAAACACCGTAATGAACGCCGACAAGATTATTGTTCTGGATAAGGGAAAAATATCCGGAATAGGCAAACATCTTGACTTGCTTAAAAACTGCGCAGTCTATAAGGAGATAGCTTTATCACAATTATCAAAGGAAGAATTATATAAGTATTAATGAGTATGAGCTCTAATAACAATAAAAAAGAAAACAAGGCGGGTATACCACCTATGAGGGGACCCGGACACATGATTAGGATTGAAAAGGCTAAAGATTTTAAAAGCACTATGAAAAATCTGATTTTTCATCTTAAGCCTTTCTGGATATCACTTATTGCGGTTATTGTATTTGCATTTTTAAGTACAGCCTTCAATATAATGAGTCCAAAAATTTTGGGCAATATGACCAATCAGATAGTATCTAACTATATGGACATAAAAGCCTATGACAGCGGAGTATCTGTTGGACCGAGCGAAGTGCGTCCAGGAATAAATTTTGATAGCTTGAGCCAAACTGTTTTAATTTTGAGTATTTTATATCTTTTAAGCGCCTTGTTTGGATATATACAGGGGTGGCTAATGGCTGTAGTAGCTCAGAAAATTACTTATGATTTTCGTCGGGCTATCTCTAAAAAAATAAACCGCCTGCCCCTTAAATATTTTGACAGCAAATCTCATGGTGATATTTTAAGTAGAGTTATAAATGATATAGATACTTTGAATCAGACACTGAACCAGGGCTTAACGCAGATAGTTACAGCTATTACTACGCTTCTTGGAATTTTAATTATGATGTTTTGGATTAGTTGGTTGATGACCTTGGTAGCTTTGTTGTTATTACCTTTAAGCATGGGGGTAATCAGTGTAATCATCAAAAAATCACAGAAATATTTTAAGCGCCAGCAGGATTCTTTGGGTCGGATTAATGGTCACATTGAGGAAATGTATTCCGGACATCATATTGTGAAAGTTTTTAATGGAAAAAAAAGTTCTTTGAATAAATTTCGTAGTATTAATAATGAGATGTATGACAGTGCCTGGAAAGCACAGTTTTTGTCAGGTCTAATGTGGCCATTGATGAGTTTTTTTGGCAACTTGGGTTATGTAGGAGTGAGTGTTTTTGGCGGATTTTTGGCTTATCAGGGTCGTGTCAACATCGGCGACATTCAAGCTTTTATTCAATATACTAGGCAATTTAATCAGCCGATTATTCAAGCGGCCAATGTTGCCAATGTTTTACAGTCGACAGCGGCTGCCGCTGAACGCGTTTTTGAATTTTTATCTGAAGCGGAAGAAATTCCTGATATCAAAAATTTGATAGAGCTTTCATCTGTGCAAGGCAGAGTGGAATTTCGTGATGTTATTTTTGGCTACGAAACGGAAAAACCGGTAATTAAAGGATTAAATGTCGTAGTAGAACCAGGGAAAAGAATCGCTATCGTCGGACCGACTGGCGCCGGTAAAACTACAATTGTAAATTTATTATTGCGTTTTTATGATATCCAAAGCGGCGCTATTCTCGTAGACGGCATTGATATCCGTCGCCTAAAACGCGCGCATTTGCGCCGTTTGTTCGGTATGGTACTGCAGGATGCTTGGCTGTTTAACGGTACTATTAAAGAAAATATTGCCTATGGGTTTAAGTCTGCCACCGAAGAAAAAATCATAGCGGCCGCTGAAGCGGCTCATGCCGATCAATTTATACGCACTTTACCCGGTGGTTATAATATGGAATTAAATGAAGAAACGGATAATATTTCCCAGGGAGAAAAACAACTTCTGACTATTGCTCGGGTCATGCTTATTGATCCCCCAATACTTATTTTGGACGAGGCTACCAGCTCTGTGGATACTAGAACAGAGGTGCTTATCCAAAAAGCGATGAACAAGCTTATGGCGGGCCGTACCAGCTTTGTAATCGCTCATCGTTTATCTACAATTAGAAATGCGGATATGATTTTAGTTATAAATAACGGTAATATAATAGAGCAAGGGAAACATGAAGAATTGATATCTCGCCAAGGATTTTACACCTCTCTCTATAACAGCCAATTTGCATTGGTTTAAAATAAAGAAGAAGTAAATTGTTTTACCTCTTCTTTATTATATATTTTTATTTTTTCTTAGCTCTTACATCTTTGATCCGATCAGTTTCCTTTAATTTTTGTTTTCTGAGGCGAATATTTTTAGGTGTTATTTCCAAGTATTCATCTTCGTTCATAATACCCATTCCTTTTTCAAGTGTTAATTTGGTTGGCGGAGTGAGACGGATAGCTTCATCCGCACCGGAGGCGCGCATGTTGGTTAGTTGTTTACCCTTGGTTGGATTGACATTTAAATCATTTCCCTTGGCAACATTGCCAATTACCATACCTTCATAAACTTCAGTAGTCGCTCCGATGTATAACGTTCCGCGGTCCTGAAGGTTAAAAAGGGAAAATCCTAGCGCCTTTCCGGTGGCCATTGAAACCATGGATCCAACCTCATACTTCTGAATATGTCCAACGAATGGCTTGAATCCTATAACTCTTGTGTATATAATTCCTTCTCCGCGAGTATCAACCACAAACTCATTTCTATAACCAAGCAACCCTCTGGTTGGAATTTCAAAAACAATTTTTAGATTGGCATGTTCCGGTTTCATTTCAAGCATGTTTCCGTGGCGTTTTGAAAGTTTTTCAATAACAATTCCCGACATTTCTTCCGGAACATTAATAGTTACTTCTTCAAATGGTTCTTGTTTTTCCCCATTCACTTCTTTAATGATTACATGCGGTTGAGAGATTTGGATTTCATAACCTTCGCGGCGCATATTCTCGAGCAAGATAGCAATATGCATTTCTCCTCGGCCGCACACCTTGTAATGATCAATAGCTGAAAAATCTATTTTAAGGCCAACATTTATTTCTAATTCTTTGCGCAATCTTTCTTGGAGTTGTCTATTGGTTACAAATTTTCCTTCTCGGCCCGCAAAAGGGGAGTTATTAATCAAAAAATTCAACGAAATAGTTGGTTCGTCAATATTGATAGCTGGTAACATTTCCTGATTAATATCCTCACAAATTGTTTCTCCTATATAGATATCGGGTAAGCCGGCAATCATCACAATATCGCCAGCTTCGACTGTCTCTACTTCTTTACGATTTAAACCTTCAAATGTAAAAAGTTTTGATATTTTGCCGGTTCTTATTTTTCCTTCTGAATTTTTTATAAAAACATTTTGTGTTTTATTGATTTTGCCTTCATAAATTCTGCCCACAGCAAGTCTGCCGAGAAAATTATCATATCCTAAATTAAAAGGCTGTACACGCAAAGGTTTGTTATTAGCCTCATCGGACGAAGCTATTGGTACTTTTTCTAGAATGATATCCAAAAGAGGGGTAAGATCACTAGATGCATCTTCTAAATTGATTTTAGCAAGTCCCTGGCGTGCAATGGTGTAAACACTCGTAAAATTAAGCTGAGCATCACTGGCTCCAAGATCTAAAAATAATTCATAAACCATTTCTTGCGCCTCAAGGGGCATGGCTGCCGGTTTGTCAATTTTATTGATTACTACAATTGGTTTGAGTCCTAAATCAAGAGATTTTTTTAAAACAAATTTTGTTTGCGGCATTGGTCCCTCCTGAGCATCAACCACCAAGAGCACAGAATCAATTGAGCGCAAAACGCGTTCAACCTCTGAGCCAAAATCAGCATGACCCGGGGTATCTACGATATTTATTTTTGTATTTTTATAATAAACCGAAGTATTTTTTGAATAAATTGTAATACCACGCTCTTGTTCCAGGGCATTAGAATCCATACTAACTCCCTCTGAAGCCATACCTGTTTGCTGCATTAAGGCATCGGTTAGAGTGGTTTTTCCATGATCAACATGAGCAATAATAGCAATATTTCTTATATCCATAGAGTTGAAAGATTAAATTAAAACCGCTTTCAGGGGAGGTTATTATTACCCCATTTAAGCGGTACAAGGTAAAATATTCTTTATATTATATTATTAATACCATATTTTAAAAAAATAGTCAATAGCTTGTGGTGAATTGTATCTCTTGACAAAAAATAAAAAATATGTAATAGTTAGGATTAGTTTTTAAAATCACAATAAAATCTTGAAAACGGCTGTCATTATTATTTTTTGGAGGAAGGTCTAGTTTGATAGCTTTTATTTAAGGGATTAGGATAACGAAAGACTTGTATATTAACTACATATTCAAGTTTAATAATTTTTATGACAACATTTAAAGAACTTGGTCTGAATTCTGAGATAATGAAAAGCCTTTCGGATTTAGGATTTTTAGAGCCTTCACCCGTCCAAGAGAAAGCTATTACATTTATATTAAAATCAAAAAAAGATTTAATTGCTTTGGCACAGACCGGCACAGGGAAGACTGCTGCTTTTGGTTTGCCCATCTTGAATCAAATAAAAACAGGTAGAAAAGACTTGCAAGCAATAATTATTTGTCCAACAAGAGAGCTTTGTATTCAAATTTCTGAAGACATAAAAAAACTTGCCAAATATTCAAAAGGAATTATAACTACCGCGGTTTATGGTGGAGAAAGGATTGATATTCAGATCAGGGCACTTAGAAAAGGAACTAACATTGTAGTAGGAACCCCTGGTCGCGTTCATGATTTAATTAGAAGAAAAATTTTAAAACTCCAAAATATTAGGTGGTTAGTTTTAGATGAGGCTGATGAAATGTTGGATATGGGATTTAAAGATGATTTAGACGCTATTTTAGAGGAAACACCAAAAACAAGACAGACCTTGCTTTTTTCTGCAACTATGTCTAAAAGCGTTAATGCTATCGCTAGAAAATATATGGGCGATGCTGAAGAGATAAGTATTGGAGAAAAAAATATCGGAGCAGAAAAGGTTACTCATGAATATTTCATGGTTCACCCCAGGGACCGTTTTGAGGCTTTAAAAAGAATTTTGGATTATTTACCTGGGGTTTATGGTATTCTTTTTTGCCGCACAAGAAGAGAAACGGGGGAAATAGCTGATAAGCTAAAGGAAGCTAATTATGACACGGAGGCCCTGCATGGCGATATTTCACAAAACATGCGAACAAATATCATGGATCGGTTTAAAAGAAAACAGGTTCGATTATTGGTGGCAACAGATGTGGCCGCCAGAGGAATAGATGTAAGCGACCTCTCTCATGTTATAAATTATAATCTTCCCGATCAAAATGGAGCTTATATACATAGAAGTGGAAGGACGGGTAGAGCTCAAAAAAGTGGAATCTCTATTTCTATTATTACCCCAAGGGAGGTAAGAAGGATAGGGGAGTTAGAGGGTACTATTGGCAAGAAATTTGAACTCAAAAAAGTTCCAAGCGGAAAAGATGTTTGTTTAAAGCAGATTGATAATTTTTTAGAAGAAATAGAAAAAACAGATATAAAAAACACAAACAATGAACAGTATTTTAAAAATTTTATAGAAAGACTAAAAAAGATTAACAAAGAAGATTTGATAAAGATATTTTTAACCCATAAATTTAATCACTTTATGGATGTTTACAAAAATACCCAAGATTTAAACGCTACAGCTAAAATTTTTAATACAAGAAGCGGAGAAGAAAATCATGTCAGTTTAAAAATAAATTTTGGTAAAAAAGAAGGATTTGATATAAAAGGACTTTTTGCGTTAATTAATTCAGATAGAAAATTAAAGGGCATTGAAATTGGAAGAATAAATTTAAAATTAGAAAATTCAATTTTTTCAGTTGAAAAAAGCCGCGCAGATGATGTGGTGAAACAATTACAAGGAGCAATTTTTAGGGGAAAAAAAATTGACATAAAGAAAAGCAATGAAACAGTAGGTTTCCACGAGAGAAGAAGGGAGAATCAGAGCAGGGGATTTAAGAGAAAAAGGAAAGGATTTAAAAGAAGGTCTAATATATAATTTTTTATATAAAAAAATAGCCGGGATTTTTGACCCGGCTTTTTTGTTACCAAATAATATTAATAATCAAACTGGTTATCAGAGCAAGAATTCCCAGAAGGGAGTTTTCTGTTATTTTAAGATAATATTTTTTTAACCACCGATACATTGTTTCTTTCTTTTTTTTTATTTTTTCTATTTTTTCTTTTGGAAATTCAACAATTAGTTTTTCTGTTTTTATTCTTTTTATAGAAATTTGATATTGAGAATCGCTGAAAGGAGCCAGCCATTCTATACCACCGCCATTTTCCTGTAAATCAACACTATCATGGATATAGTGAATAAAAAGACATAAACAAGCAAGCACAGCATAAAAAAATGAAAAAATATTTATTGTAAAGAAAATGATTGGAAGAATTAATAGCGGCCAATGCGGCCAATTTCTGTGATTTGACAATATTTTGCCGTGAGAAACGCGCTGTAAAAGAGCATCTATATCGGGCAATAAAGCAAAGGCGATAGCGAATATATAGGTAAACATAACATGCTCTACGGGTCCAAAAAACTTTATCATGCAGTGAGCAATAAAATTACCCAGTGCCATATCCATAGCACCCGCCAAAAATATTCCGATTAAAAACAAAATTTTATCATAAATTTTCACGATTTCCCCCTCGATTATTGTTTTTAAAGAACTTTTTAATTTACTCGTTGAAAAAGCAGATTATACTAATTTATTACATTATATAACAAAATTTAAATTTATACAGCAGTAAATTTTAAATTATAAAAAGTTTTTTATTTTTAAATTTTGCATTAGTTATCTGTGTTTAAAATAGCTAAAAATAGATATTTTTTCTCTATTGCCTTTCAGGCTTTGGCGGCTGTATAATTAATTCAAATTAATAGAAATCATTTTTAAAATATATTAAAAAAATGAAACAAAAAATAGTAACAAGAAAAAGAAATGTAATCAAAACTAACCAATATGTTTTTCATTATCCAATAAGAAGAGCCGTAATTCAGGGCAGAAAAATGTTAAAAATACACTAAAAATATTGGGAAAAGATTTTGTAAAAAATATGATTTTTAAAAAAAATGATGTTTTTCGTTATTTAAGGGATAAAAAAATTTTTCGCAAATATACAATTCTTGGCATGAAAACCGGATTGTCAAACAATAATTATATTATTGAAAGTTATGGTAAAAAATATCTTGTGAGATCTAATAAAAATAAAGCGAATAAATTAACTAATATTTTAAAAAATGAGCATTATGTTTTAAGATTTTTGGAAAAAAGAAAAATAAAATTTGTTCCGAAATCAATTTTTTATGATGAAAAAAATAATGTTCATGTCTTGACTTACTTGGATGGCAGGAAGTGTAAATTTAAAAATGTTTCTTATTCAGGAATGGAGCAGGCTGTTAGTAAATTGCATCAGATAAATGAGCTTGCTGGCGAATATACTTTATTTTGCAGAGAGCAAAAAATCAAGGTTTTTAAACCACGCTGTGTAATTGATGATGTAAGAGATCAGGCCATACATTTAATATCGCAAATAAAAAAGGATAATATTTTTTTTGCCAATAAAAAATGGGTATTAAAATCACTAGAGAAAGATTTTGAAAACTATAAACCAAATAAGAAAAAAATTTTTTTAAACCATGGAGACCCCTCTGACAATTTAATACTGCACAATAAAAATATATATATTATTGATTGGGAATATACGAAATTTACATATGGACCTGGGCTTTCTCATATTTTAGCCTATTCCAGAATAGACAAAAAGAAGGAAAAAAAATTATTAGAATATTATGCGGAAATTTCCGGTTTTGATTTGGGGGAATTAAAATACAGAACTTATTATGAAAAATTAATGCATTATATTTTGAAGGTTTCTAAGGTTTGTTACAAGGCGCAAACCAATAAATTTTTTAGCAAAGAAGATATACGGATAAATCGGGGAAATATTGAGATTATGAAAAATAATTATTTAAAGCTAAAGAAAACATTAACGTTTTTTAAATAATTTTAATTATTTAATTCGTGTTATGTACCGTTGTTTGTTAACGAAGCCATAATATCATTTTTTTAAAATTAGCAGTTTGTGTGTATGGCGCGTAAAATGAGTTATTAAAATATTATAAATTTTATTTTTAGTAAACAGTTGCCAATATATTTGGTTTCTGTTTTTTTATTTAAGATAAAATGGTATAATATATAGGAAATGAATTATAATATTTAAAACTATATGAGATCAGAAAAAATATTTATTGGGGGGTGGTATCAACGCACCATGCTTCATTTATCGGAAATTTATGATTTTTTAAAGGATGCCTCTTCTCCACTTAATTTAAACGCTAAAAAGTTAAAGGATTTACGAAAAAGACTTGATATTGAAAGCATGGAAATGAAAATGGGGGATTTTGAGTATATTGAAATTATAGCTAGTGGGGGAATAAAAGTAAAAATATTTGAAGATGGTTTAATTGTTTTAAATACTGACTATAATAACGCCAAAGAGGATATTTTTAAACTAACCACCTTTTACGAAAAAAAATTGTCTCCGGCCATTAGTTATCTTTTTAGTTTGGGCGCGCCAGTACCAAAAGAACTTGCCAATATAAAAACGGTTTATCCGTATTTTATAGTTTTAAAAGATGCCGAAACAGAAGCTATAAATATTTTATTAAAAGAATTTAATCAGGGTAAATATTTTGAAATAAAAAAGAATGAATTTGAAATTTATCGGGGCGATAAGCTGTATATTATAAATAATGTTTCTGAAAAAAGTGAAACTATTGAAAAAATAATTAATGAACAGATATTTGTGCGGGAATTCAAGGGGCAATTACACAGATATTTAAATTTGCATCGTATTATTTGGGAAAAAATAGCGGACATAAAAGAGCGTGGAGAAATTCAAGGAAAAGAGGCCGGAATTTTTAAATCTCAAATTGAAAGTTATAAAAAAACTATCAACTTGATTGAGGCCAGAATCAATCAAATGGGTTCTTATATAGGCACCAGAGGCGCGATAGTGAAAAATGATCCAGAATTACAAAAAATTATTGATGTTTTGAAATTTAAATACGATACCCTGGGAGATACTTTGTCGTACATAAAAGAAATTTGGTCAATGACGAAAAATTACCTTGATTCTTCGCAGCAGATATTCAATAATATTCAGGCAGAAAGCACCTCCGGATCCATAAACAGTTTAACTATTATTACATCCGCCGGAGTGGCTGCCAGCTTGATTAAACTTTTAGATCAAAAAATGCCGGAAATAAAATTAGACGGAGTTATATATTTTTTAATTTTAGCTTTTGTTGGATATTGTGTGAACAAGATCATGAAAACGGTTACCGCTAGAAAAAAATATAAAATAAACGACATAGAAATTGCTAAAAATATAAAATAAGTTTGAAATAAAAATAACAGATAGCATGCTATTGATTTTATTGCATATTTTGGCTACAATTAAAGCAATTAATTATTAAATTTTAAATTTATGTTATTATTAGAGTGGAGTAGTGAATATAGTGTTGGTGTAAAAAAATTTGACGACCAGCACAAAAGAATGTTTGATATTATCAATCATTTTTATGCTTTAATGACCGTAGATAGAGAGCATGATAAAATTCAAAATACATTGCAGGAATTAAAGGATTATGCAAATTATCATTTGGCGGATGAAGAAAAATATTTTGAAAAATTTAATTATCCAAAAAAAGAAGAACATAAAAAAATTCATGATGAATACCGTAAAAAAATTAATGAATTTATTAAAGAAAGAGATAATAAAGACGGCAGATTGATGTCATTTGATATTATTGATTATTTAGAAGATTGGTGGATTGGTCATATTATGGGAATGGATAAAGAGTACGTTGATTTTTTTAAAGATAAAAAGATTGACTAAATTTTCTGATTTGTCGTAGATGAAAAATATCTCTTGAGTTAGAGATATTTTTTATAAAAAATTAATGTTGATAAATAAAATAAAGGTTTTTTATATAAAATATGAAGACTACGCCTCTCCCTTATTTCTTTTGGGCGGCTTTGTGTTTGACAATTTAACCTTACGAAGAATTGATTTGTGGGCAGAAAATTTAATGATGATTATTTATCTCGGTATCGCCTTAGTCGGTGTTTTGTTTATAAATTTTTTTCACGCTGGTCGGATTCAGTATTTATTTTTTAAGAAGTTTGCTGTTTATTTTCCTTTTATTTTACAATTTGTTTTTGGCGGTCTTTTTAGCGCTTTTTTTATTTTTTATTTTAGGAGCGCTTCAATCGGAACCAGCTGGCTGTTTATCTTGATGCTCGCTACAATTTTAGTTGGCAATGAAAAATTTCAAAAAAGATATTTGAGATTTAATTTTCAAATTAGTATTTTTTTTATCGCACTTTTTTCTTATATGGTTTTTGCGCTCCCAATTTTTTTAGGTAGGATGGGGGTTGGCATTTTTTTGCTTAGCGGAATTTTTAGTTTAGTTTTTGCGGGTTTAATTATTTTTTTAGTTTTTAAGGTGCAAAAGATTAAATTTAATAAGAATAATAGGGCTGTGGTTAGTATTGTAAGTATATACGTGATATTTAATTTTTTATATTTCTTAAATATTATTCCGCCGATACCACTTGTATTAAAAGAGGATAATGTCTATCATGAAGTAAAAAAAATTCAAAGTGGTTACGAAGTAAGCCTTGAGCCTTTTACTTGGCGTGGCTTGTTTAATCGAGAAGATTCTATGATTCATTGGCAAAAAGGAAAACCGGTATATTACTATAGCGCTATTTTTGCACCAACGAAGATATCTGCCAATATTTTTCATCGTTGGTCTTATTTTGATATAACAAAGGGGAATTGGGTAATAAGTGATACTCTGAGCTTTAAGATAACTGGCGGTCGGGACGGCGGTTATCGCGGTTATTCTTTTAAGTACGGCATGAAACCTGGCAAATGGCGGGTAGATGTAGTAACTGACCGCGGACAAATTTTGGGCGGGAAAAAATTTGAGGTGGTTGAAGTAAATATCCCGCCAAAACTGGAAAAGAGGATTAGATAAAATATAAATAATTTTAAAAATATGCAAACATATAGCATTACCAGCATTAGTAATGAGAAAATCAAATATTTAAAAAAGTTGGGAATGAAAAAGATGCGCGAAACTTCGGGTGAATTTTTGGTTGAGAATATTAAAATTATTCATGACGCTCTTAAATCCGGGTTTGAACCAATATCTTTGTTTGCCACAGACGATATTTTGAGAAGCAGAAATGAAAATGTTGATTTTATTGTAAAAAAAATTAAAGATATTTTTGTAATTTCTAAAAATGTAAATAAATCTTTTTCATCTCTTGCGACTCCATCCGGAATTTGTGCTGTTTTTATGGTTTGTAAAAAAGAAATTGATTTAAGTAAAAAAATTGTTTATCTGAACGGAGTAAGTGATCCGGGTAATATGGGAACAATTATTAGAACATGTTTGGCGTTTGGCGTGGAAAATTTAGTAGTAGATGAAAAATGCGCCGATGTTTATAACCCCAAAACAATACATGCCGCCAAAGATGCTATTTTTAAGATAAATATTGTACGGGATACAAATTTAAAAATATTAAAAAAAATTAAAAAAGAAATGAAGATTTATGCAACAAGTCTGGAAAAGGGGAGAGATATAAAAAATATTTCTTTGGAAAAAAAATGTGCGATTGTGTTTGGAAATGAAGCTTGCGGGGTAGATGAGAAGATATTGGATATATCGGATGACTTTATAAAAATAGATATGAGCGGAAAAATCGAGTCTTTAAATGTGGCAATATCCGCAGGAATTGTTTTATTTGAAACAAGATAAGCTTTAAGTATTGGGCCACGCGACCTCTTTTTAGGGGGTTTTTATTTTTTTAAATCAATACCTTGTAATACATAGTACTATATGATATACTAAATTTAGTAATATTTTTGTTGTGGATAAAAAAATATTTTTTAATAAAAAATATGTCCAACATTAAAGAGATAAATAAGGAAAATACTCAGGCGCAAATGCGGCGGGGAATTTTAGAATTCTGTATTTTGTTGGTTATTTCCCGTGGAAAAGTTTATGTAGCCGAGATATTAAAAGAATTAAAGAGGGCTGATTTGATAGTTGTGGAAGGAACTATTTATCCACTTTTGACTCGTTTTAAAAATTCGGGTATATTGGAGTACTCTTGGGAAGAATCAAAACAGGGTCCGCCAAGAAAGTATTATTCACTTACCAAAAGCGGAGAAGCTTTCTTAAAAGATATAATGATATCATGGAACAGCTTGGATAGATCTATTAATTCATTAATTAAAAAATTTAAATAAATATATTTTTTGTCATCAATTTTATGAAAAAATCTATTAATATCACTATTAACAATTTTGTTTTTCAGATCGAGGAAGACGCATATGATATATTGGATAAATATTTAATATCTATCAAAAATTATTATGGAAAAGAAAAAGAAGGCGCGGAAATTCTTTTTGATATAGAAGCCAGTATTGCGGAAAAATTTTCTGAAAAAATTAATCATAAAAAACAAGTGATTAACTTACGGGATGTGGAAAAGGTTATAAGAGTCATGGGGCAAGTAGAGGAGTTTGAACAAAATGAAAATGTGGAAAAAAATACTAAAAATTCGAAAGACGGCAAAAAAGAAGAACAAATTCTCGTGAAGAAACTTTATCGGGACGAAGATGATCAGATTATTGCCGGAGTTTGTTCGGGTGTTGCTTCATATTTCGGCATAGATCCGATATTTATCCGCTTGCTTTTTGTGGCATTATTTTTCATGAATGGCGCGGGTATTTTAATCTATATTATATTATGGGCCGTAATGCCGCTAGCAAAAACCAGTTCTCAAAAATTGGAAATGCGCGGTACGCCGATTAATCTAAAGAAAATTGAACAAGTAGTAAAAGAAAAATCCCAGATGATAAAGGAGGAGGGTAGACATTCATTGAATAGGCTTGCTAAAAGCAAGGGGATAATATATAAAATATTTAATTTCCCCTTTAGGGTATTGGAAAACATTTTTTCTTTTTTAAAAAAAATAATAGGTGGTATCTGGCCATTTACTAGTATTTGTTTAGGGGTTATTTTTGTTTTGTCTTCTTTTTTTATGATTTTGGGTTTAAGTATTTTTTTGGGGATTTTGATTTTTTATGTAGACTCTCCTTATATAGTGTCTGATTTTCCGTTATCTCAATTAACTGATTCACCCCTGTATTTTATTACCGGTATTAGTGTTTATTTTGTTATTTTAATTCCCATATTTTTTATTTTGATGTTGGGTTTTACTATGTTACGCAGAAAAAATTCATTCAGCACGGCAATATCTGGAATTTTGATTAGTCTTTGGATTGTTGCTATTGCTGGAGCGGTAGTTACTGGAGGCGAATTTGCCCTAAAAGTAAATTCTGAATTACAAAAAGATAAAAATATCAGAAAAGTAAGCAGAACTTATGATTATCAGGATTTCCAGAAATTGTATATTGGCGGTAATTTTAATGTTAAAGTAAAACAAGGAGATGAATTTAGTGTTGTAGCCGGGGGCAAAGAAGATGATTTGGATCGAATTAGTTTTAATATTGAAGATGGACAATTGCAAATAGTTGAAAAACTAGAAAAAGAAGTCGGAAAAATATGCATTTTTTGTTTTAATCGGGAATCTGAATTAGAAATTATTATGCCGGAACTTAATTCTTATGTCGGATTTCGTGATACTGATAGTAAAATAGACGGTTTTACAAATGATATATATATTAGTTTGGGTGAAACGGGAAAAACAAGTATGACTTTAGGCGGACAGAGTATAGATTGTAAATTGAGCGGTATTAACAGTAGATTGGAATTAACAGGAACCTCTACTGCTCTAAATTGTGAATTGGATGGTAATGCCAATCTATACACTGATGATTTTGAGGTTCAAAATGTGAAAATAAAACAAGGTATTTTTTCTCATGTTTTTTTAGATGGAAAAACAGACGAAATGGAAATAGGGCTCAGCGGTTCTGCTCGTGTAAGCGCTTTTGATTTTTTTACTAAAAATGTAATCATTAAAACCGAGGATCATTCACGGGCAGAAATTAGAGTGTTGGAGAAGTTAAAAGCCCTCGCTACAGATTATAGTAAAATTTATTATAGAGGAAACCCCAAAGATGTATCAAAGAAAATCAATAATTCAGCTAAAATAGAAAAAGAAGAAGATATAGATTGGGAATAAGATGTTTTGTGGATAGGAAAGTTAAAAATTTTAATACAAAAATTAACCATCTTTTTTAAATAAATATCAAAGATGGTTTTATTTTTGATTTTTTGTTATAATATTAGTATAAAATCATTAATATGAACAAGAGGATTAATTTTATTGGTTATTTTGTAATATTTGTTTTATTTTTGATGTTGGGGGTCTTATTTTTTGATTTTAATGTACTTTCAAAGGAGGTGGACTTGAGTCGAAAAATCAGCACCACAACAGTTGATAGTGTTATTGGGTCTATTGAGACCAAAAAAACAACTCCGCCGAAATATGTGCGAGGGATATATTTGACGGCTTATTCTGCTAATCGTGAAGACTGGATAGGAAGACTAGCAGAAAAAATGAAAAACGGTCCGATAAATTCAGTGGTTATTGATATCAAGGATTATACCGGCTATATTCTTTATGACAGTCAACTAGAGCAGTTAAAGAAGCTTAAGACGGTTAAACCAATAATAAAAGACATAGATAAAATTTTAAAGATTTTTCATGATGCCGGAATTTATGTGATTGCTCGTCAAACCGTGTTTCAGGATCCGGCTTTAGCGCGCGCCAGTTCAAGTACTGCCATAAAAACATATAATGGAAATATTTGGTATGATAAGAGCGGGCTTGCATGGATTGATCCGCAAAACAGGGTGGTATGGGATTATAATTTAGCTATTGCCCGCGAGGCAGTTGATTTGGGGTTTGATGAAATTAATTTTGACTACATGCGTTACCCCAGTGATGGGAATATAAAAGTTATAAATTATAATTTACCGGAAGGTAAAAGTAAATCAAGTATAATGAAAGATTTTTTTGAATTTTTATCTGAAAATTTAACAAAAGAAGTTAATATCTCCATAGACATGTTCGGCCTGGTTTTATATAATTATACTACCGGATACGATCTGGGTATCGGACAGAGACTCGTTGACGCTGTAGATTATTTTGATTTTGTGTGTCCGATGACTTATGCTTCGCATTACCCCAATGGATATATCGGACTTGCCAATCCTGCTCTGTATCCGGAAAAAGTCATGAATTATGATTTAAATGTCAGCTCTTCCTCTGTACAGAATAAAAGAGCCAGTATCCGGCCATGGTTGCAAGCGTTTAATATCGGCGCGGTGTATGATAAGGCTAGAATAGATGCGGAGACCGAGGCGACTGAAAATGCCAGCTCAACCAGCGGGTGGCTTTTGTGGAATGCCAGAAATTATTACGAAGACCATATATTTGAATAATAGAAGTAAATTATGAAAATTTTGATTATACTTGGACATCCTGATAAGCAGGGATTATGCAGCCAGCTTTTTGAATCTTATATCAAAGGAGCTGAAAATGGCGGACACGAAGTTCGTGCTGTTCAGATTCGCGATCTTGATTTTGACCCCATACTTCATAGGGGTTATCGCGCTATTCAGGAACTTGAACCGGATTTAAAAAAAGTACAAGCGGATATTTTATGGGCCCAGCATTTGGTTTTTGTTTTTCCGATTTGGTGGGCTAGCGCCCCGGCGCTGCTAAAGGGGTTTTTTGACAGAATTATGCTTCCCGGATTTGCTTTTCGGTTTCGTAAAAATTCATCTTTGTGGGATAAATTGTTAAAAGGGCGTTCAGCGCGGTTAATAGTTGCTATGGGAGGATTTAATTGGTATTATAACTTATTTATGTGCCGATCGGGAGTAAAAACAGTTCGTGATGGTATTTTAAAATTTTGCGGTGTTTCACCAGTACGAGTTACACAAATAGATAGATCGGAAAAATTATTAGATAAAAAAGAAAAATATTGGATAGAAAAAATAAGACAAATGGGACAAATGGGACAATAATATTTTAATTAAATAAATTATTAGCAATTCGCAACATTAGTACAATATTAGCGGATTAGCGTCATATTTTATGGAAAGTTTTAAAAAAGAAATAAAAATTAAAGCATCCGGAGAGAAAGAGTTTTTACAGGCAGTAAGCGAAGTAATCGACTCTATTGAACCCGTGCTTAAGAAAGATAAAAAATATTTAGAAAATAATATTTTAAAACGGATAATAGAACCGGAAAGAGTTCTTATGTTTCGAGTTTCTTGGCTGGATGATCGCGGTAGTATTCATGTAAATCGTGGTTATCGAATTCAAATGAATAGCGCTATTGGTCCTTATAAAGGTGGTTTAAGATTTCACCCCACCGTTAATCTTTCTGTTTTAAAATTTTTGGCTTTTGAACAGGTTTTCAAAAACGCGTTAACCGGACTTCCTCTTGGGGGTGGAAAGGGCGGATCTGACTTTGATCCGAAAGGAAAATCTGAAACAGAAATAATGCGTTTTTGCCAGGCATTTATGAGCGAGCTCTATAGGCACATTGGACCGGATACGGATGTACCGGCAGGAGATATTGGCGTGGGTGCGCGTGAGATTGGTTATCTTTTCGGAATGTATAAAAAGTTGAGAAATGAATTTAGCGGCACTCTGACCGGTAAGGGAATTAACTGGGGTGGGTCACTCATCAGGCCGGAGGCTACCGGATATGGTTGTGTTTATTTTGCCAGTGAAATGTTAAAAGAAGAAGGAAGCTCTATGAAGGGGAAAACTTGTCTGATTTCAGGATCCGGAAATGTGGCCCTGTTTGCCGCGGAAAAAGTAATTCAGTTGGGTGGCAAGGTAATAACTCTGTCGGATTCATCCGGTTATATTTATGAAAAAGACGGAATTAATCAGGAGAAGCTTGAATTTTTGAAAACATTAAAGTTTGTAAAACGGGAAAGAATTTCTGAATATGTGAAAGAATACAAAGAAGCTGAATATTTTCCGATAGATAAAAAGAAAGATTACAACCCTTTATGGAATCATAGGGCGCAGTGCGCCTTTCCTTGCGCTACACAAAATGAAATAAATGGAAAAGATGCGGAGAATTTGCTGAATAATGGCGTGTTTTTGGTGGCGGAAGGCGCTAATATGCCGACCAGCAAAGAAGCTCTTGATATTTTCTTGGACAAAAAAATATTTTTTGCTCCCGGAAAAGCTTCTAATGCCGGAGGAGTAGCTGTTTCTGGTTTGGAAATGACTCAGAATAATTTGAGAATGAGTTGGAGCAGGGAAGAGGTGGATAAACATCTGCAGAATATTATGAAAAATATTCATTCTTCTTGTCTGGAAGCGGCTAATAAATACGGCACCCCTGGTAATTATGTTAACGGAGCAAATATTGCCGGTTTCATAAAGGTTGCTGACGCTATGATTGAGCAGGGGGTAGTGTAATTTACAAGTTAAAAGTTTATAAAGTATAAAGACAAAAGTTATCATAGAAGATTTATAATTTATTATATTTTAATCATTCTTAATTCGTATAATTAGCATTTAATTTGCGGATTAGTATCACTTAGTATGTTTAATATTATATTGGTATTATTGGGAATAATATTTTTGATTTATTCCACTTTCCTGTGTAATGGTTTGAATTTTAAGAAAACCCTAGATAGAGAAATTTTCAGAAAACCATGTTTGGTTATTAAAATTTTGGTGTATTTGTTTGTATTTGGTTATATTACATTTTTGATGTATTTGATTCGTGATATTAATTCTCAATCCCCCAATGAGTTATTGGTTAGTGTGATATTCTTTTTTGGCGCCGTCTTTGTGGTAATAGTTTTAAAAATTAATAATCAACTCCTGTCAAGCCTGGTAGAAAAATCTGTGAATCTGCAAAAATTAAACGAAGATTTAAAAATTAGGAATCAGGACTTGATTCAAAAAAGCAAAGCGCTGATAATATCAGAAAAAAAATATAAAGATCAGACTAATGAGTTGGAGAAAACACTGGATGATTTTTATACTATGCGTCTTGGCATGGAGAAACAAATGAAGGAGGGGACACTGGAAGAAGAGAATAAAAAGATAAAAGATAGAATTGATACCCTAAACAAGGAATAATCTCTCTATTATTCCTTGTTTCGTTCGTCTAGAATCAGCAAGATTGACAGGAATGATAAATAAAAAGCATGAATTAGAATATTAAAAAGGTTGTGTTTATACACAACCTTTTTTAATTGTTAATTAAATATTTTTTCAATTACCTCTTTTAATGTCTCTACATAAATAAAATTAACTTTTTCTTTTACTTCTTCCGGAACCTCATGTTTAATATTTACTTCATTTTCTCTTGGCAGAATAATGGTTTTTATTCCGGCATTAGCAGCGGCAATACATTTTTCGCGCAAGCCGCCAATTGCCTTTACTTTGCCATGAGATGTGAGTTCGCCAGTCATAGAGATATATGGCTTTATAGCCTCTTTCCTTAATGCTGACATCACGCTGGTGGCGATAGCTGTTCCTGCAGACGGACCTTCTTTAGGGGTGGCGCCGGCTGGAACATGGATGTGTATGTCTATTTTGGAAAAATCTATTGCACTGATTTTAAATTCTTCTATGTTGGCGCGAATAGTGGTGAGAGCCGTATCTACAGATTCTTTCATAACTTCCTGGATACTACCGGTAATTTTTATTCGACCCGTCCCTTCAAAAACGGATGTTTCTATAGAGAGGACAGATCCACCGATAGCGCTATAAGCCATACCGAGCGATTCTCCCGGGATCATTTTTTTTGGCGCTATAAAAGGACGAGCCTTGGGAATACCCAAATAATCAATTAATTCTTCTTTTTTGATTATATGCGGAAATTCAACTATTTCCATGGAGTTGATTTTCATGGCAAATCTGCGGCAAAGTTTGGAAATCGTTCTTTTTAGCTCCCGCACACCAGATTCCGCTACATATTTCATTACTAATTCTTTAACAATTCCATCTCCCAGTTCAAGCATTTTTTTTCCATCAGGAAGAATAAGACCGGTTTCCTTGATGGCTTGCCTAACAAGATGTTTTTCGCCGATTTTAATTTTTTCCTGAGTGGTGTATGATGATTGCTCGATTTTTTCCAAACGATCCAGAAGTGGTTTGGGAATAGTGGAAAGGGTGTTAGCAGTCAAAATAAAGAGAACCTTGGAAAGATCAATGGGGTTTTCATCAAAATAATGGTCAGAGAAAGAAAAATTTTGTTCAGGGTCCAGTACCTCCAAAAGCGCAGAACTAGGATCGCCGCTTTGTGAATTAGAAGACATTTTATCAACTTCATCAATCATAAAGACCGGATTCATGCTTCCGGCTGTTTTCAGTCCTTCGGCTATTTTTCCGTATTTTGATCCGACATAAGTAGTTCTAAATCCTTTTATCAGGCTTTCATCTCTGGCTCCGCCGACGGAGGTTTTGAAAAATTTTCTTCCTAAAGCTTCCGCAAGCCCTGATCCAATTGATGTTTTTCCTACACCGGGAGGTCCATAAAGCAGAATGATACCGCCACCTTTTTCATTTAAGGCCATGACTGCCACATGCTCAGCCATGCGCGTTTTGATTTCTTCCATACCGTAATGGTCGCGGTCTAATATTTCTCTGGTTTTTTTAACATCTAAACAATCTTTAGTATAGACGCCCCATGGAAATTGCAAAAGTACGCGTTTCAGCCACTCCTCTTTTTTGGAATATCCGGAGTCGTGCTGGCTTAATTTAAGAAAATCTTCTATCTTATCCTTAAATTCTTCGTAGCTTTTTTCTGTGATATGCTCTTTTATATTTTCCAATCTTTTAAAATACTTATTTTCAGTTTTACCGCCGGAAGTCTGGCAAGAATGATTGCTCTCGCCAAAAACTTGGTTTCCCAGCTTGTGATCAGGATCAATTTCATTAATTTTCTTTTTGAGAAGTAATGCTTTTTGCGCCAGACTTAAAGCCTGCTGTTTCTTTTTTGTATTTTCGTCAGATTCCAGGCATGTAGATTTCCAGACCCTTAGAGTTTTAATCCTTCTTTCTAACATCTGTTTTGCTATTCCCAGCCTTTTTTTATGATCAAGCTCACAGAGCATTTCCCAAAAACCGGGCTTTTCTTCGCTGTTATAAGGGCAACAGGCGAATACGACTTTGTCGGCTAATTTTCCGGGATTGTTTTCTGTATTAATTTTCATCATCATTTTATTGTTTACAGTTTCAGATTCCGGATTGATAGTATAATTATTATAGTCACCAATGTGACGAGCCAGCCTTTTTATTCCATCCATAACAATGGGAATATCATGATCATCTTTTAAATTTTCTTGTTTATGTTCCGCGGCTGCAATCTTGATTTTAGCGATATCGCCGTCAATTTCTATTATTTCTTCTACTTTAATGCGCAGAACAGGCTCTAGTTCTAAGTTAACATTGGTTTGAAGTAAGTTAATTCCCTGTATTAATGGCTTGCTTGCCAAAAGACCAATTTTGTTTATATCCTCTTTTGCGGGTGCTTCTTTTTTGTTAGAAAATATAATTCCAATAAGCTCCGGTTCTTTTCCCAACTTGGCACCAATCTTACTAACCTCGCTAATTTTAAAAGGCAAATTAATTCGTGTTCCGCTGGGTAGGGCAATAGTGCTCTTAATATACATAATCAGGGCATATATTTCAGTTGTTTTACTCATGATTTTTCTCCTTTTTCAGTTTATTCATTTTACAAAAACTATATTGTTAAGGGTCGTTAATATTGAAATTACCTTGACATGATTTTTGTAAAAAGTCAATCATAAAAAGCAAAAAAATTTATTGTTTATACCCATGTATTGGATATTGACTTTTTTTCTTTCTTATATTATTATAATCTTATAAATAAACAGGCAATAGTCTGTTTTAATTATGTCTTTTGTTGATAACTTTCAACCTTATAAACTTTTCAAACAATAAATAAATGTTTGATCCGCCTTTGGCGTGATAACTAGTAAAATTTTTATTAATAATAAAAATTTTTCCATTTGTATGTCTCAAGATAACATGATAAAATTAGAGTGTACAGAGTGTAAAAGAATTAATTATTTTTCACGAAAAAATAAGAAAATCTTAAAAGAAAGATTGGAAATGAACAAGTATTGCAAGTTTTGCAAAAAACACACTCCCCACAAGGAAACTAAATAAATTTTATAATATTTTCATTATAAATATGATAAATTTATCAAAAATAAACAAATTGATATTATTTTGTTTATTTTTGTTGTTTTTGACCGGATGCGAAGCAAAAGAAACACTGAAAAATGTAAATGAAAAATTAGGAGAATTTTTTAAAGAATCTCAGGAAAAAAATCAGGAAGGATTGATTAATATTTTTGATAAAAAGGAAATTGAAAAAGAGGGGATAGATGCAAAAGATTTAACCGATGAACAAAAAGAAAAGATAGATGTTTGGCTTGAGAAAAACGGATATAATCGTTATGGTGATCCTGGCGGCATAATATACACAGGTGGCACACCCCTGTTTAATGAAGCAACCGGTGAAAGCATGGATCGCCTTGAATATATATTAAAAAACCATCCTCAAATTTTGGATGTTATAAAATAATTAAAAATTAAATTGCTTAATTTGATTTTTGCATTTTGATTTTTAATCTTTGAATATTATGCCGGGAAGCATGTTGTCCAAATCATTTTTGATGTTTTGCATTGTTGCGATTCTTATTATTTGTTATAAAATTTTTCAGCCCTTTTTAGTTATTATCATTGTTGCCACAATACTTGCTACTATATTTTATCATCCCTACGAACAATTAGTGAAAATTTTAAGAGGCAGAAAAAATATCGCGGCAGTTATCATGTGTTTTTTGGTAGCTATTTTGGTGATTGTTCCGATTGCCAATTTTATGGTTTATACAACTCAAAGAAGTATAGACACTTACGATATCACACAAAGATATTTAGACGAACATGATGTACCAACAACTATCAAAAATAAATTTTGGGATAAATATAATTATTTGGGGCTAGGAGGCGATACTATAAAAAGTGCTTTGATAGAGATAGCCAAAAAGGTTAACGATTGGATTGTAAATGGCACCGGAAGTATAATCAAGGGCACCACTAACTTTATTTTTTCTTTGATCATGATTATATTTACGATGTTTTTCTTTTTTATTGACGGGTCAAAAATGTTAGACAAGCTTATGTATTGGACTCCTCTTCCAAATAAGTATGACAAAGAGATATTTAAAAAATTTAAAGATGTAAGCTATTCAACTATTATATCGACTTTTGTAACAGCGGGCGCACAGGGTGTAATTGGCGCGATTGGTTTTATGATTGTGGGTATGCCGGCGTTTTTTGCTGGAATTGCAATGGCCTTTTTATCTTTGCTTCCATATATTGGAGCGGCTTTTGTGTGGTTTCCGGTTGGAATTTATTTGATTGTAATCGGCAAGATTTGGCAGGGAATATTTTTATTCATTTGGGGCGCGGGGGTAGTGGCTATGGTTGATAATTTAATCAGGGCTTATATTATAAAAGACAAGGCTCAGGTTCATCCAATATTTATTATATTTTCCATTTTGGGGGGGATTGCCCTATTTGGATTTTGGGGGGTGATATTTGGGCCATTGGTGATTTCTTTGGCGGTTACAGTGTTGCATATTTATGAACTGGAATACGAAAGCGTTCTTGAAAAGTAGGGACAATAATTAACAATTAATTGTTAAAAATGCGGGTCCCGTCGCTCGCGAGCGACAGGGCGGATGTAGTTTAGCATTAAAAAGAGAAAAGGGAATTAAAAGCAGTGGTTCAGTCTATAATTAACTTCTTAGAAGGTTAAGTTTAAAATAAAATAATCGCTCATGCGGGCCCTGTCGCTCGCGAGCGACAGGGCGGGTGTAGTATAATGGTAGTACAGGGGTCTCCAACACCTCTAGCGTGGGTTCGATTCCTACCACCCGTGCGAGGAAGACAATACAAAAACAGCAGGCTAAGTGCTGTTTTTTGTTTTTAAAAAATGATATAATACAGACATGAAGAATAAGAAAAAATCCAACAATCAATTAGTCGTTTATCAGGCTAAAAACGGGGCGATCGAGATCCGGGCGGATTATGGTCGGGATACGATTTGGGCAACACAGGCCCAGATCGCCGGCATATTCGAAATAGAGAGGTCGGTGGTTACCAAGCATTTGTTGAATATAATGAAAGACGGGGAATTAGAGGAGGATTCAGTATGTGCAATTTTTGCACACACTGCCGCCGACGGGAAAACCTATGACGTGAAGATGTATAATCTTGATGCCATATTGGCTGTCGGATACAGGACTAATTCCGCGAGAGCGGTGGCATTCCGCCGGTGGGCGACCGGAATTTTAAGGGAATATGTGGTTAAAGGTTTTGTTGTCAGTAAAACCAGAATTAAAAATAATTACGACCAATTCTTAAAGACTGTGGAAGATATCAAAAATCTTTTACCCGCTGATAAAAACCTGGACAATCAAAGTATTTTGGAATTGATCAAGGTCTTTGCCGGCACTTGGCTGTCTCTAGACGCTTATGACCGGGACAAGTTGGATATTAAAAAAGTTACCAAGCGCAAAGTTAAGCTAACAGCCGCGGAGCTGGAACAGGCTATCAGCGACTTAAAAGCGGAGTTAGTCAAGAAAAAAGAGGGCACCGATCTGTTTGCCCGTGAGCGGCAAACTGGCAATCTGACTGGAATAGTAGGTAACGTAATGCAAGGTTTTGGAGGTAAGGATCTTTATCCCGGACTCGAGGAAAAAGCGGCTCAGCTCTTATATTATATTGTTAAAAATCATCCTTTCGTGGACGGTAACAAAAGGAGCGGAGCTTTTGCTTTTGTCTGGTTTTTGCGGCGCGTAAGACTGCTGGATGAACGCCAGATCACGCCGGCAGCTTTGACGGCCATCACTCTGTTGATCGCTGAAAGCCGACCGAAAGAAAAGGACAAGTTGACGGCTTTGGTGGTTAGATTGTTGAGAGGGGGATAAAAAAGATTTTTGGCCGAAGGGAATATCGAAGAATTTGAGGCTTATTATAGGCTATTGATCGTATCCTTGCTCAGATCCGGCAGCAAAACCACGTCTGTATTGAACTGAAACCAGGTTCTAACCGATTTCCAACAGGCGTGCAGATAAAATCACAGCTAAAATTAGCTGTGATTTTTGGTACGGGAGTTTGCAGGTTCGAACCTAAATTTGGTATAATAGTATTGTATGAAAATAAAAGAATTAAATCAAAATATAAAAAAGATTGTAAGAGAAACGGGTTTTAATATAGATAAAGAGATTTATCGGGGTGTTTATTATTCAAAAGATAATTTGAGGAATATAATATATTCTGGTGTTTATCAAAACAAATTAGCTATTTTAAAATTTTATGACGACCCACGAATTACCGATGAACCAACTTCCCTGTATAGTTTTCTAAAGAGTAATAAAAGTAAAATAATCACAGCTCCAAAAATATACAAAAAAGAAATATTATCAGCTAGTAGAGGTTGGTTTATAGCGGAGAAAATTCCAGTTGATTTTTCAAATTATAATACCCCCTTGGATAAAAAAGAAAGAAAAGAATTTTTAAATGTATATTTAGAGTATAGAAAAAATTTTCCCAAAAAACCCACAAGAAAATTATTGCATCTTGAAAAATTATCTCCAGACAATTTTCACGTTTTCAGGATTAACAGATGGTTTGAATTAACACAAAAAGTTGAGGCTGAGAGGATGGTTCAGAAAAAAAGTTTATTCCTTGATGATGGTTTTATTGTTTTGTATGAGAAAGCAATTGAAGCAATTAGAAAAGAGTTTAAAAACAGGAAAATGATTTGGTGTCACGGGCATTTTAAGCCACATGAAATTTTTACTGACAAAAAAAGGAGTAAGTATTATCTAATTGATTTTGCACACACGGCCATGTTTCCAGAAGGCTATGAACTTGCTTTTATAATTTGGTCCGATTATTTAATGGCGGATAAAAAATGGAACCTGTCATACAATAAATGGAAGGGTGGCGTTGATGATTGGTTAATTGATTTAGAAAAAGTTGCCAATTCTCTTGGGCTGAAAAAATATAAAAGCTTGTTAAGGGTTAGTTTAATGGAAAGGGTCTTAGGCACAATTTTAACTGACATAACAGCTTCGGACAGGACAGATGTAAAAAAGAAGAATGGAATAAAATTGATGAAAAAATTATTGGAAGAAATCTTATAGATAATTTATTAATATTTAATTTCTGTTCTGCTCAGTACAGGCAATACAATCACATCATCAGTCTCCTTAAAATAGTTTCGCACTGAGAGGCAACATCCGTGCATATTCAAAAATACAGCTAATGTTAGCTATATTTTTGTTTTATTTTAAAATTACCAAGGCAGTAATTAGTATATAACTGCCTTTTTGTATTGTATAAGTTCAGATACATATTGGACTGCGAAGCAGGACAATAAGTATGCAAATGGGGTTTAAATATAAATATTGCAATGGTTTTGGCAGAATGTATAATTATGGATTAAAACATTTTAATCCAAAT
>Ga0208373_1000205_pt1 | contig 113538 bp, 86 predicted proteins | sample RifOxyC2_FD_184036 | JGI IMG/M metagenome (GOLD analysis project Ga0208373, IMG submission 184036) | Soil microbial communities from Rifle, Colorado - Rifle Oxygen_injection C2 (SPAdes) | ecosystem: Environmental > Terrestrial > Deep subsurface > Rock core/Sediment | place: Rifle, Colorado... | reverse complement strand
CCACAGTGAGAGCAAAGAGAGAACCAACAAGAGATTGTCAGTTTTAACGAACCGCCGTATGCCGAACGGCACGTACGGTGGTGTGAGAGGACGGTAAGGGAAATAATCCCTTACCTCCTACTCGATTCAAATTCAAATCAAGGTATTTCCGGACAATTATTGGAACACCCTAAAGAAGGATTATTACTAAATCGTAATTGATTTAAAATGTCTTTATACCTAAATCTTATTCAAACAACTCATAGCTGATGAGTTCAAATAATAAATTTAAGTTTGTTGCTTCAGGTTTAGAACCTAATAAATAATATTCGAATATTATTGGGCCAATGTCAGGGACATAAAAAGGTATGTAACTCATAGCAAATTGCATTTTAGTATTTTTATCCTCCAACCAATTTTGGTATTCTAAACCGTTAAATCTACCAGCAGGAACAATGACATTCGATACATTTTCAATATTTGTCCATCTGTAAAAGTTTTTATCTAAAACAACATACTCATCTAATGAATCATCATAAACTAAAGTTTTTACATTATCATTCACACTAGCCAAATAAGGTGAAGTGAGTTTGGGGTATTGTGCTTCAAGGCTTGACTTATTGTCGCAAATTTCACATTTCATCCATAATCCTACATCTGTATTTGTCAGGAAAATTGTACTATTATCATCATTTATCCACCATACCTCAAACCATTTTTCATTATTATGAAGAACCTCGTTAACAACTTTGATGGTGTCTAAATATTCCCTAACAAGAGAACCGGATTTGATTTCCTGCACATTATAAATCCAGGTATTTCCAACATGTAGAGGCATGATGACTGAGTTTGTCTGGTCTGTCAGGACATAATTGTAATGAATGCCATACTTGTTAATATTTTCATCCGAATTGATTATATCCTCGCAGGATGAAAAAAGTCCCAACAAAAGAAATGAAGATGCAATAAATAAATACTTTTTCATTTGAACTCCTTAATAAAGTTTATAATCTTTTAAAGAATAAGTCATTAATTTTTCTTTTTTGATTTCTTTACCATTGAAATATGTAATGTGATAAATTTCTTCTTTTATTTTGCCGACATTTAAAGCATAATAATATACGAATTGATAAAATTGCACAGTGTCATTACTTAAATCATATAATTTGAAATTTTTATAAGATTCCGTGAATTTATAGCAATTAAATGTACCGGCATCAACAACTACGTTTTGGTTCGTTTCAACTTTCAGTTGTCTTTCTGCTTTTAAGTTGTTATAAGATGTATCGGGAGCATGATATAACCATATTTTAACATCAGAATAATATATTTCGTTGTTTATGGCAGGATATTTTACAACCAAATAATTAGTATTTGCACTGAATTGGTCGTGGAGCCATACTCCGATATCAGTGTTAGACACAAAAACTCTGAATGAAAAATAAACATAAAAATTAATATAAGTTCTGGATAGGATGAAAAATTTTTCTCCGCTAAATAAAGTGTCTCCATCTACTGTTAAAGTATCATAACCACCCATTCTGGTATGTTCATCAGTAGTATCGTACTTAAACATATACACCCAGTAGTTACCCAATTTAAGAGGTAAAAGAACATCTTCTGTTTGATTCTCCTTTATTTTTGTGTAGCTGCCCGTAGATTTTATAATATTATCTTCGGGGTTTGTTGTGTCATCACAAGCAATAATAAATATGAATAGTAAAAATAATATTAGATATTTCATATCACACTCCTAAAATTTATAGTTAATACCAAAATTTAATCCGATTTTTGATGCACTGAACCATCTTTGATTATGTGTGAATAACATATTGCTATACTCGAGGTTTTCTACTAATGAAAATGAATCATTTATTTTATATAATATTCCGACTGAGGGCCTTAAAATAATACCATAATTATTGACAGCTAAATTAATTTGTCCTAATGGCTGTAAATCTTTGTCAGTAAGAAATTTTTGTCTGAAACTGATACCATAGCTTGTAAGATTTGGATTTTGTTCGATTTTATAAATGATGTCGTCCCTAACATTTTCTTCATACTTTGTAAAAAATGTTTCCTGTCTTATATTAATACCAAAATCGAAATTATCAATTACATTAAAAAATATTTCAAATCCAAGATTATTGAAATCCGAAATTCTTGCCGGCTGTAATGTCTCTTTCGGGATATTCCAATTTGTTGACCATCTGCCTTCCACAGAAATACCTATATCTTCATCACTACCGAAATCTTCTTCCTGAATTAACTGCAATTCATTTTTTTGTTCAGTTATATCAGATAGGTTTATATTGTCGGACAATTCAGGTTCATTCCATTTGATAGATTTTTTTTCTATGAAAATTGGCTCTGACATTGCAAGTAAATTATGATTAGACTGCTCCGGAACTGGCTCTGACATAATATTCTCTTTTTTCAGATTCTCACTTATAATAACATTGTGTTTTTTATTTGTGATGATATTATTCATATTACTCTTTATTAAGTCATTTGGAGATTCAATTTGTTGAACTGCATCAGGCTTATTCATTTTTAATGGTGTAGCTTGCCTGTTTTCAGTTGAAAAAAAGCTTGTTGAAACCATAAATACGGATGTTGCCAGTAAAGCACCAATGCCTCCTGAAAGAAAATGCCATTTTGAACCTTGAATTAATTTTGCAAATGCGGGTGTATGTCTTACAGGCATTGAAATATTCAAATCTCTGTAAACGGATGCTTTCAATGCTGTTCCCGGAGCATAAAATCCCGAACTTGCTTTAATAGTATTTGTTATGGCGAGCAGGCTTTTATATTCTCCCCTGAGTGAGTCATCCATCGAAATCATAGAGAACAATTCTCTTTCTTCTTCTTCGGGAAGCTCTCCATCAATAAACTCGACTAATTTATCTTCATATTCCATTTTTGAACTCCGTTATTTTTCGTTAAATTCTTTAATGTAAGGCTCTAATATTTTCTTTACCATATTAGTAGCTCTTGTAATTCTTTTTCTTATACACTCAACGCTTTCGTTACACAATTTGGCAATTTCCTCATTTGATAATTCCTGGAATCTTTTCAGAATAAAAGCCTCTTTATAAATATCTTCAAGGCTGTCCACCGCCACATGAATTAATTCAATCAATTCATTATTATCCTGCTTTCTGCTTGTGTTTTCGATTTTAGAATCCCAATCCGATAATGTTAAAAGCTCATTCCTGATTTTTTTATTTCGGTTTATTTTCCTTGCATTGTCATATATAAGATGTTTGACAGTGAGAATCAGGAAAGGAAGGACTTTTTCAACGCATTTGCCCGATTTAATAAATAGGAAGAATTTGAGCCATGCATCATGAAAAACCTGATTTGATTCGCTTCTGTTTCTTGTCAGAAACAGGCAATATGAAAATAATTTGCTTCCATAGCGGTTAAAAAGGACGTCAAAGGCATAGTCACAGACAGGTTTCTCTTCTCTAAGCAGAGGTAATAGCTGTTCGTCACTATATGCATTATAATTATTCATTTGTTCTTTTTGTCTTTGTTATAGAGTAAAGACCTTTTTTTGTTAATGCAAAATCTCATACTATGAAGCGAAGAAGGACATCAAACAAGGACCATTTCCTATCTTGCAATAACAAACGGAAAAGCTTTTATTTCCGTACCTATTTTAATCGTTATAAGATAAACACCACTATTTTGGTTTTCCGATAACCAGGTTAATTCACCTGAATAATTATTGATTTTATTAAATGAAAATTCTTTTTTTTCAGACACAAGTGTACCTAATAAATCGTATACGCTAATTACAGCATTTTCAATATTATATGACATATTCCAATATACTCTTACTTTCACAAAGTCTTGTGCAGGATTTGGAATAGGTTGTGATATATACAAAGTATTTGAAACTTCGATTTGTTCTTCAACTGAAGTTATTTTTTTATGTTTTGCAAACCACATCACATCGGATTTCATCAACGAATCATACGCAGTCATATATATAAGACTATCTTGTTGCACATCCATATAAAATTCACTATACCTTGTTTTTGGTGAAATATTATTCCAAACAAAAGGTTCATTTTCTATCTCATTATTTTCAAAATACTCAAAATAATATCCTGTTTTTGTATAAAAAAGACCACCTATTAAAGTTTTATAATCATAACCTGTAATTCCACCAAATTGAAGTATATTCATATCTTCCTTGGAAAATATTTTATCGAAACTCATGGTTTTTAAATTTAGTTTAAAAACATCACAATAATATTTAGTTTGATCTCCATAAGTTATACCAATGAAAATATTATCTATTATCCTTCTAATTTTATCAAAGAAAAACTTATTAACAGGGAATTTGATTTCTATTTCTTTTTTCCAGGACTCACCATCATCCTTTGAGGATAAAAAACTATAAAATAAACTATCAAAAATCCATCCAACACTATCACGTGGATACTTATATGTTGCTGTTATTGCCACTAATTCATTATTATTATACGAATCAATATATAATATTTGTGTAGAATCAAGATAAGTTCGTTGTTCAATGCCCAATGTATCATTCAATCTGAAAATTAACGAATATCGTAAGTCATATAATGCCCCTTGTAATGAGAATATTGTTTTGTTATTATTTAAACATGTTAATGGTTTTTTATTCTCTAAATAACCAATCATATTATTAACATTTTTTGGTAAAACTGTTTCACCCCCATCATAAGTAATTGTAAAATTTGTATCCCCTTGCACATCAAAATTATTATTCCCATAAAAAAAACCATACATATTGTCTTTAAAATATGCATCACCAGTATTTTGAAAATCACTAAATTTCATAAATATTGGCTCATAGTTTTGTTGAGGGAGCCAAGTATTACCTCCATCAATTGTTTTAATAAATTTCGCATACTTTGAAATTCTTTTTGCATTTAATTTATCGAATAAGAACATATATCCGAATTCACTGCTTATATTAAAGTGTGATTTCAATTGCCAGTTTTGTCCACGATTATATGACATATAAATAAGTTTGTCAAAACCAACAGCAATTATAATATCTGAAGTCAAATAAGCAACATTTTTAAATTTTAATGAGCTTATATACCTGTCATTACCTCCTTTTTTAATATGAATCGCATTATGGTTTTGTTTATCTATTTTTATAAAATATAAGGAATCAAGATTTGTCGAAACATTACTTATATTATACAACTCATACAGATTACCGTTGTAAGAAGAATATACACCCTTTTTAATCGGAGAAAATATAAAATCCACTTTGCTTCCATCATATTGATAAAGACTATTTCCAAGTTCAAAATATGTTAAATTACCGTCTGAGAACAAATTTTTTATAACCGGACAGTCAGCACAGATACCTGAATTTTTTAAATCAACAATGTTTGTATTGTCGTTTTGTAAATTTATTATACCAAGCTTCCCATGACCAGCAGAATAGACCAAATTGTTGCCCGTAATCGTAAAATCATAATAAGTAGTGTCCGCATTGATGATGTATTCTTTCGACTTTTCAACATTTGAGTTGAACACTATTATACCAAAATTACTTATGCAATACAGGTTGTTATTATATGCAATAATTTTATAGAATTCTGTATTATTTCCATAATCAAATTGCTGCCAGTTAATCCCATCATCGCTTGATTTAATTATGTATTGTTTATTTACAACACCATAAAAATCATTCCCTATATTAGTTATACTCACAATATTAAAAGAATCATTCAAATTTATTTGTGACCAATTATTACCTTCGTCAACTGACCGAATGATTACACCTCCCTCGCCATAAGCGAGAATAGTTCTGCCATTATAAGCAGAGCCATTATAATTTGTATAGACTCTGTAATAATCTAAGCTGTCGAAAATACTATTTTCAGCAAAAGAATGGAATGTTGATGTAATAAATATTAATATTAATATGACATATTCTTTCATGTTTTTTACTTAAGATTATTATCTAATATAAATCTTAGAAAATATTATTTGTTTAAGGCCATCTGTACCCAATAACAATATCATTCATTTGTTCTTTTTGTCCTTGTTATAGAGTAAAGACGCTGATTGTACTAATTTTGGGACAATTTATTAATTTTCCTAATTATTTTATAATTAAAACAAAATGAGTGGTTATTTGTAATTATATAAAGTAATATTAAATTACTTTCGTCTAATTAAGCGAATGTAATTAAACCTTATTTGGAGTTTATGAAGAGTTCGTCAAAGAAGTTCATTTTATCAGGTGCATTGTTTATTTTTATATCTTTTCTGTTGATTGGTCAACTCGATGGTGTAGGGGTTCAAAATATTGAACCCCTTCTGGCTAGTGAAAGGGTTCAAAATATTGAACCCCTACAACAGGGAACATCTGCAACATTACGTGCAATCCCAAATGAAGCTTTCGGTTTCGGTGAAAAACTCGATTATAAAGTAGGCTATAAATTCATAACGGCAGGTACAGGTTATTTTTGGATTCAGCCAAAGCCTGTGATTCGGGGTGATAATTATCAGTGTTATGACATACGGTTCAGGGTACAATCTCTCGAAAGCCTTCGCTGGATTTACAAGGTTGATGACAATTACAAAACAGTTCTCGACGTGGACGGCATTTTCCCCTGGGAATTCGAACAGCACGTCAGGGAGGGGAATTATAAAAAGGATGCAAAGGCTGTGTTCGACCAGGTAAATAACACTGCTTATACAAATGATAAAAAGTACAAGGTCCCGTCTTATGTTCACGACATTGTATCTGCTTTTTATTATGTACGTACACAAAATCTAAGCTCTATGAAAAAGGGACACATTTTTTACTTGCAAAACTTTTTCGAGGATACAACTTATAACCTTGGTGTTAAGATAATGGGAAGAGAGACAATTGAAGTTGAAGCAGGTAAATTCAGGTGTATCGTTATTCAGCCACTCGTTGTGCAGGGCGGGTTATTCAAAACCGAAGGTAATATATTTATATGGCTGACCGACGACGAAAGGAAAATACCTGTTAAAGTAGCAACAAAGATAATAATTGGTTATGTCGGTGCCGAACTTATTAAATACAGCGGCATTCGCGGTCCTGTAAATGCAAAAATTGATTAAAAATATTTTGAGGGAATGTACTATGAGAAATTTCATTAAAGTTCTAGCGGTTCTAATAATTTTAAACATTAGCGTTTTGTATTCTCAAACTCCGGACAAAGATGATTGTTATAAACATCTTAACGATAAATATGGTAAAATGAACTCTGTTTCTTTCAAGTTCAATTCTCCTGATGTAAAAAATTTTCAGGGTTCAATTATTGCTGTAAAAGGTAATAAATACGTTATCGTTACAAAAGAAAGGGCTGTTTACTGCAATGGAGGAAATATCTGGAATTATTTAATTGAAGATAATAAGGTGCTAATTAGTATTTATGATAATTCAAATAGCAGTCCGATGTCAATCGAGAAATTCTTTTTTAATTTTCTTGAACGATATACACCCTCCGAGCTGACTGAATCAACATCTTCGCTCGGGACAAAATCATATGTTCTGCAATTAGCTCCAAAATCGGAAAAATCTTTCGATATTGACGATATAAAAATCTGGATTGACCCCAAGAATTATATTATAAGGTCTATCAAAATAAAAATAGCCGGTAAAATTCAAACACTGAACATTGAAGATTTGGTACTTGATAAAAAATATCCGGATAAAACCTTTGAATTTGTCCCAACTGGCAAAGAACAAATTATTGATTTCAGGTAAGTGCTTTAACGACAATCGGTATAGAAATATAAATATATTTGATACTAAGAATTAGTCTAAATTAATTCAATAATAAACCGATAAATATATAAATATCATTTGTTGATTATTTAATAAATTATCTTAAAATGAAATTAGCTTTTGTATTGATTTTACCTTTATTGGTTTTGTTGATTTCTTGTTCTTCCGTCAGAACAAAAACTTCTGCAAGGAAGCCGCCTCCACCAAAAACCGAAATAGCAAAAAAGGCCGATAAAAAAACTCAAACACCGACTAAACCAATAACTAAACCAAAATCAAGATTTACAGATACAACTAAAGTAGTAATTAAGACCAATATAAGAACTACACACGTTTCAATCAACTCACAACTCGATACGGCAATCGTAAATTTTGAAAATGCGAGTGAAGAACAGGACCTTGAAAAACTCGACCAAACCTGCCTCGAGATAAAATCCTTTGCCGAAACATTTGCCGAAGGGGATTCCTTGAAATTTGAAGCAATGTTTTATAAAAGCGAATGTCTGATAATAAAACAAGATTTCGAAGATGCTGAAAAAGTTTTGTCCGGTATAGCAAAAGATAAGCTAATCCCAAATTCAGTACTTGAGAGAACATTGGTAAGGCTTGGGCAAGTATATTGTGCTTTAGACAGGAAGAAGGACGCTCAGGCTATGTTTTCAAAATTCAGGAAGCAATTCCCAAATTCAATTTATGAGGAGATTGCTAATTGCGAGGCAATCCATCAATAAATTTGATTAAAGTATCTCCCTTCTTGACGGATAAGTCTTTCTCAACTCATCGAAAACATCAGTTTTACCGTTACTTGCATTCAATATTTTCCTCAAATTCTTTGTGTCTTCATCAATTTCCCTTGATTTTTGCAAAAGAATATAAAGTTTATCATAATCAGAAAAGATGTCAGAATGTAAGGGTTTATATTGAGATAATTCCTGATTAATTTCCGTATAATCCGGTTCAAGTTCTGAAAATTCTTTGAAAGCATCAGCCATCATTTTAGCACCCCTGATTTTTCCGTCTCTTGAATAACCAGCCACATGCGGTGTTGCAATCATGACTTTATTCATAAGTTCATGGTTGATATTTGGCTCATTCTCCCAGACATCAATAGCAGTGTACAATAATTCTTCATTATGTTTCGATATTAATGCTTTTTCATCAACAACTCCGCCACGTGAAGTATGAATAAATAAAGAGCCTGGTTTTATTAATTTTAAATTTTGTTCATTTAAAAGATTATGTGTTTGATAAGAACCATCAAGTGTTAGAGGGACATGATTAGTAATAATATCAGACCTTTCGCATATATCATCCAATTCTGCATATTTAACAAAATCCGGGAAAACGAAATATTCATCCTTTAACGGTGGGTCGTTGAGAAGAATTTTTAATCCTAAATAGTTAGAATATTTTGCAACGATTTTACCAATATTACCATATCCGACAACTCCTATTTTCTTATCCTGAATTTCAGATTTAGTTATATTTCTCCATTTCAAAATTGAATACACAACATATTCGGCAACAGAATTTGCATTGGAGCCGGGAGCATAGGCAAAGGTTATATTATTATGGCTCAAGTATTCAACATTGACATGGTCTATACCTGAAGTTGCAGAGCCAACGAATCTGACAGTTGTTCCTTCCAGCAATTCTGAATTTATATTAGTCGTTGACCTAACAAAAAGTGCTGAACAACCTGAATCTATCAACTCATTCCTCGATAACTTTCTGCCTGAATACTCGATTACTTCGCCACAGGGTTTCAGAGCTTCGGCGAGCATGGGTATATTTTCATCAACAAAGATAATATGCTTCATAACAATGCTAAACTAATCATAAATTTAATAACAGATTTAACCTTTTTTTATAGTAATTACATTATAATAGAATTTTCAATTTTCATTGAATTATTAATGAACAAAATTTCAAATATTTAATTTATAAAATGAATATCTAATTTAATTAGATAATAAATTAGCCGAATACAAAAAGCTAATTCCTTTTTTACATTGGGAAATTGCAAAATTGAAAATTACAAATTAAAATTTTTAGAAATTATAATTTATGAGAGATACAAGTTAATAACTCACCTTACGCATAAATTTTACAAACCTTAGTCAAAACCTTATTTCACCCTTTTTACCTTAGTAACAAAACTTATTATTCTACAAATCAAACCTTATTACCTTATTTTGATTTTGATTTTTGGTTGAATAAGCTAATAAGGTTAATATAACCGGTTACTTTACTTTTTACTAAGGTTAAATGTACTTGATAAGGTTTTTAAAATTACAAAGGTAATGAGCAGTAATAAAATTTTCAATATTGCGTAACATGAGTTAATAATTAATAATTATTTTGTAAATTAGATTTGATATATTTATTTTCAAAAATTATTTGATTTTTTACGGTATGGATTACGCTGCAGGCTCAGACCAGGTATTTCGCAAGGTAACTACTCTCCGGCTTTTGGAGATGAAAAAAGCAGGGATAAAGATTTCCTGCCTCACAGCTTATGATGCTCTTATTGCAAGGATATTGGACGAATCCGGAATTGATTTAATCCTCGTGGGCGATTCTCTTGGCAATGTCGTTCAGGGCAAGGATACTACATTGCCTGTAACCCTGGAAGAAACAATATATCATACAAAAGCTGTTGTTCAAGGGGCAAAAAGGCCTTTAGTAGTTGCAGATATGCCTTTCATGAGTTTCCAGGTTTCGCCTGAAGAAGCATTCCGTAATGCAGGTAAGGTTATGAAAGAGACAGGGTGTTCGGCATTGAAGCTCGAGGGTGGCAAACTTGTTGTTGATGCAATTGCACGTATGACCGAAGCTGGAATACCTGCAATGGGACATCTCGGCTTGACTCCTCAGAGTATAAATAGATTCGGCACTTACAAGGCAAGAGGCACAACTAAGGAAGAAGCGGACCAGATTCTTAATGATGCAAAATTATTGGAGGAAGCCGGGGCATTCGCAATTGTTTTGGAAAAAATTCCTGCGGAGCTTGGAAGGAGAATTACAGAATCTCTGACTATACCAACAATAGGAATAGGCGCGGGACCTTACTGTGATGGACAGATTCTTGTCTATACCGATATGCTTGGCCTTACGATAGACTTCAGTCCCCGATTTGTCCGCCGTTATGCCCGGTTATATGAGGAAATCAAAGATGCTACTTTAAAATACACAGAAGATGTTAAGAATAAACATTTTCCTAACGAACAGGAAAGCTACTGATGAAATTTAAATTATTGTATATTGTCATAATCTTATCATTTGTATTTTTCTTGAAGCTGATTGTCGGGTGCGGGACTGAAGTTATAGGGCCTAATACAAATATAATTTTTCCTGATTCATTAGTTAGCTATATTAGCAATGTCGAACCTTTTATGAGGGTAAAATGTGCTTATAGCGGTTGTCACAGCGACCCGCCTTATAATTCTGCTTCAACTATGACAAATTATTTCTCATTATTTAGCACAGATAATCTTGGCCTGGTTATAGCAAAAAAACCCGATAACAGTGTTTTAATCCAAATTTTGGATGGAAGACTGCCACACAATCCATATTTTCAAGAAGGATATATTACTCAAAATCAAATTAATGGTATGAGGAAATGGATTGAAGAAGGAGCAAAAAACAATTAATTTTGCTTATAGATAAGATAAAAAATTTTATAAATATATTTAAGTATTATGGAGTTTTTATGAAAAAATTGTTAACACTTTTATCATTATTTTTTATATGTATAATACTTTGGAACTGCACACCTAAAGCCGAACCCGAAGAAATTACGGGAATGACTACCTATGAAGACCCGGTTGTGAAATTTTCGCTCAAACATCCACAAAACTGGATAATTATTCCTACCGTGGGAAGCAGGATTACAATCTTTTCTTCAAAAGGTGCCAAGGACAGGTTTCTCCAATATGACGCAGAAGGCAAGGCAGGTGCTAAAATTGACCTCTATGCCAAGAAGCTCGATTCGGGTAAAACCTTCGAAGAATTTATGGCTAAAGCGAAAAATTTTCAACCACAGGTATATTCCAAGCCGGTTAAAGTGATATTGGATGGGATGGATGCCTATAAACAAACTTACTCTTTCGAATTGTCTGATGGCATGATGGAAGGTGAAGTTTATTATGCTACAAAGGACGGTAAATATGCAACAGCAATCTTTTTTGAAGCGTTTGGAGGCACACTTCACGGATACCATAAATACATTGAAGAAATGCTTGCATCGGTAAAGCTTGCATACGAACCTGCAGCAAAAAAGCCTGATACAATCTTAGTTGAAGCTGAACCTCCTTCACAAAATTTAACTACTAGAGGCGGGGATGGTTATACAATTTCTATTCCTGAAAACTTTACTTCTACAACAGGTTCTGCAAGGGATGCCCTGAGTTCAAGGAACTATATTGGCGACCGCAGGGCTGACTGCAATATTCAGGTTGATGTTATTGATGCAACAAAACAGCAAAACCTGAAAAAAATTGTCGAGGATGATAAAAATAAAGCGAAGTACGGTAATTCAACTCCATCCGCAACATCTATAGGAGGCCAGTCAGCTTATGTATTCAGCTATTCGCCGGGCAGAAATGTGCAGAGCCGGGTATTTTTCGTGATTAAAGGAAACAAACTTTTCAGAATTACAATGAACTGGTTCAAAGGTGAGGAATCATCATATTTGCCGATATTTGAAAAATGTATAAAGAGTTTAAAGTTTCAATAAGAATTATTATATTTACTATATAATGGGTGGCAGATGATCCTGTAAATGTGTAGCAGTGCGAAAGCACAATCTACTTAAAAAAAAATTCCGGCAATGTCCGCTTAAAAATTGGGACTCTGCCACCATTTATTTTATTCCAAATGCAAAACAAAATTTACACTCATAAAATCAATACTCCACTCGGAGATATGATTGCCGCAGCCACAGACGATGGACTTTGCCTTCTTGAATTTGCAGACAGGCATGCTTGCCCAAAAGAAATAGATGATTTGAAAAAATTGTTGAAAGCTGAAATTATTGAAGAAGAGCATGTAATAATTGAACAAACACATAATCAGATTGATGAGTATTTCCAGGGGACGAGAAAAGAATTTTCAATTAAATTAAATACTCCGGGTACTGAATTTCAAACGAAAGTATGGTCGGTACTGATGGAAATTCCTTATGGAAAAACCCGAACATACAAAGACCAGGCTATAATACTTGGAAATTCTGCTTCAATTCGTGCAGTCGGCAAAGCAAACGGAGATAATCGTATAGCAATCATCATTCCCTGCCACAGGGTAATCGGAATAAATGGAGATTTAATAGGCTATGGTGGCGGCTTGTGGCGAAAACATCATTTACTTGAATTTGAAGCAAAAATAAATAATAATTTTTCTTTGTTTTAATAAATTGATAGAATTAATAATATGATTTGATATGCACACAAATGAAAAAATAATTATTCTCGATTTCGGAGCTCAATATACTCAACTCATTGCCCGTAAAGTACGTGAGAATGGTGTTTATGCCGAGATATATCCTTTTAGTATTGCTTATAAAAAGCTGAAAGAGCTTAATCCTAAAGGCATCATACTTTCGGGTGGACCTTCAAGTGTTTATGAAAAAGATGCACCAATCCCATCTTTTGATGTAGTTGATTTTGGTGTGCCTGTGCTTGGAATATGCTACGGACTTCAACTAATAGCATATACAAAAGGCGGAGTGGTTGACCGAGCCGCAAGACGAGAGTTCGGCAGAGCAGAACTGCTCATTGATTCTCACGAAGACTTATTCATGGATTTACCTTCATCTACGACAGTATGGATGAGCCATGGAGATGCACTAAAAGAACCGCCTGCGGGATACAAGATTATCGGACATTCGGATAATTCACCTGTATGTGCAGTTCGTTCACCAGACAAAAAAATCTTCGGAGTGCAGTTTCACCCTGAAGTTCATCATACACAACTTGGCAACAAGATACTGAATAATTTTGTCAGAAGCATCTGCGGATGCCGTGAAGTTTGGAATGCCGAATCATTCATCGAATCGTCAATCAAAGATATACGTGAAAAGGTTGGTAGTGAAGGTGTTCTTCTTGCTCTCAGCGGGGGTGTGGATTCAACTGTTGCGGCTGTCCTGCTTCACAAAGCAATCGGTGAAAAGCTTCATTGTGTTCATATTGATTCGGGGGTCATGCGTACTGATGAAAGTAAAACTGTAATTGAATTATTCAATCAATCATTTAAAATTCCAGTAGAGCTTGTTGATGGTTCAGAATTGTTTCTTGAAAGATTGAAAGATGTCGAAGACCCTGAGCAGAAGCGGAAAATAATAGGAAAAATATTCATTGACTTATTTGAAGAATCAGCAAAAAAAATTAAAGATATTAAATGGCTGGGACAGGGTACACTATATCCTGATGTAATCGAATCACTTTCTGTGAAGGGTCCATCAGCCACAATCAAAAGCCATCATAACGTTGGCGGCTTGCCTGAAAAGATGAATTTGAAAATCATTGAGCCATTCAGGGAATTATTCAAGGATGAAGTTCGTGAAGTGGGACACCAGCTTGGTGTGCCTGAGTGGTTTGTCGAACGTCATCCCTTTCCGGGACCAGGACTCGCAATAAGAATACTCGGTGCGGTATCGAAAGACCGATTGGATGTACTGAGAAAAGCCGATGATATTTATCTCGAAGAAATCCGTAATGCAAGATTATATGATGAAATATGGCAGGCATTCGCAGTATTGCTTCCTGTTTCGAGTGTCGGCGTGATGGGTGATTCACGTACTTATGAAAATGTTTGTGCATTGCGCGCTGTAACCTCAACCGATGGAATGACTGCCGACTGGTATGAATTTCCACCTGAAGTGTTAGCAAAAATCTCAAACCGCATAATTAATGAGGTGAGAGGAATCAATAGGGTAGTATATGATATAACAAGCAAACCGCCCGGGACGATAGAGTGGGAGTGAGAAAGCAATTACGAATAACAAATGAATCAAAACACAGAACTTGTGCGAAATTCGGTAAATATGAAAAGAGAGTATTTGAAAAAAAACGGATCAATAAAATTAAGATAAAGAGTTTAAGTGGAGAATCAATATGAATGAACACATAAGTCAATATCTTGAATATTATATTCGACTCAAAAATCCCCAATATGCAGTCTTGCTAAAAGGGGAATGGGGTTCCGGAAAGACATATTTTATTAAGCAACTTCAAGAAACTTGGGTAAACCGAGAAAGATATAAAGATAGTGAAACGGATGGAGATATTATTATTATTCAACCTATATACATTAGTCTATTTGGATTGAATTCCATAACACAAATCAATGATAAGATTAGAGCTGAAATTCATCCTTTTTTATATTCAAAGGGTATGAATATTGGAAAAAAAATATTAAAAAGTGTTATCAAAGGTATCGTTAAAATAGATTTAGATATAAATAATGACACTGAAAAGGAAAGTAATATTTCGTATGCAATTGATTCAATAAAGCTATTTGAAAACGATAATCCAAATGTCAAAGGAGATAAAATATTAATATTTGATGACATTGAAAGATGTAAAATTCCGATTGAAGAAATATTTGGATTTATAAATTATTTTGTAGAACATTTAAAATGCAAAGTAATTCTAATATCCGATGAAGATAAAATTCAGTCTAAGAATCCGAACATCGACAGCGTTGAAAACCAAATTAATTTAAATGATATTAGTCAAATGTCTTACAAGCACTTTAAAGAAAAAATAATAGGACAAACTTTTGAAGTTATAGGAGATGTGGACAGTGCTTTAAATACTTTTTTTGAGGAAATCCCAAATTTATCTTGTAAAGAATTTCTAATAAAAAACAAAAATTTAATAATTGAACTATTTAGAAATTCTGAAAAGGAAAATTTAAGAATACTAAGACAATTAATAAGTGATTTTAATCGCTTATTAGAATTCATTGATGCTACAAATAAGGAAGATGTTCCGAAATACGAAGAATTTCTGAAGCACTTAATTGTATATTTTATAATTGTTTATCTTGAATATAAAACAGGAAATCAAGATATTAGTGATTTTCAAAAATTTCATTATTTTGTTAAGACCGAAAAAGAGAAAATTGAAAAGTATAATTCAAAATATAATCAGTTTTTATCTGAACACCACATACTAAATTCAACTGACGTTCTTCCAATAGAAAACATTGTCCAATATTTGGAATCCGGTTATATTGAAAAGGATGAATTAAATAATATTTTAACACAAAATCATTTTTTCAGGTTAGATGATGAACAGTTGTGGGAAAAATTATGGGATTGGCAATATATAAAGGAAAAGAAATTTAAGGAATTAAGAGATACTTTATGGGGGGAATTATATAATTGTAAAATTGATAATATAATAGAAATTTTGCATATTATTGGAATATTCTTAACGCTTTCAAAAGAAAAATTATTTGAAAAAGATTTTAATTATATTCTAAAACATGCTAAGAAATTAATTGATAGGAATTTGTTATATAAAAAAGAATTTTACGATACTTATCAGGACAGCTCAATCTACAGAATATCCGGTAAGCAATATCAATCTCACGATATTAAAGAATTTCAAGAACTATTGAGTTATACTGATAAAAAAATCAGAAATATAAGAGATGGAAATGTATTTGCTAATTTAAAAACCTTATTTGAAAACCTTGATGATACAATTATCGGAAGTATCTATCCAAAATTACATGAGATAATACCAGGTTTTGAGATACTTATACAAATACCAATATTTAAAACAGTTCAAGGAAGAAAGTTAGGAAAAAAAATTAAAGGCTTAAATTATTATTCAATTTATTCTTTCATTGATTTTCTCAAGTATTTATATTATCCTGAAAAGAGATATACTAATGAGACTTTAATGAAGTATCATAAGGAGGATTTAAAATGTCTTGAGGACTTGAAAAATGAGATTAATTTAAAAATAAATAGTCGTGAATTCCTTAAGAATAGAGCCTTTAAAGAGTTAGATATTGAACTTGGAAAAATCATTGAAAAAATAAATAGGATATAAGGAGCTTTTCAAATGTTTTGTAATTTCAAAACAAGGAGATGAATATGGAAATGACTTGCCATAATTGCGGTAATAAACATTTCAAGGATGGAAATGTTGATAATGTATTTAATATCCAGGAAAAAATTTATTTAGTAAAGAATATTCCTGCACTTATTTGTACAAGGTGTGGTGAGCCATATTTTACACCGGAAACACAAAGAAGTATTGAGAATATTATCAAATCAAAGAATAATGTGGTCTCAAAAATTGAAGCTGATGTTCTTGAGTTTGTTTAATCAAATTCCTCTTGAATTTATCCATAAAAATTCTTCCTTTACTTAAGAATATTATCAAAAAGAATAGCTAAATATTATTCTGTTCAAAGTAAAACTCACTTTTAATTTATTATTGTAAGTTGTGCTATTCTCCTTTATATATTTATTATATGATTTTATTGCTCTTCTGAATTTCTCTTTGCTGCTAGAAAATAAAACAAAGCTGATTAAATCAAGAACAGTAGCTGCACCAGCAGTAAAATAAATTGACTCTTTTACTTGTCCAGAACCGTAATTGTAATAGCTAATAATATCATCTATTGTGATTACAGTTAACAATAGGCCACCAGCTAATGAAATGACAGCAAGTGTTTTATCTAATTTTGAAGAACTGACTAAATCGTATGAAAACTGATGATGGCTTATTATATCAGATATTTTCGATTTTGAATATTTTGATGTACCAATGTAATATTCGTTTCCCCAAAAGGAGTAATCAACTTTAATGGTATCTTTTCTGCTTTGAGCATGAACAAATAATGTTGTAACTAAAATGAAAAATGATAGTAGAAATATATGTTTCATAATATCACAGGAAATTAAATAATAATTTAATTTTTTAAATTATGATAAAAGAATAAATAAAACAAAAGTTATTCTTGCATTTTAAGAATAAATACTCTTTTTTTGCTTAATTAAATTAATCATAAAAATTGATTTCCAATAAAAAATGCAGGATAATTCCGTTAAACCGAGTCTGAAGGCTTTGTTTTCGATTACTGTTGTAGTCGGAGCTTTAGGCTATTTCGTTGATGTTTATGATTTGATTCTTTTTAGTATTGTTCGTGTATCGAGCCTGAAATCATTAGGCTATCAGGGCAATCAGTTGCTCGATTATGGTGTACTTCTTCTGAATTTGCAGATGCTGGGAATGCTCCTTGGTGGAATACTCTGGGGTGTGCTTGGCGATAAAAAAGGCAGGGTGAAAATCCTGTTCGGTTCGATTCTACTTTATTCTCTTGCAAACTTTGCAAATGGATTTGTCAATTCGATTGAGGCATTCATTGCCTGCCGATTCTTTGCAGGATTGGGACTTGCCGGAGAGCTTGGTGCTGCTGTGACTCTCGTACTTGAAATTTTACCTAAGGAAATACGAGGCTATGGAACTATGCTCATAGCTACGGTTGGTGTCAGTGGTGCAGTAGTTGCTAATCTCGTTGCAAAGCTCTTCGACTGGCGATTGACTTTCATTATCGGTGGTGTGCTGGGTATTTTGCTTCTGTTTTTGCAGATGAGTGTAATCGAATCAGGCACATTCAAAAAAGTTGAAACAATGAAAGTCAGCCGCGGGAATTTTTTCAGCTTCTTTACGAATTGGAAACGCTTCGCAAGGTATATGAAATCAATTTTCATAGGATTGCCGATATGGTTTAGCCTGAGCGTACTAATCACATTCGCACCCGAATTTGCAAAAGCAATAAAAATAAACGGGACAATTCACGCCGGTGATGCTGTGATGTGGTATTATCTCGGTGCAACGATTGGCGACTTCACAAGCGGCTTCCTGAGCCAGTATCTTGGCAGCAGGAAAAAAGTTGTCTTCGGATTTATTACAGCCCTCACTGTGATGGTTATAGTATATCTTCTACAGAATCATATTTCGACGACGACATTTTATATCATCTGTTTCATTACTGGTTTGCCCGCAGGTTACTGGGCTGTTTTTGTAACAATTGCCGCAGAGCAGTTCGGCACAAATCTTCGTGCAACCGCCGCCTCTACAATTCCGAATTTTGTTCGCGGCATGGTTGTACCAATCACATTTTTATTTCAGTATTTCGTTTATCTCACAAATGTGAAAGCAAGCGGGGCTATTGTAGGAGCGATTTGTTTACTCATAGCGTTTATATCTTTATGGCGCCTTGAAGAGACATACGACAAGGATTTGGATTTTTTGGAAGAGTGAGATTCAATTACTAATTACTAATTACTAATGATAATTTGATTAATTAATAGCAAAATATTTTCCTATATTTGTCGAATAAATCATTCATCAAAATAACAAGAAGATAAGTATATAAATTAAATATATCGAATAGGTTATTTTTCAATACTTTTTTACTTTTTTATAATAAAAAGAGGCATATTATGAAAAATTTAATTTGCTTAATCTTGCTTGTTGTTTTATTTGTTCCATCTCAGTCAAAAGATTTAAAATTTTATTTTAAGAATCTTCATAGACAACCAAATGAATATGGTGATAACATTAAACCCTTATATTTATTTCCGAATGATACACTTTATTTTGGGAGAAAGCCACTTCCAATAAAATTACCAACTCAACAAAAATCTAAAGATTTAGCTTATGCTATGTTGTTTTTTACTGGGTGGGAAAATGCTTCTTATCCAAGAATAACATTTACTTTGTTTAAAAACTATAAAAGTGATACAGTAGAAATATATCCCGATCTGAACAGTAATCTGGATTTTACTGATGATTTAATATCATATTTAATTTGCAATCGAAATCCTTCTACTTTTATTAATCTTCCCAATTCCAGTAATACCGAAGGAAAATTTAATTATAAAATTGGAAAAGTCATTGGTGAGGATAGTATGAGTATGAAAGCTGTTATTGAACATTTTTATAATGATGACAAAAGTAAGGGATTTGTCACAACTGAGCCAAAATATTGGTATAGTGTAACAAGACTGAATGTTCTTTCTTGTGACACAGTATTAGATGGAGATTCTATTCAATTGGGTTTAATGGATTGGAATTGCAATGGACTCTATAATGATATTGATACAATTTCTGAAAATAATTGGCACTCTGACAGGATATTAATCGGTTATTATGGTAATGAAATAATATCTTACGAGCCATCAGCAGGGGCTTCTATATTATTACCTGAAACTTATGTTGATATAAGGGGAAGTATATATAAACTAATAGAAGTTGAAGAAACAGGTAAATATGCCATATTGAGGACAACAGATAAAAAATCTTCTATTCTGAAAATTGGTGATTCATTACCCGATTTGAAATTTAAATTAATATCAGGCGACTCTACATCCTTACGAAAAATGTTTGTAAAAGGGAAATATAATTTAATTGATATGTGGGCTTACTGGTGTAGTGGCTGTGTCAAATCTTTAACTAAATTAAAAAAGATGGATTCACTTTATCATGACAAATTTAATATTATAGGTCTTCATGACTGGCAAAGCAATGATTCGGTTGCCCGAAAATGCGTTGAGAAAAATAATTTATATTGGACAAACGGTTTTCTCAATCCTGAAATAGCAAAAAAACTCCTTTCATCAGGAGGATATTTTTACTATGTCTTAGTTGACCCTGACGGAAAAATTTACAAATTCAATATTTATCTCAATGAGGTTGAAAATATATTGAACAAAATGATAGATTAAAAATACCTGTCATACTTCCAATTTTTTGGATTGGTTTTAATGTAATTACGAATTTTATAAAATTCCTCGTCATTTCGTATAATGTGTTCATAATAATTCCGTTGCCAGACATTATGTATTGATGTGTTTTGACGAATCCATTTTGTTACACCGATTTTAAAACCGCGAACAATTGCACCTAATGATTTGGGAATGATGTGTTGGTATTCATTGCGTTGTGTTTGTTTGTATTTATTATTATTATGATTACGGTGTTCAATATAATGTGGTTGATGTAGGGGTTCAAAATTTTGAACCCCTACATTTGCGTTATCACCAATGTTTTTGCCAACATTTACAAATTGATTGTCATCGGATTTTTGATGGGGTTCAAAATTTTGAACCCCTACATTATTGTCATCACACCCAATGTTTTTGGCACCTACCCCTACATTGTTGTTATTAATTCCAATGTTTTTGTCGTTATTGATTATTATTATACCATGAACATGGTTTGGCATTATGATATATGAATCCAATTCAACATCGGGATAATGTGTTGTAATGTCATTCCAACATTTATTAACAAATTTTCCTGCATCATTTAAATTTATTTTATCTTCAACAATTTCACCGAATAAATGGTCTTTGTAATATGTACTAATCGTTACAAAATAGAAACCTGTTCGCGAATAATCATATTTCCTGAATCTGATAGATTTTCTATGATATTTTTCAGACATAGATTAATTAATTATTCTAATCATGTGAATGTGGCGGTCCCGGAAACAAATTAGGTCTCTGCATTCCGCCGAAACTGCGGAGGTTATATGTAAATGTCAACATGATATATTGCTGAAGGATTTTGTTCTGCGAATATTCGATATAGTAATCCGTAACATTTGTTTGTATGCTTTTATTTTGTTTCAAAGCATCAAATATTGTCAGTTTGATTTCACCTGCATTATTTGTAAATAATTTTTTTCCTATGCTGAGATTCAATAAAGTGAAATCATTATTATTCTCCTGTACCAAGCCTGTATAGAAGTTGTTTCTCAAATCTGCATTAATGAAAATACCTTCCCAGAAAATCCATTGAAAGTTGAAACTGTTTGTATAGTAATTATAATTATTGTTCAAGTCTTCCCTGATAGTATTTTTTGTAATTGCAAAATTACCGCGTGATGACAATGTGAAATCAAGGTCCTCGCTGACATTGCTTGTCAGAACTATCTGCAAATTTGTGTTATATGCATTTGAGAAGTTAGTAACATCATTAACAAGGCTTGGTGTTCTGGAGTAAGAGCCGCCAATGTTCAGATTCATTTTTGATTTAATTAAATTAATCGGAAATCCATAAGTAAAGAATGAAGATAAATTTAATGATGCTCCAAGATTAACAGGACGGGTCAATTGTCCTCCTGCCGGTAGTATGATACCTCCTGAAAGTGTAGTATCCTGAGTTGCGATGAAAGTTGAATTTGCAATTGTATTTGTCCTGTAATTGAATGAAGTGAATGCAAGAATAACATTGTTGAAATCCGCACTGAAGCTGGAAAAACGTCCCATCAGGAAATGGGAGTATTGCTGTTCCAGTTCAGGATTGCCTGTTGATAATTGCATTGGATTACTTACATCAATGACATTCTGCAACTGAGAAATGGACGGAGAATTTGTTGATGTCCTGTAAAAAATATTCATATTTTCGGTTTTTGAAAATTTGTATGTTAATCGCATCGAAGGTAAAATGTTATCGAATTTATAATCCATTGTTAGGCTGTAAGGAAAGTCCTGTTGGCTGTTTAGTTCAGCTTTTTGATAGGCTAAACCGGCAGTAAAATTCATCTCATCGGTTTTTAACCTGTATGCCAGTTCCCCCTTTTGAGTGAAATAATAATTATCGAATTTGTTCGATAGCAAAGTATCTAATAAATCATAGTCAAAGTTAATGGGATTAAAATCATAAGTTCTCTTATCGGAGTTGTTAGAGTTGTAATTTGCATTGTAGCTAAATTGCAATTGCTGATTATCGGATAATGGTTCAGTGTAGCTGACATTCCCAGACAAGCCGTACCCTCCGACAGGTGAAAGTGATTTTTGATTTAAAGTATCATACATTGTCTGGCTCAATTGATAATATATGCTTTCAGTAAATTGACCGCCTGAGCCTCTTTTATCATTGAAACTTGTATTCAAGCTGATTGAAAATGTCCTGCCTTTTGTTTCAAAACGATGTCTATAGAGAAACTCATTTGAAAAATTCAGTCCTTCATAGCTCGATTTGTAAAGATTATCCGAAGTATTTAATGGATTACCATCGCTTAGTAAATAATCACTCAATTGGTTATTGTCAACATTACTTGCCTGAACTGTCAAATTAGGTCTTAGGATAATTGAGTTGTTTGTGTCAATATCATACTTTAATCTCATATTAAATCTATGATTATTGTTCTTATTATAAGAATCAGTATTCTGATTATAATAACTCAGCGAATCACTTGTTAATATATATTCCCGGTTCAATGTTCGTTCATTTCTGTTTTCGGTATAATTAAAAAAGTAGCTTCCCGAAACTTCAATATTTTCACTCCAATCATCCGAATAGTTTACACCAAAAGCGTGTGTTGTGCTTATACCGTCCATTTGGCCGACCATAAAATCTCCAATACCCGATTGGCTGAGCATTCTTGTTCCCCCACCACTGGGCCTGAATCCTCCGGTTCCTCCGCCTCTAAATGCCATCCTGATAAATTGCCCTCTCAGTCCGCCTCCGCCACCCATATCGAGAATATCCATGATTGAAAAATTTTGCTGGCTGATGTTGTTTGTTATCCCCATAATAGAAATTCTCCGGTCATTATCAAATAAATTTAGGTTTAGAGATGCGATGTATTTATCCTGGTATCCGTAACCTCCGCTGAATTTGCCGAATGTGCCACTTCTACGGTTAATTTTAGTTATTATATTCATTGTCTTTGAGCTTTGGCCATCATCGAATCCTGTGAATTCGGCTTGTTCGCTCATTTTATCGTATATCTGCACTTTATCGACAACTTCGGCGGGTAGATTTCTAAGAGATAATGTAGGGTCTTCCCCAAAGAATTGTTTTCCGTCAACAAGAACTTTTTTAACCTCTTCACCCTGTGCTTTTACCGTACCGTCGCTTTCAACCTGTACGCCGGGAAGCTTTTTGACAAGGTCTTCTGCATTGGCATCAGGAAGTGTTTTAATACTGCTTGCATTAAAAATTGTCGTATCTTCTTTTTGTTCTCCGATTGGTGCATTGGCTGTAACATCAACTTCTTCGGTCGTTATTTTTATCTGAGCAATGAATAAATTTCCAAAATTTATATTTTTATCTTTAACATTAATCCTTTTTTCAAAATCCCGATACCCGACATAAGAAATTTTGAGTGTGTATTCACCACGTTTAACATCTTTGATTTCGAACTCACCCTTTTTGTTTGTCAGGCCATGATATTTGGTTAGCTTATTTTTATCGTTCAAAACAACAGTTGCACTAATCAGAGGTGATTGCGTCACACTGTCGAGCGCTTTTCCGGTGATAATTACGTTTTGAGCCTTTACAAAATTGAAAATAAATGCAGAAGCGGCTATAACAAGAAAAATCTTTTTATACATAAAAACTCATTATTTAAACAAATTCTAAAATCATTTGACTATTTGAATAAGAAAAAAGTTTAAAATAATGTAGAGACAGAACAATGTCCTGTCTTTCTGTTGGGAGAGAACAATTATCTGCCTTTCTGTGAGGACAGGACAATGTCCTGTCCCTACAATGTCTGTTTCCAAATCCTAACGGCTTCAAAAGTTACGATACCGGCGGCAACGCTGACATTTAAGGAATGTTTTACCCCAAACATTGGAATTTCAATTGCATCATCACATTCGCTGAGGACTTTATCATCAAGGCCGGTTAATTCATTGCCAAGAACAAGACAGAGCGGAAAGTCCGATTTAGTCAATGTATCATAGCTCCTCTTTTTATCGGTAATTTCAACAGCAATCACTTTTATTCCTTTAGATTTCAATTCACTTATTGCATTCTTGGCTGTTTTGTAATACTTCCAGGGAACAGATTCAGTTGCTCCGAGGGCTGTCTTGTCAATTTCCTTTCTTGGCGGGTAAGGCGTGTAACCACATAGTATTAGCTGACTAAGTCTTGCTGAATCCGCAGTTCTGAATATGGAACCAACATTGTAAAGGCTTCTGACATTGACTATCATCAAAGAAATTGGATGCCTGTCTATTGACAAGGACTCTTCGGCGGTTAATCTTTCTTTAAGAATTTCACTATGCAGCAACTTTTTCATAAAATCAGGTTTTTAATATCAATAGCAATAAATATAAAACGTCAACAAAAATATTATTTATAAAGTTGTAAACTGCGAAATTACGAAATTGATGTTTTATAAGTCAGATAAATACATGAGAAAAATTTTTACTTTCTATAATCATTTAATATTTTTCTTTTTGTTTTCCTTAACTGTTTTAGCGCTTGATTTGGACACAAAAGGGAAAGATTTCTGGCTGACATTCCCGCCAAATTTTCATTCTAATAAAACCAAAGGAGATGACCGTCTGAGATTGGGTGATTCACTTTATATTTTTATTACCTCTGATGAGCCAACAAATGGTTCCATTGAATATTTGGATTTGTCGGGAAATTTATTTAACAAGGATTTTTCAATAGCCGGCCCATCGGAAGTTTATATATTTAAATTATGTTATTTGGATTATGAGTTGCTGGGGTATAACAACAGTGGTATCTTATATTCAAGGAATCATAGTGAAAACATTAAGAAGCAATATTTTCATGTTAAAACGGATAGAGAGGTAACCGTTTATGCCCATAGCCAGGCTTACAAATCGAGCGATGCATGTATTGTTCTGCCAAGTGACATACTTGGTAAAGATTATTTGGTATTGTCGTATAATTGTGATGGCGAATATAATTTTGTTCTTGATGGAAGTTCTACACCTTCACAGTTTGTGATATTAAGCCCTCAGGATAATACAAGTGTTACAATCATCCCTTCAGATGAAACCGGGTATAATGATAAAAGAACACAGACAATAAATCTAAATATCGGAGATACATACCTGGTCCAGGCAAAAATTGAAAAAGGCAAATTAAACAATGACCTTACGGGAACAGAAATTCATTCGGATAAACCTATTGCTGTTTTTGCAGGACATCAAAGGTCGCATTTGCCTGTAACTACTGGTATTCAGAATCCATCTCGTGACTTTCTTTTTGAACAAATGCCGCCAATTGAAACTTGGGGGAAAAATGCTTTATTAGTGCCTTATGTTCAACCTGCTGGTATAACAAATCAGGGAACTGACCTTTTCAGAATACTTGCGGCATATGATAACACCGATATTTATATTAATGGAGTATTGATTGACAATCTTAACAAAAGCGAGTTTTTTGAAGGTAAGCTCGATGAACCGGGACTTGTAGAAGCATCGGCACCTGTGCTTATAGCTCAATTTAAAAAAACATCAGGGTCAGGAACAAATGTGGGAGACCCTTTCGAAATGCTTATACCTCCCGTCGAGCAATTCATGAATTTTTACAGAGTAATCAATACACAGGCTTATGAATATAATGAAAGAGGCTATTATCAAAAAGTATATTCATTGCAATATATAACCATAGTGGCACCGAATTCAGTTGTAAATAATGTTTTGCTTGATGGCAACACAATACCCGGTAACAATTTTATTAATATTCCTTCATCAACTTTTTCTTATGCCAATATCTCTGTTTCAGATGGTGTCCACACAATATCATCAAATGAAAAAGTAGGTGTTTATGTTTATGGATACGGTGCGGCTAATTCTTACGGATATGTTGGCGGAATGTATCTTCGTACATTGGATTTTCAACCGCCTTCGATTGCAGTTGATGATAGCTGCACATCTATTTTAGGTATCGTTTATGACTCGACAATATCAGATTCCAAATTAAAAAAAGTTACATCGCCAATTGCATCGCAAAAAAATGTTGTTGTAGGTATTGATGATTTTATTCCATATCAAAAATCGGTACATTTCGAAGCAGCTCTTATTGATAATTTTAAGGACGGAGAATTTGATATTGAAGCCACTGATTCAATAGGCTTAATTACAAGACAAAAGATTACTATACATGGTTTCACTATTGAATTTCCTGATTTAACCTCCGGCAATAATACGTTTGTGTTCGATAGTACAACACTGGGTGAGTGTAATTGTGTTCCCATTAAAATTAAAAACACAGGTATCGTACCTTTAAACTTTGACAATAACATATACTTAAAAAATAACAACATATTTTCTATTCCGGTTTCACAATTGCCTTTCATCATTCAGCCCGGTGAATCTCAAATGCTGAAATTATGTTATACTCCACGCATTGTTGATAATCTCAAGCAGACGGATACTCTGTTTTTAGTGTATAACTGCGTTCCTTTGAATGTCTTATTGACAGGGAAAGCTAAGCCTAAATTAGAGGTAGCAAATTCGGCATGTAATATTCCCATTAAATTTAATGTAATAGAACTGCCCGGAACAAATTTTCTCGAACAAAATTATCCTAATCCTGCATCTGACAGGACTGTTATAAGGTTCGGAAATGCTGAAAAAGGTATTGTTACTTTAAAGGTATTTGATTTATTAGGAAATCTGAGAATGACAATATTTTCAGAGGAATTAAAACAGGGTATTTATGAGTTAATGATTGACAATAACAGTCTTGAACAGGGTGTTTATATTTACTCATTAATGACAGGAAAAGGTATTTTATCAAAAACGATGATAATCAGAAAATAAATGAAAATTTTTTCAAAAATCTAAGAAAATTATACAATAATTAATCTATAATTGAGTTTACAATTAAGTAAGAAAATCTGATTGCTTCCATCATTATTAACTAATTTGTTGATTATTTGTTTGACTTCAAATTATGGCAACAGAACATACTAATCGAATGAAATTTAATTTCATAATTTTAATGATATTATTCTTGACTGTATATTCCAATTTGACAGCCCAGCCTGATACTGCGAATTTTGACACAAAAGGCAATGATTTCTGGCTTGTATTTCCACCAAATTTTCATAACGGTAAACTCCAGAACTTTTATTATTATGATGACTCTTTATATATATTTATAACAGCAGAAAAACCTACGATAGGCATAATAGAATATGTTGACTTGAGTGGAAGAACATTCTCACAAAATTTTAGCATACCTGACCCTACTAAAATATATACTTTCTCAATTTTTTATAACAATTTTGAATTGCTTGGTTATAATGACAACAGTGGGATTTTACTTAATCGAAATAACAGTGAATTGATAACTAAGCAATATTTTCATATTACCTCTGATAACGAAATTACTGTTTACGCCCATAATCAGGCACATACAACAAGCGATGCCTGTTTGGTATTACCAAGCGACATACTCGGTATGGATTATTTTATTATGTCTTATAACAGTGATGGTGAAATTGAAAGTTTTTCTAATGATTTGACTGAAAATTCTACACCCTCACAATTTGTAATTCTTGCAACAGAGGATAATACTAATATTACAATTATTCCCAAAGAAGAGACTCAATTTAATAACCGTAATATTCAGAATTTAACAATTAACAAAGGTGATGCTTACCTTGTTCAGGCACGGATAAGAGGAACGAGCCCCAGAACAGATTTGACCGGTAGTGAGGTTCATTCCGATAAACCTATTGCTGTATTTGCTGGCCATCAGCGTTCAACAATACCTAATGAAGACAGGGGGAGCAATCCTTCAAGGGATTATTTATTAGAACAAATGCCTCCAATTGAAACCTGGGGACAAAATGCTCTTCTTATTCCATACCAACAACCTACTAATGTAACGCTACTCGAACATGATATTTACAGAATACTTTCAGGGAACGATGACACAGAAATATTTATTAACAATGTATTAGTTGATATATTGAATAAGGGTGAATTCTTTGAGGGATTGCTTACTAACCCGGCTCACGTTAGAGCAAGTGCCCCTATTCTTGTTTCACAGTTTAAAAAAACATCTGATTACGGAGGCATGAGTTCTTTTAACTTAGGTGACCCGTTTGAAATGCTGATTCCACCTATAGAACAATTTATGACTAATTACAGGGTAATAAATACTCAAGCTTACCAAACCAGTAATTCGGATAAAGTGTATGATGAGCAATATATAATAATAGTTGCAACGGATACTTCGATGGCATCTGTTTTGCTTGACGGTAATCCTATTCAGTTAAGTTATTTCAAGCCAATTCCAACTACAAATTACTTTTATGCAAATGTTCGTGTTGGCGATGGCGTACATTCTATAAGTTGTAATGATAAAATTGGAGTTTATGTATATGGTTATGGACAGGCTAATTCTTATGGCTATGTAGGCGGAATGAGCATGAAGCCTTATGACTTCTCACCACCGCAAATAACATCGATTGATACTTGCTATTCGATGAAAGGTACAATCACCGATACACTTGTATCGGACTCAAAGATATCAACTATCATTTCCCCGGTCGAAAGCCAGGTTAATGTTACGGTTAAAATTGACAATTTCAATCCTTATGCCCGACTTGTGAATTTCAGTGCAAAGCTCAATAATTTTTATGAGGATGGTGAATTTGAACTCATTGCAACTGATTCAATGGGTTTGTATTCAACACAAAAGTTCGAGCTCCCCGGTTTTACTCTGTCTGTTCTGAATTTTAGAAATGGAACAAGGCTTCCCGAGCTTAGCAGGCTATACAGAATCAAACAAGAGTATTGTTATCCGGTTGTTATCGAGAATTATGGTAAGCATTATCAGAATATCAATAACCTCGTATTAAAGAATAATACTGATTTTAGAATTTTATATAATACTCCTAAAACTTTATACCCGGGTCAAATTGACACAGCCCTGATATGCTTCAGCTCGTCCGTTGACACAAATTTCATTGATACATTGTCAATTGCCGGGGATTGCGGAATTAGAAAAATACAGGCATTTAACCTGACATTCAGAGGAGACACGAGCGAACCCGACATTCAGGTAGAAGTTGACTCATGCAATAAAGAAGCTAACCTGATGGTCAGTGATTCGACAGTATTTGATTTCGGTTTGGCTTCGGTTGATGTTATTGATACGGTTAATTGCAATTTGAGCAGAGAAAAATATTTACCAAGTTATGAAAAACTAAAAATAACAGTAATTAATCCCTATAAGGATGCTATCTATCATATAATAGCAACCGATTCGGCAGGGTTTGTTACAGAATTAAAGGATACCATACAGGGATTCACTATCGAATTTCCTGAAATTTCTTTGAGTGGAAATACCTATGAGTTTGACAGCACCCTGATTGGTGTGCTTGCATGCGACTCGGTGAAAATCAAAAACACTGGTTTATTACCGATAACATTTGACAGAAATTTATTAATGAGTAGAAATATATTATTTTCATTTCCATTATCACAATTACCTCTTACTATAAAAGCCGGCGATTCTGTGATGATGAAACTGTGTTTCGGTCCCTTAATTGCCGGTGAAAATCCACTGTTTGATACCTTGCAGTTTGAATTTAATTGCCTGTTTATGAAGATTGTTCTTACGGGCATAGCAGAACCATTAATTGAAAATTTAAATTCAAAGTGTAACATTCCGATAAAAATTAGTTTGTACGAAAAACCCGGTGTGAATTTCCTTGAACAAAATTACCCTAATCCCGCACCAGGATTGAGCACAATCAGGTTCGGAATTACTGATGAAGGATTAGTCAGTATCAAAGTTTATGATTTGTATGGCCATCGGAGAATGACACTAATGAATGAGAATTTATTACCCGGCATATATGAAGTAAATTCAAATCTTGGTGAACTTGAGGATGGAATTTATTTATATACATTATCAATAGGAAATAATATATTATCAAAATTATTGGTAGTCAGGAAATAATATAGAAAAGAAAGACTCCTATTGAAATTAATTGTTAATTATCTCATTAAAAAGATGAAATTAACAAGTCAAATAAGAAAAAAAAAATTTCAGTATTTTAACCTGTTTGCAGCATCCTTGATATGCTCAATATCATTATTTGCTCAGACAGACAGTACTTATCTTGATACCAAGGGCAATGATTTCTGGCTTGTATTTCCACCAAATTTTCATAACGGTAAACTCCAGAACTTTTATTATTATGATGACTCTTTATATATATTTATAACAGCAGAAAAACCTACGATAGGCATAATAGAATATGTTGACTTGAGTGGAAGAACATTCTCACAAAATTTTAGCATACCTGACCCTACTAAAATATATACTTTCTCAATTTTTTATAACAATTTTGAATTGCTTGGTTATAATGACAACAGTGGGATTTTACTTAATCGAAATAACAGTGAATTGATAACTAAGCAATATTTTCATATTACCTCTGATAACGAAATTACTGTTTACGCCCATAATCAGGCACATACAACAAGCGATGCCTGTTTGGTATTACCAAGCGACATACTCGGTATGGATTATTTTATTATGTCTTATAACAGTGATGGTGAAATTGAAAGTTTTTCTAATGATTTAACTGAAAATTCTACACCCTCACAATTTGTAATTCTTGCTACCGAAGACAGCACAATTGTGACAATATTACCCAAGAATGAAACTCAATACAATAGCAAAAACACACAGGTAATTACTTTGAATAAAGGTGAAGCATATCTGGTACAAGCAAAAATTACAAGAGCAAACCTTAAAACTGATTTAACAGGCAGTGAGGTTCATTCCGATAAACCTGTTGCAGTATTTGCAGGTCATCAGCGTTCGGCATTACCAAATGATTCAATATATTCTAATCCCTCAAGGGATTATTTATTAGAACAAATGCCGCCGCTTATATCATGGGGGCAAAATGCTCTATTAATACAATTTGTACAGCCTGAAAGTGTTACTAAGGTTAAAAATGATCTATATCGAATTTTAGCTGCGAATGATAATACTGAATTATATATAAATGATGTTCAAAAGACAATATTGAATAAGGGGGAATTCTATGAAGGCGAGTTAACTGAAACTTGCTATGTCTGGGCAAGTGCCCCAATACTTGTTGCTCAATTTAAAAAGACTTCAAATTTCTCATCTCAAGTGAGTAATTTTTCCTCTGGTGACCCTTTTGAAATGCTCATATCTCCTGTTGAACATTTTATCAATTATTATAAAGTCGTTAACATTCAAGCAAGACAATACAGTGATTCTGATATTGTTTACACACAACATTATCTTACAATCTTAGCGGAAAACTTATCTCTTTCAACTGTCAAATTAGATGGTAATCCGGTACTGCCTGACAGCTTCAAGATCATTCCAGCATCAAACTACAGGTATGCAAATGTTCGTGTTAATGACGGAGTGCATACTATAAGTTGCGATTCAAACATTGGAGTTTATGTTTATGGTTATGGAGAGGCAAACTCTTATGGATATTTGGGTGGAATGTCTATGGAGCCAATTAGTTTGGTTGGTATTAAAGAGAATGAAATAGATATTCTGATAGATAATCTCCTATTCCCGAATTATCCTAATCCTGCATCGGGAATGAGTAAGATAAAATTTAGTATAGCAGAGAGGGGACATGTGCTACTTGTAATTTATGATTTGCTTGGAAATCAAAGAATGATTGCGATTAATGAAAATATGAATCCGGGTATATATGAGATAGATATAAATACCGACAAACTTGAACAAGGAATATATATTTATTCTCTAAACACAGGCAGAAATGCAGTGTCAAGATTAATGATAATAAGAAAATAAAAATATAGTAAATAAAAAATTAAAATAAATTCACAAATCCTTAGTCAATTCCTTAATTCTATTGTAATTTTGAATTATTAAAAAGATAAATTTTTAACGGAGTACTCTGTAATGAAAAAATATGCTTTGATAATTGCAGCAATTGTAGGTGGTGTAATACTTGGATTTTACTTACAACCCTTAATTTCGGAAGACAACATATATCAACAAATAAAAAAATTTCAGGATATATTGGTAACTGCTGATAAGAATTACGTTGAAGCAGTTGACACACAGAAGCTTGTAGAGGCTGCAATACGCGGTATGCTCGAAGAGCTCGACCCTCACTCTGTCTATATTTCAGCAGAAGATATGAAAAAAGTAGATGAAGATTTCCAGGGAAGTTTTGAAGGCATCGGAGTTGAATTTGATATTATTAATGATACTATAACCATTGTATCACCGATTCCTAATGGTCCGAGCGAAGCACTTGGAATTTTATCCGGTGATAAAATTGTAAAAATTGATAGTGTAAATGCTGTCGGAATTTCCAGGGCTGATGTTCCAAAAAAATTAAAAGGCCCAAAAGGCACACAAGTCGCTGTGGATATTGTACGCAGCGGGTCAAAAGAAATACATCATTTCGTGATTACCCGCGATAAAATTCCACTAATTAGTGTTTACGGCTCTTTCTTGATTGATGGCTCGGACATTGGTGTTGTTCAGGTAAACAGGTTTTCAGCTACAACACACAAAGAAATGATGGAAGCCCTCTCAGACCTTAGGTCTAAAGGAATGAAGAAACTTGTATTAGACTTACGGGATAATCCCGGTGGCTACCTCAATCAGGCATATTTAATGGCTGATGAATTTATTCAAGGCGGAGATACAATCGTTTATACAAAAGGCAGAAGGCCCGAGTTCGATGAGGTTTATATAGCGGCAAGCGGTGGTGAATATGAAGATATTCCTCTTATTGTTTTAATAAGTGCAGGTTCTGCATCTGCAAGTGAAATCGTTTCAGGTGCCATCCAGGACCTCGACAGGGGGCTTGTTGTAGGAACAACATCATTCGGAAAGGGGCTCGTGCAAAGGCAATTCAAATCATTTGACGGCTCTGCTTACAGGCTGACAATTTCAAAATACTTTACTCCAACAGGCAGGTGTATTCAAAGGTCTTATGCAGATAAGGATGAATACAGGCATCTTGCCGGAAGGCTTGAACTTGAAGAAGGTTCTTATTTAGACAATCCAATTAAAAAAATACATGGCCAGATTGCTAAAATGAATAAGGATAAAGACCCTGTTAAAGATAAGGATTATATTAAATTCGATTCATTACCCATATACCATACTCAATTTAACAGATTGGTATTTGGCGGCGGCGGTATAACACCTGATTTTATAATTAAACCTGATACCATTAATAAAATGAGCAGGGATATAAGAAGTAAAAATATGTTTTTTGAATTTGCCAATAATTTCATTCATGGCAAAGGCAGTTATATAAAAGATAAGTATCAGATAAACTATCTTGATTATATAAGGAATTTTGAAGTTAACGATGACATTATTAGTGATTTTAAAAAGCTTGCAGAAGCAAAAGGTGTTGTTTGGGATGATGACTTATACAAACAAGACCAGGATTTCATCAAGATTGCAATAAAAGCAACTGTTGCAAGGATATTATGGAATGACCACCGTTCTGCACAGATTTATGCGGCACTTGACAACCAGTTGTCAAAGGCTATTGAATTGTTTCCTGAAGCAGTAAAAATTACAAAATTACGATAATGATAATATAGTAAAAAAAAAGCCCGTTAGAATTCACGGGCTTTTTTTTCTTACTCTTTTAAATAAAAAAATCAAATTACCTGACTATAAAAAAGTTGCCTCTGGATATTATCTTACCTGCATTTTGTATATTGTAAAAATAAGCACCTTTTGCGACATCGTGTAATTCAATTTGTAAAATTGATTCTGGCAAGATTAATTCAACCTCCTTTGAATATAGATTTTTACCGAGGAAATCAGTTATGAATATTTTTGCTTTACCCAGAACATCTGAATTTAATTTAATTCTAAAATTTCCGTTTGATGGATTTGGATATAATGCAAAATCATCATCATTTGGAATTTCTTCTACAACGTCAGTTGTTGTGTCTTCTGAAATAAAAATCCTGCCATGAAAATCTGCTATTATTGCTCTGTCTTTCCTTATATAACATACATTCATTGTTGCAGGAATATCCTCAACAACGGTTTCACTCGAATCATAAAACCAGGACTTACCTCCATCATGTGTCCAGAAAATTGCACCAAATTGACCTACAACAATACCGCTATCCTTATTGTAAAAATCAAGTTTCTGCAAACCAAAAGAGCGATAGATAACTGTATCTAATACTTTTTCCCATGAACGGCCTCCATCAGTTGTTTTATAAACAAGCTCATATTGTTGTTGTCCATGCCCTGTACTTTTACCACCTACTTCATATCCAATTAAAGAGTCAACAAATTGAAGTGCTTGAGGAACTCTGTAATCAGGATGTTCATATTCATCCCATGTTTTACCGCCATCATCAGAACGATAAAATCTTTCGTTAAAGTCAGGGCTACCGTCTATATCTCTGGTTAAAACACAAATTGAATTTGGTGCCGCCATTTCAACATTAAATATAAGATCACCACCAGGATTAGAAATTGTATCCCATGTTTTAAATCCATCATGAGAAACGACTAAATATTTTTGCGATATCATTACTCCATTAAATTCATCAAACATATCAACATCATAGAATCCATACCATGTATAAGGTATGTCAACTTTATATTCTTTCCATGTAAAACCTCCATCAGTTGTTTTAAGAAAAGAACTTGAATCACAGCCAATTATACAAAAATCTCGTGTAGGATATGATATATCTTGAGGATAAGTTGGAACTGGGTCAGCAAAAATTACTGAATCCCTATAAACATAGAACCATGTATTACCTCCATCGGTTGTTTTTACTATTGCTCGCCAAGGACCACTAATTTCAGATAAAGCCATTGCATAAAAAGAATCTGGATTGTCTATTCCTAAAAAAAGTAAGGTATCGTCATCAAATACTTTATTCCAAATTATATTATTTGATTTACAAATTAAACTTGTCGATATTATTGATAACAATATTATTAAATATTTCATAATAATCATCTATTAATTTTTATTAAAAAATACAGGAAAGTCATCAATGACTTTCCTGTATGAATCTTTCTTATTCAACAATAAATTTACCATTGCCAATAAATTTACCATTACAATAAATCTTATAGACATACAAACCTTTATCAAGAAAATGAGTATCAATCTTGAAATTATTTTTCTCACTTTTTGATAATTGTTCTACTGTGAGCCATTTTATACCATATACATCAGAAATATCCACCCGTATTTTGTTTCCACAATCAGATTTAACCGACAGATTTAAATTACCATCAAAATAATTTTTAGTAAAATTAATCAATTCTGTTGAATCTTCTACCGAGTTAATCGGTTCATGAATCATCGGCATCATTGGAACAATACTGTAATATGAAAAATATATATAATTACACATATCATAACAAGTATTTGGTTCTGGAATATTAGGTGGTTCTGGATAAGGCTGACATGATACTTCTCCATAATATTCTGTTTCTCCTATAGGTTCAATCGTTATACTATCAAGTGGATATCTACACACTTTATATTTTTGATAACAGCATGTGGATGGACATGACATTAACCAGCAAACATCTCCGGCTTGCCGCCAGCAGGAATGAATTGTAACTTGCCACTGGTAAGAACAACCTGTATCAAGTCTTGTAGGAAAGAATCCCATAGGATTATATGTAATTAATCCTTCTATTGCCTTTTGTATTGCTTCACCATCGTTTAAACAAGAACAATTTCCACCGCGGAAAATATTTATTATTTGAAATTCCTGTAATGAATCTAGACATGTACGATATATATAATGAATTCCTAACCAACAAGCACTATTTGAATCACATAAATGCATAAATCTAATATTCTGAAAATCTTCAGTCCATTCAACAAGGCAATCACCAGCACAGGGTTGAGGCAGGGAATCAATAACTAATGAATCACAGCTAACAATCTTCATAATTGTGCAAGTCGAATCAACATCTTCATACCCTTTATACAAAGTTACAATAATTGTATCTATTATACCTGTACCGATACAATAAGAAAGCAAAGATATTTCATTTGAATCAATACTGCTGTTTATCCAACCATTCAGATATCCATTCTTTTTGCTTTCCACCGAATAATTATGGTAACAAGGAATTGAATCCCGATTAGTCCATTCCATAAATACACTACAGCCGCTGTCAGGGCAGGAAGGGTCTTTGATAACATTCACAGTAAGCCATTCATCATGATTCGGAGGACAACATTCAATTGTATCACATGCAACACCTTTAGTAATTACACAGGCAGAATCGAGGTTTTCAAGCGAATCCTGAAGTAAGTAAACTTTAATTGTTCCAAATTCTCCTTTATCTAAGCAATATAGATATTCTGTCTCTACTTCGAGTGGAGGAGTTGTGTCGCCACGATTATCTTTCAAGACATAATATTTGTAACATGTGATATTTGAATCAATATCAAGATGAACAGATACAAGGCAACCACCATTGGTACATGTATCATCATTGACAACATCTACTGTCAGCCATCCATCTAAAAGTGCCGAATCACATTCGCAACAGGAAGATAAATCAATAGTGTTCGTGTACATTGTTTTACCTTCGACATAATATGATGGGTCGCAATTCGGTGTTCCGGGATGTAATGAATCATCAATCAGCACCTTGTACATTACAAACTTATTACCATTAGACGGGCACATAGTATATTTCACAGTATCACTATAAGGACACATTAATGAATCTTCTTTTACATAGATTCCTGTCTCAGTATTATATTGTTGAAATACAATCCTTGGAGAAGGAGCATAGCAATAAGGATTATAAACGCTGATATTGACACAACAGATGCTATCTACTTTTTGTGCTGTTACTTCTATTGAATCGCAGCAGTTTTCGAGCCATTCCTGGAATGGGAATTCGTCGCAATACCAGGTGCATAGCGGTGCTGATGTGTAACAAGTGTCCCGCAACGGCACTGACTCCTGAAATTTTCTAAAATCGTCATATTGATGATCACGATTAGTATGTGCCTGATATATACTCCTGCAGCAATTATCTGAACATACTGAATCATAATTTTGTATATTTCTGCATGCACCTTTTGTAAAAAGCCACAAATCATACCAGCCATATTGACCTGATGTTAAACTATCAAGATTTAAAAAATCATGGTCATATAAAACACATGATGAATCAAATTTACAATCAACTAATTTTTGATAAAATAAATCTACTATTTTTATTTTATCACAGCTTTCACAATCAGAACCGTTAGTTATCAGGATTGCTGAAATAAATACAGAGAAATGATCAGCTGTGGTTTGACCTTCAACCAGTGAATGATGATGTGTATTCTCATAATAGATTATTTTAAAACAGCAATGAGAGGAATTTGGACATCCTATGTCGGAATTCAGCAATGAATCCATACACAGATTATACTCTTTAGGGCCATCCCATACCGTATCACTTTGATTCATCCAAATACAAATTGGCACATCACAAGGAATAGCAAAATAATTTTCCCAATTAGTTTGAGAAAACAGCGAATTGGGACAGATTGTAAATAATAGAATAACAATAAGTAAAAGTAAGTTTTTCATAGCGCTACCTCTAAATTTGTTTAAAAAATAATGAATTAGTTTATTAATAAAAAAGGGCATTTCCACTTTAATGCCCTTCTTCGAGGTATCGCCAAACACCCACTCTGTAAAGCAAAAAGGAAAACGCCCCAGTCGGGGCGTGTCCTCTTGCGTTCTACAGAATTCTAAATTGGCGATTATCGAAGAAGAACGAAGTAAGACCACGCTTACAAATATTTTTAGTCAGCTACTTGTTTATAGCTTAATTGAGCTCCTGAAATCTTAAAAAAGTTCATTACAATATTTAACCTATTATTTCCAAATACCACATTACTTATTTCCCCTATTCCCTGAAATGCGGAATCTATCTATTTTATTAGATTTTTCAAAGAAAAGTAATTCGGTATTATCTATTTTATTTCCAATAATTTATGTTATAATCAGTATTAAACTATATAATTTTTTGTTTTAATGCAAATTTATTTTTGAGTTTCTGTAAGTATTTCGACAAATGTTTTCTCAAGCTTATCCTTTATTTTTTCCATATACCACTGTGGTGTGCTTGTTGCACCTGTTATTCCAATACGTTCGATTCCATTAAACCAGTCCAGCACAATCTCTTCCATGTCCTCGATAAAATATGAATTTGGATTTGCTTTTTGACATATATGATAAAGACTTTTACCATTTGATGAATTTCTGCCTGCAACGAAAATAACTATGTCATTACTCCTTGCAAATTCCTGAAGCTTGTCCTCCCTGCCATAAACATATTTACAGAGTGTGTTTTTAGCAATAAATACTTCGTTAACTTCACCGCCATCAATGAAATCTTTTACTTTTTCTTCGAGGGCGTTCTTTATTTCGTTGAAAGCTTGCTTTTCCATGGTTGTTTGAGAAAAGAGCATTGTTTTACGGTTGAAGTCAACTTTCTCCAATGCTTCTTCGACAGATTTAATAACAATACATTCGCCGTTGCATACACCGCTGATACCGATAACTTCGGCATGGTCTTTTTTACCGTAAACAACTATTTGGTAACCGCTGTCATAAGCCTTTTTTATACGGTTTTGAAGTGCCTGTACGAGTGGACAAGTTGCATCAACGACATTCAAGCCTAATTCATCGGCTAACTTGAATGTTGAAGGTGGTTCGCCATGAGCCCTTATAATTACTTTTGATTTTTCATTTGTTATATTTTTAAGCTCTGAGTGTGTAATGGTTTTTAAGCCTTTAGCCTCGAGTCTTTCAATCTCCCGCGGATTGTGTATGATGTCTCCAAGAACATAAACCTGCTCATCCGTTGAGTTCTGAAGAACCTCTTCTACTTTATCTATTGTTTTTACTACTCCCCAGCAGAAACCTGCCGAGTCATCTATTGATATTATCATATATTTTTTCCTGTTTATATTTTACGATTATAATATGTTAATCAATTATTTTATTTATCAAATTGCGTTTTGCATTTTGAATTATACATTCAAATTTTAGAGTTCGGCTTTCAACATTTTCATCCAGCCGTATGGGTCCCAGAAAAAACCTTTAATGACTTTACTCGGATGTCTTTCCGATTTAATTTTTTGACTAATATAATTTTTTCCTTCGAGAACGTCAATTGTAATTGTGTAATCGGATAAATCATAAAAACAAATTTCAGGAACTTTGTTTAACTTATAGACATCCCTTTTAATTGTAAAGTCGTAATTCTTGGTTGTGTCGGATACAATCTCAAAAATCAAATCCGGAACACCTTCAAATTCATGATACCCAAACCTTCCACTGTTCTGATGGGAAACAAATACAATATCAGGCTCAAACTTTTGATTTTCACCAAACGAAATCAATAATCTCGAGCCTATTACCTTCCCGAGTTCATATTTCTTAATATAATTGTACAATTGATTTACAATAATAATAAAACATTCTTCATGTTCTACTGTAGCAGAAGATTGAGCCATAATCATACCTTCATAATACTCGGCTTTGATATTTTTTAACGAATAAAAATCTTCGAGACTGCCGCTTATATACATCAAAAAAGGACTTTTATAAGATAATTCCGGCATTATGTCAAGATATTTATTCAATATAAAATCAATAAATAGACGAAAATGAACTTGCTAAATTTAAGGGACGGTATAATAAGAAAAAATTTTAATATTTTCTTGCTCTTTTCTAACTTATTGAAAAAAAATAGCACACTGAGGTTACAAACAAACCCCCAAATCGAAATTAATTTGCTAATTATTTATATTTTTTGTAAGTTTTGAAACTATAATAAAAGTAGCATTTTAATAATGTCTCCCTGAGCGAAGTCGAAGGGTTTGAATAATACAAGGCTGATGACTAAATATTATATTAGCTTCAAGCCATATTTATAACCGGACATACCGGTTTTTATTTACTTGACTCTTTTAATTAACTATATATTATTAACAATCAACAAATAGGATTTATGATACTGATTAACTACCTAAAATCTACCATCCTTAGCAAATTTGTGATGGCGATAACGGGAGTTATTCTGGTTCTATTCGTCATTGGGCATTGTGTGGGAAATTTGCAGGTTTTTCTTGGGAAAGATGCTTTCAACAGCTATGCATATTTTCTGCAGGAGCGTCTCGGAGAATTGCTATGGCTCATAAGAATTGGGCTTATTGCAGCGGCAGTTTTTCATATAATAACATCAGTATGGCTTAAGTTCCTGAATTGGGGAGCCAAACCTACCAAATATCAGGTTAAAAATTATGTAAAAGCACGGCTGACTTCAAGAACGATGATTTGGACCGGAATAATGATTTTTGCTTTTCTGACTTATCATATACTGCATTTTACAATGGGTGTGGTTCATCCTGAAGATTACAACAAAACAGACTATTATGTTACCAATGCAGTTTCAGTCGATAAGGTTAATAATGGCACTCTGAACGATACCGAAGGGTCGGATGAATGTTGTGCCGAAGGTACTGCTACTAATGCAAAAGAAAGTATAATTAATTATAATGGCAGTATGTATAAAGTCGAAGGCGACGAACCAATCTTATCGGAAAGGCATGATGCTTATGCAATGGTAATAAGTGGTTTCCAAAAGCCGCTGGTTTCGATTCTTTATATAATAGGTGTCATTTTACTGGGATTTCATTTGAATCATGCTATTCAGAGTTCATTCCAGACTTTGGGATATAACAATCCTAAGTACTTTCCAAAAATAGTTGCCGGAAGCACTATTTTGTCAATTCTGATTGTTTTATGTTACATAGCTATACCGATTTCAATTCTGTTGGGGTTGGTGGGAGGAAGAGTATGACATTAGATTCAAAAATTCCTTCAGGCCCACTAAAAGACAAGTGGGACAAGCACAAATTTGAAATGAAGCTTGTCAATGCTGCTAATAAGAGAAAATACAAAGCAATCGTAGTCGGTACAGGCCTGGCTGGTGCTTCTGCCGCCGCATCCCTTGCAGAGCTTGGTTATGTTGTTGAAGCATTCACTTATAATGACAGTCCTCGCAGAGCGCACAGCATTGCCGCCCAGGGAGGCATAAATGCCGCAAAGAACTATCCGAATGATGGAGACAGCATTTGGAGACTGTTCTACGATACTGTTAAAGGTGGAGATTTCCGTGCAAGAGAAGCTAATGTTTACAGACTTGCACAAGTAAGTAATAATATCATTGACCAATGTGTGGCTCAGGGAGTGCCGTTCGCCAGAGAATACGGCGGATTGCTCGACAACAGGTCATTCGGAGGAGCACAAGTATCGAGAACATTTTATGCGAGAGGTCAAACGGGACAGCAATTATTGCTCGGTGCTTATTCTGCTTTAAGCCGAGCAATTGGAAAGAAACAGGTTACAATGCACAATAGAAAAGAAATGCTCGACCTTGTCATAATTGATGGTAAGGCACGTGGTATTGTAACAAGAGATTTAGTTAACGGTAAGATAGAATCGTTTTGGGCTGATGCAGTCATAATCGCTACCGGTGGCTATGGTAATGTATTCTTCCTTTCGACAAATGCACAGGCGTGTAATGTAACTGCCACCTATAGGACATATAAAAAAGGGGCATTGTTTGCAAATCCTTGTTATACTCAGATTCACCCGACTTGTATTCCACTAAGTGGTGAACATCAATCGAAATTAACCTTGATGTCGGAATCTTTGAGAAATGACGGTAGAATTTGGGTGCCGAAAAATAAAGGTGATAAACGCAAACCAAATGAGATACCAGAAGAAGAAAGAGACTATTATCTCGAAAGAAAATATCCGAGTTTCGGAAATTTGGCACCCAGGGATATTTCTTCTCGTTCTGCAAAGGAAGTTTGCGATGAGGGCAGAGGTGTAAGTGCGACTGGTTTTGGAGTATATCTTGATTTTACTGATTCGATTAATAGACTAGGTAAAAAGGTAATCGAGGAAAGATATGGGAATCTTTTTGAGATGTATGAAAGAATTGTAGGAGAAGACCCATATAAAACCCCGATGATGATTTATCCAGCATCCCATTACACGATGGGTGGATTGTGGGTAGATTATAATTTGATGAGTACCATACCCGGACTTCATATTCTCGGTGAAGCCAACTTTTCCGACCATGGGGCAAACAGGCTTGGAGCAAGTGCCCTTATGCAAGGACTTGCTGACGGTTACTTTGTTATACCTTATACAATCGGAGATTACTTTGCGAGAAATAAATTCGATAAAGTCAGCATTGACCATCCCGAATTCAAGAAAACCGAATCTGAAGTAATTGAGAAGACAAATAAGCTCCTTTCAATCAAAGGTAAAAAGACTCCGACAATGTTCCATCGCGAGCTTGGAAAAGTCTTGTGGGAATACTGCGGTATGGGAAGAAACGAAGCCGGATTGAAGAAAGCACTCGAGCTTGTTCCTAAGATTCGTGAAGAATTTTGGCAGAACCTGACAATTGTCGGCGAGAGTAATGATTTGAACATGTCTCTTGAAAAGGCGGGCAGAGTTGCTGACTTCCTTGAGTTTGCCGAGGTACTTTTGTGGGATGCTCTTGAAAGAGATGAATCCTGCGGGGCTCATTTCAGAGAGGAACATCAGTATCCGGATGGAGAAGCAAAACGGGATGATGAGCATTTTGCTCATGTAGCGGCGTGGGAATTTACGGGTGTCGGTAACAAACCTGTCAGGCATGTCGAGCCGCTTGTATTCGAGAATGTACAATTAGCCTTGAGGAGCTACAAATGAGATTAAAACTATTTATTTGGAGACAGAAAAATGCTCAGGATAAAGGGCACATGGAAAAATATCCGGTTGACGATGTACAAGAAGACATGTCTTTTCTTGAAATGCTTGATGTATTGAATGAAAAGTTGATTCTCGAAGGTAAAGAACCTGTAGCATTTGACCATGACTGCCGTGAAGGAATTTGCGGTGCTTGTTCGCTAACCATTAATGGTATTCCACACGGACATGAAAAAGGAACAACAACTTGTCAACTTCACATGAGGAAATTTAAGGATGGTGATACTATCTATATCGAACCATTCAGGGCAAAGGCATTCCCTGTGATTAAAGACCTTGTCGTTGACCGCAGTGCATTTGAAAGAATAATGCAGGCAGGGGGTTTCATAAGCGTAAACACAGGTAATGCAATAGAAGCTAATTCCCTTCCAATACCTAAAAAGAATGCAGAATTAGCAATGGATGCCGCTCAGTGTATCGGCTGTGGTGCGTGTGTTGCAGCATGTCCTAATGCTGCGGCTATGTTGTTCGTATCGGCTAAGGTAAGCCAATTTGCATTACTGCCACAGGGACAACCTGAGAGAAAAAGACGCGTTCTAGCAATGGTAAATCAAATGGAAAAAGAAGGATTCGGTGCTTGCACTAACTTTTATGAATGTGAAGCGGCATGCCCCAAACAGATTTCTGTTAGATTTATTGCTATGATGAACAGGGATTATCTATGTTCAAGAGTATCAGAGCCTGTTGAAGTATAAGATGCTTTTTCAATAATCGTAAGCCACTGTATATTATGGATATGCAGTGGTTTTTTTTATCTTGATATGAACTGAATTATTACGTAATTTTGAATAAAAATATGTACTAAGCTGATAATATCGTTGATGTTAAAAGATGTAAATAATATTGAGTTAGCACTTGAACCAACATTGTTTTGGGATGTTGATTTGAAAAAAATTGACTTTAACAAATATTCAAATCAGGTTATTAGTAAAGTGATAATGTATGGAAATCTTTCAGACTGGTTTGAAATAAAAAGGTATTATGGTTTGGATAAGATAAAAGAGGCCGCTCTTCAATTACGTTATCTCGATAAATTAACCTTAAATTTTTGTTCATGGTATTTCAACATTCCAAAGGAACAGTTCAGATGTTACAATACACAGCAATCAGTGAAGGAACACTGGGATTATTAAAACAGCTAATGTTTGAACCTGCCTTATCTGATTTTTATCTGGTAGGTGGGACAGCATTATCACTATGGTTAGGGCATAGAAAATCATTTGATATTGATATGTTCACGCAAAAGGAGTTTGATGCTGAACATTTGCGTTTTTCCCTTGAAGGTATTTTGAACATGAAAGAAAAAAAACATCAAACTAATACATTAAGATTTAATGCGGAATTTCCTATGAGTTCTGATAATTGGATAAAAGTTGAATTGATAAGATATAACTATCCCAATCTTTTGCCGATTGTTGAAGAAGATGGGATCAGGCTATTATCAATCGAAGATATAATTCCGATGAAATTATCTTCCATTGTCAATCGTGGTGTAAAAAGGGATTTTTATGACATTTATTTTTTACTTGAAAAATTTTCAATTTTAGAAATGATGGAATTATATGATAAAAAGTTTCAGAAGAATAATCATCTGCATGTACTGAAAAGCCTGACCTATTTTGATGATGCAGATACAGAAGATGAACCTGTTTTATTAAAAAAAACTGATTGGTTAAATGTGAAAAATAGAATTATTGATTCCGTAAAAATATTGATATAGATTTTTTATTTATTCTCTTCCTGTCTTTCACGGAATTTATATTCTCTCAAGATATTCAGCATATCTTCTTCCCAAGAGAGCTTTGGTGTTTCTACAATTCTTCCTATTTCCTCGCCTTCAACTTCCAAAACTAAAGTCGGGACTTTTTCAATTTTGTATTCTTTTGCTACACCGGAAGGTTCATCTTTCTGACGGTCAACTCCGTATAGGAAAATTTTATCGGGGAAAATTCCCGCACCGGTGATTAATTTATATATTTTCGGAAGTTCCGTTTCTGAATCACTGCACCAGGAGCCGGCAAATATTATGAAATCTACACCGTAGTTGGTTGACATATCGGAAATTTCATTTGCTCTTTTCATATTAGGCATATATGTCGGGGCACTATAACTTTCCCATCCTGCATCTTCCTGCCACTCTTCCCATGTTAAGTGGCCTACAATCATTGGTTTTCCGTTTTCATCATATTCAATCGAATACTTCGAACTCGAACATGAAACGATAATAATCGAAAAAAGTACCAGACAAAATAATTTGTATGTGTTATGAATAACTGATTTCATTTCTTTACTTCTCATTTTATTTTTACTTATTAATTTCTACAACACTAAAAACAATATAATATTTTACTTTCCCGCTTTTCCTGTTAAATTATCCAATATTTGTGCCAGTTTTTTTGCAGCTTCCCTTCTTTCGTATGTTTTAATTAATTCTATGTTGGGAGAATAAGACCAATTCTTGCTTTTCCATTGTTTGTAATAATCTTTTATTATTTCTGAAATTCCATTAACATCGGATTGATGCGCGACTTTTCCGCTTTGTGTATCAAGCATAAGTTTGGCAATTGCACTATCCCTTGGTGCAACTGCAATAATTGGTTTCATCACACCAATATATTCATAAACTTTACCCGGAACAATCTCCTCACTTTCTTTAGCTTCATCAACAACGAGAAGTAATGCATCTGATTGCAGCAATAATTTTATGCTTTCGGAATGAGGTATGTATGAAATTATTTCGATTGAATCTCTGAAAGAAGTATTTCTGAACATTTCCTCTACTTCAGCACCAAACCTGCCAACAAACCTGAGATGAAGTTCATCAGGCTTTATGATTCCTTCTTTAATTAATTTTTCAATTGCCTCAAAAAAGCTGGATGGATTTCTTCTGCCATACATAGAGCCGCTGTATGTAATAGTGAATTTATCATTCTCCTTTTTCTCGACTTTTGGAAAATCTGATGAATCAAATCCATTAGGTACATGGTAGAATTTATCTTTATTGAGTAAAGGATATTTTCCCATTGCATCTTTGATAATTCCTTCCCATGCACATTCGACAGCATCAGCTTCGGTAAAGACAGAACACTCCATTCTTATATCAAACAAGTCAGGAAGAAACCAACGTCTGGGTGCTGTGAGAAATCCTCTCCATGGGTCACGAAATCCCGCTATCCATGGGACATTATACAATCGTTTAAATTTTCTTGCAATGAGAGAACAAGTATAAGGTGGTGAGGAACTATAAACAGCATCTATCTTGTATTCTTTCTGAATTTTTTTTATTGCTTTATTTGCCGTCAGACGCCAGGCTGTTCTTGCATCGGGAATGAAAAAAGTAGCACGAATAAATTCAGCTATTTTATCTTTGAAACTTAATTTCTGGCTTTCCTTTTTTATTACATTAACATCAATCGCCCCTTTTTTTCTACCTATAAAGAAACGATATAAGTCATAAGGTTCGTAGATATGAGTTCTCACAACAATCGTTGATATAGGTACCTGCGATAATAAAGATTCATCAACAGCAGGAAATTGCCCGTTTGATACTGTCAGGACAATAGGCTGCCATCCAAACTCAGGCAGATACTTCACATGCTTCAGCACACGCTGAACACCCGGACCACCCGAAGGAGGAAAATAATATGCTATGATTAATAGATTTTTCATTCCTATTAATTATTTATAATTCACGGTTCAATTTTTATTTCTCTTAGTATTTTTTATCTTTTTAATTGCTTTTTCACTTAAATAGTATTTCCCCGTTTTTAATGGTCCAATATATTCTATATACTCGATTTTCTTCAAAAAAGCCAAGTCAATGTCAATTGTTCTATCTGATACATCTATATTTTTAGCGAATTCTTCACCAGTTGTAAATTTATCAGTATAAATTGACTCGAGTATTTTAATTATTCTGTCTAATCTTTTACCTTTTAAAGCGAAATTTAAAGCGAAATTTAAAGCGAAATTTTTAGGGAAAATTTCGCTATAAAATTCTTTATTTTTTTCGATATTTATACTAACTATTCTTTTAAATATAACAGTAAAAAAATTATTATAATTGAATTCAGCTTTAGGGAGTTTCAGATTTTTTAGTGCCATTTGAATTCGATTGATACCTGTACCAAGCATTTCGATATACCCTGCTCTCAACATTAATGAAGCAAGTATTGGGTTTCGTGTTACACTAATTCGTCCAAATTCAGATGGGTCTAAACCTTTTGGCAATCCCCCCGGATTTGTAATTACTAACCTATCATCAAATATTTCAATCTTAACATTCGCACCTTTTTCAAAATAATCTCTGTGAATAACAGAGTTAACAACTGCTTCACGAAGCGCTGTTTCAGGTATTTCAAGCGATTCTTCTCTTTGGATACTCTTAATTGTATAACTTAAATTTAAGTGTTTTTTAAGAAATGTGATTGAATCTTCAACGTTTGATATAATATCTGAATTAAAATCTTTTCTATCAAGTATATTTACTTTTTCAATACCTTTATATAGAACACAGGTTACTTTTGATTGAATAATGAAATTTTCAGGATTTTTTGCAAAAAATAATATGCCTGCATTATTTAATGAATGCTTATTATTTTCTTGCTTTATTAAATCAAGATTTTTCAAAACATCAATAGCTTTATAACTTCTAGATATACCGCAAAGCTTTAAAAAATGAAAAAAAGAATTATTGTCAAAATCACTCTTAAAATTGAATTTATCGTTGAATAATTCATCAAATCTTATTTTACCTTCATTTTGTATAAAGGCAATTATATCATTCCTGTTCATCTTTTGAGAATTGGCTCCAACTCTTAGAAAGAAACCTTCGGAACAACGATATGGTTTATCTAATCCTTCTTTTATATTAATTATAACTATGTTTTGATATTTTTCAATCTGAATGTTAACAGGTGGGTCGCAATTATTAGCTATATCCTGAATTTGCGATTTAATTTTATTATTTAACTCATATCCTATTATCTTTCCTTTATCATTGACACCAAGAAAAACTCTTCCTCCAGATGAATTAGCAAAGGCAACCAATTCTTTAGATAAATTTGAAAGAGACTCCTTAAACTCGATTTTGTAGCCTTCACCTTCTTCGATAAAAATATTTAATTCGTTTACTGTCATTTTAAATTAATACTTCTTTTATACTTTCATACAATCTCAATACAATTCTGTGCTGTTGCTATTATTTCTTCAAGTTCTTTATTTTCGTTGCCTAATATTTTTACTATTCTTTCAGTTGAGATACATTTGATTTGATAGCAGTTCACTGCAATTTTTACATTCAATCCGTTTTGTTTATTTGGTACAAGTTTGTACAGCCACCAAATTTTATCAAAATCATTTTTCCATGTTGTGATAGGTGCAACTATTTTTAAATCCAAACCCACAGCAAAATTGCCATTAATAATAATTGCAGGTCTGATTTTTTTTATATTCATGTTATTTTTATCACTCTTCGATAAACTCAGAGTGACGCCAGGGTTTGTCATACTGAGCCTGTCGAAGTATGACCCTCCAATTGTCGGATTGAAATCAATTAGACAAATATCTCCCTGCTTTACTTCGATAGACTTGGATTTCATTCTATCCCATTGTCAATTTCATCAACTAATAAATCTTTTTTGTGTTTATTATAATAAGGCATTGATTCTTCTGTCATTTGTATTAATAAAGAAGCCCTTATTTCCTTTGGTAATTTTCTCAGGTCTTTTGCACTCAGTTTTCTTGAATTTAGCTCTTTATTTACAAGTTCTTTTACAACTTGCGATAAAGGTTTATTATCAATTGTAGATAATAAATTGAATTTATCTTTTTCCTCTTTAGTAACTCTAATCGCTATCATAGATGAATTTATAGTTTGCATATTTTCTCTTTTTGTATTTATGTATATACATATATACAAATATACAAAACTTCCAATTTCTAATTTTCAATTTTAATGAATTTTCAATGATAAAATTTACAAATAAATTTCGCTTCCCGATATAGTAAATGGGAAAAAGTCTTAAAGTTCATTTTTGTTTAAAAATTAAATATTAAAAAATTCCTTGAAAATTATAAATTGAAAATTATAAATTCTTATTCTATCCGTGTCTCACATGCAAAATATCTCCATCCTTCACTAAGTACTCCTTGCCTTCGAGCCGAAATACGCCATGTTCCTTGCACTTTGCAAATGTTTTGTATTTCATAAAATCTTCATAATGTGTTACTTCTGCCCTGATGAATTTATTGAAAAAGTCTGTGTGAATTGTTCCGGCGGCTACCTGTGCATTGTCTCCTTCATGAATTGTCCATGCACGGCATTCATCTTCACCTACCGTGAAAAAAGACTGCAACCCGAGCAATCTGTATGCACTGCGAATAAGCCTTGAAAGAGCAGACTCTTTAATACCGTATTCTTCCATAAACATTTTTTTCTCATCTTCTTCAAGAGAAACAAGTTCTCTTTCGATTTTCGCAAAGAAAGGTTCAATTCGGATTTTCTTACCCTTTATATTTTGTCTTAATTGTTCAATGATTCCATCAGCCAGTGAAATATCCTTTTCGTCGAAGTTAACTGCAATTAATAGAGGCTTTGAAGTCAGTGGCTGATAATTCTTGAGTAATAAAATCTCATCATCGTGCATTTCTCTTTCTCTTAATGGAGTACCTTTTTCCAGAGTATCGTTCCATTTTTTCATGATTTCTTTTTCTTTTAAAGCCTGCTCCTTCGTTTTCTGTTTGCCCATCTCTCTTTCTAATTTTTCGAGACGTCCTTCGATGAAAGCAAGGTCGGCAAATAATAACTCATCTTCGAAAATTTTAATGTCTCTCAAAACATCAATACTGCCCTCGACGTGAGGTATGCTCTCGTCTTCAAAGGCTCTGACTACATGAATCAGTGCATCGTTGTTTCTTACTTTTGTCAGAAACGCTATGTTAAACATGGAGCCGGCTTTCTCGCCTTTCTGCACACCGACCAAATCAACGATTTCGATTGTTGCATTGACTTTCTTTTTCGGCTGAAATATTTCGGTTAGTGCATCTAATCTTTTATCCTGCACTTTGACGGTTGCAATGTTTATCTCTCTTTTTTGGAGAGCGTGCTGGTCGAACTGAGTTTCAGTCAAAGTCTGAAAGAAAGTTGTTTTGCCTGAATAGGGAAGTCCCACAATTGCTATTTGCATGGTTAATAACCTTTATTGATTTATATTTTTCTAATATTTCAAAGTAAAACAATTCTCTTTTGATTGCAAAAGAATTTAATTAAATTTAGTTAACTATTTTAATTCTAATTAGAGTAATAATATGAAAAATACTATTTTTACATTTCTTTTTGTATTTTTTACATTTTTTAATCTATATTCATCAGAAAAAACCTATACTCATTCTATCAGTGTTTATACCGGTTCAGTTTTATGGTATCAAAAATCACCGACAAATTTATCGTTTGGTGTTAATTATGAATATCTACCATTTAATAAAACTCCGCTTGGTGTTGGTTTATCAGGTGAGTATCGTGGTGGCAGCGATAGTTATGGTCTAATATCAATCCCTCTATATTATCATTTATTTGAAAACACAAAAATATGGCTTGCACCTTCGATTTTCATAGGTGATGATAAAACTAGTGAAACCTTAGACTATGTAGAACCTAGAAATGTAAAGGAACTATTTTTGATGAGGCTCGGTGTTAGTACAGGATTTAATATTGACTGGCTCTATATTTCACCAGTAATTAATATTGGGTTGCCGGTTGATAAAGTCCTTTTATTTGTTGGATTAAATTTTGAAGTTAGAATATAAATTAAATTTAGTAAAATGGTAAAAATATTTATAAATGTGTTGCAAAGCATATAATAAAATAAATTTTCGTAGAAAATTTAACCACCATTCTTAATTCGTAATTTGTAATTCGTAATTTTTTCTTCTTTTTTTATAATTGATTCTTTATAAATATCCAGTGCATTAGGAAATGGCGATAGAACTCTCTCCAGAACTCCCTGAACAAACGAAATGGTGATTCCGTAGTTTGTTATGGGTATTCCAGCTTCCTTTGCCTTGTGAATGCGTACAAGCTTTTCATTCCTTGTCAGCATACAGCCGCCGCAATGTATAATTAGCTTGTAATCTTTTAAATTTGAAGGATAATCTCTACCTACGGCATAATCAATCATTATATCCGAACCTATGTATTTATTTAACCAGCGTGGGATTTTCACTCTGCCTATATCATCCTCGTTTGGGTGATGACTGCATGCCTCTGCAATTAATATTTTATCTCCTGCTTTTAGCTTATCAATTTCAGCAACTCCACGCGCTTCTTCAAGCAAATCACCTTTGAAGCGGGAAAACAGAATTGAAAATGTTGTGCATTTGACATCGGCAGGTGTTTCAGCTACCATTTTATGAACAACCTGGGAATCGCACACAACGAGTGCAGGTTTATGTGAAAGTGATTTCAAAGCTTTTGAGTATTCGGTTTCTTTAACAACAAGTGACATTGAATTATTATCGAGTAAATCACGAATTGCCTGCACTTGTGGCAGTATTATCCTTCCCTTAGGTGCTTCTTTATCAATCGGAATAATAAGTATTGAAACACTTCCTTGTGGAACTAAATCACCAATCAATGGTAATGGATTTGTATATTCTGATGGCAGAATTTCAAGAAGCACACTTTTAAATTCGTTGACATATTTATTTCGGTTTACTGGCTCAATACTTGAACATAGAATTATATTATTTGTTTTTGTTCTAAGTTGTAACAGGTAATTGTAAGTCGGTTCTTCGATGTCAATCTTGTTTACAACGATTATCAATGGGATTTCTGACTTTTTAGCTATGTCGGAAATATTTTCTTCAAAGTCAGTCCAGATGTTTGGTTCGGCAATTATTACGAAAATCTCAGCTCTGTCAACAATTTTCATGGTTCTTTCTATTCTGATGTCCGACAGCATTGATGTGTCATCGATACCGGCTGTGTCGAGGAAAGTAACAGGTCCTATGGGAAGCAGTTCCATTGATTTTTCAACAATGTCTGTAGTTGTGCCTGGGATAGGGGAGGTCAAAGCCACATCCTGGTTGGCAACCATATTCAGGAAACTGGACTTACCTGTATTCGTCCTGCCGAATAAAGCAATTTGCAGTCTCAGGGCTTTTGGTGTATTATTCATATAAAATTAAAATCAATAGGTAGTTACTGATATACTACTACCTAAATAGCTAATATAATAATACAAAATTAACCAAAAAGATTATGTGTACCTTTATGAATAGTAATGGTAATGACAAGCTAACCATGAAGAAAAGATATAAAAAAGCGTCTTGACGAGAACAAAACGCTTTTTTAATTAACGATTTCTCTTTTTATGACGATTTTTCCTAAGTCTCTTTTTTCTTTTATGAGTAGCCATTTTATGGCGTTTTCTTTTTCTGCCACAGGGCATAATGTCTCCAATTATGTTTTAAAAACTAATTTCATAATATAACACTCTCAAAATAATCATTTTCGGATTATTAAAGAAAATGAATTTTCTATTCTTACTGTTGAGAAAATCAATATAGCAGCAAAATTTAAATAAATTAAAATAATTAATCTATCATTCGCTTGCTTTTGACTTCATAGTTTCATTTACTTTGTGTAGAAACTCAGGAGAAGGTTTGAAAACCGGAACAAATCTCTTTTCCAGCGGAACCAGGTCGCCTGTTTTTGGATTACGAGCCATTCTCGGCTTGCGGCTCTTGAATTTAAAAACACCAAAGCCACGTAATTCAATGCGCTTCCCTGTTGATATAGCCGATATGATGCTTGAAAAGACACCATCCACAACAGCCTTTGTCTCAATTTTAGTTAGCCCGGTCGCTTTTGCGATTTCGTCAACAATATCTGCCTTAGTCATAATATACCTAAAAATTTAATTATGAAATACATACAATTATAAAAATAGTCAATTTCAAGGAGAACAAATTTATAAAAACAAAATAAAAAACAAAAACTTTCGATAATAAATATATTGGAGTGCCAAAAAAATAAAAATTTGATTTTTTTGAAAATAACCTTAATCAAGGTATTTTTGTAGCTTGTTCAAATTGAAAATACTGCGGAGTGAATGTGAGCTGGGTTAAAGAACAGTCCCCGGAAGATAAAATAATTCAGGAAGAAATAATAAAAGAAGGTAATCTTCCGAGGCATATAGCGGTGATTATGGACGGCAATGGCAGATGGGCTATTGAACGTGGCCTAACCCGTACGGAGGGCCATCAGGAAGGGATTGAAAGCGTTAGAGATATTGTTAAAGCATCTTCTCAGATTGGTATTAAGTACTTAACTTTGTATGCATTTTCCATTGAAAATTGGAAAAGGCCTATTACCGAAGTTGGTGTTTTAATGAAATTATTAGAACATTATCTCAGGCAGGAACTTAATGAACTCCACGAAAACAATGTTAAACTCCAATCAATCGGCAAATCGAGTTCACTTCCGAAAGTTGTTCAAAAATTACTTCATGAGGCTAACGAAACTACTAAGGATAATACGGGACTGACATTGACTCTTGCCTTAAGCTATAGCGGCAGGTGGGATATTGTCAGAGCCGTGCAAATGATAGCATTGGATGTCAGACGGGGTAAAGTATCCCCTGAGGATATTAATGAGGACCTATTTTCGTCTTATTTGCAGACAACAGGAATGCCTTATCCCGATTTTCTCATCAGAACGAGTGGCGAGATGAGATTGAGTAATTTTCTTTTGTGGGAAATGGCTTACGGAGAAATGTATATTACTGATAAATACTGGCCCGAATTCAGGCGTAATGATTTATATGATGCACTTATTAATTTTATGAACAGGGAGCGGCGATTCGGGAAAACATCGGCTCAGGTTGCTTCCGAAAAAGACACTAAACAAAAAGACACTTATTTACAAAGGGTTGTTAATGCTATCAAAGGCAAGTAAATTCATAGCCATCGTTTTACTATTATTACTCATTACTTCAACCGGTAATGCTCAGGCAGATAAATCCTATGTTATTGCAGGTATTCAGGTTGAGGGTAATAAGTTTGCCGATGAGCAAACTATTATCGCATTGAGTGGATTAGTCCCACGTGATAGGGTTAAACTTCCTAATGATAATAAGTTTCAAATTGCAATGAAAAATTTATGGAACAGAAAACAATTTTCGGATGTTGAAATAGTAATTGATAAAATCACACCACTCGGCATCTTTCTAACCATTAAAGTAAAGGAATACACAAGGTTAAGCGAAATTATCATTGAGGGTAATAAAGAGCTTACACGCGACGAGATTATCAAAGTAATCGGCAAGGTCAAGGGTGATGTTTTAACTCCTTATGAACTATATCTTGCCAGGCAAAGCATTAAGAAAAAATATACAGAAGAGGGTTTACTATTTGCTAAAGTTGAAGCAGAAATTGAACCTACAGACACAAGTTATTATTCAAAAATGATTATATCCGTTAATGAAGGGACTGAATTTTTCACCGGCTCGATTGAATTTGAGGGTAACAAGAATTTCAGCGATGCAGATTTAGCAAGCGAGTTTGATGATACACACACAAAAGAATGGTGGCAGTTCTGGCGCTCCTCTAAATTCGATACAAAGGAATATGAGACAGATAAAGAATTGCTCAAGACTTTCTTTAGGAAGGAAGGATATATAGATGCTGAAATTCTTAAGGATACAATCATATATGATGAAAAAAAATCAGAATTGCATATCAAGCTTTGGATCGAAGAAGGTAAAAAATATTATATAAGAAATATTGAATTTGACGGTAATACTGTTTATCCTTCCCAACTTTTATTAGCAAGGCTTGATTTCAAAAAAGGGGATGTTTACGACCAGGATAAATTTGAAAAAAACCTGAATGGAAACGAAGACCAAACAGATGTGCTATCATTATATGCCGATAATGGTTATCTCTCGATTCGTTTCATTCCCGAAGAAGTAAGGATTAATCCCGATTCCGTTGACATCAAAATAAAAGTTTACGAGAACCAAAGGCTGAAAATCCGGCGTGTTGAAATTGTGGGTAACAACAAAACAAAGGATAAAGTAATCAGGCGTGAATTATACACAAGGCCCGGAGACTATTTTGACAGGTCTGCCGTTATCCGAAGCGTCAGGGCATTAGGTGTAATGAATTATTTTAATCCTGAAGCATTAAGGCCCGATGTTAGGCCTGTTGATGAAGGTAACATTGACTTGATTTACCGCGTTGAAGAAAAATCCAACGATATGGTAAATGCATCTATCGGGTTTGCAGGCTCCTTTGGACTTACAGGTTCTGTTGGGGTTACTTTTAATAATTTTTCTATTACCGAACCATTAAGCGGCGGCGGCGGTCAAATATTCAATATTCAGGCTGAGTTCGGACAAGCAAACAGGTATCAAACTTATGCTATCGGATTTACCGAGCCCTGGCTTTTTGATGAGCCAACAACTGTTGGCTTTAACTTATATTACAGAGATATAAAATATTTCTATAATCAAAAATCAGTAGGTTTTGCAACTAACCTTGGCAGAAGATTCCGATGGCCCGATGATTATTTCAGAGGTGATTTGCGTTTACGCATTCAAAATAATGTTGCAGACAGTATTTATCTGACCAGGCCCGGATTAGAGGTTACACTGGGGCAGTCAATATCCCGTATCAGTTTGAATCATCCTTTTTTCCCGACTTATGGCTCAAGATTTAGCTTTTCTACTGATTTTGCTATGGGTGCACTGGGGGTTGGAGCTATTGATTATCTGAAAAATGAATTAAAGTTTGAAATGGTTCATCCACTGCTGAAGATAGATGATAATGACAGGATGGTGCTGTATTTAAGCACTAATTTAGGTTATATAACAGGTATAACAAATGATACGACTTTCCCTCCGGTTGAACTTTACTATATGGGCGGCAGTGGATTATCCGGTTACTTTGGTACTATTCCCTTCAGAGGATATCCCGACAATTCAATTGGGCCAAATTATGGCGGCAAAGTAATGGCAAAATATACGGCAGAACTCCGATTTGCATTGTCAATGAATCCAATGCCAGTTTATATTTATGGCTTTGCAGAAGCAGGAAATGTTTGGTATTCTCTAAAAGAAACCGACCCATTTAATCTTAAGCGTTCCGCAGGATTAGGCTTACAAATTAATCTCGCTCCTATCGGGATTATCGGATTCAGTTATGGTTATGGATTCGACCCTGCGGGTTTAACAGGAGAAAAGAGCGGGTGGAAATTCCTTTTCCATCTCGGACAGCAATAAATTCACAAATTGATAATGATAACAAAATCAAATAATAATTTTTTTAATAAGGAGATTTTATGCGGAGATTAGTATTATTTAGCACATTAATAATTTTTCTTGTTCTGTTCAGCTTCCGGGCTTATTCGCAGAAAGGCGGTGTAAGCATAGGTGTTGTTGATATAGAGACAATAGTTAAATCCATGCCAGAAGCCGAAAGTGCAGACAAAATGATTAAAGATATTGGCTTAAAATATCGTGATTCGCTTCAGGCAATCGAAAAGGAATATGTAGCAAAGATGGAAGACTATGATAAGCAAAAAGGTATGATGACTCCCGAACAGCAAAAGAAAGAACAGGACAATCTAAAAGCAATTCAGGTCAGATACCAGCAGTTTCAGGAAGAAAAATTTGGTGTGCAGGGCGAAATTGCCCAAATGAGAGAAAAATTGTTAGAACCTATCAGAAGTAAAGTTAGGGCAGCAATTGAAACAGTCGCAAAAGAAGAAAAGCTGAATTTCGTCTTAGATAAAGGAAGTTCTGCTCTTCTGTATTCTGAAGATAAGTCTGACATTACCTTCAGAGTAATTGATAAGATTAAGAGAGGCGATAATAAATAAAAATTTTAAATTTTCAATTTTGAAATTTTCAATAATAAAATAGAAATGAGATTTAGGGCATTTCTCAATTTTTTGACTTTACAACTAAATATTATAGATTTAGTTGAAAATTTTTAAATTATTTATTAAAAATTCAATGGAAATTGAAAATTAGCAAATTGAAAATTTAATCTGCCTGATAATATTTTAAAATAAATGCAGGGGGCCTTTATTCAAACTTATTACTTGTTTAAGTTACATTTTTAATGGGTAATATATGAAAAACAAATTTTTCAGAGCCATGATTTACATGACAATGGTTATATGTGCAGTATTAATTCCCCTGCAGTTGCACTCCCAGAAGGTTGCTTTTATAGCTTCTGACGTCATTCGTGAGAATTTTACAGAAGCAAAACAAGCTGACCAGAGAATCAAAACTATGGTTGAAGAGTGGAAAAGAGAACTCGAAACCATCGAAAAAAACATTGATATTCTCGAAACCGAAATCAAAAAAAACAGGCTTATCTGGACTGACGAAGAAAAACTGGAAAAAGAGAAACAACTCGAGAACCTCAAAACCGAAAAGATGACTTATGCAAGGACAAAATTTGAAACTAACGGAGAATACGACAAAGTCGTAAAGGACATTTTCAAACCAGTCCAGGAAAAAATTTATGCCGCAGTCCAGGAGGTTGCATACGAGGAAGGGTATGACATCATCTTTGATAAAAGTGTACAGCCACTTCCTTACACAAACTTTAAATATGATTTGACTGTAAAAGTTCTTCGAAAACTTGGCGTTGATGTTGATGCACTCGAGAAAGAACAGCAGGATAAAATCAATAAAGACCCCCGCAATCAGCAAAAGACTTCAAAAGAACCTCCTAAAAGAACAAAATCCCGCATTAATGAGGAGGAAACCCGTGAATTTGAGAGAGGCCCGGGGATTATTCAAGCACCTGCCTTAACACCCGATAGTTCTAATCAGGTGCCCAAAAAACCAAGATAATTATTATTTCCAAAAGTAGGGGAAGGTTCCAAACCTTCCCCCAATAATTATAATTGATAAAAAATAAAGAGAAGTTTCCAAACCTTCCCCTACAAAAATTTCCTTCAATTAAAATTTTATTGCGTATTGAATACAAAAATTGATAATTTTGTTATTTATTGTTTACTAATGTTTTGGGGCACAAATGTTTCAGATGAAACAACTCTCCTGCGAAGAGATTGCAAAGAACATCAGCGGCAAGCTTGTCGGCAGTATTGACCATGATATTACTGGTATGAACAGGATTGAATATGCACGCAAAGGCGAGCTCACCTTCCTGGCTAATCCCAAATTTGAGAAATATCTAAAAACAACAAATGCCTCGTGCATTATAATTCCCGAAACAGTAAAAGAAAAACCTGCGAAAGACAAAGCCTTTATTGTTGTCGGCGACCCTTACCATGAATTTGTCAAGCTTTTGAAAATGCTCGAATCGCAGAAAGAAAAAAAATCAGGTTATATTCATCCAACGGCAATTATTGGAGAAGATGTCCAATTATCCAATAACACTTATATTGGGCCTTACTGCATTATTGGCGACAGGTGTAAAATTGGCGAATTTACTTACCTTCATCCGCGAGTTACAATTTGCGATGATGTCGAAATTGATGACGGCACAATCTTATATCCAAACGTTGTTTGTATAGATAACACAAGAATAGGAAAAAACTGCATTATCCATGCAGGTGCTATTATCGGGGATGATGGCTTCGGTTATATCGAAAGAAATGACGGTTCTTATGAAAAAGTTCCCCAGATGGGCAATGTCGTTATCGGAAATAATGTCGAAATCGGCTCCAATACTACTATTGACAGGGCAATGATTGGAAGCACTGTAATCGAAGACGGATGTAAAATAGATAACCTTGTACAAATCGGCCATAACGTCGTTGTCGGCGAAAACACTGCAATGGCGGGCCAGGTAGGCGTTGCAGGGAGTTGTAAGGTTGGAAAACGCAACCGCTTTGGGGGACAGGTCGGGCTTGCCGGGCATCTCGAGACTGCCGATGATGTTATATTATTATCTCAATCGGGTGTTGCTAAAACTGTTCCCGAAAAAGGAGTGTATTTCGGTTCGCCGATTAAAGACAGGACAAAAGCTTTCAAGATTGAAACTGCTCTCCAGCAATTACCCGATGTGCTGAAAGATTTTTATAAGATTAAAAAAGTTGTAATTGAAAAACTCAACCTGAAAGATTTCACGGATTAATTACTCTGTCATTCTGAGCGAAGCGAAGAATCTCTTCCCCCCTTATCAAAGGGGGATTCAGGGAGTTGTTTTCTTTTTCATTCCTAATTCGTAATTACCCGGTCATTCCGTGCTTGACACTGAATCCATAGCCAAAACCCACATCAAATTAATTCCCTTCCTCGAGGAAGGGCAAGGGTAGGTGTATAAAACAAAAATCATCCCAATCACATAAATCACACAAATCACATTTCCGGCAATTTACATTTCTGTGTGAGATTAACCCCATGCTTCAGCATGGGGGGACAAGAGACGAGACCCACAGACACACCACACCCCACTTTAAAAAGTGGGTTTAACAAAAATCATCCCAATCACATAAATCACACAAATCACATTTCCGGCAATTTACATTTCTGTGTGAGATTAACCCCATGCTTCAGCATGGGGGGACAAGAGACGAGACCCACAGACACACCACACCCCACTTTAAAAAGTGGGTTTAACAAAAATCATCCCAATCACATAAATCACACAAATCACATTTCCGGCAATTTACATTTCTGTGTGAGATTAACCCCATGCTTCAGCATGGGGGGACAAGAGACGAGACCCACAGACACACCACACCCCACTTTAAAAAGTGGGTTTAACAAAAATCATCCCAATCACATAAATCACACAAATCACATTTCCGGCAATTTACATTTCTGTGTGAGATTAACCCCATGCTTCAGCATGGGGGGACAAGAGACGAGACCCACAGACACACCACACCCCACTTTAAAAAGTAGATTTAACAAAAATCATCCCAATCACATAAATCACACAAATCACAGTTCCGGCAATTTACGTTTCTGTGTGAGATTAACCCCATGCTTCAGCATGGGGGGGACAAGAGACGAGACCCACAGACACACCCCACCACACTTTAAAAAGTGGGTTTAACAAAATCATCCCAATCACATAAATCACACAAATCACAGTTCCGGCAATTTACGTTTCTGTGTGAGATTAACCCCATGCTTCAGCATGGGGGGACAAGAGACGAGACCCACAGACATACCACACCCCACTTTAAAAAGTGGGTTTAACAAAATCATCCCAATCACATAAATCACACAAATCACAATTCCGGCAACTTGCATCCTTTGTGTTAAAAATTAGCTACTCCCCCTTTCCTATCTTCCATTTTGCATTTTGCATTCTACATTTTACATTATTTTAAAAACCATTTTAAAATAATTTTAAAACCGTTTTCTTTTTATATCAAACCATCAACCTTATCTTTGTCCCGCGTGTTCTTTGATAAATTATGTCGGGCTGTATCAGCCGAAACCGGGATGCTCTGTCAATTTACTCAATGGGGATTTCTTTCTCACTTTACAAACTTTCAACTTTGTCATCTTCTTAAATCGCAAATCGTTAATCGTCAATCCTAATTGCTTAATTCTTGTCCCATTTTGTCACATCCAATAGGACATCAATAGGACAAAATGAGACAAAACAGGACAAAACGAGACAAATATTCCATAATTGCAATATTGTAACTCCTTACAAATCAATTTTATTTCTTAATAGCAATCCAAAAAATAAAAAAAACAGGACAAAACAGGACAAAACAGGACATTTTCCAATTTTCCCACTTTACTAAAGGGGGATTCAGGGGGATTATTAAATCAATTTATCCACCATTCAAAATTCAAAACTCAAAATTTAAAATTGATTCAAACCTGCTCCGGATGCACAATTCTGCTCATTTTTGGCTACTTCTAACCACTTTTCAATGAATTTATAGTGTATCTAATTTTTAAATTTAGAATTGAAAATTAAAAAAACAAAACTCTGTCAAAACTGCTCCGGATGCACAAATCTGCTCATTTTTGGCTATATATAACTAAAAAACCTCCCTTCACCCTTGGGAGAAAAGTCGTGGTTGAGGGATTTCATTAAGAATTTAGAATTGAAAATTTATTGAAAATTGAAAATTCTATACTAATAGTCAAAAGTCTAATTTAAAAGGTGACTGACGACTAAAGACTAACGACTAAAGACTAATAAAATGTTAATTGTGAATTAAAGTTGATAAACTTTCAGCATATTATCGGGCATGATGCTTCCTGCAGACAGACCGGCAACGAATACGATGTAATCACCCGGTTTGATGTAATCAATATTGAGCTTGTATTCACGTAGTTTGAAGAACTGTGATATTCATATTTTGTTTGATTTGTGTAATTGATGTGAGAAAAATTCAATACATTCAATTTGCAGACTATAGCGAAAATAAAATGAATTAATAATGCGGGTGACACGTCAACTTAAAATTAACACAGAAAATAGTCGAGAGGACAAAGAATGAATTTGACATTAATTATTTAAAGGAGGCAAGATGAAAAGTAATAATTACTCCGCTAATAAAACTGAATTTTCTTATATTATTGATGAGGCTGAACAGGAGTTATTTATATCAGAATTGCAATATGGAATTGACATTCTAAGCAGCAAAGATGAAGTTGTTAAGATGAAAATTTATAAAAACCTGATAAGTGATTTGTCCAAAGCCAAAAGTAAACAATCGTTATCTATTGAAAAGTCAGATATCATTGAAGTTCTTGAGAATTTCAGAACAGATTCAATTGAAAAAATTGCATTGAAAAAAAAGTTAATTGCACTTTTGCCTCAAGTAGATTGAAAGGGGTATAGGTTAATAGAGGAATAAATATGTTATGTTAATTTTTACACCTTTGCTGCCCTTCCTCAAGGAAGGTAATTTGATGAGTTTTTAAGGCAATGGATTCTGCATCAAGTGCGGAATGACAGTGTGAGAGATGCTTCGATAGGCTCAGCATGACATTTTCATTAGTAATTAGTAATTAAAGCTGATAAACTTTCAGCATATTGTCGGGCATGATGCTTCCTGCAGACAGACCGGCAACGAATACGATGTAATCACCGGGTTTGATATAATCAAGATTGATTAAATATTCACGCAATTTATTAAATATATCTTCGGGAGTTATATCCGCAGGCACGAGCCGGGCTTCAATTCCCCATACAAAAGAATTAAGCCGACGCTGTGTGTGTGCAATTTCAGTCAGGGCAACTATAGGAATTTTGGGCCTGTACTTTGCAATATTTTTTGCAGTGAAACCCGAACTTGTGAGTGGTACAATCGCCGCCGCTTTGATTTGTTCGGCAATCACGCAGGATGCCCTTCCGAGAGCATCACCTACTTCTATTAGCTGCTGGGGTTCAAAATTTTGTACTCTTTCAATATACGGGGGTTCGAAATTTTGAACCCCTACAACATTTGGTAGGCTTACGTTTTTATGGCTGATATCATATTTTTCTTCGATTACCCTGATGATTCTGTTCATATAATCAACTGCCTCGAAGGGATATTTGCCTGTGCTGGTTTCGCCGCTGAGCATAACGCAGTCGGTGCCGTCAAGCACGGCATTTGCAACATCGCTGGCTTCGGCTCTGGTCGGCCTTGGATTTTCAATCATTGACTCCAGCATCTGAGTTGCAATAATAACCGGTTTGCCATGATAGTTGCATTTTTTAATTATTTCTTTTTGAAGCACGGGAACGGTTTCGGCGGGGAGTTCCAAACCGAGGTCACCGCGAGCAACCATGATAGCATCTGATTCCATGATAATATCCTCGATGTCCTCATATCCTTCGTAACGCTCAATTTTCGAGATGACGGGAATCACTCTTCCGAAAATTTTCATTGCGGCTTTGAGCTCGATCACATCGGTTTCCGACCTGACGAAAGAGAGACCAACGGCATCCACACCCTCATTCAAGCCGAATTTCAAATCGTCAATATCTTTTTCACTCATCGAAGGAGCCTTGCTGGAAACACCGGGAGCAATAATTCCTTTGTTATCTTTTAATGTTCCACCCTTGATGACCCTTGTGATAATGTCATTCTTCGTGATTTTTTCGATACTGAGAATAATATAGCCATCGTCGAGAAGAATAGTGTTGCCGGGCTTTACCTCGTTGATTAAATCTTTATATGTTGTGCCGACTCTTTCAGAATTACCAAATGCTACATCTTCAACAGTGATTGTGAAAAGATTATCATCAGTAAGCTGTACAGAGCCGTTTTCAACTTTTCCCGTTCTGATTTTTGGTCCCTGAAGGTCTTGAAGTATAGCAACGGGCTTTCCTGTTGCATCGGAAGCGGCTCTAATATTTTTTATGGTTTGTGCATGATAGTCGTGAGTGCCGTGAGAAAAATTCAATCTTGCGGCATCCATCCCTGCATTTATTAATTTAATAAGGCTCTCGACAGAATCGGTGGAAGGACCTATCGTGCAAATTATTTTCGTTCTTCTTGGCAATGTGTTCATATATTTTATATTAAATAATTTTCAATTTTCAATTTTGCAATTTCCAAACAATATTACAATTATTAATGTTAAAATAGAAATGGACCTTATAACAATTTACCAATTAATTAATTTGGGGAACAAATGTTAATAATGATTAAAAATTTGTCCATTGAAAATTCAATGAAAATTAAAAATTGGAAATTGAAAATTTTATTCATTTGTTATTTAATTAAAAACTGATTATTGTATTATACACTTTTTCAAAATCGCTGAAGTTTGTGAATACGGCATCAGGACTGTAATCCGCCAATTGTTTTTCGGAATATAATCCAGTAGCAACAGCAATTACGGGAATAATATTTGATTTTGCACATTCAATATCTTTTGGTGAATCACCGATAATGACTGAGTTAGCCGCTGAAAATTGTTTCCCATCGATATAATTATTTGCTCTTAGAATAGCAAGTTCGGGCAGTAGATTTCTATTATCAGATTCACACCCAAAAGCACCAAAGGGAAAATATTTATCCAAATCAAAAACACTTAATTTAAGATAAGCATTATCTTTGAAATTTCCGGTTAACAATCCAAGATGAGTGTATTCATCATTATGCAGAAGTCCGATGAGTTCAGATATTCCAGGCAGCAGTTCGATGCAATCCGGATTGCTGATTTTCTGAAATTCGGTTAATAGTATTTTCCATGATTCAGGAATCAAGTCGTTTAGTTCATTTTCAGGAATATCAATTATAACTGCAATATCTTTGAGAATTTGTAAATCAGTCATTCCGGCAAAGCCGGGAAGTTGTGATGTTAAAATGTCTTTTTGGAATACTTTTTTGATAATTGAAATAAATACTTTTTTTGAAAAGTATTTTTTATAAATTAGAATAGTTCCATCAATATCAAACAAGACAAGCTGGTTTTTCCGTTTCAATTTCATAAAAACTTTCTCCCTTTGCTAACGGGAGGTAAAAGAATGATAATTCATTCGTAATTAAAACGGAATATCATCTTCAGCAGCGGCTGCTGTTGTGTCAGAAAACGAAGCATCATCGAAAGTTTCCGGTTCCGGCGAAGCACTTTTCTGATAAGGTGTTCCTTCAACTTCCTTACTCAGCATAATCATTGACCGGGCTTGAATCTCTGTCATATATCTTGTAATACCGTCTTTTTCGTAAGAACGGTGTTTAAGTTTACCTTCAACATATATTTTGCTACCCTTTTTTAAATATTTAGAAGCAAGATCAGCGAGTGAGTCCCAAAAGACAATTCTATGCCATTCGGTTGTTTCTTTGAATTCCCCGCTTTTATCTTTGTAACTATCAGTAGTTGCTAGACTAATTGTGCAAACAGAATTTCCCTGAGGTATTGACTTCATATCAGGGTCAGCTCCTAAATTTCCTATTAAAGTAACTCTATTCAAACTTATTGCCATAATAACCCCAACGATAATTTGGAAAAAAATAAAACCTAAGTTATTAAAATTTCTTAATTAAACAAAGAAATTATTTTATAGTCTAATAAACAACTTGAAAACCTACACCGTAATATGAATCATTTTCTGTATAAAACATGCCGTGAATACTTTTACCATTAAAATAATAGCCGCTAATCAAAATACCAATTTCATTTGAGGTTACGAATTCAATGCCAGCCTGGGCTGAGTGGGTTCCGAAATATACATCATCAAAGCCTGATAATTTAAAATCATAACCGGCTAATACCTTGATATATTGGTTTATTTTATAATTAAAATCAAACCCTATTTGTGGTATTACCGGGTTAGTAATTTTCGGCTGTCTTGAAAAAACATAAGTTAATCCTGCATAGCATCTAAATTCATCAAAATTGATAGCTCCTGTAATCTCTGCAAATTCACGGCTGTAAACAAAGGGTTTCCGGTTTAATATTGTGTCGTGTGCCAAGCCATCAACTATGTGTGATGAGATATGTGCCAGTCTCAATCTTGCTGAATAATTCAATCCATTCAATTTACCTTTTGTCGTGCCATTTACACCGAAGAAATAATCTGCTGTCTCAACCGGAAATTTCATATTGCCTTCGGACCTTAGCCTCGATAATGTGAAAAAGTCAGTACCGATGCGGGTTTTACTTTCTTCGCCCGAATCAAATTCAAATAAGTCAACAGTAGTACCAATATCAAGCCTTAATTTTTTTTCGGTCAATTGAAATACACATCCAATTCTTGGTTCGAGTATATTAGCAGTTAGTGGAGAGAACAAATGCCCATCCAAAGAAAAGGATTTATAAGATAATAAAATTAAGATTGTTAAAAATTTCAAAAAGTTAGAATTTAATTTTTTCATAAGACACATACCAGGCTCGATAAAAAAACCGAAAAACAAAATTAACAAATGTCTTGAAAGATTTGTTCTTCGGATTTTATTTAAATCAAAATTTTCTAATAGGCGCCCTTACCTGAAAATACAACAGCAATGGTTCTTGCCAAGATATACAAGTCCAGGAACATAGACCAGTTGCGGATGTAGTAAACATCAATTATATTTCTTTCTTCGAAGCTTGAAGCATTCCTATCGGTAACCTGCCAAAGTCCGCTGATTCCGGGCTTAACATTAAGGATCATCTCTTCATGCCCGTTCATTTTATATTTTTCCCAGGGCATGTATGCTCTTGGCCCAATGAGACTCATCTCGCCCTTAATAACATTGATAAATTGAGGCAGTTCATCGAGGCTGAATTTTCTGAGAAATTTTCCTACTCTTGTCATCCTTGGGTCATTTCTCAACTTATGATATACTTCATATTCACTTTTCAAATTATTGTCGTTTTTCAACAGATGGGATAATCTGTCTTCAGCATCAATGTGCATTGTCCTGAATTTTACAATATCGAACCTTCCGTCGCCGATTCCCATTCTTTCCTGTCTGAATAGTACTTTACCTTTTGAATCAATCCATATCATTGCAGAAATAAAGAGGCAAATAGGTAATGCAATCATTCCGAGGCTTATAGATAAAATTAAATCGAAAGTTCTTTTCTTTATCCTGGATGATTTTCTGAGAAGCCTTTGCTGTACTTCCAATCCAAGAATACCGCCCAAATCTCTTGTCGAAACCCAAAGGCTTGTTAATCCGAATAAGTCCGGGATAACCGTTGTCTGGCTAAAAAATTTAGAATATTTTTCAATAATTTCTTTTTGTCTGATTCTCGGAACTTTTGGCATAGCAATTATTGAATGGTCAACGTTAAGCCTGTGAGCCAATTCGGGGATTGTTTCCAAGCCACCGATTACCGGAATTTTGTCGATATACCCCCATCTGTTAATATCATCATCGACGGCAACGAGTGGCCTTAAGCCGATTTGCTTATGTTTCATCAAAGATTTTATTACCTTTTCTCCCGATTCACCTGCGCCAATAACCAAAACAGGAATACCCCACCAGGATTTTGACGAGCACATTTTTCTGATTGCAGACCTTCCGATAGGTACTAATGCCAGAGATAATAACCAGGAAAGAAGGAAGGCTATTCTGGAATACTCCCATGAACCTTTTAGCAGGAAACTCATGGCGGCTACTATTGCATAGACAATTGTAATGCTGTATGTGAGGTTTTTTAATTCGTCTATGATGTCAATTCCGAAACCGGGATATAAACCCCTGAAGTAGAAAGCAAGTGGAAAAAAGAGAATAATTATCGGTACTATGTTAACATAATATCCCAAATCAACTTCACCTGCCCATATTAAATCTCTCAGGAAAAGCGAAAGAAACATGGTTAAAGAAAGAACGATGATATCAACCAGAAAGAGAATTATGCCGGCTGAAAGCCTCCGGAAAAAGATATTTCTCCTGTTTATAGGCTCTACCTTTGGTGCTGCAAGGAGCTTAGTCAGTTCCTTTAAATCGAGTGTTTCCATCAATATTTTTCTTAATGTTCAACAAAATCCTGCAGTACCAATCCTCAAATAATATATCCTGAAATATGTAAATAAATTATTCCTCATGATATCATTTCTGCTTTTCCGTTGTTGCAGGGATTCAAAATTTTGAACCCCTACAATAGCAAAAATACATGCCTAAACATTGCTTATGCAAAATCAAATGATATAAAGCCGAAAAAATTTATATATGATAAACCCTGTAATAATTTATGTTAATTGGTAGGAAATTAGGGCATTATTTATTTCATTAGTTAATAAATCGTTTTTTCAATTGCAAATATATAATCTTTTTTGAAAAAACGAAAGAAAAAAATAAATATTGTTGTAGGGGTTCAAGATTTAGAACCCCTACAATAATTGATTTTTATCCCCTTTTTCCTACCTATCTATATATACCTCTCTGCGAAATTTCAATAAATTCAATACAATGCATCACTTCCGGTGATATGGTTTTTCTTTCCTTAAATTTCTTTATACCATCAGAATTATTAAAACCCGAGTGTATAAGGATTTTATAAAACTCATCAATTTCATTTATTAATTCATCTGAGAATCCTCGTCGTTTGAGCCCAATCTTGTTTATGCCATCCACCTTAGGTGGATTTGTACCAATAAGGGTGAACGGAGCCACATCTTTTGCAAGCTTTACGTCAGCTCCTATCATTGAATGCATTCCCACTCTGCAAAATTGATGTATCTTTACTGCACCTCCGATAAATGCCCAGTCTTCAACGTGTACATGGCCACCAAGCTGTGTTACATTTGCCATTATGACATTATTACCAACTTTACAATCATGTGCAATATGGCAGTAAGCCATAATAAAACAGTCAGTACCTACATTTGTTTCCATTGTTGATTTGGTGGCTCTATTGACAGTTACAAATTCTCTGAGGACTGTTCTGTCAGCAATAATTGCAAAGGTTTTTTCTCCGCCGAATTTCAAATCCTGTGGCTCTGTTGCAATGACAGTTCCGGTATAAATTTTACAATCTATTCCTATTCTTGCACCGTCGGCAATCACAACAGAGGAACGAATTTCTGTGTTGTCACCAATCTCTACATCGTCATGAATTATGGAATAAGGTCCTATTTTAACATTCTCGCCAATTTTTGCTTTTTTTGATATAATAGCAGTTGGATGATGTAATACTTCACTCATATTTAATTTTCATTTGACATTATTCATTTTATTGGGCAGAAAATATTCTGCCCCTACACTATCATATATAAATTTTCAATTATCAATTTTCAATTTTTCTTTAATCATTTTATATTATATAACCATTTTCATTCGTAATTCGTAATTCGTAATTACTTATTTACAACTGCTGTTGATAATTCTGCTTCGGCAACGATCTGTCCGTTGACATAAGCCGTTCCTTTTAATGTATATGTATTAAATTTTTTTCCTGTCATTTTTACTTTCATCACAAGCTGGTCGCCGGGTATAACAGGCTTTCTGAATTTTGCTTCCTTTATTCCCATAAAGAGGACAAGCTTATTCTTAAAATCATTCATTACTTTAAGAAGAAGCAAGCATCCTGTTTGTGCCATCGCTTCGCATATCAAAACTCCGGGCATTATAGGCTTTTCGGGGAAATGCCCCATAAAGTATGGTTCATTAACTGTTACGTTTTTGATTCCCACAACGCTGTTGTTTTCTGGATCATATTCAATCAGTTTGTCAATCATCAGGAAAGGATACCTATGGGGCATAATTTTTAGAAGGTCATAAATGTCAAAGGCAGCCTCAGATGAAACGTTAACCTTATGTTTGTTTAATTCCTGTTTCTTAAGGTATTCCTTTCTGATTTTCCTGGCAAATTCAATATTACTTGCATGCCCGGGCCTTGCCGCTAGAATTTGGGCTTTGAAAGGAACACCAACCAACGTTAAATCTCCAAGCATATCGAGGACTTTATGCCTTGCAGGTTCATTTTTGAATCTAAGTTCTATATCATTCAAAATTCCTGTCGTTCCAAGCGAAGGTGTTTTTTTCAGGTTGAATTTATTCCACATTTTTTCCAGTTCTGCCTTAGTCATTTCTTTGTCAACAATCACAATCGCATTATCCAGGTTACCGCCTTTAATCAATCCCTGCTCGATTAACATTTGAATTTCTGCAAGAAAGCAAAATGTTCGTGCCGGTGCAAACTCCGTTACAAATTCCTTTTCCATGTTAAACAATCCCGAGTGCTGGCTCCCGAGGGCAGGATTATGATAATCTATCATAACTGTAACCCTGTAATCGTCTGTTGGAAGTGCCACTATGTCAACCTGCTTTTCCTCATTCGTATAATGGATTGTTTCCTCAATCACAAAGTAATTTCTGTCTTCAGCCTGCTCCTCGAAACCTGCCTGGAGCAAAACATCAACATAAGGCAATGAACTACCGTCTCCCACCGGTGGTTCCAGTCCGGATAATTCAATCTTGCAGTTATCGAGCTTCAAGCCCGTAAGTGCCGCCAGCACATGCTCAACGGTATGTACGCGGAAACCGTTCAAACCAAGAGTAGTACCTCTCGACAAATCAACTACGTAATCTACCAATGCAGGTATTTCAACAGGTTCCGCAAGGTCTGTTCTTATAAATCTGAATCCGTAGTTTGCAGGTGCAGGGTGGAAAGTAATTGTAGTTGCTTGGCCGGTATGTAATCCGACACCCGAATAAGAAACTGATTTTTTTATAGTTCTTTGTTTATCTGCCATTATTAAATTAATTACGAATTATGAATTACGAATTACGAATTAAAATACATTTTACAATTTATATTTTTATTTGGGCAGAAAATATTCTGCCCCTACATTTTTTTTCGATTTATCAGAAAATGAAATCTTCTAAACTAAGGAATTTATACGATTTGAAAAAAATTAATTTATGTCTATTTTTCAATAAATGGCTCATAATCATTGAATTAACCCCATGCTTCAGCATGGGGGGCAACAAGAGACGAGACCCACAGCTTCGCCCAGCCCCCATCTTAAAAGATGGGGTTAATCAAAATCATCATAATTACATTTATCACACTAAACAAAATTTCGACACAATTAAATAAAAAAAACCCACGAATAATCGCGGGCTTTTTATTAATAAGGAAAAATTCTTTTTAATCAATTGTATAGCATAATCCAAGGCTGATAGCAATAATATTTGTATTATGTATGCCGCCATTGTTACGTGGTGGTTCGTTTGTATCCCAGGCAACATTTCTTTCTGTCCCCATAAGATATTCTGCACCAAAATCAATATTAAATTGGTCTGTCAATTTATAACTTGCTCCAATTGTGAATGTATTATATGTTTGACTTGGGAACAAAATATTCAGAGTGTTATCAGGTGCCGGAGCAGGGTCATAATAATACCCCAACCTGATTGCAAATTCCCTGCTAAAATCATATTGAGCCCCGAATCTAATTTGCATAGCATCTTTCCAATCCAAATGCATTATTCTGTCTTTTCCAATTAATGAATTCCAAAGAGTATCTTTATAATCAGTAATCAATGAATCTTCTGTATTGCTCCACATACTGTTTTGAATATCGAAAGCTATTGTCAAATTTTCAATGGGGAAAAATGCAATACCACCACCAAACCATATGGGCCAGGCAACCTCTCTGCTGAAATCGGATTCAGGCTCACCAACAGCCTGCATCGCGGGATTTTTAGCGGTTCCTTCAAACTTAATATTATTTTCTGTTTTAAACGATAGTCCGATATTAAACAATTTATGAGGTTTTACCAACAAGCCAACACTTCCTCCAAAACCCATACCTGTACTTGTCTCATCATATTGTAATGGGGCATATCTTTTCAAATCAAACATACCATAATGAATGTCTAATGAGGCTCCGACAGAAAACATATCATTTATCCTATAAGCGATAACAGGTGATATATCAAATACTGCAATTTTTGTTTTCCACTCATAAGCAGTTCCTCCAGTTAGGTTTTTTAATTCATCACCATTCCATTCTGTTCCAAGCCCTGCAGGGACATAAGCTCCTAAACCTACTACAAGGTCGCCTTTCATAAGCGGTATATATCCTGCAATATTAGGACTGATATAATGATTGGATTTTGATTTTGCATCAATTCCGTACGTTTCAAATTTGTATGTTGATGTAGGAATAACATCAGTAACAAAAGCGGCAATTTGAATTTTGTCTAAGTTAGTTACTCCTGCAGGATTCCAATATACTGCCGTGTAATCATCCGCCAATCCGATAAATGCTCCGCCCATACCGAGGGCTTTGGGTCCAATACTGTTAAGGCTTAAGCCGTTTCCTAAGGTTAGTGAAACTGCAGTTAAGAAAAAAACTGCGATTAAGCAGGTAATTTTAAATTTCATTTTACCTCCATTGATTTGTTAATAATGAATTGATTTTTTTTATTTTTTAGAGGGGTTCAAAATTTTGAACCCCAACTATTTATTTCCCGATTAACAAATGGACAGAAAATATTCTGTCCCTACGAATTGTAAAATATGAAAAAAAAAATTATTAATACAAGAAAAATTGATTTTGGGGAGTGATTTTTATTCTTTTTGTAGGGATTCAAAATTTTGCATCCTTACACAACCGAAACGAAGGATTTTATTTTTTCTCAGGGATTCAAAATTTTGCATCCTTACACAACCGAAACGAAGGGTTTAGATTAATTTGTAATCTTTTTGTTGGTTATTTTTATCTCATAATAACAAATTTACCAAACAGGGGGTCAACGTAGAATTCGGATTCGATGGTAATTCTGTAGAAGTACATACCGATTGGAAGTGAAGCACCGTTCTCATCTCTTGCTTCCCAATCAAATTCATTAGTGCCGATAAATATTTCTTTTTTGAACGAAGAAACTTTTTGACCGGAAACATTGTAAACGGAGATGTTGGCTGTTGAACCCTGGTGGGGAGCTTTGAAATAAAAACTAAATGATGTTGAATTTTCGAATGGATTAGGACTGTTCTTCACATTCTCAATAAATCCGTTTAATGAAACAAAAACTGTTACCCTGCTTGTGTCTCTGTTGCCTGTGGCATCTGAAAACATGATAGTAATTATGTTTTCACCAATATCGAGTGAATCACTAATAAAGGACAGTTTTGCTTTCACAGGCCGGTCAGTACCCTTAGGGTCGAAAAAGTAATTATTTTCGGCTGTAGAATCTATATATTTAGCATTTATTCTCACTTGAATATCACCTTCATTAACAGGTTGAATCGAATTATCAAAAAGAGAAATTTCTACATTGGGTGTAATCGAAACATAATCACCGTTTTTAACTTTTATTCCGTCTAATTGCAGCTCAATTGTCGGTTTTATTTTATCTTCAATAATGTGGAGGATTCGTTTTTCGCTGTTATTAAATGTGTAAATGTCTTTTTGGCTGCTGTCTAATGATAATGATGCAAGCAAATGAGTATTGGTTTCTAGTGATATTGTTTCAATATCAAATGATGTTTGTGATTCCTCATTCATCTGCAATTTGCCAATGTCTTTGGTGTCCGTTATTGGCGAATTGTTATCGGAATACAGAATTAAATCCATAGCAGATTTTTCGGATGCGATTCTATTGGAAATGTTTTTTATAACAAAATCGGTTGTAAAAAGTTCACCCCTCATAATTGAATCGGACTTAATGACACAATTATCTTTAACAAATGACAGCTCCGGAAGTGGATTGAAACAAGAAGAAAATGAAGTTATGTAACAGACAGAAGTATCATTGCTCCGCTCAAGGCCGGTTTCTACTTTTAAATAAGGATATTCATCGGCTCGAATTTCGGATAAATCAATGGATAAAGATGTATCGTTTTCTATAAGTTTGACAGAATCATTTTTATCGTAAGGCAGCCCAAAAACAATTATTTTATTTTTTGTGTTCACAGAATCAATCTTGCCTGTAAAAGATAAGTTCTTCCAATGCTTAGCCGGTCCTATGACAGGTGTTTTCAGATGTCCTTTTCTCAATTTTATTTCAATGTTTCCAGTGATTTGAGCAACATTTCCTTCGGTGTTGAGTGCCTCGGGAATTGAACCCACAGGCGAGCCTCTTCTGCCAAGCATAACAAATGAATTTGGGTCAGCACTGGTTTTAGCAGTTATTGAATCTGCAAGTTTTGAGCCGTATTGCCTGAGATAATACCTTAATGAATCGAATGAACCAATACTCTTCGGATTGTATTTCAGGCTATCCCAAAAAAGCCTGAATGATGCACCGTAAGTAGCTATTAAAACATAATCGTTAGAGTCAACGGAATCTTTTAAAAATCTTACAAATTTAACTCCATTTAAGGTTTGGGAATCACTCCATGTATCGAAATTACGTTTCATTTTGAAACTGCCGTCTATACCTGATGCAACAACAATGTAAAAACCTATAGGTGCCTGAGAACCTGTGTAATCTTCAATATAAGGTTTATCATCCAATCTGATTTCAACTCCCCTAACAATTAAACCAGTGATACCATGAATACTGACAAGTTTAAAAGGTAAAAATTTTGTCTCAAATGTTATCCTCGATGTATCATCAATTGTAATTATGCTAAGGCTGTCGAGCTGCATAGTAGATAATTGTTCTTTTCCATGCATGATGTATTTTACAAGCCCGCTATCCTTGGAAGAAGTTGTTGAAAATGGAATCCACAAAACTTTACTTTCTACCAAGCCGGTAGTACTTTTTTTATAGGCCACAAACCAGTAAGGCTGATTGTTTTCAAACCTCGACTGCGGTTTCCATTCGAGATGTGTCCCATAATCTGTAATTTCATCATCGAGTGAAGAATAAACAGGATCTGTCGTTAAATCTTTTTTGTCACGAATTTCGAAATTATATTTTATATTATTATTACATACAGGGTCAATCACTCTAAAAACAGGAACGGTGGCTTTCATATCCCAATAAGGTAAAGGCTCTAAGGGAACAAGCCCCTGTGAAAAGACTTCAAATGTTATAACAGCATAATTATTATCAGTGTTTGAATCTCTCAGCATATAATATGGGTCAATTTCCAAAGTAACCTTGTGTTTACCCGGCATTTCCCATACCGGAATTGTAAATTGAAACGGAGCTTCCATACAAATACCGGGTACAAAAATTACTATTGTATCCCTGTAATTCTCAAATTCCCTTATTAAACGGAACTCAACCGAATCGTATTGACAATAGCCGCCATTATAAATGAAACCGGATATGGTAACAAGTGAATCGCTTTCTGTAATAACAGTCTCACCATTTTTATTTGTTAATTCAATTTCCTCGGGCACGGTATATAGGTCAGGTTGTGTTTTTATTTTCAATTTGACCATGGGGTCGCCGAGCAGGGTAAATTGGTATATTGTTACTGTATCAATTCCCTTTGTCCATAACTGCGATTTACCATAATTTATTATTTCACCAATTTGCCTGATATTTAGAGTTGTATCGGCTAAACCATCAATCATGTTTGCCATTAAAACCTTGTCAGAGACGACTATACCTGCACTCGATGGCCCTCCAACGCCAATACTTGCACGATCAGGTTCCAGCAGATATTCTTCATTTCTGCAAATTAAATCGGGTTCGGAAAATGCTCCTGTATTACATCCGTAAGTAGTTAGAAAGTTATATTTTGGTTTATTATTCAGCCTGTCAGCATTCCATCCATCCATGTCAAATATGGTTGGTGAAGAATGTCCAAGGAAGCTAACCCAAATAGCACCACTGTTTATTTTGGATATTATTTCAGGCCCTTCAGTTGCACTACCGGGTATGTCATCTGTTTTTTTAATAGTTATGGTATCGCCGCATAAATCGCGTTCGCGTAATGTAATATTATCAGAACAAAGAGTAACAAGGTCCCAAAACTCAAACCTTTCATTTGAATTCATACCTCCCGATAAGAACAAAAAATTTTTCATCCAGGGCCTTAACGGAATTGAATCATATTCTTTTATTTTTTGAATATATTTCAAACCTGTAGGATTATCCATAATAGGAATTCGTCCTATGATTATTTCGCTAAGAAAATCATCTCCGTCTAATCTGGTGTACCAATGGTCGCTAACGGGCCAGCCATAGCTGGGGACATAATCAATATATTTAGCATTAGGAGAAAGTTTTCTATAATCCCAACACGCATCGCCTACGAGGGTTAAATATACGGGTGCGGGCCTATCCCATGTGAAATATGCTGTTTTAAGAAAGTCCTTGATAGCATGAGGTGTTTTAATGCCGTAGCTGAATTCTTTATATATATCATCAACGTCAACAACCATTGCTTTAATATTATGTGTCCTTTCCCTGTAATGAGCAAGGCTGTCGGCAGTCTCTCCGAATTTATTATGAGTTATAACAAGTAAATCAAAACGGTTTGTTGTGTCTCTAAGGTTTGTGGGTGTAACACTATAGATTGAAGCATGTTCGATTGAAGATTCATCTCTGCATAACAATTTGTAAGAAGAACCTTTTGGAAGTTTAATTTTGCCGGAATAAGATACACCATCTCCATGTTTTATGTATTCATCAAGTTGGGCTGTACCACTTGTAATCCTTTTTTCGATTACCGAATTCAGATTTCCTTTTCTAACAACAAAAGCCCATGACTGGCCGGGAACTCTCGTAACGATTTCTTTACTGCCAAGGTTTTGAATGATATTTCTTGTACTCAGTGGAAGTAATCCCTCTGAATTATTAGCTAAACAAATAATACTGCTGTCGGGAATGTTTTGCAAATAATTATCAAGTTCGCTTTCAAAAACCGTAAAAAGTTTATATTCAGCTTTATAATCCGGGGAACGCAAAATTCCAACATGCATTCCTTGTCCAACAGAATCACAGAGAATTGAATCATTCATAACGATGCCCGATGATGGTTTCTTACCATTAACTATAGTAGCTCTTACTAACGAACCCCTTTCTGTTTCGGGTAATTGTATGATTTTTTTTGAAGAGTCAATTACATAAATGTATTGGGAATTGAAACTCTTGGTTTTAATCTCTGAATCGGAAATTAAATTGTTAACTTCAAAATCTAATTTTCCATTGAAAGCATAAGGTTTTATCATTCCTTCAACATTGATATAATCTATCCAAACATCGTCGGGTTGCTGTATATTATTCTCTATATCACGGGTAAAAAAAGATTTTAACATTATTTTATTAATGCCTGAATTCAATTTGCTTAGAGGATATGTTATAACTACAGTATCCGCCTTCCAGTGTTCTACCTGGTATGTGGCAATTGTATCATAGTTGATTATGCCTTTTAAGATATGAAAAGGTGTGCTCTTTAATTTTAGAAATTCTTTACTTTTTAAATAAAGTGTGAATTTTATTGAGTCAGAAGAATTTATATCTGAATTTAATAAAGTGGAATAAGTAAAAGTTTCCTTTTCATATGGATTTGCTAATTGATAATCCGGGAAAGGAGAAATGAAGTCCCAATACCATGCTTCTGCATCTACTGTTTCTGTTCCGATTTGAAAATCGAAATAACCCCTGTAATATATTTTATCATACTCGATGTGATTATTTACTTTGATTTTTTCAATTGGTTCAAGTGGTTGAGTAATACCTTGGAACTGGCTTATTCTTATTCCTTCGTAGTTTTCATCATATACTAAGAAAAATACATTTTCATTTGAAAAGACATTAAACCATGTGGTGTCGCCGATGGGCCTTAACCCGATAAATAAAATTCTGTCATTTGCATCCAGAATCCCGTCAGTATCATTCATAAAATATATGGGCTTTTCTATTCCTTTATGTAAAAGATGCAGGTATTTTGTTTGTTTGCCCATGAATGAACTTCTATTCAAAGCAGAATCACTACCATTAATAAAAGCTATTCCGTCTTTTGTTGTGGTGATTTTTAAGTATGTTTTGTCGGGTGAATACCAATAATCCGAAGATAAAATTCTGTCAAAACTTTTTTTGTCTGATAATCTCTGCTGAAGATAATAATTCAGGTGTTTTTTATTTATTATTGATGCAAAAAAACTTTTTTCGGTTTCATTTAATTGTAGTTCGGAGAGGGGTATGGGTTTAGGGAGGTGAATTACTATTTCTACAGATTGAAGAGCTTTTATTTCCATGTTTTTGAAATCAAATTCAAATGGCTGTATATTAAGTGAAGCAATAGGAACACCTCTTTGGATTCCCGAATTAACAATTCCTGTTGTAACAATAAGATTAGTTTCATTTAAAATGTCTAAATCTTTAACTTCGATTTTTCCAATGCTGACTAATTTTTTTTGATTGATTGTTATATTTTCTGATGAAATCTGTAGAAGGGCTAAATTAAAATGCAATTCATCAAAATTAATTTTGCCGTTTTTCTGAAAAATATTATTTGAATTATCAATCTTAAGAGAAATTCGATTATTATTATCGGCCTGATAATGTGTTTTGAGATGGTTGATTTTTATGATGATTTTATCGGTGTAGCACTCAGTTTCCAAAATATTTGCAAAAGAGTAAGCAAAATCAGGCACAATGAAAAAGCCTAAGGATAAAATAAAACTATATAATATTTTTTTATCAATCATAAAAAATTAATCTCAAACAGAACATAATTATTTATTTAAGACTAATTATCTTTATAATCATTGTATATTCATATTAATGAATAAAAAAAACCGCATAAACCTTGAGCTTATGCGGTTATTTTTTTTAAAAGAGAAAATTATTTTTTTTCGACAAAAGATTCTTTTATTCCAATCATAATCTTCTTACTGATTTCTTCAGCAACAACTTTATGTACATTGGAATCGCTTGTCATATACTCCGAGATAGCTTTTTCTACTCTGGATTTAATAATTTCGGCTGTTTGTCCAACAAGTGCATTTGTGAGCTGATGTATGTCGTGGCTCTGGCCTTTCAATGTCTCAAGCTGACTTCTGTTTGCATCCTCCATCTTCTTCAACATCCTGTCCATGCGCTCTTCTTCTTCGGTGTAGAACAGTGTAACTGCAAGAAGCACAAGCATTGAAAATTCAAGGAAGATAGCAAGTAAAATAAAAGAAGGCCTTGTCGGAGGAATAAACTTCAAACCTCTGATACCAATTGCTACGATAAGAAAAGCAGCACCGCCATAAGCCATACCAGTAACGTTATTTGAATATTTCTCAGTAAAGTGGTGTGCCATGTAAACTCGTAATCCTTTTCCAAGAAGAAAATGATTTTTACGCCATATCAATCCATCTTTGGTGTCTTCAATCTCTTTAACCACAAAGTCGGAGAAGTATTCTTTTATTCTCCCATACGCCAATTCATTTCTATAATTAACAATATCTGTGGTTTCATTGAAAAAGTCTTCAAATTTTGCATGTTGCTTAGCAGTAGTTTCTTCGGTATAAGTTCGATCCCAAATAATCTTAAAAGCTCTTTCGATGTCACCCCAATCTCTTTCCCGAAGTTGGTCGTCAGGCATAATTAAAATATCTACTATATCATCTGTAAAACCTGTCTGGAGCCTTATCTTAGCTCTTGTATTATCCACCTGCCTGTCAAAAAGGATAGCAAGTAAGCCAAAATTATTGGGCAAGACAATCGTAACCAATGAGGCGCAAAGAAGCGCCAGAACCAAAGCAAGTATCCAAAATCCAACCCAGGGTTCAAGTATAATTGGATTTTCACCTAAAAGTTCGGTTTTAGCATAGAACTCGGTTGGTGTTTTTACATAACCATGTTCAGCTTCATTCCGATGACTATAGGTAAAATCGAATATAAACTCTCTGTTTATATATTCTCTTTTAATTTCAAGATCTTTACCTTTGTATAAATATTCTTTATCTTTGGGTACTGAAGCCCACACCATTCCGTCGAATTTTACGAATCCGGTTTTGACTAATCTCTCTCCACTTGGTTTGAATAATGGTACAACAAAATTAGCAACTCCCCATGGAATGATTTTATAGAAGATAAAAATATAAAATGCCACTACCAAAATAGTCCAAAGAAGGTAATGCTGAATTCCTGTGTGTGAGTTCTTTCCTGCTTGTGAATAGCCTGTTTTTGCCATATTTAACTCATCTCCTGAATTTGTAATATAATTCTATTTTATTATCTTTTTAATAATGTTTTAATTATAATCTTTAAACTTACAAAAAAAGTTCAAAATAATGCAAATATATATTGATGTAATAATATAAAAACTTGATTTTTTGTATATGAGCAAAAAAGCATACAAATAATATTTTCTTTAAGAACTCAATAAATATAAGAAACTTAATATAATATATAAATAAGAATATTCATATACTTTTTTTCATTTTTTTTTATCTTCTTTAAAATTCTTAATTTGCTTTAATGAGAAAGCGAACTTTAATAGCAAATCTAATATTATCGGATAAAGGCACTATCCGCGGAGGAACTTTTATTTCGTGTCTTAAAGCCAAATCAAAACTCATCTATATTCTTTATTTGACCGGCGAAATTCCCTGTTAAATTACTTAATAATCCTATGTTTTCCATCCATCGAGATGGAGTATTGTTCATTAAGTAAATATTAACATTACTAATAAAGGTGAAAAAATGAAAAATCTACAATTCAAACCTAAATATGAAGTTGAGGCGGAATCTGTATTTCAGGAACTCAGAAAGCATATGCTTGTTGATGGATTCGATTTTGTTCTTGACTTAGGGAACAGCACAAATCCTTATTTCACTGATGCTATTTCCGGGAGAAAATTTAAGGACTTTTTTACTTGTTTCGCATCTTTGCCTCTTGGGCTGAATCACCCGAAAGTTCTGGATGAAAGTTTTTTAAATTACCTGACAGAAGTTGCGATTAATAAGCCATCAAATTCTGATTTATATACATCCGAGATGGCTACGTTTGTTAAGACCTTCAGAAAAGTTGCCGCACCTGCGGGATTTGAACATTATTTTTTTATATCGGGCGGGGCTTTGGCGGTTGAGAATGCACTGAAGACTGCTTTTGACTGGAAGGTGAGAAAAAATTTCAGGAAAGGATATCGTGAAGAAAAGGGGCATCAGGTGATTCACTTCAGGCAGGCATTTCATGGGAGAAGCGGCTATACTATGTCGCTTACAAACACAGAACCTGCAAAAACAATGTATTATCCTAAATTCAAATGGCCCAGGATTACTAATCCTAAAATCGAGTTTCCTTTGGATGAGAAGAACCTCGAGAAGGTACTTAAACTTGAAGAAATTGCATTATATGAGATTAAACAGGCATTCCTGAATAATCCCGATGACATAGCAGCAATCATAATCGAACCAATTCAGGGAGAAGGCGGAGACAATCATTTCCGTACTGAATTTCTGAAAAAACTGAAGGAGCTTGCAGTTGAAAATGACGTTCTGCTGATATTTGATGAGGTACAGACGGGTGTAGGCATTACTGGTACTATGTGGGCATTCGAGCAGTTGGATGTTGTTCCCGATATTCTGGTTTTCGGAAAGAAAATGCAGATTTGCGGGATAGTTGCCGGGCCGAAAATTGATGAAATTCCCGATAATGTTTTCAAAGTATCGAGCAGAATCAATTCGACCTGGGGCGGAAGTCTTGTCGATATGGTACGAGCAGAAAGGTATCTGGAGATTATCGAGGAGGATAATCTTTTAGATAATGTTAAATCAACCGGGAAACTGCTTGAATCGAAGATTTCGGAATTAGTGAATAAGCACTATGAATATTTGTTTAATGCACGGGGCAGGGGGCTAATGTGTGCTTTTGACGTGGTGAATAGTGATTTAAGGAATAAATTTAAACAGAATTGTTTTAATGAAGGTTTACTGATTCTGCCATGCGGCGAGAAGTCAATTCGATTCAGGCCGCCGCTGAATTTAAACGAAGAACATTTGGAGGAAGGATTTTCAATTATTGAATCAGCAGCAGAACACACTTTTTGCTAATCATAGAGAGCGAAAAAATCCCAAAATAAAATGAACAAGGAGATGAAATTTGACATGATTTGTTGAATTTATTCTCTTTGTTCAATCTTTATTTTTCCATTTCTTAAAAAGATTGGGTTTGAATCTGAAAACAATCCAATAATACTTTATCATATTCGATTAATAATATTATAGAATAAACAGTAATCCTTAGCTAAATCAAATGAAAAAGACTAAAATATTGTTTATATCATTTCTCATTGCTATTATATTAGCTACTATTACAGATTGCTTATGTCAGTATCCTGATTGGGAGAACTTAACATCAAATTATGTTAATGCCGTTGTTGATGACGGAACATATATCTGGACTGGAGGCTGCGGAGTTGCGAGGATTAACAAACTTACCGGTGAAATTACTTATTATAATCATGCGAATTCGGGATTGGTGCATAATGAGGTGAAGTGCTTGGCTGTGGATTCGGGGGGTGTTTTATGGATAGGTATTTGGGGAGGAGGATTGGGAAGTTTTGACGGAAAGGATTGGAAAATATACGATACAAAAAATTCGGGACTGCCTGATGATTATGTGCAAGCGATTTTGGTTGACAGTGGGGGGGTGATATGGATAGGAACATGGTACAGGGGTTTGGTGAGGTTTGACGGGACGAGCTGGAATGTTTTTAATACAGGTAATTCGGGACTGCCGGATAATGACATTACTTCGATTGCGGTTGACGGGTATGGGAATAAGTGGATAGGGACGAAGTACAATGGCGTTGTGAGGTATAATGGGACGAATTGGTTGGTTTATAAGGTTGGGACATCGGGAATGTCCAATAATTTTGTTAAGTGCGTGTGTGTTGATTTGTATGATAATGTGTGGATAGGCACTTGGGGTTCGGGATTGGTTAAATACACCGGCACAATGTGGTATGTATATGACATGGATAGGACGGGGATACCTGATGATTTTGTTAATACGGTGAATGTTGACAAAAGGGGTGATGTATGGGTAGGTACGGCAAACGGAGGAATGGCGAAGTATAATGGTATGTGGTGGGTTGTGTATCAGACTTTTAATTCAAGCCTGAAAGATAATAATATCACTTCGATATGTATTGACAGAAATGATTGTAAATGGATTGGGACGATGACGGGTGGTGTTACAAAGTTTGATGATGTAAAATGGACAAATTATACGACAGGTAATTCGGGATTACCGAATAATGTTGTGATTAAAGTGAATATTGACAAATCCCGGAATAAATGGATTTCAACGAGAATTGGCGGACTTGCAAAGTTCGACGGAACAAACTGGGAAGTGTATAACAAAACAAATTCGGGGATTCCGGATAATGATGTTCAGGTATTGACGATTGATGATTCTGATGCTAAATGGATTGGGACGTATGGAGGAGGTTTTGCAAAATTTGCCGGAAATAGTTGGTTTGTTTATAATACTTCAAACTCCCCTCTGCCGGATGACGAGGTGCAGGCGATTTTGGTTGACAGAATTGGTAATAAGTGGATAGGTACAACAGGGATGGGATTGGTGAAATATGACGGGAGCAATTGGACATTATATAATACATCAAATTCGGGTTTGACTGATGACTGGATTCAGGCTATAGCTGTTGATTCGACTGATAATATCTGGATAGGGACATGGTTTGGGGGATTGATAAAGTATGACGGTATTGACTGGACGGTGTTTAACTCGCTTAACTCGGGTTTGCCTGTAGATGAAATCCAATCAATTGTTGTAGATGAAAATAATAATAAATGGATTGGCACTTTTGGAGGTGGAGTTGCCAAATTAGACAGTTCAGTATGGACTGTTTATAATACAACAAATTCGAGATTGCCGGATAACCATGTCGTGTGTATTACTATTGACAGCATTGGTAATAAATGGGTAGGAACAGCGAACGGTGGAATGGCATTTTTTAACGATAAGGGATGGATGCAGTTCAATTCTAAAAATTCTGGATTGCCGGACGATTATGTTACGGGCATTGCTGTCGATGAGAATGGATATGGCTGGATTGGCACACTGAGAGGGGGATTAGCACTGCTGAAGAAGGCTTTGAATTTTCCCGAAGAGATTGTATTTCAACTTAAAAGCAGTGATGATACTGTCTGTGCCGGGGAAAGTGTGAATTTGGGGATAGAAAAAATTATCAAGGGAGGAATCAAGCCATTTACATATTCATGGACACCGAAATTAAATATCATCGATTCATCGGTTGATTCTGTGCTAGAGGTGCAACCGAGTACATCGAGGACTTATACACTTAGGTTAATAGACTCAAATATTCCACAGGATACCGCTTATTCAAGTATATATATTCATGTTAATCAATTACCTGCAAAGCCTGTAATAGCAGGCAGAAATGACACATTATTTTCAAGTTCTTCTTCAAAGTATCAATGGTACGTTGATAGTATGCTTATGAATGGGGAGACGAAGCGGTACGTAATACCACCAAAGAATGGAATATATTTTGTTGAAATAACCGATTCAAACGGCTGTTCCTCCATGTCTGATTTATTTTCTTATTCTTTTAATTCATCAGCGACAATTACAGTAGCTGATTGTGAAGGTTCTATTGGAGATACCATTGATGTTAAAATCTTTTTATCGGGCAAACATGACCTTGAGTATTCTAGTTTAACAGGATTCTCAGGTGATTTGAATATGAACTATTCTTTACTCTATCCGGTTTCCGTTACATCTCGTGGGATTGTTAATGATGGAGAAAGAATAATATCATTGTTGATGCCGCTACCTTTAGATGGAGATTCAACATTAGCTTCAATGAAATTCCGGGTGATTTTAGGAAATGATACGGTATCGAATTTATCCTTATTTGATGTAAAAGGAATCGATGCTGATATTCCGATTGCTGTTAAAGATGGTATATTCAGATTAAAAGGGTATTGCAATGAAGGCGGGCCAAGGCTTGTAAACACTAATATTCCACTATCACTAAAAATTGTATCTGAAAATCCTGCTAGAGATGAAAGTAAGTTGGAGTTTTCTTTAATCGAAGAATCATTTATTGAACTTTCATTATTCAATGTGAATGGCATAAAGGTTGAAACTTTTATTAGTGATTATTTTAAGCAGGGTAGATTCGCTAAAATAATAAATTTAAAAAATGTGTCATCAGGATTTTATTTAATTACTTTAAAAACACCAACTAGAACAATTTCGAAATGGCTGTGTGTGCTGAAATGACAGAGGCAAAATGTTAAAATTGCAGGGGCCAACAATGTTCTGTCCTTACATTATAATTATCTCATTAATTTTTCATATATCTTTCTAAAAACTCCTTTGTAACAGGGTCATCAGATTTATAAAACTCATCGGGTGTACCATCGAAATGAACTCTTCCCTCATCCAACATGGCAACGGTATGTGCAATTCTCAATACAGAGAACATATCATGTGTGATTATTAATGAAGTAACATTCATTTTTTTTGTGAGTTCTGCTATAAGTTTATCAATCTGTTCTGATGTAACGGGGTCAAGTCCTGTCGTAGGTTCGTCATATAAAATATAAGAAGGATTTCCAACCAAAGCACGAGCAACCCCGACTCTTTTCCTCATACCACCAGAAAGGTCGGATGGTTTCTTATTCTTTAGTATTTGCCATTCTTTTTTAAATTCCGATGTTTCCGGTTCGCCCCTTTCGGGAAGCAATCCTACTGATGAAATTACCCTGATAGCTTCTTCTTCAAGGTCTTTCATATTTCTCAAGCCATGTTCGTATAATCCCACAACAATGTTCTCAAAAACATTGTATGAATCAAAAAGGGCAGAGCCCTGGAAAACGAATCCGATTTTCTGCCTGAAACCGAATAAATCCACTTTGGATAATTCTTCAATATTCTGCCCATCAACAAGAACTTTGCCTTTATCAGGGGCAAGCAAGCCAACAATATGTTTAATTAAAACACTTTTTCCGCAACCTGATTTTCCGATAATACACTTGGATTCACCGGTTGGTATAGTCAGGTTTACACCATTCAATACAGGCTTTTGGCCAAAAGATTTATGCAGGCCTATTATTTCAATCATATCAATCCTCTCTCCTATTCAATTCACGTTTTTTGGGTGAAGGTTAGGAACCTTCCCCTACTTTTTAACTAATTTTTTATTGGGGAAGATTTAGAACCTTCCGCTACTTTTAACCATTCATCTTTATGGTTTAAAAAATATTCTTTAGCCGCTTCATATTCGTTTGGTATTAATCCATCGAGAATAGCTTCTTCAATAGCAGATTTGATAAAACCAACAGCAGGTGATGGTAGTAATTTACATAACACCATTATTTCTTCTCCACGAACGGGAGACTGAAATTCTCTTAATTTATCTTTCTCCTGAACATCGAGAACTTTTTTTGCAACTTGAACATAATTCTTCAAGTATTTTGCTGATAGTAAGGGATTTTTTGTAGTAATATCAGCCTTGCAAAGTACAAACAAATCTTCGAGAACTTCACCAGCCTGAAAAGCTAAACGCCTTACAGCAGAATCTGTAACACCATCATCAACAAGAACCATAGGCCTTTGATGTAACCGAACAAGCTTTTCGACATAAGGTAAATGCTCCATTGGGAGTTTCATTCTTCTGAAAATCTGTGTCATTCTCCTTGCACCAAGTTCTTCATGCCCGTGGAATGTCCATCCTGTTCCGGGTATATATTTTTTTGTTACTGATTTTGCAATATCATGTGTCAGTGCGGCAAAGCGTAGCCAAGGATTTTTGGTTACTTCACAGATATTACCGAGTACCTGTAATGAATGTAGAAATACATCTTTATGTCCGTAAACCTTATCTTCTTCTTTAATAAATTCAATGCCATTCAACCTGTGAAGTTCCGGGAATATGATTTTCAGAATACCGGTGTCATTCAGGATTTTTAAACCTGTACCAGGATTATCCGATGAGATAATTTTCATGAACTCATCAGTTATTCTTTCCTGCGATATAATTTTTATTCTTTCTGCAGTTGTTGATATACCTTTTAAAGTATCGGGGTGAATGTTAAAACCAAGCTGTGAGGCAAAACGTGCCGCCCTCATCATTCTCAATGGGTCGTCGGAAAAGGTGATTTCCGCATCAAGCGGAGTTCTTAGTATTTTGTCGTTTAAATCAGAAATTCCATTGAATAAATCAATCAGAGAACCATAAGATTTTTCGTTGACACTTGCCGCCATTGCATTGATTGTAAAATCCCTTCTTCTTAAATCATCATCGAGTGTGCCTTCGGTTACTATAGGTTTTCTGGAATTTGGCTTGTATTCTTCTTTACGTGTTCCGACAAATTCGATTTTATGCTCACCAAGCGGAACGAGTGCAGTCCTGAATTTCTGATAAATTACAGCTTTCGATTTAAATTTTTTTGCAACTGATTCAGCAAACTCAATTGAATCGCCGACAACTGTAAAGTCGAAATCAATTCTTTCCCTTTTAAGAAAAGAATCACGGACATAGCCGCCGACAATGTATAGCTCAGCGCCCAACTGGTCGGCAATTCGACCAATTTGTTTAACGATTGGTTCGGTTATTTTTATTTTCTTTTTCTTTGTAATAGCAGTATTTTTTTTTGTTCCTTTATCCACCCTGATTATTATTTCTCCTAACTAATCAATTATCATTGCCTGAAAGACGTATAACTCGGCTTTTGTTGATTTATAGGCATCCATCGGCAAGCGAGCCTTCCTGCAAAGATTCTCGAGAAGCTCTGTCCTGTTCCACTTTTGCTCGGGTGCAACCTGGGGAAGAAATAATGCTCCCGAATTTTCCATCCTAAGATAAACTCCATCTCTTCCGATTTCAATTTCTTCAGGATTTAGAATTTTTTTCATTCTCGACAGAATTGTTACTTCATATTCAAGCTTGTCGAGTTCTTTTTCACTAACAGGGCTGAACCTCGGGTCACGGCTTGCGGCAAGCCTTCCCGCTTCAATCACAGAATTAAGCAAAGATGATGTCGTAAATGTCTGTCCCATACACCCGCGGAGCATACCTTCTTCTTTCAAAGTAACAAAAGCTGCATATTCATCGTTCAGCCTGTCTGAGAATTGTTTCTCATCAATATCAATCGAAGTATTTAGAACGGTTGACCTGACAGACTTCTTCGCATAATCCATTATTACTTTTTTGTCTTTTTCATTCAATTCGGGAAGTATTTTCAATTGTCCGCTGTTGTCATTATACAATGCACCGCTGAAATAGCCCACCACTCTGGATGAATCAGTTGCCGTGTAAGGAGAAGTTGCGGATGTGGCATAAAGAAATGAATGTGCAGAATTAGCACCCAACTGCTCTGCCACACTCATAACAACTGTTATCGGCGCTCCGCCGCAGGCTTCCCACTTATCCTGGTACAAATTCATTGCCATTTTGAAGTAATCCAATTTAGAGAATGCTTCAACAAGCGGCGAATCAATTTTTTCAGCCTGCTTTTGATTGTGAAAATGAGATAAATCGGAACTTGCTACAAGCAATACTTTCCGGTTCAGCTTTTTCACTGACTTCACAATCGCTTTCACTAATTCATCCGTTGTCTCGAAATCCTGTGTACCCATAACAATCGGTACAATCGGTGTGCCTGATTGTACAATCTGCAGAAAAGGTATCTGCACCTCGAGTGCGTGTTCAGACCTGCCTTCAGTCCAGCTATGTCCGTCCATTGAAAATTTAACATCAGGAAAAACAATCGCTATTTCCTTCGACAATTCAAGGTCAACTTTTGCTATTCCGAGGGGCGTAACATAAGCATCGCCTTTGAAAACCGAAGCACCTCGAAATGCTTTTGTGTGGCTCGGAGAAATGACAATCACAGCATCATATTTTCTGTCTTTCAGTTCACGGTATGCTTTGCCTGCAACCCAGCCGCTGTAAACATACCCGGCATGGGGAACAACAAGCCCGATAATATCTCCCTTGATTTCGAGCGGCTCATCCGGCGAGAGATATTCGTTAATCCACTTTTTAATAGTGTCAGCATTGGCAGGATAAAAAGCCCCCGCCACGGTCGGCGGACGGTGCGTTACTTTGCTTAAGTCGGGGCTGTCCTGGCAGAATGTGTTGGATAGTGCAACCATAAGAATAATCATTCCAAGATATTTCATAAGAATTGTTCTCATTTCTTATATAAAAAAGAGTACAAAATGAACATATTAAATTAATAAGATTTGGATTAATATCAATATTATTTGTTATTATTGAAAAATAAATTTTATTTTGGGTGTAACATTTTCGGTATTTTTACTTTTTAGTGAATAATATTGATTTAGCAATTTTTTCTTAATTTAATAAATTGTTCTTTATTTTAATCAAAAAACTATAAGAATAAAAATGCTAAACATATTGGTAGGGTGAAAATATGTATAAAGATGAAATTCAGAGATTAATCGAAGAATCCCCATTGGATATCGACATAGACATTATAATAACTGGACGTCCACCAACGATGGCCAATTCTGAATTTCTCACAAACAAAGAACAAGGAGACTGGGCTGAGCAAATAGTGTTTAGGGCAATAAATGAATTTTCAAGAGACTATTTTGCGATAAAATACGGACGTTCCGAATCTTTGGCGGCAGGTGAGGATGGATTCACTGAGTTTTATCAAGAATATCAACGAGAACTTAATGCAATAGGAAAAAGACCAGATATTCTTATTTTTAAAATAAGCGATTTTCCTGATAAAAATGTTGATATTGAAAATGATGAATATGTCAGAAAAGCAGTTGCTGCATTGGAAGTAAGGTCAAGTTCATTTCTATCTGAAAAGTTTTCTGCATTTATGCGAGATCGACAACAACAGGCAATTCAAAAATGTTCAGAAATTCGTGACGCAATAATAAGAAGTGAACTTGGTGACTTGTTGTTGCGAAAAAACGAATCTATTTTTAATTTAATTTCGAATGCTACAGATGAGACCTTCAGAAATCTGGACTTTCGGTGTCCTTCTTGGTCTTTAACACAAGAATTAAGAGACTTAACGATGCTATTGAAAGAACTGAAGGAAAATATTAAGGTATTACATAAACGTGATTACTTAAGTATTACACCAAAAATGGAAGACATTGCACTAGTTAATAGATGGATAAAGAATTTTAATGTTAAACATTTCTATCTGCAGGTCTTTTTCGATAAGGCGTATGTAATATCCTTTAAAGATATACTAACATTTGTTTCAAATGATAACAATGAAGACAATAATTTTTCGATTGAACAAGATGTAAAAAATCAGGGAAAGACTACCATAAAGATTAATGTTCAAATTGGTAAAGAAGTACTTGGTAGAATTGACATGCCTGTACATAATTCTGTGATGAAAGAATTAGAAAGAGGACGTCTCTTATTTTATGTTAAATTTGTTGGTGGTAAAGGTTACCTTGATCATGAAATATTCATAAGGGACATTATAAATGCATGAATCTACATACATTGATGAAATACCATTAAATCATAGAAAAGACTATGGTCAGTATTTTACTCCCCCCAATGTTGCACGAATAATGGCAAATTGGATTATGAAACATAATCCTCAAACAATATTAGACCCTGCATTCGGTCTCGGCATTTTTTATGATGAAATAAAAAAGATAAATTCTTTAAATTATTCGAAATTTATTGGATACGAAATTGATAGCAAAATCTTGACCTACATTGATTATAACAGTAATAAAAATATAACATTATTAAACAACGATTATTTAGAATCCGATATAGGTAAATTTGATGGAATAATCTGTAATCCTCCATATATGAGATTTCAAAAGTTCTTAAATCGCCATAATGTATTACCAATTATTGAACAAAAAATTGGGAAAAAGCTTGTAGGATATTCAAATATAGCATCTGTCTTTTTGGTCAAATCATTAAGTGAACTCAATAAAAATGGAAAACTAGCATATATAATGCCACTCGAATTCTTTAATACTGGTTATGGCAAAGAAATTAAGAAAAGTTTACTTGAAAACCACCTCCTGAAACACATAATAATTTTTGAAAACGAAAAAGAAATATTTCCTGATGCTACAACTACTGTCTGCATCCTTCTTTGTTCAAATGATGATAAAAATGAAAATATAAAAATTACACTTGTTAAATCAGAAGAGGAGATTAATAATAAACATGATGTTGATAATTTAAATTACTTTGAGATTAAGATAAATAATCTCCCCTTTAATAAAAAATGGTCACCTATATTTTTATCGTTTTTTTCAGAACAGAAAATTCCAGAAGGTTTTACTAAAGTTAGTCTTTATGGTTCATTTAAACGAGGTATTGCAACAGGGGCAAACGATTTTTTTGCATTAACCAAGTCTGATTTAATAAAATACAAAATAAGTAATAATAATATTTGTAAATGTATAACAAAAAGTTCGCAGCTAAAAAATCCAGTATTTACTGAGGATTATTTTCATGTCCTATACAATAATAATAAGCCTGTTTATTGTTTAGATATTAAAGACCATAATGAACAATCAATTATTGATTATTTGAAATTAGGAGTGAAACGAGGAGTGAATACTCGTTATTTAACTAAAACGAGAAATCCTTGGTATAGGATCGAGAATAGAAAGCCAGCACCAATTTTATTTGGTGTATTTAGTCGGGGGCATCTAAAAGTAATAAGAAATTATTCAACTGCAATTAATTTCACCTGTTTTCATTCTTTTTATCCTAATTTTTTATTTGGTGGAAATGAGATTGATAAATTATTTGTTTATTTTTTAAGTGATATAGGACAAGCAATTATTAAATTAAATAAAAGAGTTTATGGAGAAAATTTAGATAAATTAGAACCTGGTGACCTAAATGATTGTTTTTGTCCTAACTTAAATCAATTTGCTTTGATTCGGCAGGAAGAAGCAGAAAAAGTCATAGAAATTGCTAAAACAAATCAAGAATTAGCAGTCAAAATGAGCAATGAACTTATAGAACGGATAATAAAGTAAACAAACAGTAATTGAAAAACCATATCTCCAGAAATTTGTTAAACCTACAGCAAAACATATATGAGATTAATTTTTGTTTTGCAATTATCTTTCCTCCATAAATTCTTAGCATCTTCGTAGGTTCCCCATGCTTTTTCCATCCTGTATTTTATTAGTTCTTTTGGGGATTTCATACTATAATGCTACTCTTTCCTGTTGGACATTTATATGGAAAGGTGTTTGTCGTATTAATTTGTCTTTTTGCCAAAAATCTTTGTTTCTGATTATTGTATTAAAGATTATTCCTTTGTTTAATTCAATTTCATATAATTCATTGTTGAGTCTTTCTTTTCGAGGCCAGTCAACTTTTCCGTCAAGCAAAATGAGCAAATCCCAATCCGAATTTCTTTTGTTTGTACCTCTTGCTCTCGAACCAAAAAGATATACTTCGGAACCAGGCTCAATCTTTGAAATCAGTTGTTTAATTTCATTCTTTATTGCTTCATCCTTTGTTACAAATTTGACGTTATTTTTATTATTTTTCCTCATAATAAAATTTACGTTTCAGAGGATTTAATATTTTGAAAAAATTGATAATTGATAATTTTTGCAAATTTAGAATAAAAAAATTTATTTTAAATTTTAAATTTCAAATTCAAAATTATTCCTTGTAGTCTTCTACATCCTTAACCTGTCTCAATCCGATGAATCCTTTGTCCTTGCGTTCAATGGCTTTCAGGGCTGAAGCATAAATCTCTTTCCATGTCAATCCGAATTTTACCATTAACTCTTCCGGTTCGCCGCTGCAACCGAATTTATCCCTCACACCAACAAATTCCATAGGGACAGGATAATTCTTCACAATAACTTCTGCGACTGCACCACCCAAGCCTCCATGAACCTGGTGTTCTTCGGCAGTAACGATACATCCGCAATCCCTTGCCGCATTGACTAATGTTTCAACGTCAATCGGCTTGATTGTATGATTGTTAATTACACGTGCATTGATTCCTTTTTTACTTAGTTCTTCTGCGGCGAGTAATGCTTCCCATACCAATAATCCGCATGCAACGATAGCTACATCTTTTCCTTCTCTCAGGATATTAGCTTTACCTATTTCAAATGGAGTTTCATCTGTAGTAAACATAGGAACTGCCGACCTGCCGAACCTGATGAAGCAGGGACCGAATTTTTCACCGATTGCAATTGTAGCTTTTTTCGTTTCGAGATAATCGCAAGGTACAACAAGAGTCATATTCGGAAGAGTACGAACAAAAGAAATTTCCTCCAAAGCCTGATGTGTAGCACCGTCGGGACCAACTGTAATACCTGAATGACCGCCGCCGATTTTAACATTTACATCATTATATGCTATGGATATTCTTAGCTGGTCGGCATTTCGGAAAGCAGAGAATGCACTATAACTTGCAAAGAAAGCTATTTTTCCGGATAAGGCAAAACCCGCGGCAATTGTTGTTGCATTTTGCTCGGCGACACCTATCGAGAAAAATCTTTCAGGAAAACGTTCCTGGAAATAGGATGTCATCACAGAGCCTGTAATGTCTCCGCCAAGAACAATCACGTTATCATATTTTTCACCAAGCACAACAAGCCCTTCGCCGAATCCATGGCGTGTAGGTTTTTTTCCGAGAAGTTTTATTTCGTTCATATAATATAAAGTCCATTTGATAATAAATAAATGAATAGCCACTACTTTTAAGTAGTGGTGATAGTTCATTCTCACAAATAGGGATTGAACTCTGTAGAGACAGGTCTGAGACCTGTCTCTACGTCGGAAATTTATGGCTATAAACCTCCACTATCTGAAGATAGTGGCTATTCAAAAAGTATTTAAAGAACAAATCTAATTTATAATTTTTTATTTTCCATCGCATCACCAGTAGTCATTAATTCAGTGAGACTTTAATTTTGTTTACTTTCTGTTTCTATCTTTTTCTTCGCTACGTCAATCAATTTATTCAAGTCAAAAAATTTGACAAATTCTTCAAATTCAGGTAATGTATTATTCCAACTCGAAATTTCAAATTTTAATATAAATCTATAACAATATAAGAAGCTTATTGCTCCGCTGTTTGATTTGTCGTGCCACATATTGTAACCTTCGCCACAGGGTAGATTATATTTGACCGTTGTTTTACCAAATTCCTTGGGAATAGTAATAAAATCACTCAGTTCGTCAGATGAAATATTATCATAAGAGCCATAATCAGTCAGGGTAATTGTAAAGAAAGTAGTTCTCGATAACTGATATTCAACAGAACAGGATATGATTTGATTTAATTTCCCATTTCTTCTACCGGAAGAAGGTGGCGATGCTACCGCATTCAAAACAGAATCAGGAAAAAATTTAAGCAATTCTTCAACTTTGAATGGAATTTTTGTTTGTATATTGATTGAACATTTTGTCGCTTTTTTTATATTTTTTTTCTTTATTGATTTTTTTATTGATTTTTCTTTGTTTGATTTTTTTTGAGAACCTAAAGAAAAAGAATTAGAAGTTCCAGCAAGAAACAAAGTAAAAATCAGGAATAAAATAAAAATTATCAACTTCATTTTTTCATCCTTATTGTAATCACATCAATTCTTCAAGTGCGATTTTAGCTTGTTCTTCATTAGGCGGATTGCCGTGCCAAATATATTTGTCTTCCATGAAGGAGACTCCCTTGCCCATTATTGTTTTGGCAATAATGACTGTCGGTTTTCCGATTTTCGATTCATTATTTGAAATAAATTTATTAAAAGCATTTATTATTTCAGTGTAATTATGCCCGTCAATATTAATCACATCGAACCTGAATGCTTCAAATTTTTTATCAACGGGATAAATACTCATTACATCTTTTACCCTTCCGTCAATCTGGCAGTCATTGTTATCGAGTATCCAGCAGAGATTATCGAGTTTATAATTACCGGCTGCCATTGCCGCTTCCCATACTACCCCTTCCTCGACTTCTCCGTCGCCTGTTAAGGCAAATACTCTTCGGTTATTTTTGTCAACAAGCTTATCGGACATTGCCATACCAACCGCAATGGAAATTCCCTGTCCGAGCGAACCCGTCGAGCTTTCGATACCGGGTAGTTTCATATCAAATCCGGGATGCCCCTGTAGCCTGCTTCCGTATTTGCGTAAACGGTATAGTTCTTCGGTTGAATAATATCCTGCTCTTGCAAGTGTAGAGTATAAAACAGGACACAAATGCCCGGCACTTAATACAAATCTGTCTCTTTCGTTCCAATCCGGCTTCTTGGGATTATACTTCATTACTCCACCGAAAAATAAAACGGAGAATATGTCGGATGTTCCTAATGTCCCACCGCTATGGCCGGATTTTGCTAAATATAGACTTTTGATTATATCCCTTCGAATTTCGAGAGCTATTTCAGAAAATTCTTCGGGTTTCCTTCTTTTATTGTCAAATGTTTTATCGGAAAAAGTAACTTCAAGAGCCATTACAGACACATTAAATATTTTCAAAAAATCAGTTAATAAATTTTTTCAAATTACAAAATTAAATAATTTTGGCATTAACGAAGAGTTAGTGAGTTATTAACAATTTCTGAACATTGGTGATATTTGGCAAATGAATTGTTCAAATTATATATTAAAAGTCAGGAGTTAAAAAGATGAAAGTAAACAAACTTCCTTTATTTGTATTATCAATAGCAATATTAATTTTTGATGCAGTAGCTTTAATTATATGGTTATCAAGCAGCCCAAATATATTTAATGATATCCGAATATTTTATTACAGTATATTGAGCAATATGTTTTCATTAGTTATTTTTGCCGACTTGATTGTGTTTTCAATTATTGCAATTATGTGGATGTATTTTGACAGCACAAGAAGAAAAATGAAATTTCATTATAGGATGATAATAATATTTTCGGCATTGATTATAGGTTCTCCTGTTTTACTTATGTATTTAGCTTGCGGGAAAAAAGATGAGTGAAGAAATAAAAAATATGTTTTCGGTTATAGCCAGGAAATATGATTTAATCAACGACGTTTTGTCCTTCGGTATTCACAGAAGATGGCGAAAAAACACTGTAAGATTAGCAGAAGTGAAAGAAGGAATGAGAATATTAGACATAGCCTGTGGTACCGGTGATTTGGCTTTTGAATTTAAAAAAGCAGTGGGCAAGGATGGAAATGTAATTGGAGTTGATTTCAGTGAAGGAATGCTCGAATTAGCGAGAATAAAAGCAGAGCAAAAAGGAATTAACGTTGAATTTATAAATGATGATGCTTTGAATTTACCTTATGAAAATAATAGGTTCGACAGAGCATCAATTGCTTTTGGTATAAGAAATGTGGACGATATAATCACTTGTTTAAAGGAAATGGCTCGTGTTGTTAATCAGGAAGGAAAAGTTGTAGTACTTGAGTTCGGCACACCTACGGGTATTTTCAAATTTTTTTATAAATTATATTCAAAGTTCATTATACCTTTAATTGGTAAGTTAATCTCTTATGATATAAGTTCATATCATTATCTTGTGGACACTATTTCGAAATTTCCTTATGGAGAAAATTTTTTGGAATTAATGAGCGAAGCAAATGTATTTACTGAGAGTAAATCTTATAAAATGACTTTTGGTATTGTTTATTTATATATTGGTATAGTTAAGTAAATTTAAAGGGTATTACTAAATTGGTACACAAACCATTCAAAATGAAGTATAATCATATTAAAGTCATACTTCGACAGGCTCAGTATGACATTCAGTATTGTCACTCTGAGTTTATCGAAGAGTGATAAGAAAATGTATATATTTTAGTAATACCATTTAAAGATTATTTCAATGATTAGAGTAATATTATTATTTTTGAAATAAATGTTAAATGAATTTGAAGATATGAGGTAATTATGAATAAAGAAACATTTAATGATGTAATTAAATTTGCAATAGCAAGAGAACTCGAAGCGGCTCAATTTTATAAAGATATGGCAAATAAAACTAAGTACGATTCTAATATTTTTCTTTTTCTTGAACTCGAGAAAATGGAACTGGGTCACGCCAAAACACTTGAGAATTTTAAAAATGAAGGCTGGAGTAATCCTGAGATACCAAATATACCCGACTTGAAAATCAGCGATTACATGGAAACACCGGAAGTTAATGATGGTATGACATACCAGGATGCTATTGTTCTGGCTATGAAAAGAGAGAAGGCAGCAGCTAAATTATATACTGATTTGGCTAATGAATTTACGGATACCGATACTAAGAATTTATTTTTAAGACTTGCATCTGAAGAATCAAAACATAAACTTCAATTAGAAACTTTATATGATGCTGAGATTTTGACTGAGAATTGATAATTTACTCATAAACCGTAGAGACAGAACTAAGTTCTGTCTCTACAATAAATTCACCCTTCCATAAAATAATTCGGATTAGAATATTACAAGTCTTTTTATTAGCTAAAACTAAATTAAATCTTTATATTAGTTGTGGTTACAGAAGTGTAAATTTGGCAAATTTTTCGTTCTCGGACTGTAATATTAGTGTTTCTTTTGTAAATTTGTAATCTTATTATGTGTGATTAAATCTTTAATACATATATAAGAAAATTAATACAGTTTTATGATTAGGAGAATTAAATGAAAGATAAGGTTTTTGTTACCATTGATGGAAATGAAGCCGCCGCTTATGTGATGTACCGCATGAATGAAGTGTGTGCTATTTATCCAATCACTCCATCCTCAAACATGGGGGAATGGGCTGATGAATGGTCATCGAAAGGTATTAAAAATTTATGGGGAAATGTCCCGACAGTAATCGAGATGCAGAGCGAAGGCGGTGCTGCAGGTGCTCTTCACGGTTCATTGCAGGCAGGAGCATTAACGACTACTTTTACTGCTTCACAAGGCTTATTATTAAAATTACCAAATATGTTTAAAATAGCAGGAGAGTTAACCCCTACCGTTTTTAATATTAGTGCAAGAGCACTTGCAACTCATGCTCTTTCAATATTCGGAGACCATAGTGATGTGATGGCTGCCAGGACAACCGGCTTTGCCATGATTTGTTCAGGTTCGGTGCAGGAAGTGATAGATTTAGGTATCATTGCTCAGGCCTCCTCGCTTGAATCGAGACTCCCGTTCATGCACTTTTTCGATGGCTTCCGCACATCTCACGAAGAATCAAAAATTGAGATTGTACCTGACGAACAAATGAAACAGATGATAAATGACGATTTAGTAGAACTTCATAGGAAAAGAGCTTTAACGCCGGACCATCCTGTTTTAAGGGGAACAGCACAGAACCCAGATGTATTTTTCCAGAACCGCGAGACGATTAATACCTTCTATAATGCTGCACCGGATATTATCCAAAAAGTTATGGATAAATTCGCAGGTATAATCGGCAGGCAATATCATCTTTTTGACTATGTAGGTTCTCCTGATGCCGAACATATTATTATACTTATGGGCTCAGGTGCTGAAACAGCACAGGAAACCGTAGAATATCTTAATGCTAAAGGTGAAAAAGTCGGGCTTATAAAAGTAAGAATTTACAGGCCCTTTGATATAAAAAGATTTCTTGAAGCTATTCCTGCATCGGTTAAAGTTATTGGAGTACTTGACAGGACGAAAGAACCCGGAGCTGTGGGAGAACCTTTATATACTGATATTATTAATGCTCTGCATGAAGGCTTAGCAGAAGGATATGGCAAAATAAAATCTATGCCAATAGTTGTTGGAGGCAGGTATGGTTTATCATCCAAAGAATTTACACCTTCGATGGTCAAAGCTGTTTTTGACAACTTGAAATCAAAGAAGCCAAAGAATCATTTTACTATTGGTATCAATGATGATGTTACTCATACCAGTCTCGACTTTGACCCGGATTTTGACATTGAACCTCCGGATGTAATCCGTGCTATGTTCTATGGATTAGGCTCCGATGGTACAGTCGGTGCAAATAAAAACTCAATCAAAATCATCGGTGAAAATACCGATTATTACGCTCAGGGTTATTATGTTTACGATTCACGGAAAGCAGGAACATTAACGGCTTCACATTTGCGTTTTGGCCCAAGGCCAATCCGTTCATCATATTTGATTGGAAAAGCTAATTTTATTGCATGCCATCAAACTGTTTTTATTGAAAAGTATGACATGCTTAAAAATATAAGTAATGACGGCACTTTCCTGATAAATGCCCCCTGGAAAAAAGAAGAAGTGTGGGATAATCTTCCAAAGAAAACACAAAAACATATAATTGATAAAAAAGTAAAATTATATTCTATTGATGCCCAAAGTGTAGCAGAAGCAAGCGGTATGGGACGCCGTATTAATACTGTTATGCAAGTATGCTTCTTTGCTATTTCCGGTGTTTTACCAAAAGAACATGCTATTGAAGCCATCAAGGATTCTATCAGGAATACATATGGTAAAAAGGGCGATGAAATTGTCAATATGAATCTCAAAGCCGTGGATAATACTCTCGATAATCTTTTTGAAATTCCTAATCCGGGGAAAATTACAGCTAAATATGATATACGTGAAGCTGTCCCATCCGAAGCTCCCGAATTTGTAAGGGACGTTCTCGGTGAAATTATTGCCGGCAGGGGAGACGATATACCTGTCAGTAAGTTTCCTGTGGACGGTACTTATCCAACGGCAACTACTCAATGGGAGAAAAGAAATATTGCTTTAGAAATTCCTGTCTGGGATGAACATATTTGTATCCAGTGCGGGAAATGCCCGATGGTGTGTCCGCATGCTTCAATAAGAATCAAGGTTTTCGACCCCGAGGAACTCGTTAATGTTCCTGAGACATTCAAAGCCGTGGATGCTAAGGATAAGGAATTTGCCGGTATGAAATACTCTATACAAATAGCACCTGAAGACTGCACTGGTTGTGGTGTTTGTGTCGAGGTTTGCCCGGTAAAGAACAAGACTAATACAAGTCTAAAGGCGTTGAACCTGGCACCACAGATTCCACTTCGGGAACAGGAAGCTAAGAATTGGGATTATTTCCTGAGACTGCCCGAAACAGACAGGAATATACTTAAAGTGAATACTGTGAGGCAGCAGCAAATCCAACAGCCATTGTTTGAATTTTCAGGTGCATGTGCAGGATGCGGTGAAACACCTTACGTTAAACTTGTATCACAATTATTTGGTGACAGGGCTATTATTGCAAATGCTACCGGATGTTCATCAATTTATGGAGGTAATCTGCCTACAACGCCCTGGACGATGAATAGAGATGGCAGAGGCCCTACCTGGTCAAACTCATTGTTCGAAGACAATGCTGAATTTGGCTTAGGTTTCAGATTAGCTATAGACAAACAAAATGAGATTGCAATAGGATTGTTGCTGAAATTAAAAGACAAACTCGGTGATGATTTTATAAATGACATTATTAATGCAAAACAAATTGAAGAACCTGATATACTCGAACAAAGAAAGAGGGTAGCTCTACTCAAAGAGAAACTTCGTGAAATTGACTTGTATGAAGCCCGCAGATTGCTTACCGTCGTTGATTATCTTGTGAAGAAAAGCGTCTGGGTTATCGGTGGTGACGGCTGGGCTTATGATATCGGCTATGGCGGGTTAGACCATGTTATCGCCACAGGTAAGAATGTTAATATACTTGTACTCGATACTGAAGTCTATTCGAATACCGGTGGCCAGACATCTAAGGCTACACCCATAAGTGCAGTTGCGAAGTTCTCAGCCGGTGGCAAGGCAACAGGCAAGAAGGACCTTGGAATGATGGCAATGTCTTACGGTTCCGTTTACGTAGCTGTCGTTGCTATGGGTGCAAAAGATGACCAGGCCTTGAAGGCTTTTATAGAAGCAGAAGCTTATAATGGGCCTTCACTTATTATTGCTTATAGCCACTGCATTGCTCATGGAATTGATATGGGGAATCCGCTTCAACAGCAGAAGATGGCAGTTGATTCGGGACAATGGATTCTTTACAGGTATAATCCTGATTTAGCTAAAGAAGGTAAAAATCCATTACTTCTCGACTCAAAAGCACCAAAGATACCTGTTGCTCAATATATGGATTCTGAAAACAGGTTCCGTATGCTGAAGAAAAGCAAGCCTGAGGTTGCCAAAGAACTATATCAAATGGCACAGGATATTGCAAATGACAGGTATAAGATGTATCAATACCTGGCTGATAGAAAATATGACGGAGAACAAAAATAATATTTTGAATGTAGAATGCAAAATGCAAAATGCAAAATGCAAAATGCAAAATGCAAAATGTAGAATGCAAAATGCAAAATGTAGAATGCAAAATGCAAAATGCAAAATGTAGAATGCAAAATGCAAAATATAGAATGTAGAATGAAATAATTATGTAGGGGCAGAAAATTTTCTGCTCCGATTGATAGAAAATTATAATGGATGATTAGAATAATAGAGAATAATCAAAAGCAATAAAGGAGCAAATATGGATATAACAACCAAATATATGGGGATGAACCTTCGCTCTCCTTTGGTAGTGTCGGCTTCACCATTGTCAGAAGATATTGGAAACATTAAGCAAATAGAAGATTCAGGAGCCGGTGCTGTTGTTTTGTATTCTTTATTCGAAGAGCAAATAGTAAGCGAACAGAAGGATTTATTTTACCACACTTCCTTGGGTGATATTTCTCCCGAAGCACTGACCTTTTTCCCCGAGCAGGATGAGTACAGACTTGCCCCCGATGAATATCTGAATCATATAAGAAAAGCAAAAGAAGCAGTGAAAATTCCTGTTATTGCAAGTATCAATGGCGCAACAACAGGTGGCTGGGTAAATTTCGCAAAAAAAATGCAGGAGGCAGGAGCAAATGCTATCGAGCTAAATATATATTATATACCGACAGAACTTGGATTATCAGGAAACGATGTTGAACAAACATATATAGAAATTCTCAAAAGTGTAAAATCTACTGTAAAAATTCCTATTGCAGTTAAATTAAGCCCGTTTTTCTCGAATATGGCAAACATGGCTCATCAACTCGATATAGCAGGTGCAGATGCACTCGTATTATTTAATAGATTTTATCAACCTGACATAGACTTAGAAAATCTTGAAGTTAAACAGAATATACTCCTTAGCCATGCAAGCTCGGCAAGGCTGCCTTTACGCTGGATAGCAATAATGAAGGGGAGAATTAAAGCTGACCTTGCGGCTACGAGCGGCATCCACAGCGGAACCGATGCAATTAAAATGTTATTGGCAGGTGCTAATGTTACAATGCTTTGTTCTATATTATTGAAAAACGGAATTGATTATATAAAAGTAATTGAAAAACAAATGCTGGATTGGCTCGAATCAAAAGAATATGAATCAGTGAAACAGTTGATTGGAAGCATGTGTCAATTGAAGAATGCTGACCCAAGTTCGTTTGAAAGGGCTCAGTATATGAAGGCAATTTCAAAATACAAATTTTAAATCGTTTCATCTGGTAGGGGCAATTCATGAATTGCCCCTACATAAAATTCTTTTGGAACATCATTAATACAAATATTGATTTGAACAATGACAATTAAATCTTTCTATGGTAATTTAATTGATTTTTAATTAACTGAACATTAACTAATGAAACCACCGGTACAATGGAAAAACAAGTTCAATATTTGGAGGAAGCGGTAATTAGGTTTGCCGGAGACTCCGGAGATGGTATGCAACTGGTGGGAACTCTCTTTTCAAATACTTCAGGTAGTATTGGAAATGATGTCAACACGTTTCCCGATTATCCCTCGGAAATCAGAGCTCCCGAAGGCACACTTTATGGTGTTAGTGCTTACCAAATTCAATTCGGGCAGAAAAGAATTAATACTCCCGGCAACAAAATTGACCTTCTTGTGGCTATGAATGCCTCATCTCTTAAAGTTAATTTACCTCATGTAAAAAAGGGAGCATTAATAATAGTTAATTCAGCAGGATTTGATGAGAAAAACCTGAGACTTGCTAAATATCAGAAAAATCCTCTCGAAGATAATTCATTAAGTGATTATCAGGTTGTTCCACTTAATATTTCAGGTTTAGTCAAAGAAGAACTTAAAGATTCACAGATTTCTCCCAAGTATGTTGACAGGACAAAGAATATTTTTGCTCTTGGAATGACATACTGGCTCTATGACAGGCCCCTCCACCATACAGAAAAATGGTTAGAAGGAAAGTTTGGAAAAAAAGCCGATATTTTGGCTTCTAACAAAAGAGTTTTAAAAGCGGGATGGGAGTTTGCGAATACATCCGAAATTTTCAAGACTCAGTTTAAAATAAAACACTCTGATATGAAGCCCGGTTATTACAGGAATATCACCGGTAATCATGCTGTAGCTATCGGATTAGTTATTGCAGCACATAAAGCGAATATGCCTTTGTTTCTCGGTTCATATCCTATTACACCTGCTACAGAGATTTTGCATTTTATATCGGGATACAAAGAATATAAGGTAAAACATTTACAAGCCGAAGATGAGATTGCAGGAGTATGCAGTGCAATTGGTGCTTCGTATGGCGGATTTTTTGCTGCAACGACGACAAGCGGACCCGGATTATCACTTAAAGTCGAGGCAATAGGTTTAGCGGTAATACTCGAGCTTCCGCTTGTGATTGTTGATGTCCAAAGAGGTGGGCCCAGTACAGGATTACCAACAAAACCAGAGCAATCCGATTTATTTATGGCTATGTACGGGAGGCATGGAGAAGCACCCCTACCCATAGTTGCGGCAACAAGTGCTTCGGATTGTTTTGATATGACAATCGAAGCGGGGCGACTTGCAATCAAATATATGACACCTGTCATACTACTCACAGACGGATATTTGGCACAGGGTACAAACCCATGGAAAATTCCAAATTTGGACGAACTCCCTGATATACATCCTACATTTGTTACCAATCCCGAAGGATTTGCTCCTTACAAGAGAGACCCTCAAACACTTGCAAGATTGTGGGCTATACCGGGTACTCAGGGATTAGAGCATAGAATCGGTGGACTTGAAAAAGAGGATATTACTGGATTAGTCACCCAGGACCCCGCGAACCACCAGAAAATGGTTGACATCAGGGCAAAGAAAATAGAGAACATCGTAAATGATATTCCATTGGCTGTTGTCGAAGGAGAACAGCATGGTGATTTGCTTATACTCGGATGGGGTGGCACTTACGGAGCCATCAAGGATGCTTTTGACAAACTACGTTCAGACGGAAAGAAAGTATCATATTGCCATCTAAAACATTTAAATCCTTTCCCGAAAAATTTGGAGCAAATTCTAAAAAGCTTTAAAAGAATTTTGATACCCGAGTTAAATATGGGACATTTGAGAACAATTATTCGCTCAACCTATTTGATTGACTCAATCGGATTGAATAAAGTTCAGGGATTGCCTCTCAATGCTTATGAAGTAGAAGATAAAGTTAATGAATTATTGAAAGTAAAGGAGTAAGATAAATGAGTACAGTAGTAGATGAAATCACTCACAGACAACACGTTGGAACTGTTGATTACACTCCGAAAGATTTCAAAGCACCAATTGATGTCAGGTGGTGTGCCGGATGTGGCGGATATTCGATTCTTGCTCAAGTGCAAAGAATTATGCCCGGGCTTGGTATTCCAAAAGAGAAAATAGTATTTATCTCAGGTATAGGGTGTTCGAGCAGATTTCCATACTATATGGATGTTTATGGAGTACATTCCCTGCATGGAAGGGCAATAGCAATTGCTTCGGGATTAAAGATAGCAAGGCCTGAATTGTCATTATGGATTGCCACAGGTGACGGCGATTGTATGAGTATCGGCGGTAATCATTTCATACATGCCTGCAGGCGTAATGTGAATTTGAATGTTATTATGTTCAACAATGGGGTTTATAGTTTAACCAAAGGGCAGTATTCACCCACATCCCAGCAGGGACAAATTACGAAGTCTTCTCCTCTCGGAGTTCTGGATGACCCGTTTAATCCCGCTTCACTTGCTCTTGGCTCAGGTGCATCGCTTGTGGCTCGCGGTTATGACGGAGACCCGAAAAATCTTCAGTATCTTTTTGAAAGAGCAGCACAGCATAATGGATTTTCCTTTGTTGAAGTTTACGCAAATTGCGTTATATATAATGACGGAGCATTTGATTTATTCACAAGAAAGGAAACCAGAAACGAACATTCCATTTTGCTTGAACATGGAAAACCGTTAATTTTCGGCGATAATAAAGATAAGGGAATCAAGCTCGATGGTTTCAAACCAACAATAGTTTCGATTGCTGACGGTAAATATTCGGTTAATGATTTGCTTGTGCATGATGAACAGGATTCGACACTTGCTTTCATTCTAGCTAATATGACTTACAATCCTGAAATGCCAAGGCCTATGGGTGTATTTCAGGCAATCGAGAGAAAGACTTATGAGCAAAAAGTCGAAGACCAGATTGCATATTATTCAGGAAAACCCGGTGCAGGCAAACTCGAAAACCTGCTAATAGATGAGGATTCCTGGGAGATTAAGTAATATTACAATATTAATTAAAATGCTCAATTCTTTTAAAGAGTTGGGCATTTTTTTTATTATTGACAGTTATTTATTTTGCATGATATATTTTGAAATTATACAATTAAGAAGATGAATAAGAAAGAAATAACATTAGATGAAGTAATAGGAGTTATCAAGAATAATAACTTGATGGCTAAATATGATTTGAATAAAATTGGTTTTTTCGGTTCATTGGTACATGGATTTAATGCTAAGGATATTGATATTTTAATCGAAGGTGAATATGACTATAAAAATTTAATAGGGTTTAAAGATGAACTTGAGAAACTAATTAAAAAGAATGTTGATGTTGTTATTGAAAAATTTGCGAATCCAATAATTTTATACAGAGCAAAAAAGGAATTAGTACATGTCTCCTGAATAGCCACTATCTTTAGATAGTGGTGATTTCAACCACAACCTTCCGACTTCAGTCACTTATTTGTGCAGGATAAATCTCTGATACTGCGGTGTCACCCTCCACTATCTAAAGATAGTGGCTATTCAAAAATTATCTCATAATTACAAAATTCGTTGTAAATATCCCCTTATTTGTTATTGCTCGAACATAATATATACCTGCATGGAATTGCTTTGTGTCTATTGTTATTGGTTTTTCTTTATCATAATAACCACAATCAACTGCTTTGATTTCATTTCCCAGAACATCATATATTTTTATTTGTAATCTCGTTTCCTCTATATTTTTAAGACTTATTTTTACAAGGTCTGATGCAGGATTTGGGGAAATTGAAATATTGTTGTTTGAATATATTGATTCTTCTTCAACTGCTAAAGGGATTTCCTGATAAATCATTCCATAACCAAAACTTGTAACCCAAAGTGAATATGGATCTAAATAAGGAATAGAGAAAAATATTCTTTCTGGTTGACGGAAATAATAAAAAATATTTGAGAACCAAGGATCTAATGGATCAAAACTGTTATTGAAATATAATCCATCCATTTCTGTTGTAAAATAAATTCTTAATGAGTGATTTGGTGGTTCATTTTTTCTATCATCATCAGAAATTGAAGTCATAAACACTCCATCAAAATATACAGAGGTAACTCTATCAAGATTACTTATTTTCAACCAAGTTGTACCTCTATCAGATGTAAAAAATAATCCACCCTTGTCATTTGGGGCACCTCCCCACCCACTGAACACTCCTACATACCATGTATTCTGGCTTTTATCCATCGGGTCAACAACAACATCTTTACACCAATAATACATATCCGGATGTGAAACATCAGCCCATTGCTGGGTTGTTGGATTATATACAAAACAACCGGAGCTTGCCGTGAATTGGTTATTTACAATTCTTCCTGAATAAGTACATACAACAGTTCCGTCATTCAGGACTTCAACAGTTGCAGGATGTCCTTCTGTCCTGGGTGGATTCGGAAGCTTTATCCATGTTGAAGCCGGACCTTTTTCTAAATCATCTGTAACATAAATCCCCCCTTGCGTCGAATGAACGACACTTGCATACATCCTGTTAGGATTTGATGGGTCAATTGCCACCCAAAACACAGGAAGTCCGAAATAGTGGAGGTCATTCCAGTTTGCACCTTTGTCAGTTGAGTAAATTATTTTTCCCTGTGTGTCATCATCATCTAATGTTTCGTCTTTCAGTCTTGTGCTTTGGTATAAGTCATGAATATTAGAAGTGCCTGCATAAATGATACTATTATTCTGATTGCCTGTAATTCTATAAACTGTGTTTGCTGTCAATCCAGTATAATCAAAAGACCATGAATAACCTCCATTAGTACTGCGTATACCTCTTATATCAGAAAAAGCGGCAAATAAATTAGATTCATCTACCCAATATACTTGCCAACAGGAAGTGTTTTCCAAACCAATACTGCTGTATGCTTTTCCTTTTGGAGTTTGCTGTCCTGCAGGATTTTCAGTGCTTGTGTAAGCTTCGTGCCAGGTCGTTCCTCCGTCTGTAGAAGTATGTACAAAACCATAATCAGTAAACACAAGTTTGTTTGCGTCATTACGTGCAACTGCAAATCCGAACACACATTGGGCATAACTCCAGTCCCTGTCGCCTCCATCACCACACCAGCCTGAATAAATATTTTCGTTGTTAATTGTTTTAAATGTCTGAGTCCAGGTGACACCACCATTAGTAGATTTCAATATAGATGGGATCCACATATCGCTGCCTGCAAGATACACAGTATTTATGTCATTATCTGCCATTGCAACATGAATTGGAAATTCAAGTAGTAAATCAATATCTCCCAATCTTGATTGCCAAGAATTGCCTCCAACGTCGAATGAATATATTCCTTTTATCCAAAATTCCTGGTAGTCATATAGCTCCATCCCAGCCCATAAGTTTTCACAAGTAATACAAAATAATCTAACTCTTGTTCCTTGTCTTGTTCCTACAAATGACAAGATTTTTTCAGTTGACGGTATTCCCAAAGTTTGTCTCGTTTGAAAATTGTTTCCTCCATTCATCGAAACGAGCAATCCGTCATTTGTTCCGATATAAATTGTGTTATTATCCCAGAATACACCTCCTACAATAATACCTGACATTTCATCAAGTGCAGTGTGAATGCTTGTAAATGAATTACCTCCATTACTTGAAAAATAAATATCGAAATAAGATGAGAGAATAATTCTGTCCGGATTGTTATAATCAACGTAAAAATAAAACGGGTCATCAAATACACCGATTGGATTTCCCGGTAGCATAGTCCATATATTACCTCCATTAGTGCTTTTCGCAGGGTAGAGTGAATCACCTGAACGTTTCAGGGCATAGAGTAATCCTGTTACATTTGTGAATCTGATGAAAGTGTTAGTACCTCCTTGAATTTTTCTGAAATCAATCAGGTCGTATGCTTTACCAAAATTTGTTGTTGTGTACATCCCGCTCATATCACTTGAAACGTAAAATTCATTTGTATTAGCAGGATTAATGCTCGGTGCAAAGAAAGCACCGCCGCCGCCGATTCCTCTCGGCTCCCAGCCGTAAATCTGAGCATTAAGATAGGAAAATGATAAACAAATCAGAAAAGAAAGTATTAGTGAACGCATGTTTCACCTATAGTATAATAAATAAAATTTATTTTCAATTTCTTTTTGAATAGCCACTATCTTCAGATAGTGGAGATTTATTGACCACTATATTACGACTTCAGTCGCTTATTTGTGCAGGATAAATCCCTCATGATTTGTTATCACCCACCACTACTTAAAAGTAGTGGCTATTCAAAATTTTCAAATTAATTCAACATTAATAGTAATAACACAATAATACGAAAAATGTTACAACTCAAACAAAAGTATTAAATTCAAATAAATTCTTTTCAACTAACAATTCGGCAATCTGCACTGCATTAGTCGCCGCACCTTTCCTTAAATTATCAGACACAACCCAAAGATAAGCACCATTTTTAACTGAGTCATCCATCCTGATTCTGCCTACATAAACATCATCAGTTCCTCCTGCTATTTGTGGAGTGGGGTATTCATCATTTTTTGGATTATCAATTATAGTTAATCCTTTTTGTAATGACAGACATTCCCTCAAAGCCTCTAAGGTAAGTGATTTTTCAGTTTCAATGTTAACTGATTCGCTATGACCACCAAGAGTCGGAAGTCGTACACAGGTAACAGCCAGAGGCAGTTCAGGCAGACTCATAATTTTTCTGATTTCATTCAGCATCTTAGTTTCTTCAATTGAAAATCCCGAATCATCAACGAATTCGTGAAAGATTGTGTTGAATGCAACTTTATGTTTTTGACCAGAAGCTTCATTCTTGTCATTAATTTCGCTCATCAATTTATCAACACCTTTTTGTCCTGCTCCGCTTATTGACTGATATGTCGAGACAACAACTCTTTTCAGTCCGAAATGTTCCTGAATAGGTTTCAAAGCCACTACAAGTTGAATAGTAGAGCAATTCGGATTTGCAATTATTCCTTTGTGTTCCTTAATAGCATCAGGATTTACTTCAGGAACAACAAGCGGAACTTTTTCATGCATTCTCCAATAACTTCCATTGTCAATAACAATACAACCGCTTTTAGCCGCCAATGGAGCTTCATCCATACTTGCCTGTTTCCCTGCGGAAAACAAGGCTATATCAATATCCTTAAAAGAATCTTTATTTATTTTTTTTATTTCAATATCTTTTCCATTATAATTTACTTTTTTCCCGGCAGAGCGTTCGGTTGCGAATAAAAATAATTCATTTACAGGAAATTTTCTTTCCTCGAGTACTTTTACCATAGTTCTGCCTACTAATCCTCCTGCTCCGACTACAGCTATATTATATTTTCCGTCAATCATAATCAACTTTCAAATTGTTCAAATACAGATTTCACAAATTCAGGCTGAACGAATGATTCAATCTTCAATGCCTGTCCGGTTGTTATGTCAATAATCACGTTCACACCGGCTATTCTTGCGTCTCCTTCACCCATTTCGTATTTATAAGGAATCTGATGAATCAGGCGTTTCAATGCAATTTCTTTTTTCAAACCTACAACTGAGTTATACGGTCCCGTCATTCCAACATCAGTAATGTAAGCCGTTCCATTAGGCAGAATACAGGCATCGGCTGTTTGCACGTGTGTGTGTGTGCCGATGATTGCACTTACCCTACCATCGAGATGCCAGCCCATAGCAATCTTTTCGGCAGTTGCATCTGCGTGGAAATCAACGATAATGTTTTTTGTTTTTTCCTGAATTGCTTTCAAAGCGAAATCAGCGGCTCTGAATGGGCAGTCAATTGTCTGCATATATGTTCTGCCTTGCAATTGAAGAACACATATTTGAGTTTCATCTTCTAATGTATGAAATGTATATCCCAAACCAACATTACCGGGAGGATAATTCAATGGTCTGATTACTTTTGGATTAGAAGCGAGTATAGGCTTAGATTTCCAATTATCCCAAATATGATTACCTGTCGTGATTATATGTGCTCCAATTTCAAAAAGTTCACCAACTTCTTTTTCGGTTAATCCTTTCCCTTTGTCAGCATTCTCGCCATTAATCACTACAAATTCGGCTTTATATTTTTGGATTAATCCGGGAATTAATTCCTTAACACAGTTCATTCCGGGTTCACCGACTATATCGCCTATGAACAGCACACTTAGTTTATTATTCAATTTATATTCCTTATAAGTTAAAAAAGTTTTCCAAATTAACACAAAAAACACTCTTTTTAAAACAAACTCATTTTAAATGTCATTCTGAGCGAAGTGAAGAATCTCCGAATAATTGTACATCAACTTTAGATTCTTCGTGGAATTTATCCCGAACTTGATTCGGGACTCAAAATGACAAGAAAATTGAAATACTCATTTTACTTTGATTAATTTGAGAAAAGAAGGTATTTTTGAATGATTAGAAAATCACCCAAATTAATTCAATCTGAAAATTCATAATGAAGATATACACAAAAACCGGCGATGACGGAACTACGGGCTTGTTCAGCGGTGAAAGGGTTTTGAAATCATCTCTGCGTGTCGAGGCTTACGGCACTGTGGATGAACTTAATTCTGTGCTGGGAATAATTTCAACATTAGAACTCGACGAAAAAATTAAAGAACCTGTTCGAAAAATTCAAAACCTGCTTTTCAATCTTGGTTCTGACCTCGCAACACCGATTCATTCCAAAATGAGTAATAAAATTGAAAGAATAAAAAATGAAGATATTGAATTTCTTGAAAATTTAATTGATGAATATGAAAATGAATTACAGCCTCTCAAGAATTTTATTCTACCCGGCGGTTCAACTGCTTCGGCTTATTTACATAATGCAAGAACGGTTTGCCGAAGGGCAGAAAGGTTAGTTGTTCAGCTTTCCCGCGATGAAAAAGTAAATGAAATTCTTATAAAATTTTTAAACCGCTTATCGGATTTATTGTTTGTGATGGCAAGAATGGCAAACCATCTTGCAGGTAAAGATGATGTTAAATGGGAAAAATAGTATTTTAAAATTTATGGAGAGAACATAATGAAAAGGCCTTCATGGGACCAGCTTTATATTACAATGTGCTATTTAATCGGAATGAGAAGCAAGGACGAGCATACTCATGTCGGCTCAGCCGTTGTTGACGGTGATAACGTTTTAGTATCTACCGGATATAATTCTCTATCGCGAGGAATTGAAAATGATATGCAGGGTAAAAGACTTTCACGTGAAGCAGGGGAGAAGTATTACTGGATTGAGCACGCCGAAAGAAATGCTATTTACAACGCTGCGAGAAGAGGAACACAGCTTAAAGGATGCAAGATTTATGTCCCCTGGCTTCCCTGCACCGATTGTGCCAGGGCAATTATTCAGACCGGCATATCTGAAGTAGTCGTACACAAGAACGGACAGGAATTTTATAATAATCATACAAACGGACAGTGGGAAGATTCGCATAAAAGAACACTTGAAATGCTGAAAGAAGCAGGTGTTGATGTTTATTTTGTTAGCTGTAAAATTGTTATACCTGAAATTTATATGAATGGCATAAGGCACGAAACAGATGTGATTTCTCTAAATGCACCCGAAGAGAGTGAGACAAAGCAAGCTTAGGAAAAAATAAATTTCTAATTTAAAAAAAAATTCCGGTTAAATTCTTGTTATTAGGATTCTAATAAGAACGTGAACCTGTTGTATGCCAGGCACCATTAACATAAACCAAGGTTATTCCGACATACCCATTACCTCCTGGTGCTAATGCGGCTGTAGCTCCGCTAACCGTTACCTGGTCAGTTCCTGCGCTTCTGTAATATACTATATATACAATTTGTCCATTTATTCCATTACTTACCGTAATGACATCATTTGTACTATTGTTGTCGGATGTTACATAGTAAACAGAATTTCTGTCAGCATCAATTGAAACTGCATCTGTTACAATAGTTCCGGTACCATAACCTAATTTCACACCGCCGCCGCTATTACTAACATTAACTGCAATACCTGTTCCTGAATTATTTAACGACATTACATTACCAGGCGAAGCGACCGAACTTGAAACTGTAACACTCGTAAATGAACCTGCCTCCGGTGTTGTTCCTCCGATAGTTGTACCATCAATATTACCTGCATTGATATCAACTCCGGGAGAATTAAATGTTTGTAAACCGGTCCATGTTCCTGCGGCAGTATAATCTATCGCTACCGATTGATTTGCTGAACCATCAAATGAGAGCGATGATATGCCGGCACCATTTGACAGAGTATTGTTAACTTTACTCGCCGTACCGGCATTGCCTGCGATGTTAATAGTGTAAGAGCCGGATGTGATGACAGAAGTGTAATCACCTGCACTCATGTTAGATGCACTTAGCATTCCCCAGGTTGGTATTGAGCCATTTGAAATCAAAACATTATTATTAGATGCAATATTTAAGAAAGAAGTAGTTCCCGGTGCCGACTGGTAAGGTAGATCACCTGCTACATTACCTGCAAGGCTCGTTGCTGTTCCTGCATTGCCTGTGATGCTGATACCATAAGTACCTGCTGAGATTGCATTCGCTGTAATAACACCTGTTCCTGTCGGCCCTAATGTAGAGCCGTTACCCACAAGCAAAGCCTGCCCTAAATTTGTAGCACTCGTTACATCGTCAAAACCGATTGTCGTGCCTGTCATTGCACCCGTTATTTTTGAACCTGACAGTGATGTGAGCCATGCCGGGTCAGAGTATGAGCCTGTTGTATAAACTCCATTTGTTACTGTACCTGCATTGCCTGCTATATCAATCGTGTAAGAACCCGATGTGAACACACTCGAGTAATCACCAGCCGTCATGTTTGATGCAGTTAACATTCCCCAAGTGGGAGCAGAGCCGTTAGATATTAAAACATTATTATTAGATGCAATATTTAAGAAAGAAGTAGTTCCCGGTGCCGACTGGTAAGGTAAATCGCCTGCGACATTACCTGCAAGACTCGTTGCTGTTCCTGCGTTGCCTGTTATGCTGATACTGTATGTTCCGGCAGTGATTGCATTAGCTGTTATAGTTCCCGTACCTGTGGGTCCCAAAGTAGAACCGTTGCCGACAAGCAAGGCTTGCCCTAAATTAGTTGCACTCGTTACATCGTCAAAACCGATTGTCGTACCTGTCATTGCACCCGTTATTTTTGAACCTGACAGTGATGTGAGCCATGCCGGGTCAGAGTATGAGCCTGTTGTATAAACTCCATTCGTAACCGTACCGGCATTGCCGGCTATATCAATCGTGTAAGAACCCGATGTGAACACACTCGAGTAATCACCCGCAGTCATGTTAGTTGCAGTTAACATTCCCCATGTTGGTATAGAGCCATTTGAAATTAAAACATTATTATTAGATGCAATATTTAAGAAAGAAGTAGTTCCCGGTGCCGACTGGTAAGGTAGATCACCTGCTACATTACCTGCAAGGCTCGTTGCTGTTCCTGCATTGCCTGTGATGCTGATAC
>Ga0208373_1000203_pt1 | contig 114037 bp, 113 predicted proteins | sample RifOxyC2_FD_184036 | JGI IMG/M metagenome (GOLD analysis project Ga0208373, IMG submission 184036) | Soil microbial communities from Rifle, Colorado - Rifle Oxygen_injection C2 (SPAdes) | ecosystem: Environmental > Terrestrial > Deep subsurface > Rock core/Sediment | place: Rifle, Colorado... | reverse complement strand
CCTGCCAATAAAATACCTGCCCGGGGCCGAAATCAGCTATCTCCTGCCTCCCTATATTGCCGAAGCCTGCCAAAAAGCCCGACGGCTGGGAGCAAAAATAATTGTCGTCCATGGCGAATCCCCGGTTGAAAATGTCCCTCCCGGGACCAATCACGCGGCGGTAAAAAATAAAGGGTTGGTTGATATACTGGCCCACCCCGGCAACATCAGCGTTGAAGATGCCATCTTAGCCGCTCATAACGGGGTCTATCTTGAGCTGACTGCCCGTCGTGGGCACAAGGAAGGGAACCGTCATGTGGCCGAAATGGCCCGGCAATATGGCGCCAAATTAATTGTCGACACTGACGCACATAGAGAAGACGACCTGATCACCCAGGAACAGGCCTTTAATCTCTGCAAAGAGGCCGGGTTAAATGATCAGGAAGCTTTAGCGGTGATTAAAGATAATGCGCAGGAGCTGCTTAAGAAAAGCGAACATCGATAGACCGGGCATGGGCATCAAGCCCTTCTACCTCAGCCAGGGTTTTAATATCTTTCCAGACACTTTTTAGCGCCGGCTTGGTATAGCCAATGATGCTCTGATGTTTTACAAAATCATACACGCCCAGTGGCGAGGCAAAACGGGCGGTGCCGCCGGTTGGCAAAACATGGTTTGGGCCGGCGATATAATCGCCAACGGCCACAGGCGAATGGGGGCCCAGGAAAACCGCTCCGGCATTTTTGACCATTTCTAAAATGCGTTGTGGTGAGCCAATTTCCAGCTCCAAATGTTCCGGTCCAAGTTGGTTGGCAATTTCAACCGCCTGTTTAATTGATGCCACTTCTAATAAATATATCCTGGCCTTCTCAATTATTCCCTGGCGGCCCAATTTTTTACTTTGGGACTCCAGCTCCTTTTGTACCTCGGATAATATTTCTGCTGAATTGGTACAGAGTATCGCCGTGGCTTCGGGATCATGTTCAACTTGGGCCAGCAGGTCGGCAGCAATAAACTCGGCTTCAGCGTCACCATCAGCAATAATCAGCACATCAGACGGCCCGGCCAGGCTCTCAATTCCCACTACCCCAAAAAGAAGCTTTTTGGCCAGGGCAACATAGATATTTCCCGGTCCGACAATCTTATCAACCCTAGGGATACTCTCTGTCCCGTAAGCCAGGGCGGCAATCGCCTGGGCGCCGCCGACCTGAAATATTTGCTTTATGCCCAGCTCGCTGGCCGCGACCAAAACATGCGGGTTAATTACCGGGGGCGAAACCAAAATTATTTCTTTGACACCGGCAACCTGGGCGGGGATGGCATTCATTACCACAGAAGAAGGATAGACCGCCCGCCCGCCGGGGACATATAGCCCCACCTTCTCAATGGGAATTACCCGCTGCCCCAAAAGAACATCCAGCGGCAAGGTCTCAAACCATTCATCAACCTTTTGTTTCCGGTGATAGGCGGTAATATTTTGGATTGCCTTGGTCAGCGAAGTAATAAATTCCGGGCTGACCTTCTTATAGGCCGCATCGATCTCGGCCTGGGAAATCTTCAATTCCCCAGCCGTCATTTTTATTTGGTCAAATTGCTGGGCATAATTAAGCAGCGCCGCGTCGCCGTGCTTTCTCACCTGGCTGATGATTTCACGGACAGCTTTTTCCTGTGGCAAGTCATCAACCAGCGATTTGCCGGCAATTATTTCGTCGACAACCGCCTGGACTTCGTCCTGCCGGCATATTTTAAGCATTAATCAATGTCCCCCGGCGGATCACACTATTGTCCGCAAGAGCAATATTACCATTAATCGTAACGTTATCTTCGATTAAACAATTAAAACCAACTATACAGCCATTAAGGCTGACATGGTTGCCAATCAATGTCCCCTGCCAAACAATACACCTTTCTAAAGAACAATCGCGCCCCACCCGGACACTATTTCCCAAAACCGTATAATCCTTGATTTTTGTCTCCGGACCGACCTGGACCTGTTGGCCAACTATTGAAGGGCCGATAAATTTGACGCTCTTGTCAATGTTGGCTTTATCGCCGATCCAGAGCCGATTGTCCACCCGCGAGCCATAGACCTTGACAGCCACTTCGTTATGCATGATTGCCTCGTGCGCCTGGCGATATTGCGATTGCTGGCCAATATCCATCCAATAGCGGTCAGAAATAAAACCATACATTGGCCAGCCCTTCTCGAGTATGGCCGGAAAAAGCTGGCGCTCGAACGAATAGACCGTGTTAGCCGGGACATCGCGAAAAATCTTGGGGTCCACGACATAAATACCGGCATTGATTGTGTCAGTTGGGCCAAGCGAAGCAAAGTTTGCCAATTGTTCCCAGCTCGGCTTTTCCACAAAGTGGGTTACCTGGCCATCCTGATTAGTTAAGATCAGCCCGTACGCGGTTGGGTCTTCGACCCTGGTCAAAGTAAGTGTTACTGTCGCCTTCTTTTTTTTATGCCAGTCAATTACCTGGCTGATATTGATATCGGTCAAAATATCACCATTAAAAATTACCAGCGGTTCGTCGTCAAACAAGGCCTCCGCCTGCTTGACCGCCCCGGCTGTCCCCATAGGGGTCTCTTCCAATGAATAACGGATTTTGATTCCGAGGCTTTTGCCGTCGCCTAAAAGTTGTTTAATTTCCTCTGACAAATAATGCAGGTTGAGGATTATCTCCTTGATGCCATGACGCCTGAGCAATTCAATCTGGTGCAGGACAAAGGGGACATTGGCAACCGGCACGATTGGCTTTGGGGTGTTATAAGTCAGCGGGCGCAAACGCGTCCCCAACCCCCCCGCAATAATAACGGCCTTCATCGGGAGATTTCCTTTTTGAGGCGGGTGATTGCCTCGACTGGCGTGGGATCGATCCCCTGCAAAATTGCCAGGTAGACAGAAATAAAATCACCGAGATAGATTAAAGAGAGCAAGCGGGCCAGCAGCGATTTTCCCTGCCCGGAAAATTCCTGCAGGCCGCCCAATTGCCGGCTAAGCAGTGATTTGGTGATCTCGATCCTTTTTTTGACCCTTTCGTTATCGCTCTCTTCGCGTAAAACAATCAGGGCAAAATTATGTTTCTCTCTGTCCAGTTGTCCCAGATTGACTATCTCGTTATGGTTGAGCTCGGGAAACAAAGTCGGCAAGGCCGTTGACTTGCTGTTCTCATTAAACTGGGTTTTGTAACGGTACGCTACCCCGCCGGTAGTGCCGAAGGCCCCGAATATAATTATGGTCTTATCGACCAATTTTTTTGCCGCCTGCTTGGCCAGATTATTGCGCGCCGGACGACCAGGCCCATACTCGTTCCTTAACTTTTTCAGGGCCATGATTGCTTCACTGATCTCTTGTTCGGGGGAAGCGATCAAACCGGCCTTGTGCAAGATAAAAAGCAATGGGATTAACATAAATGCCAGGGCGGCCCTGGGTTGATAACCGGAGGGGATGTTAACTAAGGGATAGTTGTTCTCTGCGGCCAGCGCCTGCAGCTTGCCCCCTGAAGTAACACAGACAATTGTCGCTTTCTTTTTTTGGGCCTCCCGCACAGCCGAGATTGTCTCTTCTGTTTCGCCGGAGTAAGAAAGGGCAATAACCAGGCTTTTGCCGTCAACATATTCCGGCAATGAATATTGCCGAACAGTCATAATTGGCACAGCAATTATCTTTCGCAAAAGATCGGCCGCCAAATCTCCGGCCATAGCCGACCCCCCCATCCCTAAAACGACCACCTGATTCACCTGGGAAACCTTGGCCAGATTCAACGCAGCGGCAAATTTGACCGCCTGCTCCACCAGCTCCGGCCAGCTGGCCACCACCGCCAGCATCCCCGCCTGGTCTATCTTGGCGATAGCTGCGTCATTATCCAATAATTCGCTATTGTTCTGCATGTAATTTATTGATTTTTTCTTTGAGCAACGCAATGGCAGCTTGTAGCTGTTTATCTTTACTCTGTTCAGGCAGGTCGCTGTCCAACATTTCCTCTCCTTCTTTTGTGGAAACCTGGACCAGGACTTCGGCCGAAATACCTCGCTTAGTTATGTCCTCACCGTTGGGGGTCAGGTATTTGGCTACCGTCAACAAAACCGCCGAGCCATCATTTAAATTCTTGACGTTTTGTACCGAAGCCTTGCCAAAGGTATGGTTGCCGACCAATGTGGCAACGCCGTTATCTCTTAAGGCACCGGCTAAAATTTCGGAGGCCGAAGCCGATGATTCATTGATCAGCATGACTACTGGCTTGGTCCAAAGGATGCGGCCGGTCGATTCCAGTTGTTCCCGCCGCCCCTCACGGTCAACCGTCTGCACAATCATCCCCTTGGCGATAAACATGCTGCCGATATCGATCGCATTCTGCAGCAAGCCGCCGCCGTTCCCCCGGACGTCAACGATTAACCCGTCTGTCTCTCGGAATTCACGGAGGGCTTTTTCAAATTCCCTGGCCGCGCTTAAGTTCTCAAAGGTGTTTAATTTGATGTAAGCCAGATTGTCCGGCAAAAGCTTGGTGACAACGCTTTTGATAACAATTTTTGAGCGGATGATATCGATATCCTTGGGCTCCTTCCATTCTTTTCGCCAGACCTGGACCTTGACTTTGGAGCCTTGTGGCCCGCGAATCAAGCTGACCGCTTCCTCCAGGGCCATCTCTTTGGTGTCTTTGCCCTCGATCTTGAGAATTTTGTCCCCATTTTTTAAGCCGGCTTTTTTCGCCGGTGTCCCGTCAATCGGGGCGATCACCGTTAACAGCTTATCTTTGATCCCTATGTAAATGCCAATCCCCGAGTACGACCCGGACATGCGCACCTTCATCTCTTTGTAAGATTTCGGCTCCAGGAACCTGGTGTAGGGGTCATCGAGCGCATCCAGCAGCCCGCGGATTGAGCCATAAACTAGTTTTTGGTCGTCCACCGATTTGTCGACGTAATCTGACTTCACCAGCTCCAGCACCTGCAGATAAGTTTCCAGCTTACGTTCAATATCCCCCTGGGCCACAACTTTGCCGACTGAAAAAGCGGTAATCGCGACTAAAAACACGACTAAACTGATCCGCAGCCTGCTTTTTTCTCTCATCTTTATTCTCCTCTCCTAAGGTAGGTACTTTTCCGGATTCAGGACTTTACCATTTTTTCTGACCTCAAAATGCACATGCGGCCCGGTTGAATAACCTGTGCTGCCGCACAAACCAATCACCTGTCCCTGGGCAACTGTAGTGCCGGTCGATGAATAAATCCGCGACATATGCCCATAAACAGTCGACCAGCCTTTGCCATGGTCAATTACTACTGCCTTGCCATACCCATCCCACCAACCGGAAAAAATAACCTCTCCGCTGTCGGCCGCCACTATTTGGGTGCCATACGGCGCGGCAACATCCAGCCCTGTATGCCTGGCCCTCCCCCACCGGCGATAAGCGCCAAACCTGGAAGTAATCCGCCCTTTCATTGGCCAAATATACTTGCCGGTGCCGCGGGCAAATATTCCCGCCTTGGTCCGCTCGGCAACTTTTTTCTGGATCAAGCCCTCTAACTCTAACGAGCTTCGTTCCAGCTCTTCGATCTTCTTCAGCGTCTCTTCTTCGCGGGCTTTTAAATCATCCAGCGCTTTTTTCTTTTCTTCGGCTTGCTCGGCCGCCTTTTTCTTCTGCTCAGCAATGACCTGGGCTAACTCCTTGATTTCCGCCGTCCGGTTAGCCAGGTCCTTTTTTTGGACCTGGCTAACCGTCAAGTCTTGTTTAACCCCATTAATTAATTTTGCGTCCCGGGTGATGACCTTTTCAAAATAATAGAGCCTGTTCAAAAAATCAGACATCGACCGCGATGCGATCAACAGGTCGATATAGCTGACATTCCCGCTTTTGTATGCTTCCCGCAAACGCCGCCGCAAAACATCGGCACGCAGGCGCAGGTCCTCTTCCGATTTTCTGATCTCTACCGAAAGCTCACCGATCTTGGAGACATTTTCCTGGATCTTCCCTTTGGCCTGATTGAGCTGGCGGTTGGCTTTGCGCAATTCCTGGGTAATCACAACCAATTTGCCCAGCACTTCCTGCTGCTTAACCTTGGTCACCTTCAATTTTTCCTGGTTCTCTTTAAGCTGCTGCTGAATTAATTTTAATTTGTCCTGTTCAGTCAGCGCCGTTTCCGACCAGCCGATCCCGGCCAAAAGGACCACCAGGACCAGTGGAAATAGTAGCATCCTCATTGATAGAAAAATCATAACACACTAACAGGGGGCTCTCAAGATCAGCGGAATAGGGCCTGCCTCCCTTTTGTTCTTTGGTAAGTTATGGCAAAACGATGGGCCTCGTCCCTGATCCTTTGCAGCAACTGCAGGGCTTTTGAGTGTTTGGCTAATTTGATCGTTCTGGTCCGGCCAGGAAGATAAATTTCCTCCTCCTTTTTCGCCAGGCCAATTAACGGCAGCCCGCCACGACCGGCCGCCTCAAGAGCTTTTTTTGCCAAACTGACCTGTGGAGCCCCGCCATCAACCATGACCAAATCTGGCCAGGGAAGTTTTTGCGTCAAAGTCTTGGCATACCGTCTTTTGACAACCTCATAAATCGCCTGAACATCATTGGGCTTGCCGATTACGGTCCTAATGATAAAGCGGCGATAGGCTTTCTTGAGGGGGGCTCCCCCGAAAAAAGTCACCATTGAGGCAACAATATTGCTGCTGGAAATATTGGAAATATCAAAACATTCAATCCTCATCGGGCTGGCCAACAAGCCTAGGTCATCTTTCAATTCGACCAGCTCGGAAATCCCGGCTGGTGATGGCTGGTGCTTCAGGGTGGCCTCCCCCTCAATTATCTTTTCCAACAGCCCCAAGCTATTGCGGAAATAAACCGCCCGCTCGTAGTCCTGTTCTCGGGCCGCCTCGTCCATTTCCTTTTTTAATTGTCCCTTGGCTTCAGACAGTTTGCCGCTTAGCAAAAGCTTTATCCCTTCAATTAATGAATTATATTGCGGCTGAGAAATATTGCCGATACACGGCGCGGCACAGCTGCCCAGATGATAATACAAACAGGGCTGTTGCCGCATTTTTAGCGGTGTTTCCTTGCACCAGCGGACCGGAAACAAGCGCTTGATCAGACTGATGATTGCCTGGACCATGGCCCCCTTATAGCGCCCATAATACAACGCCCCATCTTTTTCTTTCCGCCTGGCCAGGATGACGCGGGGCCAGGCCTCATTAACAGTCACTTTTACATATGGATAGGCTTTGTCATCTTTGAGGTCAATATTATATTTTGGGTCGTATTTTTTTATCAGTTCGTTTTCCAGCACCAGGGCGTCAAGTTCGGAGGCGGTCAAAATATAATCAATATCGCGGATTTTAGCGACCAAGAGACTGGTCTTGATGTCATGTTGCGGTCGAAAATACGAAGCCACCCTTTTGTGGAGCGCTTTAGCCTTACCGATATAAATAACCGCTCCGAGTCTGTCTTTAAAAAGATAGACCCCCGGCTTGTTGGGGATAGTTTTAAGTTTGCTGCTTAAGGGGTTATCTTTGGACAACTTTGACCTTGACGTCAGCGCTAATGTCCTGGAACAATCTTACCTTGACGGTATATTCCCCGAGCATTTTAATCGATTGGCGAGTGTCAATCTTGCGCTTGTCAATATCAATCCCTTCGGTCTGCTTGATCGTATCGGCAATTTGGGTGGAAGTGATGGAGCCAAATAACTTGCCCCCCTCGCCGGCATCAACCGGGATAGTTAATTCAACCTGGCCCAGTTTTTCGGCAAAAGCCAGCATTTCACTCCGTTTCCTGTCAATTTCCGCCCGCCGCTTGGACAGCCTTTTTTCGGCCGCCGCAACGGCTTTTGGGGTGGCCACCACGGCCAGCCCGTTAGGCAGCAGATAATTGCGGGCATAACCCTCGGAAACTTTTTCAACTCTTTCGTCTTCTAAAAATATTACTTTCATTTTGTTTTACTCCACTACAAACGGGACCAAGCTCAACTGGCGGGCCCGTTTAATTGCTTTAGCAACCATTCTCTGGTGCAGAGCACAGCAACCGGTCATGCGGCGCGGGGCAATTTTACCCCGGTCGGTAATAAACTTTCTTACATAGCCGATGTCTTTGTAATCCAAGGTCTTTTTATCAATACAAAATACACATGGTCGACGTTTTTTCTTTTTGAATTCCTTTGGTTTTTCTTTTCTCTTTTCTCTAGCCATTTACTCCACTCCTTTAAAACGGTATTTCGTCATCTGCTTCGACTTTTTCGCTAACCGGTGCCTCGGCGCTGCTTGTCGTCGCCTGTCCGCGGGTACCCAACATCTGCATGTTGGCGGCGACTACCTCAGCCATGGTCTTTTGCTGTCCATCACGGCCAGTAAAGCTATTAATTTGCAATCGGCCTTCTACCGCCACTGGCCGCCCCTTCTTCAGGAACTCGCCACAAATCTCGGCCAGCCGGCGCCAGGCCACAACATTGATAAAATCAACGTCGTTTCCCCCCTCTTCCCCTGCCCCCTTTTTCTTGCTAAAACGATTAACTGCCAGAGTAAATCTAGCTACCGGGATTCCGCTGGTGGTATAGCGCAGGTCCGGGTCCCTGGTTAAATTGCCAATTAAAAACACCTTGTTATACATAAGTTAAAAGGGGAGATCCCCCGCCAAACTTTCATCATCGACAACTTCTTCATCCTGATTGATCGCCACCGGGGCTTGATCAAGCGGGACCAAATTACTGGCAATGATTTCGGTTGTCCAAATTCTCTGCCCAGCCTGGTTATCATAGGAACGGTTTTGAATTCTCCCCTCAACCAAGACCTGCTTTCCTTTTTTCAATACCTGGGCCCCAAGTTCAGCTAGTTGCCGCCAGGTAACAATATCGATAAAGTCGGTCCCACTGGCCCCTTCGCCCTGTGGCCTTTTTACCGCTAGACGAAACTTGGTAACCGCCAGCCCATCAACGGTTGAGCGGCTGTCCGGGTCGGCCGTTAACTGGCCAACCAAAACAATCCTATTTAGGCTCGCCAAGCGGCTCTCCCTTGATTTCACCGACAGAAACGGCCTCTAATGGTTTGCCGACAACTTCCTTCTTTTCGGTCGGCTCTTCAATAATATTTTCTACCGCCTTGGAGACAAAATAGCGGGCAACGTTTTCTGTTACCTTAAGCATTGCCTGGACTTCGGCCGGAACATTGGAGGGAGAGCTAAACTTTATCATCATATAATAGGCGTGGGTCAGTCTTTTTGCCTTACGGATCATGGAATTTAGCTTCTTCATCCCCCACTTTTCCGTCTTTTCCAGCGCTCCACCCAGGCTCTTGATTTTGTCTTCAACTTTGGTGGTCAATTGTAGTATTTTCTCTTCCCCCAAAGCCGGGTCAAATAACATAATTAATTCATACTGGTTCAATGCAAAAACCTCCCTTGATTAAATGGCACAAGTGTTAATTTTACCATAAGAAAGCCGAATTAGCAAATAGGGACGAGGAGTGCTAAACGTTGAAGCGGACAATGACGATATCCCCGTCCTGGACGACGTAGCTTTTCCCTTCTGTCCGGAGCAACCCCTTTTCCCTGGCAACATTATATGAGCCGCACTTTAACATTTCACTGGTGCTGATTGTTTCCAGGGCGATAAAGCCTTTTTCCATGTCCGAATGGATCTGCCCAGCCGCCTGCGGGGCTTTTGTCCCCCGGGCAATTGTCCAGGCCCGGCTTTCATCTTCGCCGGTAGTGAAAAATGTGATCAAATTAAGCAATTCATAACAACTATGGATCAGGCGATTGAGCGCCGACTCCTTGATGCCCATCTCTGCCATGAATGTCTTGGCATCCTCATCGGACAATTCGGCGATCTCGGCCTCTAATTTGGAAGAGATTTTCACCACCTTGGCCCCTTCGGCGGCGGCGATCTTTTCGACAATTGCCACCTGCTCCTGGCTGCCAGTTTCATCAACATTGGCTACATAAAGGACCGGTTTGATAGTTAAAAGGGAGAACTCCTTTATTAGTTCCCGCTCTTGTTCAGACAAATCAAGGCTGCGGACTGGTTGCCCCGCCTGCAGCGCCTCCCTGATCCGGACAAAAACCTCCAGCTCTTTGGTTAACTTCTTGTCTCCAGCCTTGGCTTTGGCGCTGATGGAATTAATTTTTTTCTCAATTTGTGACAAGTCGGCCAATATCAGTTCTAAATTAATGATTTCGATATCCCTTTTGGGGTCAACCGAACCGGCAACATGGATTATTTCGTCAGATTGAAAGCAGCGGACCACATGGGCGATGGCGTCAACTTCGCGGATATGCGCCAGAAATTTATTCCCCAGGCCTTCCCCTTCGGCCGCCCCTTTCACCAGGCCGGCAATATCAAAGAATTCGATATAAGTAGGGACGGTTTTTTTTGATTTGAACAGGTTGCTCAAGGCCGTCAACCGCTCATCCGGAACCTGCACGACGCCGACGTTGGGATCGATCGTGCAAAATGGATAATTGGAGACATTGGCCTTCGCACGCGAAAGCGCGTTGAAGAGGGATGATTTTCCCACATTAGGCAATCCGACAATTCCAATAGCTAGTCCCATTTGTCTATTATAACAAACTCTTCAGTGCCGCCCATAAAATTCCTTGAAATTATTTGTTTGAGCCCTCGAGATAACATTGGTTAACCTATCAGGAGGTAGATCATGAATTTAACGGGGGCCATCTCAAAGAGATCTCTCGACCATATGACCCGCGGTTCGTTGATCCGCGCTATGTTTGAAAGAGGAAGGCTTCTCAAGGAACAAGTCGGGGCGGCAAACGTTCACGACTATTCTTTGGGCAACCCATTTAATGAGCCGCCACCTGCCCTTGTGCAGGCAGCCCAAAGAATGTGGGCCGATCCGCGGCCAGGTATGCATCGATATATGAGCAATGTGGGGTTTGATGATGTCCGGGAACAAATCGCCGCTTCGCTCAACGCCCGGCACGGGCTGACACACCCCTTGAATAAAAATCACGTTATCATGTCCTGCGGCGCCGCCGGCGCGCTCAATGTTGTCCTTAAGGGGGTTTTAGACCCGGGAGATGAGGTGCTTGTCCCCCGTCCATATTTTGTCGAGTATGATTTTTATGTTGATAACCACAACGGGGTAATCAACCCAGTCGAAACCGACGCGAACTTCCTCCCCGACCTCAACAAGCTCGAAGCGGCAATTGGCCCCAGAACCAGGGTAATTTTGATCGACAGCCCAAACAACCCGACGGGGGTAATTTATCCCGAATCTTTTCTCCGCAGCTTGGATGAGCTGATCACCCGGGCCGAAGAAAAATTTGGCCACTATATTTATTTATTGTCTGATGAGCCATACGCCGGACTAGCCTATGATGGGGTCACTGTCCCATCAGTTTTAAAAAATGTCCGGCATAGTATTGTTGGGACTTCGCACAGCAAGGATCTTGGCCTGGCGGGAGAACGAATTGGTTACATTGCATTCAGCCCCCGGATTGATGATGTGCAGCAACTTTTTAATGCCTGTGCCTTGCATACGCGCACACTCGGCTTTATCAATGCCCCGGCAGTTATGCAGAGGGTCGTCGCCGAATTTCAGGGAGAAGTTGCCGGGTTGGCTGATTACGAGGCCCGCCGTAATTTACTTTATCAGGAACTAAGAGGGATGGGGTATCAATTAGTCAAGCCGGCGGGAGCTTTTTATATGTTTCCCGAAAGCCCAATCCCCGATGACGGCATCTTTATTAGCGAAGCGCTAAAGAGGAATTTACTGGCCGTCCCCGGGTATGCTTTTGCCGGTCCTGGCTATTTCCGCCTCTCTTTTGCGGAAAGGACGCTTGAGGACATTGCCAGGTCCTTGCCAGTCTTCCGAGAGCTCGCCACACAGTACGGCTTGAGGGGTTGGGTATAAATTTACCCGCCTTGAACCGCTTGTTGATTCTCTGATATACTTATAATGACAAATTAAAAATGTCAAATGATAAATGATTGTTTCGCTTCGCTAAATGATTTAATAAATAATTCCATTCATTTGCCATCGGAAATTTGTAATTTGTCATTATCCGCCAGCGGCGGATTGTGGCCCCATCGTCTAGGGGTTAGGACACCAGCTTTTCAAGCTGAGAACCGGGGTTCGATTCCCCGTGGGGCTACCAATTTTTCCAGGCGAACCCCAAGAAATAGTCGGGTTGCAACTCTGGAAGGTATCGGGTAGAGTATTTCTATGCTGAAGCCAGAGCTCAATATCGCTTTCATCGGCAATTATTCGCCTCGCATTTGCGGAATCGCGACATTTACCACCGATCTTTGCGAGGCAACCGCCAATCAGCTTTCGCCACGGTCGAACATCTTCGCGGTCGCAGTCAACGATACAAGTGAAGGATACAATTATCCAAGTAAAGTTGAATTTACAATTCAGCAAACACAACAAAAAGATTATTTTGAAGCGGCCAACTTTATCAATGCTAGCAATGCCGATGTAGCTTGCATCCAGCACGAGTACGGAATTTATGGCGGATGGGATGGCATTTATATACTCTCACTGATATCCACTCTCAATGTCCCGATGGTTGTAGTACTTCACACAGTTCTTAAAAATCCAACCCCCAATCAAAAAAAGATTATCCAAGAGATGGCACAGCGAGCCAAATATCTTATAGTTATGAGCAATCTGGCTGTTACTTTATTACAGGAAGTTTACTCTATATCGGAAGATAAGGTCAGAACCATCTATCACGGCACTCCTGATTTCACATCGCTTAACAACAGCCGTTACAAAAAACATTTCCAGGTTGAAGGAAAACAGACCCTGCTAACTTTTGGCTTACTCAGCCCGAATAAAGGCATAGAAACGGTCATTAAGGCTATCTCGAAAATAATCCGGGAATTTCCGCAGTTGGTTTATGTAGTTCTTGGAAAATCCCACCCTAAAGTGCTTGAGGAATATGGCGAAAAATACCGGACAAGCCTTATTGCGCTGGTCGAGGAATTAAACTTACAGGAACATGTAATTTTTGACAACCGATTTGTCAGTTTAGAAGAACTTTATGCCTGGCTTATGGCAGCGGATATTTATATAACTCCATATCTAAACGAAGCGCAAATTGTCAGCGGAACACTGTCTTATGCAATCGGAGCGGGGAATGCCATAATCTCTACCCCTTATTGGTACGCAAAAGAGATGCTCGCAGACGGAAGAGGCCAACTGATAAACTTTGGGGATTCAGATGCCTTGGCCTCTTCATTGCATAGCCTGTTAGCTGACAAAACAAAGCTAAAGACGCTTCGCGAAAAGACTTATAAATTTGGGAGACAAATGCGCTGGGAAAAAGTAGCGGCAAAATATCTGGAGATATTCAAGCAAACAGCATTGACCACAGATAAAAGATATTTAACTCCAAAATTCCCCCCTCTGCTTTTGCGCGAACCGCCCTTCGACCTGGCACACATAAAACGATTAACCGATGATACAGGACTGATTCAACATGCAAAATATATCGTACCTGACAGGCATACAGGTTATTGCCTTGACGACAATTCGCGCGCTCTAATAATGTGCGCCTGGGCGTTTTTTCTTTTGCACAGCGAGGATGCCAAGAAATTAATTTCTACATATTTCAGCTTTACCCATTATATGCAAAATCCCGATGGCCGCTTCCGCAATTTTATGGACTATCAACGGTGCTTTTTGGATGAAACAGGCTCGGATGACGCATGTGGTCGTGCGCTCTGGGCGCTTGGCTATATTATCTGGCGGCCCCCTCGAAATGCCTATCGATCCCTTGCTTATGAATGTTTTCAAAAAGCGTTGCCCCATGTGCATGGGTTGAACCTGCGCGGAAAAGCGCTGGCAATGCTAGGCTTGGTATCATATTTGCGTTGTTACCAGGGAGACGAAAGCGTTACCGCAAAGCTTCGTGAGTGCGCAAATTATTTATTGGATTTATATAAAAATGTTTCCGATGACAATTGGCAATGGTTTGAAGATATCATCTGTTATGATAACGGGATTATGCCAATGGCCCTATTTCAGACCTATTCAATTATTCATGAAGAAAAGTATTTGAAAATTGCAAAAGAGGCGCTGGAGTTTTTAGAAAATACAATTACTCAAAATGGCCGTCTCTCAATTATTGGCTCACGAGGTTGGTATAAAAGGGGCGGAATAAAAGCAAAGTATGACCAGCAGCCAATTGATGCCGCGGCAATGGTTTTAGCCTATCAATCGGCTTACCGTGTCACCAAAGATAGGGAATACCTAAAAAAGATGCGTCAGGCTTTTGGTTGGTTTATTGGCGAAAACGACATGGGGATGTCTTTATACGACCACGAGACCAAGGGTTGTGCCGACGGCTTGATGTCGGAGGGGGTCAGTTTAAATCAAGGGGCAGAAAGCACGGTTTCATTTCTCTTGGCATTACTGGCCATGGTAGAGGAATATGAAATTGCAGGCTTGGTTTAATGCGGCTTCAACAGCTTCTCAAGAAGCTCGTCCACCGAAATACTAGCCACATGCGACTCGGAATCGGAAATCGCGTAAGGAATAATTAATTCGCCGTTTAAAATGATAGATCCGCAACTATAAACCACATTGGGCACATACCCCTCACGGTCTTCTTCCCGTGGCATAAGCAACGGCTCCTCGAGTTTCCCGATTATTTTCGAGGGATTTATTAAATCTAAAAGAACAACACCGATGCAGTATTTACGCATCGGCCCCACGCCGTGAGTCAGCATAAGCCATCCTTTTTTGGTTTCCAAAGGGGAGCCACAATTGCCGATCTGAACTAATTCCCAAGGGCGTTCCGGTGCTTCAATTTTAATACCCGAGGACCAGAAATGGATGTTATTAGAATAACTCAAGTAAAGACTTTCACCATCGCTCCTAGTTATCATGGCGTATTGTCCGTTGATTTTACGAGGAAAAAGCGCCATCCCTTTATTGCGCGCCATGGGGCCATTGAGGGTGGAAATCTTAAAATGGTGGAAATCTTTTGTTTCAATCAATTGAGGCAATATATCCCGGCCGTTATAAGCGGTGTAGGTCGCATAGTAGGTCGTGCCGCCGTCCTCGTCCATAAAACGGACGAAGCGAGCGTCTTCAACACCATTGCTTTCATTTTGCGATAACGGAAATATTACCCTTTCCGAGATCAATTGTCCGTGCGGAAAAAAGACTTCATAATTTGATTCGGCCAGCCACTTGATATGGACGGCAGTGGCATCCAAGTCGCTAACGGCAAATGAGCTGCTGTTGCGAATGGCGGCGATCACTTGGACAATTTCTTCAAGAGTAAATCGCGATTTTACTTGCTGACAAATTGTATTTGCAACCTCGCTAAGCTGTCCCATTTCCTCGAGTTTTGCCTTGAACAGTTCCCGATCATAAGTTGTATTCAAAACTATCTCGGGTGTGCCTAAAAATTGGCTGGCCGGTTCCATAAAGATTGAATTATCCTTGTCAATAATGGCGCTACGGAAAACGATCGAGGAAATATGTCCCTCGCCTGTTGCGCGGAAGCTAAAAACAACGCGGGTTTGGCCCTTCTTCAAATTATTCTGTTTGGGATAAATGACGATCGAAGGGTTAAAAAGGGCTGCCGATTCGATAGAATATTCCATTGTGAAACAAGCGCCGAGCAAGAGCTTTCTTTCCTTTGATAACGCGGACGGGTCCTTAATATATCCGGAAATCTCCAAGAAATTTTTTGTGAGGATTGAATGGATATCCTTATGACGGTGAGCAAAATCCCGAAGCGTTTGCTTGAGCACGGCATTGACGCCTGCTTCGTCTAGTGCCAGGATGCGATCAACGATATTTCTGGCGTGGGCTTCACTGCCGGGGCGGAAAGGGCGGGTAATTACCAGGCGCTTATCCGGGCTTAAGTTTTTAAGAGTTTTATTTGTAATGCGCTTGAATAAACGCGAAAGGATTACTGGGTCACGCAGCGTGACTTTCCCCAAATGCTTGTTCGCGATCAAGACCTCGGCATTTTTACCATAAGGGACTTTATTCTCTAAAACCATAGCGTCATAATCTTATTCTTTATACAAAGAAAATGCAATGAACATGTGGCAGCACAGTTGAATGTTATTGCAATGCTATTGATCGGCCTGTTGTGGGGCTATATCTCGACTTCGGCGCTGCGCGCCTCCGATGGCAGTCCTACACCGCATTACATCTTTACTTTCCCTTACAGCGCGCTATAATGACTGCAGTTTTTGTAAGGAGGTACTGACATGTTTACAGATCTGCCGATGAACCTTAGCACCCTGGAGCGGTTTGTCCGAATCATTATTGGCGGAGTCATCTTGATGTTGGCCGCGTATTTTGAAATGTCTACCTTATTAATTTATGTTTTAGTCTCCATCGGCTTGATTTTAATGGTAACCGGCCTTTCTGGTTATTGTCCGATTTATGGCAGCCTCAAATACAGTTCGGCAAAAAAATAGGAGGGAACCTTGATGAAAAAACTTTTCTCATTAATTCTTGCGGCGGCCTTGCTTTCTGGCCTGCTGCCGGCCGCCAATTTCCTGGCGGACAGCGCTGACGCCAAAGCAAAAAAGAAGACCAGGAAAATTGTCCGTAAAGTGCGAGTAAAAAAATCCCGCGCCCGCTTGCACAAAAAGGCCAAGCCCGCTGTCGCCAAAAACGTCACTGTCCGCTTCTCGGTTGAAGAAGGGGCCGACCAGACCGAAGCTGACAATATTGTTGAAGAGGTTAAAACCATGGGGGCTGACGACGCGGAATACGACCTGGAAAACAATATCCTCCAGGCAAAATTTAACACAAAAAAGATGACTGCAAAAAAAATAATTACTGCGCTCAAGCCCCTGGGCTATACCTTGCGGGTAATAAAATAGTTTTGATAGAAATATATAATGGGGATGAAAATGAAAAATTTCTACTTGTTGGCTCTTGGGTTTTTGGCGATTGTTATCCTGGCCGCTGGCTGCGGAAGCTCTTCTTCTGACGCGACAACCACAACAACCACTGCCCTGGCAACAACAACAACTACTACTGTTACCACAACGACAACGACAACTACTACGACAACAACAACATCTACAACTACCACCCTCACTACTACCACAACCATCGTTAACTATCTGCCGCTCAACCAAGGGATTGTCAGGAAGTACACGCAAAGTTCGTTTTATGCCGGCTATGGCGACCCCGGCGCCAACGGTTTGTTCCCTGATGAGTTTTCAACAGAAGAGGTCAGCGGACTAACGCTGGTCCCCGGAACCACCATCGAGGCGTCGGCTATAACCGCCGAAACCTATGCCTACAATAACGAAGACCCTATTTATGCTTACGCAACCACAACAACCTTGGATTGCATGTCCAACATCGCAGGCGATGGGATTTATAACTATAGCGGTGACCAGGGCTACCAACAAATGAAGGTATTAAGGTATCCGATTGTGGCGGGCGATACTTGGGATGGCGGCCTCTTTTTTGGTCTTCCTTTGACAGTGGAAGTGATCAGCACAACCGAAACAATCACCGTCCCCGCCGGCACCTATTCAAATGTTGTAAAGTCGCAAGCCATATTCAACGGGGTAGCGAATTTTGGAGGGCCGGTACCTGTCATTGGAGTGATGCAATCATATTTTGCCCCCAATGTCGGAATCATAAAAATGGGTAATACTACAATTATGGATTTTGGTTCTCAGGTAACTCAAGTTCAGACGATGGAGTTGTTCAGTATTACTGGGTTGTAAAAGCCGCCCTTAGTCTTGCCCCCTTTACAATCCCCCCGAACCAGCTATAATATTTTGATGAAAAAGCTAGTCAAATGGGGTTTGATTTCCATTGCTGGATTTATCCTGTTTCTGGTCGTCTTACTCTTGGTTGTTGTCCCCTGGCTGCTCTCCCCAGAAAAAATCAAAGCATATACCGAAGGTCCGCTCTCGCAGCAAATTGGTCGGCAGGTCAAGCTGGGTCGAGCTTCTTTCAACCTCTTCTCTGGGTTTCGTCTGGAAAATTTGTCGGTAGCCAACCAAAAAGGTTTTTCGCCGGTGCCAATGATTGCCGCCCAGGCGATTGAACTTCATTATGACTTTTGGGCCCTCTTTAGCGGTCGGGTAGTTATCAACGATGTTGCGCTCGTCGGTCCCGAAATCTTAATTGAAAAGAATCCCGCCGGGTTGATGAACTATTCTGATTTTACCAAAAGCAGCCAGCCCGACCCCAGGCCCCAACCAGCAAGCCACCAATCCACCAAACCACCTTTCAGCATATTTATTAAATCTTTTAGCCTCAAATCAGGCAAACTAACCTATAATGATCAGGCTGCCAAGACAGTTAATGAAGTCAAAAATTTAAATTTAAAGGTCACCGGTTTTTCTCTATCGCCAAATCAACAGATTGCTTTTGACAGCTCAGCCATCGTGGTCTATCAAAAAAAGGATATCCCTGTCAGCCTACGCGCCAAGGTCAAAGCGGACCTTTTTAAGCAACTGGTTGAAATCCCCGACTGTTCCCTGACTATTGCCAGTGAAAGCGCCAATCTTTACCTGCAAGCCAGCGAATTTGCCAAGGGCCCGGTAATTAATGCGAAAATCTCCTCAAAAAAACTGGCGCTTGATCCGCTATTAGCCCTGATAGCCGCCGGCGGCAGCCCAAACAAAAAAACTCCGGCCAAACCGGGAGAATTAACCAGGTCCATTAATCAGGCAACGGCTGCCCTGCCCGCCAAGCTCTCTTTTAGCCTGGACATTGATTTGGCCAATATTTCCTTTCAAGGGTTTAAGCTTGAGCGTTGCGTCACCCTGCTGCGCTTAAGAGCCAAAAAAGCCGAAGTATTGCTCAAGGATATTCGCCTCTATGAGGGCCGGCTGACCGGCGTCGCAGTCGTTGACCTAAACACCCCAGGCTTGGCTTACAAAATTGCCGACCTGGAGTTGGCTAACTTTAATTCAACAGATTTTGTCAACAACCTGGCGGTTAACTTTTTAACCTTTCTCCCTGATCATAAAGATTTGGTCAACAAAGTTTCCGGCCAGCTCGACGCCGAGATTTCTCTTTCCGGTCGGGGGGTAGAGCCTCAACCGATCATGTCCAATCTTTCGGCCCAGGCCAAGGTGGTCATTCGCCACGGCCAACTTAAGCGGGTAAAAAGCCTGGCTTCTGTCGGCGAAGTACTAAAGTCAAACACCTTAAAAGGGGACATCCCTTTTGGCTCATTAACCTTCACTGGACGAATTAAAAACAAAGTAGTCAACATCGAGAGCCTGAATTTAACCCATCAGGAATTTAAGATAAATTTTAAAGGCGGGCTGGACCTAAATAAACTGATTTGGATAAGTGGCAACCGCTTAACCTTGAAGCTTTCGTCGACGGTCACCAGCAATCTACCCAAAGAATTTACCCTCATGAGGGATAAAAATGGCTGGCTGGAAGTGGTTTTTGAATTGACTGGCAGCTTGACCAAACCATTCCCCAAGCCGATCTTTGATAAGGCCATCGAAGCAGCAATTGGCAAAATAAAGCTAAAAATCGAAGCCAAAAAAATTGAAATACAGCAGAAAGTTCAAACCGAGCTGGCCACCAAAGAGGCTGAAGCCAAAAAAGCGGTTGATCAAGCCGTCGAACAACAAAAGCAGCAATTGCAAGACGAAACAAAAAAACAGCTGAAGAATTTAATCAACTTCTAATACAAGTTTTCCTCTTCAAATCACGATAAATAGGTAGAGGAACATGATTCCCATGATTAATAAAAGTCTTGTAGCTATTCTTCTGCTTCTTGTTCTCGCTTTGCAGGCGAGTGGCCTTAATTTTGCCGTAAAAGAGCTATATTCCTCCCCTTCCGCCAATTCCAATCTAATTTACAAGATCCCAATTGAGGTCAAATTAATAGATATTTCTGATGATGGTAATTGGTATAAGGTTAAACTATCGTACGCCATTGGACCATTTACATATACTTACATCGGCTGGGCCGAGATACCTGTTGGGGAGACCCTCTTTGCCAAACAGGGAGGAACCAAGGCCGACGACCAGATCGAAGCCACGGACTAAGCTTGCATTCTGCCTCCACCTGAAATATAATTTCCCGAGTGAATTCTATAAGGAGGCAGTTATGATAAGCAAAGTTATTAAATCAATAGTGGGCATAGCCTTAATCGCTCTGGGTATTTGGACAATAGTTATTTGGCGGGGAGACGTCATGGCGCTGATTCGCGGCGGCTTCGGCCCCTTTCTTATTCTCTGCGGGCTAATTTCCTTTGCCTTAATCGCCGACTAAATATTATTTGTGCCTCATAATCTATCCGTTGTCGCCTACGGCGATTGCGCCTAATGATGTTGGTGTTATCACAAAATAGAAATCATTAATTGCGAAGGAAGGTCTGTTTGCGTCCTTACTGAATATTCTGGTTTTCGGGAAAAGGTTTGAGTCAATATGAATTCCCCCAGCCGCCGCAAGAACAAAGATCAACGGTCGGCAAGGAATTTATTCCCGCGCTCAAGCCGGCGCAGGAATTGGTCCCGATTTTAGAATAGAGGGAAAAGAACAGAGGTTTGCGATGAAATTGCGCCCCCTACTTAACACTTGCGCCAAACACCAATATCCAATTTTTGCTTCTTTGCTCATTTCCTTGCCTCCTGGTTCACTTCACTTTTCTATTATCAGCTGATATAGTATATCTTAATGCATGATGAATTAAAGAGCTTATTCATCGAAACCGGCGCCTTTAAAACTGGCGATTTTACTTTGGCTTCAGGCAAGAAAAGTAACTACTATTTTGACTGCCGCAAGATCACCCTGCATCCCGAAGGCTCTCGCTTGATTGCCAAAATTATTCTTGAAAAAATAAAAGGGCTAAAGGTGGATTCCATTGGCGGCTTAACCCTTGGCGCCGACCCCATCACTTCGGCCGTTGTCGCCTTAAGCGATATCCCCGGCTTTATCGTCCGCAAAAAAGAGAAAGAACATGGGACTAAACAAAAGATAGAGGGACATATCGGCCAAGGGTGGAATGTTGTTATAGTTGAAGATGTGGCTACCACCGGCGGTTCGGCTTTGCAGGCCATCGAGGCGGTTGAAGCGGTTGGGGCAAAAGTTGTAAAAGTGATTTCCGTTGTTGATCGGGAAGAGGGGGCTAAAGAGGCCCTGGCAAAATACGACTTCGACCCGATTTTGAAAAAAAGTTCCCTGCTCTAGTTAACGGCCTTCTCCGACAATCCTGCAATTAGGCAACTCCCTGGTCATAAGCTCTGGCCCGGCCCACTGAAAGCCATGGCTCAAATAAAACCGGTCAAGATGAGCCTGATTTTCGTCGACCCCCGGCAGGCCAGCTTGGACCCCACGATAAATCAACGCTTTCCTTGCCCCAGGAATAACCCGGGGAACGATTCCCAGCAACAGATTAAAAAGGCTGGAAGATGTCCCAAACCCGCGGTATTCATTAAAAATGTTTGAGGCAACAATTACTTCGCCCAAATCTTGGCTGTTGCAGTGGCTGGCCATCGCGTAACCCACTGGCCAGCCGTTCTTGATCAGCATGGCAGTCAAATAGCGCCATTTGCCCAGCTTGCCGGGAAAAGCCAGGCATTGCTCACCGACATCCCGTTGATGAGCAAATACATAGGATCCTCCATATGGCCTGATTTCCAGTAAATCCTTTAAACCCTTTTCTCCTTGGCCGGCCATTGTCATCAAAATAGTGCGGTATCTGGCGGCAACGGCCAGGCGTAATTGGTTAAAAAGTACGCCATCATTTGTTTCCATTGGATCGACCTGAAACCGCCGATATTCCGGGATGCTGGCCGTGAGCGTCAAACATAATCCCTTTAGGGTTAGCCCTTTTTCCTGCGTTTTTCTGACAAGATAGGCAAAGTCAGTCTCACTCGGTTGTTTTTTTTCTCCAATCAGCCTGGCAAAGGGAGCATAGTCCGCCAGTCCTTGACGAAGCCCCTGGTCGCGCGATACCTTTAAGCGCAGCAGGCGATCAACCACCTCACCCCTTAATTTATGGCTGCTACCCTGCCAACTTGCCCGCCAATCAACCTCCAGATCATCAAATACTTCTGTCAACCAAGTTGTATCCTCGTTGCCAATGTGGTGTCTTAAAATTCCTCCGGGAATCGCCTCTTTTTGTAAGGCGGCCTGATTATCCCTAATAAAGGCTTGGTTGCTAGCCACACTCGCCTCAAAGTCACTCGTCACTCCGGAGGCAAGTAAAGCGCTCCGATCATCAACATCAGGCGAAAAGGCCAAGTGCCAGAGAAGGAAGGCGTTTGCCTGCCGCAAGTTTTCTACCGAAGTAAACACCCATGGATTTGCGGTAACCTGGCGGACCCGTTCTAACAGGGCCGCCCCTCTGATGCCTCCAGCTAATACGGTTTGTTTATAGGCTTTTAAGTCGAAATTGATTACTCTGACCATACGTTTGATTATCTGCCGGCAAATATGGGAATTTCACCCAACTTGCTATTTAATTTTGCCCTGTTATAATATTTTACTATTATGGTCAGAATGGGCTTGAAAATTGGTTTATCGTCGGTTTGTTTGTTTTTAATCATTGCGGCCCTTATGCTGGCCGGGTGTGGTGGCGGCAGCTCAACAGAAACAACAACCACGACAACGACTGTTCCCGAAACAACCTCAACCGCCACCTCCACAACAACAACCACAACATTACTGCCGGAGGTTGCTGGCATAACTGATGAAGCCTTTAACTCGACCGGAATTTATGTTGAAAGCGACGAGACCAATGGATATGGGATCACCATTAATGCCTCGGAAGAGCTTATTGTCTGTGGAAATTATTATACCGGCGCTGGCACAGGGCTCGGCTGGGATTTAGCCGCCTGGAAAATCACGTCAAACGGGAGCGTCGACACAAGTTTTGGAACAAATGGCCGCTTTGTTTTGACCGGCTTAACAACAACCACTGGAGTAAATGCAGATACCTTGTATTCAGTTATTGCCGACCCTAACGGCAATATTTTGGCTACGGGTTATTATTACAATGGCCAAACGCCCCAAGCCGACATGGTCTTAATTAAACTTACTCCGGCCGGCTCCCTGGCGGCAGGTTTTGGCGAGAATGGGATTGTTACCTACAATCGAGGCTCCGGCCTGGGCGGCGATGCCGGAATTTCTGTGATTATCGATTCCAACAACCGGATTTTGGTTGCCGGATACACGACAAATACCTCAGCCAACACGGATAGCACCATCTGGTGTTACAATCAATATGGAAACCCGGACACTAGCTTTGGCACAAGCGGTCGGGCCTATTACGATGGCGGGCTGTCCGACCAGGCTTTTTCCATTATTGAGGCCGCCGACGGCGGGTACTATGTTGCTGGCACAACTCTTTTGACCGCCTCTCAAGCCAGCTTGATCCTGTTAAAATATAATTCATCCGGCCAGCTGGACACTTCATTTGGCACGGCTGGCAAATCGGTGCTGACAGTCGACAACACTCATGTCACCGGCTATTCATTGGTTTCCGATGCTTCCGGGAATCTTTATGTTTTTGGTCATTATGGAACGCTGGATAATAGCGATATTCATTCAGCCATATTTAAATATAACTCCAGCGGTTCGTTGGTTGCCGGTTTTGGCGTAAACGGCATCGCCCAAGCCAATGGTTGTGTTGCCACAGCAATTCCGGGTGAATTATCCATAAGCAACGGCGGCTACCTGTATGTAACGGGAAAAAATTCTGCCAGCCCGATTGCCATGACAACCTGGCGCTTCAAGCCGGATGGCACATTGGATACCACATTTGGCAGCAATGGGGAAATTACCTATTCTATTTTTGGCGGAGCCCAGGGCGGCGCCGTCAAGCTGGATTCATCGAAAAGGGTCGTTATTGCCGGCTCCTCAAGCAGCAAGATGGCTGTCTGGCGTTACAGATAGCGCTCTCGCCCCCTTCTTGCCTGACCCTCTGATTTCCTGATATACTGATTCTCTGTTGCCCCGTCATGCCCGTGTAGCTCAGTTGGTAGAGCACGTCCTTGGTAAGGACGAGGTCACCAGTTCAATCCTGGTCGCGGGCTTTTAATTAGTCGCGGGCTTGACTATTGATTTGTGGTCGTTTATAATTTTCACATCGCCACAAAATTGAAAGATATATAGGAGGATTCGTTATGGCAAGAGAAAAGTTCGAGAGAAAAAAGCCCCATGTAAACGTCGGGACCATTGGTCACGTTGACCACGGTAAAACCACCCTGACGTCCGCCATCACCAAGGTGCTGGCCGCCAAAGGCATGGCCAAGGCGAAAGCGTTCGACGAAATCGACAGCGCTCCGGAAGAAAAGGCCCGCGGTATCACCATCGCCATCGCCCACGTTGAATACGAGACCGAAAAACGCCACTACGCCCACATCGATTGCCCGGGCCACGCTGATTATGTCAAGAACATGGTCGTCGGTGCCGCACAGATGGATGGCGCGATCCTGGTTGTCGCTGCCACCGACGGACCGATGCCTCAAACCCGCGAACACATTCTGCTGGCCCACCAGGTTAATGTCCCGGCCATCGTCGTTTTTCTGAACAAGTGCGACATGGTTGATGACCCTGAATTAATTGACCTGGTTGAGGTTGAAACCAGGGACCTGCTCAAGAAGTACGATTTCCCAGGTGACGAAATTCCAATCATCCGCGGCTCCGCCTTGAAGGCCATGGAAGCGACCGACCCGAACAGCCCGGATGCCAAATGCATTTTGGACCTGATGAATGCCGTTGATAGCTACATTCCTGAACCGAAACGGCCGCTCGACCAGCCGTTCCTGCTGCCGATCGAAGACGTCTTCACGATTACCGGTCGTGGCACCGTCGGTACCGGCAGAATCGCCCGCGGCAAGATCAAAGTCGGGGAAGAAGTTGAGATCCTTGGCCTTGGTTCCCATAAAAAAGCCGTTGCTACCGGGATCGAAATGTTCCGCAAAACGCTAGACGAAGGTCTGGCCGGGGACAACGTCGGTTTATTGATGCGCGGCGTGGAAAAAGAAGAGCTGCAGCGCGGCATGGTTGTGGCTAAGCCGGGTTCGATCAAGGCCCATAAAAAGTTCGAAGCCCAGGTTTACGTTTTGACCAAAGAAGAAGGCGGCCGACACACACCGTTTTTCAATGGCTACAAACCCCAGTTTTTCATTAACACAACCGACGTCACCGGCGAGATCAAGCTGCCCGATAAGGTAGAAATGGTCATGCCTGGCGACAATATCGTTATGACCGTTGAATTGATCACCGACGTAGCCGTCGAAGAGGGGCTCCGCTTCGCAATTCGTGAAGGCGGACGCACCGTCGGGGCCGGCGCGGTATCGAAGATTATTGCTTAATAATTGAAGCACGTTTTTAAGTATATATTTTTTACAATAGCGGCGATTTTCATCGCCGCTATTTGTTTTTTGGCCTACGACTATTTTCAGTCGCAGGAAAAGTTCCCCCCCCTAACCTTTATCGGGCGGGTTAATGTCGGCGGGCTGGAACAGCAACAGGCCATTGAGAAAATCAATCGGCTAGGGCTGGCCCAAGCCTTTTATCCCACCATCTCTTTTGAGGCAGATGGCGCGTATTATATGTTTTCAGCTGAAGCGATTGGCCTATCCTTGAATGCCGACCAGGCGGTAGCCAACGCCTACCGGTTGACCCACAACGAAAGCTATCTTAAAAATTTAAAAGATCGTTTTGCCAAGGGCGGCAAAACGGTTTGCCCGGTAATATTAAATATCAATGATGAATTACTAACCGCGGTTATCGAAGGGATTGCGGCGGAGATAAAAACTTCTTCGCAGGACGCTTCTGTGGTATTGTTTGAGGAATCCGGCGGATACCATATTGAAAAAGAGGTCATTGGCCGGGATATTGATGTTGCCCAAACACTGGCCGATGTTAAGCAAGGGCTGCAATCCGGGGCACAACTATTTTCCGTAAAGGTCATAAAAAGCCCACCCCGTATCACAGAAAGCATGCTGCGCCCCCATCCTCCAGTCTATCGCCTGTCGGCCTATACGACCTATTATGGCCGCCATGACTCCCCCAACCGGATCCATAATATTAAATTAATTGCCTCCTGGCTGAAAGGGACAGTTTTGCTGTCTGGCGAAACACTTTCCCTGGCTAACGCCATCGGCGACTTTACCGAAGAGCGCGGATTTAAAGAGGCGTTTGTCATCTATAATGGGGTCCTGGTCCCCCAACTGGGCGGCGGCACCTGCCAGATCGGCACCACCCTATATAATGCTGTCTCACTGGCTGACCTCAAAATAAACCAACGCTCAAATCATTCCTTCTATTTTAATATCTATCCTTTGGGGCGGGATGCAACGGTTTATCCTGGCCAAAAAGATTTTGTTTTCACCAATAATTCCCCTTTTCCTGTCTTAGTGGACGCGGTCGCCACCAATAAACGTCTGTCCTTCCGGATATATGGGACCCCTTCTGGGAAAAAGGTTACATTTTCATATCCGAAAGTCTTTATGCTAACCGACGCTGGTTATCGGCCCGCCTCTGTCCGCCAGGTGCTGGACGCCGATTCCCCCTTTAAAACGATTATCACCCGCACCGTCTTTGATGCCGCAGGCAAAAAGATAAAAGACGAGAAAATCTATAGTTTCTATAAGCTATACGGCGAAAAATCCAATGTCCCGATTGCCCGCCCTGAATCACGATGACGCCACAGCAAACAATCAAAACATCAATTCAACTTTCTGGCATCGGCATCCATTCGGGCCAGCCGGTTAGCCTGATTATTGTCCCGGCCAAAGAGGGCCACGGCATCGTTTTTGAAAAAGATCGGCATCGCATCCCGGCAACAATCAATCAGCTGGTGGCCACCGAGCGTGGCTCGACCCTCAAAGGCTTGGCGGTCGTTGAACACCTTCTCTCTGCTGTCGCCGGCCTGGGAATCGATAATCTGCTGGTCAAAGTGGCTGGGGATGAACTGCCGATATTAGATGGCAGCGCCCGAGATTATGTGGCCGCCCTGCTTAAAGCCGGACTTGTTCAACAAACCGCGCCTAAAAAATATTTTATCCTCAAAAAGCCCCTTGTTGCCGGGCCCCTGGAAGCACGTCCCTATGATGGATTTAGGGTCCATTTCGTGGTAAACTTTCCTGTAATTGGCGAGCAATCTTTGACTTTTGATCCTAAAACTCAAGATTACGCAACCGAGATTGCACCAGCCCGGACCTTTGGTTATCTGGAAGAGTACGAAGCGCTTAAAACCCGCGGCTTGGCCCTGGGGGCCTCGCTGGACAACGCGCTGGTGCTGGACAAAAACGGCTATGTCAACCAACCCCGCTTTTCAGATGAATTAGTCCGGCACAAAATTTTGGACCTGATCGGCGACCTGGCTTTGTTGGGGCGCCCGGTCCAGGCAGAGATTTTTGCTGATAAAAGCGGCCATCAGGCCAATGCCGAATTAGCAAGGAGGATTCTACAAGCATGACCGAATTAGATATTAAAGAAATTGCCAAGATCATCCCCCACCGTTATCCCTTTTTATTGATAGATAAAGTCATAGAAATTGAAGAGGGAAAAAGGGCGGTTGCCATTAAAAATGTTACGATGAACGAGCCATTTTTTCAGGGCCACTTTCCCAATCACCCGATTATGCCCGGCGTTTTGATTGTTGAGGCAATGGCCCAGGTTGGCGTTGTCATGGCCCTGCGAATCCCGGCCAATCAGGGAAAATTAGTGGTCTTTGCCGGGATTGACGGCGTGCGCTTTCGCCGGCCGGTTCTGCCGGGAGACCAGCTGCGGTTGGAAGTTGAAACTGTCTGGATCCGCGGGCCATTGGGGAAAATGAAAGGCAAGGCCTCCGTCAACGGGGAAATTGCGGTTGAGGGTGAATTTATGTTTTCCTTGACCGATCCCGATGCCCGCAAGGCCAAGATCGATCCAACCGCCACCGTCCATCCTGACGCCCAATTATCAAAGGGGGTGGAGATTGGCCCCTACACCGTTATCGGCCCAAATGTCGTCATTGGTGAAAACACCAAAATTCAAGCTCATTGCCTGATTACCGGCTGGACAACAATTGGCAAAGACAACATTTTTCATCACGGCGTAACAATTGGTACGCCCCCCCAGGACATTAAGTACAAGGGCGAACGCGGCGAGATAATTATTGGCGATAAGAATATTATCCGGGAATTTGTCACCATCCACCTCCCCAGCGCCGGCGGCAAAACTGAAATCGGTAGTGAGAATTTTATTATGGTCCATGCTCATATCCCCCACAATTGCCGGATTGGCAATCAGGTAGTGATTGGTGGTTACGTTGGCTTGGCCGGTTATACCGAGATAGGCGATCAGGTAGTAATCGGCGGCCTGGCCGGCATTCACCAATTTGTCCGCGTCGGCCGATTAACCATGATCGGCGCCCAATCCAAAGTTACGCAAGACATCCCGCCCTTCATGTTGGTTGAAGGCAGCCCGGCCCAATTGCGCAGCATTAACTCTATCGGCATTCAAAGGCGCGGAATCAGCAACGATGCCTTGGCCGAAATTAAAAAAGCTTTTAAAATTATTTACGATTCCGACCATAATACCGCTGACGCCCTCAAAGAGATAAAAAAGCGCCTGCGGCCGTTGCCCGAAATTGAAGCCATCATTGCTTTCCTGGAAAAAGAGAGCCATCGCGGCATCAGCAAAAAGACCGCCATCGAGGAAGAAGCCGAAGAACTGATCCTGCCGGAACTACCCGAACTCGGGATATGAAGATCTTTGTTTCGGCCGGGGAAGTGTCTGGTGATGTTCATGGCGCTTACTTAATTAATGAGCTCAAACGCCAAAAACCCGGCTTGCAGTTTTTTGGTGTTGGGTCGGACAACCTTGCCGCCGCTGGGGCAAGAATTGATTTTGATATTTCTCGCCGCGGGACGATTGGTATCATTGAAGCCCTGCCCAACATCCTACCCATTTTCTCTGTATATCAGCAGTTAAAAAAACTACTGCTTAAGGAAAAACCCGACCTGGCAATACTAATCGATTCTCAAGGCTTCAATGTCCCGCTGGCCCGTTTTTGTCGACGACACAAAATTAAGACCGTCTACTATATTGCCCCGCAGGAGTGGCTTTGGGGGACGGTGCAAAAAGTAAAAGCCCTGGCCAATCTCATCGATAAAATCATTGCCATTTTTCCGCCAGAATATTCAGCCTACAAATCTGCCGGCGCCAACGTTAGCTACTTTGGCCACCCATTGATCGATATAGTAACCAGCCGTGCCACCGCCATCCCGGGAAGAATTGCCCTCTGCCCGGGCAGCAGAACGCAGGAGTTAAAAGTCATGCTGCCAATCCTTTTGCAGGCAGCAATGATAATACAAAAAAGAAGTCCCAACTGCGAGTTTGTTATTCCGGCAGCCAATAGCCGTATTCTTGCCGCCATCAATAGCTATATTAATCAATCCTCTATTAAGCCTAAGCGCCTGATTATTTCAGACAAAAACCGCTATGATCTTTTGGTCTCATCAGAGTTGGCCATCTGCACATCCGGGACAATTAACCTTGAGGCCTCACTATTGGGCGTCCCAAATATCATGGCCTACAAGCTTTCCTGGTTGACATATTTTATCGGCAAATATCTTTTGCATATCGACCGGAAAATAAAATATTTTAGCATGCCGAATATTCTTCTTGGTCGCCTGGTAGTCCCGGAATTAGTAATGGACGAAGCTACGCCAGAAAAGATTGCGCGTCAAGCCGACGGGATATTGGCTGATGCCGCCCTGAAAAAGACAATGCTCTCCTCCTTTGCCGAGCTGCGGACCCTGCTTGGCTCCCCTGGCGTGATATCTAAGGCGGCAACTGAAATCCTGCGCTGATTTTAACGATATATTCATGGTATATGCTAGAAAGATTATCATTAAATCGACGCGGCTTTTTGGCGGCAACAACAGCCGGGGCCCTTTCCCGCTGGGCCAGCGATTCGTCGCACCACCGGCCGCTGGAGCATCCTGGCCCTAGGATGGGCGCGCTAATTGACCAATACAATGGCCGCCTGCAGACAGTTGAAAATGACCTGGCCACCATCAAGCTCTGGCTGACAATTCATGATGCCAATAATCCGAGTTGCGCGCGCCTGGGTGAAGCGGAGATTGCCTCTCTCGATGATGCCGAGCGGCCCCTCATCTATGCGCCCGAATATTGTGATATTTCCACGCCCGAAAGTCCCAGCCATTTCTATGCAGTTGCCTCGCATGACTCCGATGAAATATATTCAAACCAGACCCGTAATCCATTTTTCCCTGGATTTTGGGCAGAGAATGGCGGCTCGCCATTTTTAACCGACCAGGCCCTGGCGTATCTACGTCTTCATAATATTCCTATGTTGTTTTTTGATTCAGTGACCCCTCAAGCCATGCTTGATGCATATTCAGCCCTGCCAAACGACCGCCTTAAAGATGTGATAGACTGGTTCACTGTTAATGCCGCATTTTACGGGGCGCCAATTGCCTGGGGCGCCATCGCCTCCCAACAAGCAAAAAATAGACGGGCGTTTATGGGCTTATCGCTTCTGGCCGCCATGGAAAGTTTTCTTTTTCGGCCTGACCTCGAGGTGATGCGAAGAATTTATGCCGCCAGAGGACGGGAAACTGATGCCATTTCCTTTGCTGCTGATTTACGTAATGAATATATTATTCATTTCAGGAATTTGCTCTATGCCTATAAACTGCTGGTTTACGCCTCCTGGCTAAATGATAATTTTGGCGTTCGCCCAATCTTTCTCGCCACCTTTGGGACGCGTCATTTTGAATTACAAAGTGAATTAACACGGTCTCCGGCAGAACTGCGCGGACAAATCGAGGCCTCGCTGCGCCTGCTTAATTTATCCTGGCAAGATTTTTCAGAAGAAGTTAAATACGGCTATGAAATGTACCCGCATCGCCAACTAGGAGGAAAAGTTGTACGCGTCCTGCAATTCAACCCGTAAATATTTTGTGATATAATAATTTCATGCCTCTACAATTTTTTGATATTACACGTCAGAATTCTGACCTGAAGTCCGCCCTCTCTGAACAAGTCAGTTCAGTTATTAATTCTGGCCGATATATCCTTGGTGAAAATGTTTCGGCTTTAGAAAAAGAGATCGCAAAATATGTTGGCACCAAAGAAGCGGTTGGCGTCTCCTCCGGCACCGAAGCGCTTCACCTGGCACTACGGGCCGCCGGCGTCGGCCCGGGAGATGAGGTTATTACATCACCATTTACGTTTGTGGCCACGGCCGAGGCGATTGCCTATTGCGGCGCAACCCCTATTTTTGTTGATATAGAGCCTAATTCATTCAATATTGAGGCCTATACGATTGAACAAAAAATCTCTAAAAAAACCAAAGCTATTTTGCCGATACATCTATATGGCCAGGCCTGCCAAATGGATTCAATTATGGAGGTGGCAAAAGCCTACAAGTTGAAAGTTGTTGAAGACTGTGCCCAGGCCTTTGGCGCAACCTGGCAGGATAAGCAAGTCGGCTCATTTGGCGACGCCGGCGCCCATTCTTTTTTTCCCACAAAGAATTTGGGTTGTTTTGGCGACGGCGGAATGGTTACGACCAATGACGAAAGATTTGCCGCTGAATTGCGCGTTTTGCGCGGCCATGGCAGCCGCAAAACATATCATTACGATATTATTGGCTACAATAGCCGATTAGATGAAATCCAGGCGGCAATTTTAAGGGTCAAGCTGCCCCATTTAGACCATTTTATTGAAAACCGGCGGCACAATGCTAATATTTACCATAATATCCTTAAAAACATGCCCTCCCTGCAATTGCCCCCCGAGATATGTGGCTCAAAACACACCTATAACCAATATGTTGTCCGAGTAGAAAAGCGTGACCAGCTTATTGACCACCTCAAAGCAAAAGGAATCCCAACAATGGTATATTACCCCCTTAGCTTGCACCTTCAGGTAGCCTTCGCCAATTTAGGCTATAAGCCTGGTGATTTTCCAATCTGCGAGAAAGCCCAAAACGAAGTCCTCGCTCTGCCTATCTTTCCAGAACTGAATGAGACCGAAATACACACGGTGGCAACAGCCATTAAAGAGTTCCTAAGCTAATGCTAACTGGTCGAGGGCTACCTCTCGGCATAATCGGCATTGGCGCTATGGGACGAAACCATCTTCGGCTGGCCTCAACCCTTCCCGGAATGCGCCTGGTCGGTATTTATGACCAAAACATTGAGGCTGCCCAACAACTTGCCACTCAAATTGGGACAACGGCCTTTGCCTCTCCGGAACAATTATTAGAGGCTGTTTCCGCGGTCATTATTGCCACCCCAACAACCACGCATTATGATTTGGCTAAACTCGCCATGAATGCTGGTAAACATATATTTATCGAGAAGCCCTTTTCAGGCGATCCAGTCAAGGCAGCCGAACTGGCATTATCCGCAAAAGAAAAAGGGCTGCTGCTTTTTGTCGGCATGATTGAGTCCTTTAACCCCGCCTTTCAGAAATTGCAGCGGCTGCTAAAGGGGACAAAATTGCACGGCATAGATATCAAGCGCTTCAGTCCCTTTCCAGAGCGCATCACCGACACAGATGTTATTTTTGACATGATGATTCACGACCTACATCTTTTATTATTATTAACAAGCGAGCCAATTGAATCTATTAAGGCCGTGGCCAAAAAAATTAAATCTCCATTTTATGATCATGTCATAACAACTATCCATCATAATAACGGCCTGATTTCGCGCGTTGAGGGCAATCGTGTTTTTGGCTCTAAGGTGAGAAATATTACAGTGACAGCAGAAAAAGAAGTATTTGATTGTGACCTACTAAACAAGCGCATTTATGTTCGTGATTTTCTAACCCCCAGCCCAAGCGCTCTGGCAATAAAACCATTTGATCAAATCTCGGCCGAATTAAATTATTTTGTCGAATCAATTAAAGATAAAGCATTGGAAAACAGCAATACCAATTCGGTCATTGCGGCACTTAAATTAGCTCAGGAGGTATTGGCAGCATGTTAACAACAATAGTTTCATTCTTTGTGATATTTACGCTTTTGGCCTTCGCCCATGAACTGGGCCACTATATTTGGGCCCGTAGAGCCGGCATCAAGGTCTATGAATTTGGTTTTGGCTTTGGCCCCAGGCTGTTGGCCAGGGAATGGTCGGGCACAATTTTCTCAATTAATTTGCTCCCGATTTTAGCTTTTGTCAGAATTGCTGGCGAGGGTGATTCGGCCGAAGACGCCAATATCCCGGCCGATCAATTGTTTTTTAACAAGCCCTTATTAGCTCGGGCAAAATGCTTATTAGCGGGCCCATTTATGAACCTTGGTTTCGCCCTATGTATTTTGTTTGTTTTGTTCTCCATTGCCGGCATTCCCTCAGGCATCTCGAACGAAATTGGCGCGGTAAACCCAGGCTCACCGGCAGAAAAGGCTGGGATTTTGGTCGGCGACCGCCTGATCGCCATTAACGGGGTGAAATATGAGCAAATGGAGAAAGCAATTAGCCAAATTCACCAAAGCCGCAATAAACAGCTTATTTTAAGCCTTTCTCGCCAGGGAAAGCCCATTACCGTCAAAGCTACCCCAAAGCTCAACCAGAGGCTTAATATTAGCCTATTAGGCTTTTCTCCAAAGCCACTCTATGTCCAGGCCTCTATCTTTCAAGCCGTGTATAAAGCGATTGAGCAGACCATATCACTAATTATTCTCACGCTAGTAATAGTATGGAAATTGATTACCGGGGGGGTTTCACTGGGTGATTTAGCCGGACCTGTCGGCATTGCCCAGGTAACCGGCAAATATGCCGAGTCTGGCTTGGTTTCGTTGGTCTATTTTGCCGCTTTCCTTAACGTTAATATTGGGGTGTTGAATCTACTCCCCCTCCCCGCTCTGGATGGGGGCCACCTGGTATTTATCTTTGTTGAGTGGTTAAGAAAGAAGCCCCTGGATCGCGCTTTAATGGAAAAAATAAACTCCTGGGGGATGACCGCCCTTTTGACCCTAATGGCCTTTGTAACTATTAATGATTTATTGAGGCTGTTTGGCCGCCACTAACTCGGCCGCCCTGACCGTATTCTTCATTAACATGGCAATCGTCATGGGCCCTACCCCTCCAGGAACTGGCGAGATATAAGAGGCCTTTTGGCTGGCGGCAGCAAAGTCAACATCTCCAACTAATTTTCCATTGACCTTGTTTGTGCCAACATCAATAACAACGGCTCCTGGCTTAATCATGTCACCGGAAATAATGCCAGCCTTCCCGACTGCGGCAACCACAATATCGCCACGCTTAACCACCTCAGCCAGGTTGGTAGTTCGCGAATGACATATGGTTACTGTGGCATGTTGCTGAAGCAAAAGAAGAGCCACTGGCTTCCCGACAATATTACTCCTCCCCACCACAACAGCCTCTTTTCCCTTGATTTCCACCCCTGTGGATAATAGCATTTCCATGACACCGGCCGGCGTACAGGCCACAAAGAGAGGTTCCTCCCCCCTTAACAGCTTTCCGAGATTGTATGGGTGAAACCCATCAACATCCTTCTCGTATTTTATTAAATTAAGCACCTTGGCTTCATCAAAGCCCTTTGGCAATGGGCTTTGGACAAGGATGCCATCAACGGAGTTATCAAGATTGAGCCTTTCTATTAGATCAACCAGTGCCTCTTCCTTTATCGACGGGGGAAGCCGGTGAACCTCTGACGCGATACCAACATCCTCACAAGCCCTCTCTTTATTTCTTACGTAAACCTGTGAAGCGGGGTCATCTCCAACTAATACAACCACCAATTTAATGGGTCGGCCAATTTTAGCCGTGATTTGATCGGCCCTTTGCTTAACCAGCTCTTTTATTCCTGATGCGATTGCTTTTCCATCAATTATTTTACCCATAAGTTATCCACACCCTTTATCCACAGATTGATTTGTTTATTTTCCAACACAAAGGTTGGAGAATATATTTTGAATGATTCTCTCGCTAACCTGCTCACCGGAAATTTCATAAATTGAAGCTAGCGCGCTCCTCAGTTCAGCCCCAATTATATCAATCGGCGCCCCTTTTTCAATCCCTATTTTCGCGACCTCCAGTGACCCCTGGGCCTTAACCAAGGCCTCCTGCTGTCTTTGATTTAAGACTATTTCGTTCTGTGCGGCCTCCCCGATATCTAGCGCTTCTATGATTCTTTCCTTCAATCGCTCAACACCTTCGCCAGTGACAGCCGAAATCCCAACGGCCTCAGCCAATCCATCAATTATGCTGACGTCCTTGATAAGGTCAATTTTATTTGCAGCAATGAGATGGGCCTTTTTCGACGCCGCCACCTCATTAATTATCTGCTTGTCCTCAGGAGTCAGCCCTGACACAGCATCCATTAATATTAATACTAAATCGGCATCGCCGATTGCCCTTTTTGATCTGGCGATCCCAAGGTCCTCAATCAGCCCGCCCCCCGCTCTTATCCCAGCCGTATCGACAATAATGACCGCAATCCCATTAAGCTCAAATGATTCCTCAATTGTGTCCCTAGTCGTTCCCGGCAGCTCCGTTACAATTGCCCGATCCTCACCCAATAGACGGTTAAGCAGGCTAGATTTCCCAACATTTGGCCTTCCAATAATGGCAACCCTAACCCCCTCACGGATGATCTTTGATCGCGAAGAGGAAGCGATTAAATTCCCGATATCTCTATATAAATTAGAGATAATATCTAAAATAGCTGCCTGATTATTTTTGATATCATCCGGAAAATCGATTTCCGCCTCTATTTTCATGGCCAATTGCAAGACATCGCTTCCCAGTCGCTTTATTGCCGCGTTTAATTCACCCTTCATATTGCCCGCCGCAGCCGCTATCCCCCGCCTTGAATTGGCATTAATAAGATCGATGATTCCCTCTATTTGATCCAAGGATATCTTGCCATTCAGAAATGCCCTTTGCAGGAATTCGCCTGGTTCAGCCCCCCGACCACCCTCCTGAATAATAAGCCCCAATATTTCTCTTAACAACCTAACCCCACCATGGCATTGTAACTCAATAACATCTTCTCCAGTTAGACTATTCGGCATTGGAAAATATATGACCAATGCCTTATCTAAGAGAATTGTATTGTTATTATCAATGATGGATACAAGCGTTGCGTAGCGCGGTTGAAGCTCGTCTTTATAATTAGTAACTTTATTGAAAATATCTCGAGCCCGTGAGCCGGAAATCCTGATAACCCCAACCCCACCCCGACCAAGCGGCGAAGCGATCGCGGCTATTGTATCATCAAATTGCCGCATAAGAATGTTCCACGTGAAACATTTAGTCGGCCGGCGCAATAACCAACCGTCGCTCCTTCCCCTCGCCCTTACTAAATGTTTTAATCCCAGCCCTCTCAGAAAGATATGTATGGATTACCCTGCGATCACCCGGCGACATTGGCGGCATTGACTTCTCTTGTTTTGTGCTTTCAACCTCATCCGCAACGTCCTTGGCAAGGCGCTCAAGCGCCTTTTCTCTTTTAAGTTTGTATTCGCCAGCATCAATAGACACCCTATATCTTTTTCCCATAATCTTCATTAATATTGTTGATACAACAATCTCCAAAGAGCGCAGCATATTCCCCTCTTTACCAATAATTCTACCCATATCTTCGCCCTTAACATTCAGCTTGACCCCCTCCCCTTCCTCTACCCCTTCAGCCATAGCAAGAAATCCCATTTTATCCAATATTGTCTGTAGCACCTGCTCCGCTTCGGCCTTAAGCCCTTCACGCACAGTCGCCTCAACCTCGGCCTCTTCTCCACCAATCAATCCCATCATTCCAGCCTTTCCCTCAGAAATCACCCTCACCTCAAGCGCATCCTTGCTCACCCCCAAGACAGCCGCCGCCGCCTCTGTCGCCTCATTAACATTTTTACCTTTCATTTTTATGCTTTTCATGCTTTTTCTCCTTTTGGTATTTTAATCGACATTATATACTGCTGCTGGGCCCAGGCAATTAAGTTTGATATCACCCAATACAACTGGACACCGGACGGAAACGGAATACTAACCATCACAATAAATATTGGCATTACCCACATGATAATAGCCTGATTGGTCCCGGGCTGTTGAGGCATTGATTTCTGCGTCAACCACATTGTTACCCCAATTAATACCGGCATAATATTTGTTGGATCAGGCTTGGCCAAATTTCCTAACCAGAGAAACGAGGAGCCCTCTCCTATCAACACCATAAACTCCTTGCTTTGCAAGGCAAAAAACAAAGCCAGGAACAAGGGAATTTTTAATAACAGCGGGAAGCACCCTCCCAGCGGATTGACCCCCTCACTTTTGTACAAATCCATCATTTCCTTCTGAAGTTTTTGTGGCTCATCCTTGAATTTATCTTGAATTTTCTTTAATTTTGGCTGAACACGCTGCATGGCAGCCATCTGCACCATCGACTGAAGCGTCAGCGGATAAAGCGCCATATTAACCGCAACAGTAAGCCAAATGATTGCCAGGCCATAATTGGCCCCACCAATCGAGTAAAACACCTTTAGAATCTCAAGCATTATATTTGACAACCAAGCCATCTATTTTCCTCCCTTTGTTTCACGTGAAACAATGTTCCACGTGGAACACTTATGCCGGATCATATCCACCAGGAAACCATTGGTTACACCGCATAATTCGCCTAATAGATAATATTATTCCCTTTATTACGCCATATTTTACCACTGATTGTTTTGAATACTCAGAACATGATGGATAATGTCTGCATGTGGCTCCATTGAGGCGTGATAAGTTTTTCTGATAAAAATCAATAATTTTAACTATTAGATCCCGCATTTACAACCTTTTCTATGGCCTTCCCAACCAAATCGTTATCAATATTTTCACATTTAGCAATAATCACAAAATCAATATTTTTGGCTTTGTTATGCGTTTTTTTAAGCCACAGGCCCCTTACTCTTCTTCGCCAACGGTTTCTAGTCACGGCGTTGCCTATTTTCTTCGAGCAAATAACAGCCAGTCTAGGGTAGGGGGTGTCTGATTTTTGGGCTACAATTTTGAGTTCTGGCGTGGAGAGATGAAGTTGTTTAGCGCTTAAAATCTCCTTGATCCGTTCTCCGCTACAAATTCTATTTTCTTTAGGGAGCAAGCCTCGCTCTTCCCTTTTTTCTCCTGTTTTTTATAACCCGACGCCCACCTTTTGTCCTCATCTTGACGAGAAAACCGTGTGTCGTCTGTCGGCTTTTCTTTTTTGGTTGAAATGTCTGCTTCATATGTTCACACCTCGTTTGTGTCGCTATTATTATACTTTTTAGCTGACTGGCTGTCAACTTGCCACCTGGCAACACCCCGTGTTATACTCATTCTTCGCCTTGCGAAAAAAGATATTTCCATGTCAGAAATTTTAGATTTAAATTCTATTTGGAGTGAAGTCGTCCCGGCTATGGAGAAAAGCCTTAACCGGCCGATTTATGAAACCTTGATTTCTTCCACCAAGCCTCTCTCCTTTGTCGACGGCAGATTTGAAGCAGCCGTGCCAAACGAAGTGGTTAAAAACTGGCTCTCCAAGCATTGCCTGACCTTGTTAGAACAGGAGCTGCGCCAATTGGGGCTGGAAGTCACGACCGTCGCCTTTGTTGTGGGCCCGGAAAGCCTTTTTCAAACCCCGCCATTTGATCCGGCCCATAATGTTGAGCCGACCATTCGAAAACCAATCCACTCTGGCGCCCTTCAGCTTAACCAGAGATACACCTTTGAAACATATGTTGTTGGCCATGGCAACCGCTTTGCCCACGCAGCCGCACTGGCGGTGGCCGAAAGTCCGGCCAATGCCTATAACCCGTTTTTCCTGTATGGCGGGGTGGGCCTGGGCAAAACACACCTCATGCAAGCTATTGGCCATCGTGTCTTGGCAACCAATCCTCGGGCCAAAATTCTATATACTTCCTCCGAAATGTTTACCAATGAACTGATCAACTCAATCCGAGATGATAAGACAATCCAATTTAGGAATAAATTTCGCAATATTGATGTCTTGATGATTGATGATATTCAATTTATTGCCGGTAAAGAACGGACCCAGGAAGAGTTTTTTCACACCTTTAATGCCCTGTATGAATCGAATAAACAGATCATCGTCAACTCTGATCGTCCACCCAAAGAAATGACCACCCTGGAGGAGCGCTTGCGCTCCCGCTTTGAGTGGGGACTGACCGCCGACCTTCAAGCGCCGGACCTGGAAACAAGGATCGCCATTCTGAAAAAGAAAGCCGAATTAAGCGGCATCGTTGTGCCTGATGAAATACTTAATTTTATTGCTGAAAAAATCGCCTCCAACATTCGCAAGCTTGAGGGGGCACTTATTAGGGTGGTGGCCTTTTCCTCGTTAACGGGGAAAGAAATTTCGCAGCCCCTGGTTGAACATGTTATCCGCGATATTTTATCCCCACAGAACGAGAAAACCAACCTATCCATTGAAATGATTAAAAAACTTACTGCCGACTTCTTTAAAGTTGGGCAAGATGACCTGTCAGCTAAAATCCGAACCAAAGATATTGTTAATGCCCGCCAGGTCGCCATGTATCTTTCGCGGGAGTTGACCGGGGCATCATTGCCAAAAATTGGCACCGAATTTGGCGGTCGCGATCACACAACGGTTCTTCATGCCTGTGAAAAAATTAGAGGGGACCTGAAGACAAATCCTGCCTTGGATGAAGCGGTCAGAAGCCTGAAAATCACAGCCAAGAAATACACAGCCCAGCCTGTGCAAAACTTATAAGATTTGATTTATTAACAAGCTTCTCGGGTGGCCTGTGTTTATTTCTTGTTTCTTTTTGTTGGATTTGTGCGGTAAATTTGCGTTGTTAACATATTAACAGCCTCTTTTACTACTATTTTAAATATATTATAATAATAAGAGCTGTGAATAAGGGGAAAGGGGTGGAAAATGGAATTTACTTGTGAAAAAAGGGACTTACAAAGCGGGGTAGGGGCAGTTGAAAAAATTGTTACCACAAGAAGCGCTTTGCCGATCATTGCAAACATTCTTTTTGAAATCGGGAAGTCTGGCGTAAAGTTATCGGCTAACAATTTGGAAATGGGTATGGAGCTCTCCGTCAAAGCGACAACGCAAAAAGAGGGTTCATTTCTATTACCAGCGAAAACTTTGAGTGGGATTGTCTCAAAACTACCAGAAACAACCGTCACTTTTAAAGTCAGTGAGAATAGACAAGTAAAAATTACATACGATAAATCACAATTCAATCTTCATTCTCTGCCGCCAGATGAATTTCCGGTCCTGCCAAAGGTCAAAGATGGCAAAAGCTTTAGCCTTGAGGCAAAAGTTCTTAGTAAAATGATTAAGCAGACCATATTTGCCGTTTCCAGCAGTGAAGATAAATATACTTTAACCGGCGTGATGATTGAGACCGGAAAATCACCAATCAGTGGCGAGAGCTCAAACATCAGGCTTGTTGCCACCGACGGTTATCGCCTGGCAAAAAGCGGCTCTAAGGTCGCCAATCTGGCTGATGTTGCTGTTAACGCAATTGTTCCGGCCAGGGCGCTTCAGGAGTTGGTGAAATTAATTGACAGCAATAAAGATGGCCAGGTCAAAGTAACTATTTCTAACGAACAAATAAGCTTTAATTTTCATGATGTTTATATTGTTTCACGCCTTATTCAGGGACAATTTCCTGATTATAAGCAGGTTATCCCCAAGAAGTTTTCAACACGTGTATTAGTCAAGACCGAAGAATTACATCGCTCAGCGGAGAGGGCGGCGGTCATCGCCTCCGGTTCTGCTAATGTGACAAGTTTTGAGGTAAAGGGCGGGAAAATTACCATTTCCGCCCATACGCCGGATGTTGGCAGCATTGAAGAAGTAATTGAAGCAGAAATCAAGGGGACAGAAAAGGCTCGGGTCTCTTTTAATGTTAGATTGATTAACGATGTCTTATCGGTTGTGGAGAGCGATAATGTCGCCATCGAGTTGGGTGAGGGCTTGAGCCCCGGAGTCATCCGGCCAGATGGTGGAGATGATTATTTATATCTGGTGATGCCGATCAGGACCCAAGAGGCGGCCTAAATGCCCGAGCAGTTGGGGAATATTCTCAAACATTTTTCTCCTGATATGGTTAGAACGGTCAACGCCTGCCGTCAGTTGGATATCTGGCAGAAAATTGTCGATGAAAGAATCGGGAAAAACACCGAAGCAATAAAAATCAAGGATCGGGTGTTGCATGTCTCGACCTCAACACCGACCTGGGCCCAGGAATTAAACTTTTTGAAGAATGAAATAGTGATGAAATTTAACAATCAGGCCGGGGCCGAAGTAATAATTGATATTCGATTTAAACCCAACGGAGGAGTTTGATAATGGTAAAACAAAAAGACAACTCTTCATATGACGCTTCTAAAATCAAGATTTTAGGCGGCATTGAGGCGGTCAGAAAACGGCCGGCTATGTACATCGGCTCGACCGGAAAGTCGGGCCTGCACCATCTGATTTATGAAGTTGTGGATAACAGTGTGGATGAGGCGCTGGCGGGCTATTGTGATACGATCGGTATCACAATACACAAGGATAATTCCGTCTCTGTGGATGACAATGGTCGGGGCATCCCCATTGATATGCATAAAGAGGCCAAGAAGCCGGCGGCCGAGGTTGTGTTGACGACGCTGCACGCCGGAGGCAAGTTTGGGCAGGGCAGCTATAAAGTTTCCGGTGGGTTGCATGGGGTTGGCGTCTCCTGCGTTAACGCCTTGTCAGAATGGATGGATGTAACCATCAAGCGCGATGGAAAAATTTATAAACAATCATTTAAGCGCGGTATTGCCGCCAAGCCGGAAATCAGCAGTTATAAGGGCGAAGACACCGGAACGTTGATCACTTTTGAGGCAGACCCGGAAATATTTACCGAACTGGTCTATGAGTACGACACGGTCAAGCACCGACTGCAGGAATTAGCCTTTTTAAATAAAGGACTAAAAATTGTCCTGATCGACGAACGCGAAAAGGAAAAAAAGGGCGAAACATTTGAGTTTGAAGGCGGGGTTGTCGAATTCATTGAGCACCTTAATCGCGGAAAAGAGGCGCTTTATCGCCCGGCGGCCGCTTTTTCGGCGGAAAAAGAGAATGTTTTTGTTGAGGTCGGGCTGCAACACTGCAAGGATTATTATGACGAAAATGTTTATTCTTACGTTAACTGCATCCGGACAAAAGAAGGGGGGACGCATGTAGTCGGCTTCAAGACCGCCCTGACCAGGGTAGTTAACAATTACGGCCACAAGAACGGCTTATTAAAAGAAAATGAAACCATCCAAGGCGAAGACGTCCGCGAAGGGCTCACTGCGGTTATCAACGCCCGGGTCCCTAACCCCCAATTTGAAGGGCAGACAAAAACCAAGTTAGGCAATGGTGAGGTCAAGGGGATAGTTGATTCGGTGGTCATGGACGGGCTTTCGACTTATTTGGACAAAAACCCTTCGGCGGCACGGGGGATGATAGAAAAATCTATTTTGGCTTATCGCGTCAGGATGGCGGCCCGCAAGGCGCAGGAGCTGGAACGGAAAAAGTCTGCTCTTGATACTGCCATGCTTCCAGGCAAATTAGCCGACTGCACAGAAAGCGCCGCGGCTAAATGCGAATTGTTTATTGTTGAGGGCGATTCCGCTGGCGGCTCGGCCAAGCAGGGGAGGGACCGACGTTTTCAGGCTATTCTGCCTTTGCGCGGCAAGATACTTAATGTTGAAAAGGCGCGTCTTGACAAAATATTGGCCAACAACGAAATTCGCACCATGATAACGGCTATCGGACCAGGGGTAATTTCTGGCCTCAAGGGGAATGGGAACGGCGACAGCAACAAGGAAGACGAGATGACGATAGAAAAATTATTAAAGGAGCTGCGCTATCACAAGGTGATCTTAATGACTGACGCCGACGTTGATGGCAGCCACATCAGGACTTTGTTGTTAACATTTTTCTATCGCTACGCCAGGGAAGTAATTGAGAACGGCAATATTTACATTGCCCAACCGCCGCTCTACCTTGTCCGTAAAGGGAAGAACGAAAAATATGCCTATAGTGACGGTGAGATGCAGAAAATCGCCAAGGAGTTTGGGCGCGACGGGGTCGTGATCCAGCGCTATAAGGGCTTGGGGGAGATGAACCCCGACCAGCTTTGGAACACAACCATGAACCCGGAAACCAGGACCATGCTGCAGGTGACACTCGAAGACGCCGAAGTGGCCGATGAAATATTTACCGTCTTGATGGGGAGTGAAGTCGAACCCCGCCGGGAATTTATTGAGAAAAACGCCAAGGAAGTTAAGAGGTTAGATATCTGATGATGGCAAAAAGAAAGAAAACCGAAGAAGCTAACGAACTCAATCTCCAGGCCAAGGTAGTGCAAACTACGTTGGAGCATGAAATGAAGAGCTCATACATCGATTACGCCATGAGCGTGATTATTGGCCGCGCTTTGCCAGATGTCCGTGATGGTCTCAAGCCGGTCCATCGCCGGGTCCTTTTTGCTATGGATGAGATCGGCCTTCAGCCGAACAAGACTTACAAGAAATCGGCCCGCGTTGTCGGTGAAGTGCTCGGTAAATACCACCCGCATGGTGATGTGGCGGTTTATGACACCATGGTCCGCATGGCCCAGGATTTTTCTCTTCGTTATCTTTTAGTTGATGGCCAGGGTAATTTTGGTTCAGTTGATGGTGATTCTGCCGCCGCCATGCGTTATACCGAGGTGCGGCTTGCCCCCATTGCCACGGAGCTGCTGGCCGATCTGGAAAAAGAAACGGTTGATTTTGGCCCCAACTTTGATGAATCATTACAAGAGCCGCTGGTTATGCCCTCGAAATTTCCCAATCTATTAGTCAACGGCTCTTCTGGTATTGCCGTCGGTATGGCGACAAATATGCCGCCGCATAATATCAACGAAGTGGTTGATGGAATCGTGCACGTTGTGGACAATCCCGAGGCCGAGAATGAAGAGCTCCTTAATTTTGTCAAAGGCCCCGATTTTCCGACCGGCGGCTTGATTTGCGGCCGGCAGGGGATCAAGGATGCCTATCTGACTGGACGGGGCCTTTTGACTGTCCGGGCCAGAACTAGTATCGAAGAGGTCAAGGGGGATAAGCAGGCGGTGATTGTTACCGAGATTCCTTATCAGGTCAATAAGGCAGAGACCATCGAGCGAATTGCCGAGCTGGTTAAGGAAAAGAAAATCCTGGGAATTTCTGACTTGCGCGATGAGTCTGATCGTGATGGGATGCGCATCTATATCGAGATCAAAAAAGGTTTTAATGCCGAAGTCGTCCTCAACCAGATTTATAAGCATACCAATATGCAGACGACTTTTGGCGTCAACATGGTGGCGTTGGTAGACGGCGCGCCGCGGCTGCTGAAGCTCAAGGATTTAATCACGGAATACATCAAGCACCGCGAAAGCGTTGTTACCAGGCGGACAAAATACGACCTGAAGAAAGCCGAAGAACAGGCCCATATCCTTGACGGCTTATTGATCGCCCTTAATAACATTGACGCGGTCATAAAATTGATCCGGAAAAGCAAAAATGTCGACGAAGCCCGTAGCGGCTTAATGGAAAAGTTTGAGCTCTCGCAAATCCAGGCCCAGGCCATTCTTGACATGCGGCTGCAAAAACTGACTCAATTGGAAACAAACAAAATTGAGGAAGAGCTGAAGGCGCTCAAAAAGTTGATTAGCGAATTAAAAAAGATCTTGTCGGACCGCAAAGAGATTTTGAAGATCATTAAAAAAGAGCTCCTGGAGATCAAGGAAAAATACGGCGACAAGCGCCGCACTTCGTTGGTGGCGGCGGCCGAGGAAATCAGCGTCGAAGAGCTGATTCCGGAGATGGATGTCGTGGTGATTATTACCCGTGATGGGTATGTCAAACGCATTCCAGTCAGCGCTTTCAAGGCCCAACTGCGGGGGGGGCGCGGCGTGACCGGGATGGCGACGCGCGAGGAAGACCAGATCAGTAAAATCTTTGTGGCCTCGACGCACAGCTACTTACTCTTTTTTACGAATAAGGGACGCGTCTTCAAGGTCAAGGTTTTTGAATTACCGGAGGCCAGCCGTGCCGGCAAAGGGCAGAGCATGGCCAATTTTCTCCAGGTTGGCGAAGGGGAAATGGTCACGGCAGCGGTTAAGATTGATTCCTTCGACAAAAAAGGCTTCTTAATGATGTCGACCACCGGTGGACTGACCAAAAAGGTGCCGGTTGAAGAATTTGCTAACATCAGGCGGAGCGGGATTATTGCCATTAAACTAAAAGGAGACGACGAGCTGCATTGGGTCAGGGAGACCGACGGCAAGCAGGAGGTTGTTTTAGGTACAACCAATGGCCTGATGATCCGCTTTAATGAAAAAGATATCCGGCCCATGGGACGCGCTGCCGCTGGCGTCAGGGGCATTAGGTTGGGCAAGGGAGATTCGCTGGTGGCCATGGATATTGTCACGCCCAAAGGAGATCTCTTGATGATTTCCAAGGCGGGCTATGGCAAAAAGATGAAGATGGAAGAATTTGGGGTGCAGGGCCGGGGCGGCAAAGGGCACATTGCCATGAAATTGCGCGACAAGGATACGGTGGCTGCCCTGGTGGTTATTGAGAAAAAAGACGAACTTATTTTTGTCACCGCCCAGGGGACAATGAGCCGGCAAACCGCCGAGGGGATTTCTGCCCAGGGGCGTTATGCCAAAGGTGTCAGGATTCAACGCCTTGACGATGGTGATTCCCTGGTTGATGTCGGTCGGGTTATTACCAAAGAGGCTGAAGAAGCGGTTATTGAAGAAGCCGAAGCAAAAGAAAAAAAGTAACCGATGAAAAAACGCCGGAAAATTAATTTTTCACCGGCTGGGAAGCGTGCCGCGCTGGCTGCCGCCGCAATTATTGGGCTGCTAATTGGTTTTTGGCTTTGGCTCCCGCAGTCCAAGCCCAAGCAAACGCCACAGGTATACTTCTTCAAGGCTGAAAAACTTTATCCAGTCAGTCGACCGATAAAATCCGCTAACGAAGCAATCAAATATTTATTATTTGGGCCAACGAAGCAAGAGGCAGGCGCCGGGCTATGGACGCTTGTCCCTTCCGGATTAAAAATTAAATCTGTCCAGCAAGCCGGCAAGACATTAATTATCGATTTTGACCAGCGGTTGGCCAATTATTCCGGCAGTGCCGCAATGATCCGCGGGTTACTCCTGCAAATTGTTTTTACCGCTACCGATTATCCGGGGGTTGATCAGGTGCGCATCCTAATTGGTGGCAAGGGAGAGGTTGTCCTGGGCGGCGAAGGGTTGGTAATAGAAAAGCCGTTAACCCGACAGGATCTCTTGCGCTAGTTTATCCAGCGCCTGTTTGCTGGCAAGTTCGGTGACGCAGACAAGCTCGGCTGTTGGGGGAGAGAGGCGGGTGATGGCCATAAATTCTTTGAAGCTCGGGCTCTTTGGCCACTTAACGCGGGCGCCCAACTTCTTTTTCAAATAATTCGACTTTTGTAGGCAAAGCTCGGCCACGCTTTTAAGGCCATTTTTACCTAAAAGAGTCAGATAAATTGCCGCTGCCAAGGCGCAAAGCGCTTCATTGCTGCAAATATTTGAAGTCGCCCGTTCACGACGGATATGTTGTTCTCGGGTAGACATGGTCAAGGTATAGGCCCGACGTCCCTGGAGATCAACGGTGCCGCCGACTATTCTCCCTGGCATCTGCCGTAAGAATTCTTTCTTGGTAGCGAAAATACCCAGCCCAGGCCCGCCAAAACTTTGCGGGTTACCCAATGACTGCCCTTCGCCAACAACAATATCCGCCCCATATTCACCAGGCGATTTCAATAAACCAAGCGAGATTGGGTCGATGCTGACAATGAATAGGGAGCCATTTTTATGGCACTGGCTGGCTGGCTGGTTGGGTTGTTCGATGTTGCCAAAATAATTTGGCTGCTGGAGAATATAACAGGCATCTTGTTCTGTCAAACCAAGATCGGCAGCCGCCAAACCAGATGATTCATCAAAAGGAATTTCTTTAAGAGATATATCGGCCGCTTGGCAGTAAGTCTTGAGCAGCTGGCGATAATTGGGGTTAACTGCCATTGAAACGGCAACTGTCTTTCGGCCGGTAATGCGGCAGGCCATAAATGCGGCCTCGACCAGCGCAGTGCCGCCATCATACATTGACGCATTGGCGACATCCAGGCCGGTCAGGGCGCAGATTAATGACTGGTATTCATAGATTGCCTGTAATGTCCCCTGGCTGGCTTCCGCCTGATAAGGGGTATAAGCGGTATAAAATTCGGCGCGGCCAACTAAATGTTTTACGGCACTGGGGATATAATGTTGATAATTCCCCCCACCCAGAAACGAAGAAGCGACGGCGTTTTGTTGGCTCATAGCTGTCAGCTCTGACAATAATTCTGGCTCGCTTAGCGGCGTGGGAAGGTTTAGCAGTGAGGTCAGCCTAACTTTTTCCGGTACGTCGGCAAAAAAAGAGGGGCTCACTTTTTTAATGTTGCTTGATAGGCGGCGGCTGAAAGTAAATTATCAAGATCTGCAGGATTGCTTATTTCCATTTCCATTATCCAGCCTTCGTCGTAGGGAGAGAGATTAACCTTTTCAGGGTGATCGTTTAATGAGGCATTGTTGGCGGTAACCTTGCCGGAAACAGGAGAATAGAGGGAAGAAACGGACTTAACCGACTCGACCACGCCAAATTCCTGCATCGCCTTAAACTCTTTACCAACCGGGGGGAGCTCTACGTACACCACGTCTCCCAGGGCATCCTGTGCGTGATGGGTGATCCCAATGATAGCTTTGTTGCCTTCGACTCGGACCCATTCGTGTTCTTGGCTGTACTTTAAATTTTCTGGGTACATAGTATCTCCTTTTTCTTTCTTTATTTTACTCTTTTATAAAAAGCCTTGTCAACGACATGGCCCAGTTGCCTGTTCCCCCTCAATTCAACGAAAATTTTGCTTTCCGGGCGGGTTAAATAGGCCAGAGCTAGAGGCTTGTTGAAGGTTGGAGAAAAAGTCCCGCTGGTGATTTCTCCGCAAATCCCTGAATCGGACGCGCTAAACACGGTTGTGCCTTGCCGGGGGATTGTCCGGCCCTCAAATTCAAGGCCGACCAAGGTTTTTGTGCGGCCCGACATCAGGGCTTTTTTGCCGACAAAGGTACCTTTTTCAAATTTTACCGCCCATTGATAGCCGGCATCGAGCGGAGAGCTCTTTTCGTCATATTCATGGCCGTAAAGGGGGAGGCCGGCTTCTAGCCGCAAAGTATCTCTAGCCCCCAATCCACAGGGTTGTACACCCTTGTTGATAAATGCCTGCCAGAGTGCGGCCGCCTCTTTTTTGGCGACGATAAACTCAAAACCGTCTTCGCCGGTGTAACCAGTGCGTGAAATAATAATATCTCGCCACCACAAGGTATGGTTATGCTTCAGGTCGTCAAGCGGCGCGTTTAAAATTTTGGCTGTCAGCGCCTTGGCCTGGGGGCCCTGAACCGAGATCATGCAATAATTTTCATATAATCCAACCTGGACGGAGCCGGCGGCAGATTTGAGATAGGCCAGAACCTTGTCTGTATTGGAGGCGTTGGCAATAATCAGATAAAACATGGGCAGGCGATAGACCAGGATGTCGTCGATGGTGCCGCCGGCTTCATTGCAGAGAACTGAATATTGGCCTTGACCGGGGGCCAGCCGAGAGGCGTCATTGGTGGCCAGCTGGTTGATTAGGGCCAGGGCGTTTGCCCCTTCCAGCTTGATTAGTCCCATATGGCCGATATCAAATAGTCCGGCCGCAGCTCGGACGGCTTTATGTTCGGCAATTATTCCGGCGGGATAAGAGACCGGCATTTCCCAGCCGGCAAACGGGACAATTTTAGCTTTCAATTGGAGATGCTCAGATAAAAGTGGAGTTCTTTTTAATTCGGCCATGGACTGATTTTATCATATTTCGGAAAACTAAAAAATCAGCCTGGCAGTACCGCGCAAGTAAAACCATTATAACCCAGCTCTTCTAAGGCCTTTAGGCGAGCGTCTTCCAGATTTTCCAACTCCACGTCGCCGGCTAATCTGGCCAGCCAGCGATATGTTTCAGGGATTATTTCGTTAAAAGGGTTAAGGCCCTCCGCGCAAGCCAGCTTAAGCCTAACTAATGCAATTTCTTCTGACGAAAGAGCCCCTTGATGACGGACAACACAACGGTTGGTTTGCCAGGCCAGGTGGGTGGCGACAAAAGAGAGTGGATGGGCAAAACCCGGCTCAGTTGTTTTGGGCGGGAAATAACGTGTATCAGGGTACAGGCCGTTCCAATGAAACATATAAGCCTGCTTGGGAAAATCAAATACTGCTAAGGGATGAACGCTGGGATAGACGCGAGCTTCAGCTGTTGGCAGCCCAAGGCCGAGGGTAAATAATGCCACGAGAGGGGCCTGGGTTGTACAGTCGGAAATAATATGGGGAATGGGGGTTAAGGATTGTTGCTCGGCCAGTTGATGCAGCATAACCCAGGTGCTATTGGCCGGACGGCTGTCAAGATTGACGCCCGTGGAATTGGCTGAATCAAACCCGACTCGTTTGGTCACATAACCCGAGATTGTCCAAGGATGTAATTTTGTATATGTTTCCATGTCAAGCGCCGCTTTTACGTTTGATAGGGCTTGCTCAAAAAGGGTAAAGCCGGCACACAATTCCTCTGGTTGGGCGTGCCCGCAGGCGACCAGCAGACCAACCAAGAGGGCGTGACAAGTGCCAAGGCGTTCCTCTAATAAAAACAACCTATCCGCAAACGTCGCCGGATCATTTAGTGAGGGAATTTGGCAGCCACGTAATCCAGCCAATCTTTCCTCCAAAGGGATATCCAGGTGCTTAGTGGTGGTCTTCATTAGCCGCCAGCCCCCTTTTAGCTGGAGGATCTTTTGGGCGGCCGGCGAGAGACGACAAGCTTCTACCATAGCTACCATATTATCGATATTATTTGACTGGAATTTCGGTGTTTATCAAGGAGATGAGAACTGAAATCTCCCCTTGTTTTTGACGATATATAGTTGGATAAATGCCAATTACTACACATATCTTGGGGGGCGCCAACGCCTGCCCGGCCGCTTTGAGGTATATTATGGGCCGAGGCCCGGCCTATGTTCACCGGCTGGCGCTAGAGGCATATTTTCCAAAAGCTACAGATAGGCAAATAGGCCAAGTGATTGATGGGGCATGCCCTAGTCTATTTGTAAAAAATGGCTTTCATTTATTGCAACCAGCCTTGTCTTGGCTGCGTTCAGACTTACGGGTTATGGTCAATAGTGACGCGCGTTTTGCCGCTTTGCCGCCGGCACTTCGCCAGGATTATTTCCCGGCGATTACGCTAGAAAGTCGCAGCAACAGGGCGCGATTTTGGGTAACAGCAGATGGGCGGGGCATTGAGTATAAGGGGCTGACTCCAACAGTTGTTGATTTTGGCAGAATTAATGAGAATTCCAACCAGGTTGAGGGGCTGATGGCCGAGGAACGGGCAGCCATTGAGTATGAAGGATTGACGATTATAAACGGCTTGAAATGTTGTGTCACCCCGCTTGGGTCGTTATTTGGGGATTTACAGGGGCATGCCCAATTAGTTCGGGGGGCGGTCGCTGGAGAGCTATATCTTCCCTGGATAAGAGCAGATAAACACGTATCGAGTTATGAGCTTTTGGCGCAGCTAGAAGGGCTGTCACTCGAACAATTTTTATGGAGAGGGGCGCAACGTTTTGGGGAGCAAGCCAGGCGACTGCATCAGGCTGGCAGGACCATGGCTTCACCATTTCGGGCGGGAAGCCTGCCCAGGGAACCCTATTACTCGTCATTGCATAAGGGGAATGTCGAGATACATGGCAATATAATTGATTTGGAAGGGATGAAAACTTTTGCCATGGTCGGCGACCTGCTTGGACAACAAGCGAGTGTCCCAGTGTTCCAAGGTGGACGGGGTCATCCAGCTACCCTGGCCAAGCTAAGAGGCAGGACGACAGCCTATTACGCCAGATTGTGCGATCTGCAGAGGTTTCTTGGTGGTCGAAACGGAGAAATATTTGAAACATCCGCGGCCTTGAATGTTTTTAGCTTCAAAGAGAGCCCCCTGGCTTTTGCCCAATTTCTTTCCGGAGTATTTTGTGGGTATTATGGGCAGTCAGACGCAACCCAGCAAGCCATAATTTCCAACGAATTTCAGGAGCTAACAACAAAAATGCACCGGAGCGGCTATTATTGGCTATCAATAGAACAAACAATCAATATTCTTGATGCTTTAGACAATGAATATGGGGCCGTGGCTTAGATATGACAAGCATCCGATTTAATCTGCTCAAACCTCGTGAGCCGTTCCGCCTCGACAGGGCAAAAGCAAAACTAAATACCGACCTTAGGCTGATTGTCCTTAAAGGATTTAGAGATCTTTTCCCGCTCTATCGCTCCAGGGATATTTTTATTGGCTTTTGGGTGCCGGGAGAAATCAGGATTTATCCCTCCTGCCACTTACCAGATATTTCCAGGCGGATAGAGGGATTTGTCGCCGACCAACCAACTCCCGAAGGGCAGCTAAATATGCGTCGCTGGTTATATGGGTTTGCTTTTCACGGAAAAATTGATCGCCTGGGCAGGATAGCCATACCAGAAATAATCAAAGCTACCTGGGGGCTCAAGCCCGGCAACGAATACGAGCTCATTCGCCAGGGGAGAATGTTGGTGGTTAAGATTGAAACAAATATTGGCAGCCAAATAAATCAGCCCAACCCTTGATTATTCTAGGCAATCAACTACAATTAATTCGCCTCACACTGTTAAATACAAGGAGAGGGACTATGAAAAAATATTTTGTGATTATTTGTCTGGCTGTATTTGCGGGCCTATATTTTGCTGGTTGCGGCTCTTCAGGCGGCGGAGAGACAACAACAACCACAACTGTCCAAGGGGCAACCACGACTACTGCCCAAGGAGCGACCACCACAACTATCCAAGAAGCAACGACAACTACTACAACAAGCACGACTTCAACAACTTCAACCAACCCCGGCTCTGGGACATGGAGCGCTGTTGGCACACGGGGGTTTTCGACTGGGTCGGCAGAAGGGGTGGCGATCGCCTGTGACGAGTCCAATGGCAGCATTTATGTCGCCTGTGTTGATCGAGGGAAGGGGGACAAGCTTTATGTGATGAGATTTGATGGCGCTGATTGGGTCGAAGTCGGCAGCGGTCCGGTAACCAGTGAAGCGGTATCAATTTCTGAGAACGATGTGCCCTCGCTGATTGTTAACAATGGGATCCCTTATGCCGCCTTTATTACCAGCCCGGGAGCCGATTTGCTGGTCAGAAAATATAGCGGCGGCGCCTGGGTTGACGTTGGGAGCTTGCCAGTTTCAGGAAGCGCTGGTTATTGCAGCCTGCAAATTACCGGGGAAACACCTTATGTCGCAACCAATGATTTTGGACTGATGAAAGTATTTTATTTAAATGGGGCAACCTGGGACTGGGTCAATAGTAGCCTTGTCAGCCTCGGCAGTAACCATTGGCTTAGTTTGGCCATGTTGGGGACGACCCCTTATGTTGCTTTTCGTGACGCAAACAACAACAGCCGCGCGACGGTTAAATACTCACCGGGCGGCAGTTGGGCAACGCTGGGTGGGGCCGGTTTTGGAGTTGAATCTGACAGCGTGGTTTATACCAGCTTGGCCATCAACAGTTCAAATAATATCTTCGTCGCCTTCAAACGCAATGCGGTTTCGCCTTATAAGGCGGTAGTAATGAAATATAACAGCACAACCACAAGTTGGGAGGCGGTTGGCGCAGAGGGGATATCAGATGGAGAGGCAGACTTAACCAGGCTCAAATGCTTTGGCCAGGACTTGTATCTTTCATATAAAGATATGGCCAACCAAAGCGGCATCACAACGTTATTATATGATCATAGCTCGGCTGGATGGTATGTTTTGGGGACAGCGGCCTTTAGCGGCCAGGAGGCAGACCTTCCGGCTTTGACGGTTGATCCCAACGGCACCCCCTACGTGGCGTTTCAAGATGGCCAATCTCAGGGGAAATTGACCGTCATGAAGTTTACCGGCAACTAGTTTGCCAGGACAGCCTTAAGGGCTCCGGAGAAGCCAAGCGTTGTTAGCGGGCGGATGACAATGCCGACCTTAGATTGCTTGATTTTCAAAGGCCTTTGGGTCCCGGGAGAAACCAGGACTTATCCCTCATGAGGCCTGCCTTTCTATTAATGACTTTATCTAGTAAGATTATTGCTAATGTTGCAACCAACAAAAAAAGCTGCCTGGTGCCAGGAATTACCCAGCCAAAAAGCCCAAATTCCCCTTAACCTCTCCCTTTCTCTTGCTGAATTCCAGCAGGTTACACAAGGAGTTGCACCAAGCGAAATGGATCAGAATTGGTATATTTATTATGACGATAACTGGCTAAATTTTTGCCGGGCATTTACCGGGGCTTGTATATTTAAGGTAAAATTTGCGCCGACACACGGAGGCCATAAAATTGTTGAAGCCTGGGCTTCCAGGGATTCTGCGCAGTACACAAACAAAGAAGAAAAGGAAGACCAGCACATGATTACATCATTAATATATTCTTTATTGCTAAATAAGCCTGTTCCGCCAAGCTTGCACATCCCTGGCTATAGTCTGATCAATCGGGCGGGGCAAAGAAAAAAACTTGACGCGCTTAACGTCTTAATCCGCATAATCTATACAGTTATATTCTTTGGAGTCTTTGTTGTTGTCATGTTGAGTGCCGCTTTTGGTGTTGAGAAGGCGATTCTTGATGGGCTGCCAAGAGGGTTGATCTTTGGCCCAGTTGCCCTGCTTATGGAGGGGGCCATCTTTTACACAGCAGCAATCATTCCGACTTTTCATCGATTACCCAAGAGTAATGTTAAGGCCTTGGGCCACCTTATGCCATACGCTGTCACTATTGGGGCAACGCTTTTCTATTACAGCCGGCAGGGCAACCTGTGGCAAGCGATTCACATATATAGTGGCCCGATATTAGTGGGGACAATTATTGCTTATACTTTTTACATTACAAACGAATTAATCAGGGAGGTAAACAGGCAGCCAAAAGTAAAAATACTATCTTTTGGGGTTGTCGGGCTGACTATATTTGTCCAAGGAATACTTTGTCTGTATGCAGCCTTCTACCTGCTTAGAATTGATTTTGCAACGATAGCGCTCTATGGGGGTGGGTTGGTTGAAAGACTTCTTTATTTTGTCTGTTTGGCGGAAACGCTTTACGACCAAAATAAACTGTTAAATATTAAGCCGAACGTGAGAACAAATTAGCTAATTCGTTAATCAGCCGCTCATTCTGTTCGGGCCGGCCAATAGATACCCTAATGGCTTCGGGGAAACCAAAGGAAGTTAACGGGCGAATGATCACCCCGGTCTTTAGTAGCTTCAGGAAAACATCATCTGCCGATCTTTTCAGCTCAACAAAAATAAAATTGGCCCCGGTCTTCTTGAAAGACAAGCCCAATTTTTCAAGTTGTTGGTATAAATATAGTTTACCGGCCAAATTGTTTTGGTAGGTTTTCTCCAGAAATTCGTTGTCAGACAAGGCCGCAACCGCCCCAACCTGGGCCAGCCGGTTGACGCTAAAAGGCAGCTTGGTGCGGTACATTGGCTTGATCAGCTCTGGTTTAGCCAGGCCATAGCCGATGCGCAGCCCGGCCAGGCCATAGTACTTTGAAAAAGTGCGCAAGATGAAGACGTTGCGTCCGGCTGTTACATAATTTATCGCGGCCGGGAACTCTTTATCATCAACAAACTCTGCATAAGCTTCGTCGATCACGAGCAGAATTTTCTCCGGCAATTGGCGCATAAAGGCGGACAATCCCTTTTCCGTAAAATAACTGCCCGTCGGATTGTTGGGGTTCGCCAGAAAAACCATCTTTGTTTTGTCCGTTATTTTGGCCAGGATGTTATCCAGGTCGACGGCATAATCTTTGAGGTCGGCCAGGACAACGCGGCCGTCAAAAATGCGGGTAATCAGTTCATAAACGCTGAAGGTGTTTTTGGGAATTATTATCTCGTCACCGGGGTTAATATAGGTTGAGCCCAGGATCTGCATAATTTCATCAGAGCCATTGCCGCAAATAAAGTTGTCGGGCGCCAGGGCAAACTTGGTAGCCAGGGCCTCGCGCAATAAGGTGGCTTTTTCGTCGGGATAGATTTGCAGGTTTTTCCCTTCTTTGGCGATAGCCTCAAGTGCCTTGGGCGAAGGGCCAAAAGGATTTTCATTGCTCGCTAATTTTATCGCGCCGGCCACACTTTTTCCGGGGACATACTCTTTTATCCCCTCGACAGCCCCCCTGACCAATGGATTATCCATGGAGAAATTATAGCATAAATAAAAAGGCCTCCCGAGTGGGGAGGCCTTTTCCTAACTAATGGTGATGATTACAGGGTATAGACTACGCCAACGCCGATCTGGGGGCTGGTAAAATTCCCCACCCCGGGGTAATTAACCAGCGCCTGGTTGGTATATTCCACCAAAACCTGTCCCTGTTTGGACCAGGCAAAGGCGGTGCCAATTGTCAATTCGGTCGAAGGAATATTTGCCCCGCTCATATCAAGGGTATTATAGCTAAGGGCGGCATAGGGGATAAAAGGGATCATCATTTTGCTGGCAATGACACCCACGCCAGATTTCCCATATGTGCTGTTCCCGGCATAATTGGTGGTTACCGGGATTGATTTGTAGCCAGCGGCGACTGTGACGGTTGCCGGGGCGGTCGATTCCGCCAAGATATTATATCGTAGTACCGCTGTTGTTGGGGTCATAGATGAAGTCAATCCAGCAGGGAGGCCAGAATAGCTGCCGGTGCCATAGGCCAGATCCAATTCTAACTGGTTAGTAACACCATAGGCAACCTTGACCCCATAATTGGTTAAGGTCATCCCGCTGGTGTTGGCGACATTACTATCCTGTAAGTAAACTGCTTCTACTCCCCATTTTCCCTGTGGCAGGGTGTTAGCATAAATCAGGGTCTCAGCCGAAGCATAGGTGGCCAACAAAACAATTAATGACAAAACTAATGCAACTATTCTCATGGAAGCCTCCGATAATTTATTTTTTTGAAACCGGATTATTTTCTGTTCTCACCCCCCTAAAGACTGATTAAAACGGGTTGGCCCAACTAAAGCCAATCAAGGCAGAGCGCGAATCTTTGGCTTGCGGGTTATCGGTCAGGTTAAGGCCTGATAGATTGACACAAAAGATAGGGGAAAAATAAAAGCGAGCGCCGCCGTTAACCTGGAAAAGCGTTTCTCCGGCCATCAGGTCGGCATTTAGGATCAAGGTTTCAGCCATGGGCAATTCGACCCCGGTGATCCCCAGCGGGCGGAAATGGCTTTCGGGAAAATCGGCCATAAAACCAAAGGTCAGCTTGGGCCCCTGCTTAAAATATTTGGAAGCGACCATATAAACGTCCGTCTGGCTTTTGGAGAAGAGGTTTTCAACCCCCATGGCCAGCAAAAGGGGGTAGGGCTCGTCACCGGTGGAGAGGGAGAGCTTCATGTTAACAAAGACCCCTTCGCGGAAATCGCTTGAGCCCTTGGGGGTGCCGCCGACAATGCCGACTTCAACGCCGTGGAATGTCCCCAGGTTCATATTGTAAAACATGGTGGCTTCTTCCGATCCCCCTAGTGCCTTGCCGTAACTGGCCCCGATATTAAAATTCTTATAGGGGATAACATTGGCATCGGGGATCCGGGTTAAGCCGGTTGGCCCATTGAGGGCCGGAGCCGGGAAGACTTGCGGGAAAGCCCAAACAGACCCCACAAAAAAACTACAAACCAATAAACTGGCGAGAATCAATTTTCTTCTCATATAGTTTACCTCACTTTTTGAATGAGGGCATTATAAACAGTTTCAACTTGCTTTGCAACAGTTCTTGAGGCAAACCGCTCGACGGCATCGGCGCGGGCGGCCTGCCCAAATTGCCGACGCAGCGCATCGTCGCTTAATAATCGTTGCAAGTGCAGGATGTAATTATCCAAATTCCTGGGAAGAAGGTAGCCATCAAGCCCGCTCCGCACGCTGCCGACCAGCCCTCCAGCAAAAAGAGCCACCACCGGTAAGCCGGCAGTTTTGGCTTCAGCGATAACTAGCCCTTGTGTTTCGGTGGTGGAGGCAAAAACAAAAATATCTCCCAGCGAGTAATAGCTCAATATTTCTGGATAGCCGATTTCTCCGGTCAAGATGACCTTGGGCGATTTGTTTTTCTTAAGCTCCGCCAATAATGGGCCCCCGCCAACCAGGACAAGCTTTGTCCCGCCAACCGCCAGTTTGTTAAAGGCCTTGAGAATAAAGGGGAGGTTTTTCTCTTTCGACAATCTTCCCGCATAAAGCAGGACTTTTTCCGCTTCTTTTATATTGTAGCGCTGCCGTAATTGTTGACGACGGTCCTGATATTTGTCAATTTCAATCCCGGTCGGAATAACTGTTATCGGCCGGGAAATATGCCAGGCCCGCAGCGCCCTTCGGGCCATTTCTGACGGTGCGATGATCTGATCAACTCCCTGGCAATAGCTCCGCAAATAGGCGGTAATGCCCAGTTTAGCCGCGGCCCGTGGGACAAATTTGGCGTAATGGACATACCGGGTAAAAAGAGTGTGAAAGGTATAGACCAGGGGGATGCTCCTTCGACGGGCAATAAACCGGGCCAGTAGGCCGGCCTGGAACGGAGAATGGCTATGAATAACATCGACTTCTGGAATGTTGCGCGCATAGGGGATGGCTAGGCGAAACTTTGGATAACCGCCGGAAAAAGAGGGGAAGCGGATGATGTCAGGATCGGTGTCCTGGTGGCCAGGATAGCGCGGGGCAAGCACATAAACCTTATGGCCAAGCGAGCGCAGTTCATTGACCAGGATTTCCGCGGAGTTGGTTACCCCGGAGAGATAGGGCTTGTATGAATCGGCAAAAAAGGCGATTCTCACTTTTGATTTTTTAGTTGTTTAAGAATCTCTGGCAGCCGGCGCAGGGCGGCCTGCATCTCTAAATCATCTTTATGTTGTGTGGCGGGAAACCCGGAAACGACCGAATTAGCCGGCAGATCTTTGGTTACGCCCGCCTTGCCCATGACCACAGTATTTTCGCCGATCGTAATATGTCCATTAAAGCCGGCCATACCGCCGACTGAAACATGGTCCTGAAAAGTTACTGAACCGGCAAAGCCAACCAGGGCGGTGATGGCGCAATGCTGACCAAAAACGCAATTATGGGCAACATGGGTCAGGTTGTCGATTTTGGTTCCGGCGCCGATTCTGGTGGCCCCAATTGTTCCCCGGGCAATACAAACATTGGCATATATCTCGCAATCATCCTCAACTACAACCTGGCCGATTTGGGGGATTTTTTCGTAATGGTCATTGGCCCAGACAAAGCCATAGCCATCAACCCCCAGGCAGGCGCCGGCGTGAATAATCACCCGTTGCCCAAGCTTCACCCGGTCATACAAGGTTGCCGACGGATAAATTATGCAATCGTCCCCGATCTCGACTTGGTCTCCAATGGTTACGTGCGGATAAATAGTCACCCGCTGGCCTAGCTTGGCGGTTGGGGCAATGACGGCGGTCTTGTGTATGGTGCCAATTTTTTGTCCCGGCTTGGGGGCAAATAGGGTAAGAATTTTGGCCATGGCCAGACGGGGGTTTTTGACTAAAACAGCCGGTTTGTCCTTGATTTTAGTATTAACAGGGGCGACCACTGCGCCGGCCTGGGACTTTAAGGCTTCGGCTAAGCCTTTGGATTCAAGGATAAAAATAAGCTCACGCGAAGTTGCTTCGTTCGGCAGGGCCACCCCGCGAATATCCACATCTGCCCCGCCTGCCAGCTCGCCGCCAACCAGCTCGGCGATTTTTTTGAGCTTCACTATTTATTTAGTTCGGTTATGACCATGTCGGAAATATCCATGCCGCCAGAGATCACAACCTGTTTGTCCAAGACCGTATCGACGCCGACTTTTCCGGCAACTTTTTTAACCGCTTCCAGGATTTTGGCCTGGAGTTTGGTGGAGAGTTGGGCATTTAACTGGAGGAGCGCTTCCCGTTTCGGGGCGAGCTTTTCTTCCAGCTCTTTTTTCATCTTTTCCAGCTCTTCTTTCTTTTTGCCGTCTTTTTCAGCCTGTTCCAGTTTCTTTTGGCTGTCTTCGAATTCTTTTTTGAATGACTCTTCCTGTTTGGAGAGGTCGGCTTGGGCTTTGGCCGATTCCTTATATTCCTTAAAAACTTTTTGCACGTCAATATAGCCGATAGTGTTTAACCCGGCAGCGTGGGAAACCCCGCACAAGAACATAACTAAAACCAACAGGCCAAGTAGCTTTTTCATCTGACATCCTCCTTAGTGAATGTGGAGCTATTTTACCATAGTGCGGCGGCGGGCCTCAAGCGCGATTAAGAGAATAGCTATATCGGCGGGAGAAATCCCGGCTATCCGGCTGGCTTGGCCCAGCGAGCGCGGGCGATTTTGCCCCAATTTTAGTCGAGCTTCGCTGGAGAGGCCCAGAAGTTGCCGGTAATCCAAATCGTCAGGCAGCAGGGTATCCTCATGTTTTTTGAAGCGAGCGACTTGTTCCAATTGTCTTTTGATGTAACCGGCATACTTATCCTGAATATCCAGTTGTTCGGCGATTTCGGGAGAGATCCGCTCTTTGGCTTCAAGCGCCGCCCGTTTTTTTTCGAAAGCCAGATATCTTTCTTCGTTAACCAGGCCGACCCGATGACCCAAAGCGGTAAGCCGCAGGTCGGCGTTATCCTGGCGCAGGATTAGCCGGTATTCAGAGCGCGAGGTAAGCATGCGATACGGCTCAAGGATTTCTTTGGTAATCAAATCATCAATCAGCGTCCCGATATAGCTATCATCACGGCGCAAAATTAAGGGTTCTTCTCCTTTGATCTGCAGGGCGGCATTGATCCCGGCCACCAGCCCTTGAGCCGCCGCCTCTTCATAGCCAGAGGTCCCGTTGATCTGGCCGGCGCAATAGAGCCCCCCAAGTATTTTTGTCTCCAGCGTATAATGCAGCTGTGAAGGGAGGACATAATCATATTCAACCGCATATCCGGGTCGGACCAATTCAACCTTTTCCAGTCCCGGCATAGTCCGTAAAAAAGCAATTTGTACATCTTCGGGCAGAGAAGTTGACATTCCCTGGGCATACATCTCCGTTGTCCCCCGGCCGGTCGGTTCGATAAAACACTGATGCGTACTCTTTTCTGGAAAACGGACCACCTTGTCTTCAATTGACGGGCAATAACGGGGCCCAACCCCTTGTATTTTCTTTTGAAACAAAGGGGAGCGGTCCAGGTTGGCCCGAATGATGGCGTGCGTTTGCTCATTTGTCCAGGTCAAATGACAGGGGACCTGGGGTAGGGAGAGACAGGGATTGGCAGGGAGTTCCAAGGGGGCGGAGGGATTTTGATATTGTTGATATTCCCAGATAAAGGAGAACATTTTCGGCGGTTCATCGCCGGGCTGCGGGATCATTTTATTAAAATCAATAGTTTTCTTGTCCAATCTAGCCGGTGTTCCGGTCTTTAGCCGTCCCAGCGTTAAGCCAAGTTGCTTAAGCGATGTCGACAAACCGGTTGCCGGGAATTCGCCCAGGCGGCCGGCTGCCTGATGCTCCATGCCGATATGAATAAGCCCATTAAGAAATGTGCCGGTAGTGGCAACAACCGCCCTGCCTTCGTATACCACCCCTAATTTTGTCCGCACACCTGTGACGCGCTGTTGTTCGCGAGCGACCAATATCTCCGTTACTTCGGCCTGTTTGACGTCAAGATTGGCTTGCTCTTCCAGTGTTTGTTTCATCCTTGAGTGGTATTGCAGCCTGTCAGATTGCGCCCGTAATGCTTGGACCGCCGGCCCCTTGTTGGTGTTAAGCATCTTCATTTGCAGATAGGTGAGGTCGGTGGAGAGCCCGATCTGCCCCCCCAAGGCGTCAACTTCGCGGACTAGCTGGCTTTTGGCTGGCCCTCCAACGGCCGGGTTACAAGACATAAAAGCAATCGTGTCAGCATTTAGGGTTAATAACAGTGTCGGCAGGCCCAGGCGGGCGGCAGCCAGGGCCGCTTCGATCCCGGCATGGCCGGCACCAATGACAATCACAGCGTATTTCTTGGGATAGGTTTTCACCTTACTATTGTACTATAAATCAGCGGGCTAGCCTAAGCTGGTGCGGATGACAAAGACAATGCCGATCAGATCGCCAAGCTCGTAGCGCAAGGCATTGGCGTTGATGTAAGAGGGGAGGCACTCGCCCAGCGGGTTACAAAGCGTGGCCTCAAACCGTTCGATTTCCTGGTTTTTATTGATGACATCATCATAGAGCTTATCAAAGCGACTTTTGTCGGAGAAAAGGTCACAAATTAGCCGGCCAACGATCTCGTCTTTGGGGGCATGAAAATATTTATGGGCCTCTTCGTTCAAAAACAGGACGCGCCCCTCAAGGTCTGTAACAATCAGCGAGTCGGGCATGGTTTCGATGATGGTTTGGGCGGCAAACGCCGGAGAAATAGCAAACAGCGAATAGCGGCGCATGGCCAAATAGATAAAAAATGACATGACGGCAAAATCGAGGACCAGTGTCGGATAGACTATGCGGGTCTGAAATAAAATGGGAATTAACTCGTCGGCAATGATGCCAACGACTGCCGGAAAAATCGCCCCCAGGGCAATCAGCTTGGCCTGCTCCCTCTCCACCCTTTGCGGAGCCGTCCGGGAATAAGAATAAAACAACCAGACCCCCCAGAGGGCATAGCCTGTGTTTTGGGCAATAAACAGCCAATACCAGGGGGAGGGAATGCTGGCAATGCCATAGGAAAAGATTTCATAACGGATGTACATAAGGTTGGTAAAAAGGAAAAGTATGGTGAGGATGGCGGCTGGCAGGTAAAGCACCGATAATTCCCGCGGCCAATGTTTTTCATCGTCGCGTTTGGTAAAAATTAGGGCAAAATGAACAAAAACGGCAAAGGCCAGGGCGACCAGCGGCGCCGATACCCGATTAATTGAGGCGGCGATATCCAGCGTAAAAGCAATCCGGAGAGAGTAGGTCATGATGCTGGCCAGGAAAGCCACCAGGGAAAACCTGGCGAAAAACCGGGCGGTTTTATTTTCGTAATGCCGGGCCCAAATATTGTAGGAAAAGATCAAAATAAAGATCGAAGCGGCCAATTCCAGGTACGGAAAAAGAATAGCCATGGTGGTCAGATTATAGTATAATGACGTCGACATGGCAAGGGCATCCTACAAAAGAATCCTCCTTAAACTCTCTGGCGAGATCTTTGGCGGGGCCAAAAAATACGGCCTCGACCTGGACCTGTTAAGAATTGTGGCCAAAGAGATACAAGCAACCCACAAATTGGGAGTCAATATTGCAATCATTGTTGGTGGCGGAAATATTTTTCGTGGGGTGGCTGGGGCGGTCAACGGAATTGACCGGGCGACGGGAGATTACATGGGGATGCTAGCGACCGCCATCAACTCCCTGGCGATCCAGGATGCGCTGGAAAAAATTGGCGTCCCTTCGCGGGTGCAAACCGCCATTGAGATGAAGGCGATTGCCGAGCCGTTTATCCGTCGCCGGGCGATCCGCCATATGGAAAAAGGGCGGGTGGTTATTTTGGCGGCTGGCACAGGCAACCCATATTTTTCTACCGACACCGCGGCCGCCTTGCGCGCTGCTGAGCTGGATGCCGACGTGATAATCAAAGCGACCAAAGTTGACGGAGTCTATGATAAAGACCCGGTTCAATTCACCGACGCCAAGCGCTTTAAAAGAATTACCCATATGGAGCTGATTCAGCGGCGTCTCAAGGTGATGGATTCGACTGCTGCCTCGCTTTGCATGGAAAACAATATTCCCATAATTGTTCTAGACTTGTTAAAAAGTGGTAATGTGAAAAAGGCGGCCCAGGGGAAGGAAATCGGGACGCTGGTCAGCAACGAATAGGAGGCTAATTATGAGTGACGTTATTAAGGAATGCGAAGTAAAAATGCAAAAAGCCGTGGAAATGATCAAAAAAAACCTGGCTGGCGTGCGGGCTGGTCGGGCCAGTCCGGCTTTGCTGGATACTATTCAGGTTGAATATTACGGCTCTAACGTGCCACTCAAGCAGATGGCGCAGGTCGCTGCCCCGGAACCAAGAATGCTGGTGGTCACCCCTTATGATAAAAATGCCATCCAAAGCATCGAAAAGGCTATCATGGCCTCCGACTTAGGGATTACCCCAAGAACGGAAGCGGGCATTATTCGGTTGACGCTGCCGGAGCTTTCTGAAGAGCGCCGCAAAGAATTATTAAAGGTGATAAAAAAAGAGGCGGAAGAGGGAAAGGTGGCGGTGCGCAACATCCGCCGCGACAACCTGGAGCTGCTGAAAAAACAGAAAGCTGAAAAAGCGATCACCGAGGATGAAGAAAAATCTAAGGATAAAAAAGTTCAGGAGTTAACCGACAAACAGACGGCGGAAATTGATAAGCTGGTCGCCCTCAAAGAAAAAGAGATCATGGAGGTCTAGTGGACCCCGCCAAGCTGCCCCAGCACATCGCAATCATCATGGACGGCAATGGCCGTTGGGCCAAACAGCGTAAACTACCCAGGGCGGCCGGCCACAAAGAAGGGGTTGAATCGCTCCGTCATGTTTTGCAGGCTTGCGGGGAGCTGGGAATCAAATATCTGACTGTCTATGCTTTTTCAACCGAAAACTGGGGCCGTCCCCAGGAAGAGGTTGATTTTCTAATGGGACTTTTTTCCTTCGCCATTGATCGAGAAATCAACTCCCTGGTCAAAAACCAGGTCCGGTTGCAGTTTCTTGGCCGGTTGGCTGATTTTTCTCCCCAACTGAAAAAAAAGATGCATGATGCCATGGAAAAGACCAAACAAGGGGGGCGGATTACCCTGAATGTTATGGTCAACTATGGCGGGCGGGCAGAGCTGATTGATGCGGTTAATGAGATCATAGAACATAGAACCCAGAACGCAAATCAGAGGATCGAAGAGCAAGATATCCAGGCCCATCTCTACACGCGGGACATTCCCGACCCTGACCTGGTAATCAGGACGGCCTCGGAATTTCGCGTATCCAATTTCCTGCTCTGGCAGATTGCTTATGCCGAAATCTATGTCACGCCGGTCTTGTGGCCCGATTTTCGCCGGGAACAATTGCTGGCGGCACTTAATGATTTTTCCAAGAGAGAGCGGCGTTTCGGGAAGCTTTAAATGATAACCCGTTTGATTACAATTTTGCTGGGTATGCCAATTATTTTGGCCTGTGTTTATTTTGGCGGCATCCCCTTTCTCCTGCTGGTGCTGGCGCTGGCGGTTATTTCGGTCAATGAGTTTTATAACCTGATGCTGAAAAAGGGGTTGTTCCCCGCTTATTTTGTCGGCAATATTATTACCATATTTTTCATTGTCTTTGCCTCTTACGCCTTGAAGCGCAATTGGGAGCCGGCCCATTCAGCAATTTTTACTTTAGCCGCATCGGCCGCCTTGATTTCCGGGATCTTTTTAAAGCGGGAGAAGGACACGATTGTTGATGTCGCTGTCACTATCTTGGGGATGATTTATGTCGGCTGGTTTTTTAGCTATATAATTTTTATTCGCAGCCTGACTGAACACGGCGGCTATCTTTTCTTTCTCCTGTTTACTATTTGGGCGATGGATATTGCTTCTTATTTGGCCGGCAGGGCTTTTGGCCGGACAAAGTTGGCTCCCGCCATCTCGCCCAAAAAAACCTGGGAGGGGGCGGTTTTCGGGTTTTTAATCAGCCTGGTGGCCGCCAGCATCTTTAGCTGGACGGCTGACTTGGAAATATTCCATGCCTTAACACTGGGGATACTGATTGGTATTTTTGGGCAGGTTTCCGACCTGATTGAATCGCTGATAAAAAGGGATGCCGGAGCAAAAGATTCTTCCAGCCTCGTCCCCGGCCATGGCGGCGTCCTGGACCGGATCGATTCGTTTATCATCACTGCTCCACTTTTATATTATTATATTGTATTATTTATTTTGAAATGAGACAGGTAGCTGAATTTTTAGTCCGTTTAGCCCTGGCCGAGGATATCGGGCCGGGCGACATTACTACCAAAGGGGCTATCCCGGCCAGCCTTAAGGCTCGAGCGGTTATTCGTGCCAAGGAGGCCGGAATAATTGCCGGCTTACCTGTGGCCAAGGCGGTCTTTGCTTCGCTCGATAAAAAAATAAGGTTTGTCCCCAAAATAAAAGATGGTGCGCCAGTCAAGCCCGGGACGATTGTGGCTGAATTAAGCGGGCCGGCGCGAGGTATTTTAACGGGCGAAAGAACCGCCCTCAATTTTTTACAACATTTATCGGGCATTGCCACCCTGACTAACCGCTATGTTAAGAAGCTGCGCAGCGCCAAATCAAGGGCAATAATTTTAGACACGCGCAAAACAATTCCCGGACTAAGGCAATTAGAAAAATATGCGGTCCGGCTGGGCGGAGCAGCCAACCATCGTCTCGGGTTGCATGATGCCTTTTTAATCAAGGATAATCATATTAAACTGGCCGGAGGGATAACGCCGGCCATCCAGGCCATCAAAAAAGAATATCGATTGAAAAAGGGGCCCGAGGTCGAAGTAAAAAACCTGGCTGAAGCTAGAGAGGCCATCGCGGCTGGCGCCAGCCGGCTGCTGCTTGATAATATGGATATTAAAATACTGCGCCAGGCTGTCAAGCTCTGCCGGCGGGCAAAAGTGGCCTCTGAAGCCTCTGGTGGCATCAATTTGGGCAATCTACGCGCTGTCGCCACCAGCGGGGCCGATTACATTTCTATCGGCGCACTGACCCACTCGGCCCCAGCGCTGGATATCAATCTTAAAATTATTTAGAAAGCTATGCTGTCGCTCGCTTTAACATTCCCCGAAATGTCAGTTAGACCGCTGGTTTCAATTGTCCCGGAGGTTGCCCCAGGGACGAGCGTTAGGGTTATGTAGGTGCTGGATGGGGACGAGAAACTATTTGACAAAACCGCACTGCTGACAACTTGTCCGGCAACTGAATAATTGGCAATATTTTCAGCGATTGCCGGCTCCAACGGTTCTAGATAGTATAATTTTTTTTCTGAACTGGAAATCTCGGTCACATACGCAATAACCGGAGCCTTCGCGTCCCTAGCAAGGGCTGAAGGAGAGGAAGCCCCCTGACCGTTAGCATTGTACGCCCGAACTTCAAGGGTGACCCCCGCCCCTAAATAGGGCCAGGGGAGGCCCGGAGCGACCGGATAGGTGGCCGAAGAACCGCCAAGTCGCTCAAAATCTTCTATGGCGTTATCCAGATCATTAACAGTGATTTGGGCCAACGGGTTAAGGCTGGACTTTACCAACTGAGATTTTCCGCCATTGATTTGGGCATAAATATAATAGCCATTAGCGCCCGCAACTGCCTCCCAGCTCAAATATACCCCGCCATTATAATAATAATGGAAGTCCCCATAATCCAATTCGCTGCTGCCGGAGCTGTCACGGACATAAAGGATTGGTGGCTGGCCTGGCGCTTCCGATGTGCTGGCTGCAGTCTTAAAAGGAAGAAACATGTATGTGCCCCCCAATGGAGAGGATGTGCCGCTGTTAACAAAGTAGCTTGAATAGAAAAAATAAGCGTAATTTCCGTCAGCGCCTTTTATAAAATAACCGCTGCCTCTTGAAGGATGGATAATCCCCAAATAATAAATTGCGTCAGGCCGCAAGGCATTTGGCGCAGTTACAGTCAGGGCTGTGTTGGTTGAGTCCCATGTCCAGGTGACGGACTCTTCAACATTTGAAGCATTTACCCCGGAAGCTCGCAAGCCGGCCAAATAAAGCAAGGGAACTATTGTTGTTGTGTCCATCGGTTTGCTGAAACGGATTTCAAATGTGGTAGTTGATGTCGGAACGATCGCTTCTGGTGAAACGGAGCAATAATCAACGCTTGGCCGCGGGTCGAGATGCGCAGAATAATATCGGCTGGTGGCCGTGCCTAATTCAGCGGCAGAAATTGTCACGGTTTCTGCATAGCGGACAAACCCAGATTTGGTGATTATCAACCGATATGTCCCAGTTTGCAGGCCGCTGATGGAAAAAGCGCCGCTGCTATCGGTCAGGGCCGTTTTTGTCCCGCTGGGCCCGATGGCCTCAATGGTCGCGCCAGCGACAATAATAGTATTTAATTTGCTGTTATCGCTGTATGAGGCGCTGGAGCGGTAATCGTAGCTATAAATTGTCCCAGACAAGGTATAAGCCCCTGGTGCGGAGCCGGTAGTGCTGCAGCCGGCAGTAAAAATGACCAACAAGGCAGCAAAAAACAAAACCAAATATTTCATAAGCATCCTCCTAGTTTGATACCTGAATTCTATCATAGATAAAATGCTGCTCAAGTAGTAAAATGATAATATGCGTTTAGCGTTTTTTGGCACACCGGAAATTGCCGCTACAGTCCTGCGCTGTTTACATCGACTGGGACACGACCTTGTCTTGGTTGTCAGCCAGCCAGACAAACCAAAGGGGCGGGGGCAACAGCTGATGGCTACGCCCGTTAAGCAGGCCGCGCTTGAGCTTGGCCTCCTGTGCCAACAGCCGGAAACAATTAAAAATAACCGTGAATTTCAGCAGAGCTTTTCTGAGCTTAACCTTGACCTGGTTGTGGTGGCGGCCTACGGTAAAATTATCCCGCCCGATCTATTATCCTTGCCGCAACATGGCTTTATTAACCTTCACGCCTCGCTGCTGCCGAAATATCGTGGCGCGGCGCCGGTCCAATGGGCGCTGTTAAATGGTGAAAAAGCTACCGGGATGACAATTTTCAAAATTATCGAGCAGCTTGATGCCGGCCCAATTATTGATCAGGCCGCCGTTGAAATTGGCGACGATGAAGATGCCGGGCAATTATTGGCCAGATTGTTTCAGCTGGGCTGTGGGCGGCTCGAAAATTGTTTGGCGGCCATTAACAACAATAGCGCCAAATATATTGTGCAGGACGAGTCTTTGGCGACGCTGGCGCCGACGTTAAAAAAAGAAATGGGTAAAATCAACTGGCAAAAAAGTGCCCGGGAAATACATAATCAGATCAGGGGCCTGGTTTTATGGCCAACGGCTTATGCTGAATGGCAGGAAAAAAGATTAAAAATATTGAAGGCCAGGCCATTTGCCTCTCCGCTACTAACAAAAAACGGCCGCGCCGGGTTGGTGGAGGAAGTTGTCAGGGGAGAGGGCTTCATTGTGCAATGCGGCCAGGGAAAAATTGAAATCCTCGAGGTTCAACCTGAATCGGGCAGGCCGATGAGCGGATATAATTTTGCCATTGGGCACAAGCTGATTCCGGGTGAAACCCTTTTAAAATAAGGGGAAAATCCCCTATTGACACCACTAGATATGGTGTGTAAAATCTAAACCCACCCTAGATGTATCGTTTTGGTGGAATAAGCAATGAAGTGCCCATTTTGTGATAATTTAGAAGATAAGGTCCTGGAATCGCGTGAATCAGACGATGGCATGGCGGTCCGCAGGCGACGTGAATGTCTGGCTTGCCGGGAGAGATTTACCTCGTATGAAAGGATAGAAGAGCGCCCGCTTTTTGTCATCAAGCGTGATGGACGGCGTGAATCATTCAGCCGGGAAAAAATTATCCGCGGAATTTTACACGCCTGCGAAAAACGACCGGTCTCTATTGAAGCCATTGAAAACATTGTCAGCGAAGTCGAGCGGGAAATCCACCGCGAAGCCGGGCGAGAGGTCAACAGTTCCAAGGTCGGGGAATTAGTTATGGAAAGACTGCAGGCGGTTGATAAGGTTGCCTACATCCGTTTTGCCTCGGTCTACCGGAAATTTGAAGATGTCTCGGAATTCCTAAAAGAAGTCAAAGAATTGACAGCAATTTAAAGGGGGAGAAGTATGACACCACAGGCAGTACTCGAAGAACAAAAAAAAGGGAGCGACTCGACCGATCTGGCATTATTTGTCAGGACATCGAGTGACACAATTGTCGGTTGGGACCGTAAAAAAATAGTTGAAGCCCTGATCCGGGAGACAAACCTGATGCCGGATTTGGCTGAAGAAATTGGCCGTGAGGTGGAAACCCAGATATTGACCATGAAAATAAAAAACGTGACTGCTCCGCTGGTGCGTGAGCTTGTCGACGTCAAGCTGCTGGAATTTGGCCTGGAAGAGGCCCGGCGCAAACATACCCGCCTTGGTTCGCCGCTCTATGATGTCAAGAACATTATCTTTAACCCTAATAAGGAAAACGCCAATGTGCCGCACGGGCCGGAGGCCACCAATTTGACGCTGGCTGAAAATATCAAAAAAGAATTTGCCTTGCTGCACGTGTTTTCGCAAGACATTGCTGATGCCCACATGCGTGGTGACCTTCATTTGCACGATCTTGGTTTTATCGATCGCCCCTATTGCAGCGGGCAATCAGTCGAATATGTAAAAAAGTTCGGTTTGGATCTGCCTAATGCCTTGTCGATCGCCAAGCCCGCCAAACACGCCGAGGTCCTGCTGGCCCAGATGGTAAAATTTTCGGCTGCCCTGCAAGGGGTCTTTGCCGGCGCCATCGGCTGGGATGCGGTCAATGTTTTTTTCGCCCCGTTTCTAGTCGGGATGTCCGACGCAGAAATATTGCAGATCGCCCAAATGATGATCTATGAATATAGCCAGCAGGCGGTCGCTCGCGGCGGGCAGGCAATCTTTTCGGATATCAATCTTTATTGGGAAATGCCCAAGCATTTTGAGAATGTCCCGGCTATCGGCCCGGGCGGAGAATATACCGGCAAGAAATATATTGATTACCTGGATGAATCGCAGCGCTTTGTTTGGGCGCTGTTTGATGTTTACAAAAAAGGGGATGGCTCCGGCCGGCCCTTCTTTTTCCCCAAGCCGCTGGTCCATATGACCGATAAATTTTTCCAGACGCCGCGCCACGAAGAGTTTTTGCGCCATATTTCTGACGTGGCGGCCGAGATGGGGAATACCTATTTTGTCTTTGATCGGGGAGATACTGCCAAAATTTCTGAATGCTGCCGCCTTTCTTTCAAGCTGGAGCAATCAGACCTTGACGATGCCAAGGAGCCGTGGCGCATGCGTTATTCTGCGCTGCAAAATGTGACTGTCAACCTCCCCAGGCTGGCTTATAAAGCCAGTGGTTCGACGTCTCGCTTGCTGGAGCTGTTAGAGCAACAATTGGAGATGGTTGCCCGGGCCCATGTCCAAAAGAAAAACTTTATCACCGAGATTTTAGACGCCGGCCATCGCGGTCCGCTGTCTATGCTGGCCATGAAGCGCGACGGGCAACCCTATTTGCGGATGTGGCGGGTAAGTTATTTGGTTGGGATTTTGGGGCTCAATGAGCTGGTCCAGGCCCACCTGGGGAAAGAGCTCCACGAATCCCCGGAAGCGCTCAAGCTGGGGTTGAAGGTTATTTCCTATATGAAACTTAAATGCGAAGAGCTTTCCAAACGGCATGGGATACATTTTGTGCTGGAGCAGACGCCGGCTGAATCGACGGCTTACCGCTTTGCCAAGCTTGACCGGGAACATTATCCCAAGATTGCTGAACGAGTGCTTAAAGGCAACAAAACCAGCGGGGAAATGTATTACACCAATTCAACATATTTTAATGTCGCCCATCCGATGAGCCCGATCGACCGGGTCAAACAGGAAGGGCTTTTCCACCCGCTGATCGATGCCGGCGCGCTGACCCATGTTTGGATGGGCGAGAGCAAGCCAAGCGCTGAATCAATTGCCAATTTTGTCATCAAAACATTCCGCCATACGCAAAATGCGCAAATTGCCTTTTCTCCGGAGTTTACCTCGTGTAATGAATGCGGCCGGATCACCCGCGGCTTAAAGGAGTCCTGCCCCAATTGCCAATCAAGCAATATTGACGGTATTACCCGGATCACCGGATACTTTTCGCGCATTTCCGGCTGGAACAAGGGGAAGACCGGCGAATTAAAGGAAAGGTTCAGAAGTAGTGAGTACTTTAACAGCAAAGCTTAGTGATTTAAGGCAGGAAGACGAAGCGACCGATATTGCGGTCTTTGTCCGCACATCAACCGACAATATTGCGGCCTGGGATCGGGCAAAAATTGTTGAGGCCCTGGTTTTGGAAACCGGCATTAAACCAGAGATTGCCACCATTATCGCCATTGAAGTAGAAAAGCAGATTCGGGCCAGCTCGATCAAAAACATTACTGCGCCATTGATCAGGGAGCTGGTCGACGTGAAGTTGTTGGAGTATGGGCTGGAGGATGCCAGACGCAAGCATACCAGGCTGGGGGTGCCGGTCTATGACGTCAATAAAATTATTTTCCACAAGAACAAAGAAAATGCCAATTCCCCGCATTCGCCTGAATCAACCAACCTGACCCTGGCGGAAAACATTAAAAAAGAATATGCCTTAATGAATGTTTTTTCCCTTCCGGTGGCAGATGCCCACATGAATGGCGATATTCATCTTCACGACCTGGGCTTTATCGACCGGCCATATTGCAGCGGCCAATCTATCGAGTACATTAAAAAATTCGGGCTTGATTTGCCCGACGCCGCCAGGTTGGAAGGTCCGCCGCAAACTGCCGACGAACTGATCTCCCAGATAGTAAAATTTTCGACTGCCCTGCATGGCTTTTTTGCCGGCGCGATTGGCTGGGATGCGGTCAACATGTTTATTTCGCCGCTGCTGGTCGGTTTGAGTTGTGACGAGATCAAGCGCCTGGCCAAGAAATTAATTTTGGAATTTGCCAGTATTGCGGTAGCACAAGGCGGGCAAGGGTTATTTTCCGATTTAAATATCTATTGGGAGACCCCCAAACACTTTGAATCGGTTAAGGCGCTGGGGGCAGGCGGGGAATATACCGGAAAAACCTATGCCGATTACCTGGGCGAGGCGCAGGCCTTTGCCAAGGCCATGTTTGAGGTCTATTTGGCCGGTGACGATGCCGGCCGGCCGTTCTTTTTTCCCAAGCCGCTAGTTCACATGACGGAAAAGTTTTTCCAAACACCGGGGCACGAAGAATTCCTGCGCCTGATTTCAGAAGTGGCGGCTGAAAAAGGGAATACCTACTTTGTTTTTGATCGTGGCGAAACCGCTAAAATATCCGAGTGCTGCCGCCTGGCGTTTAAGCTGGAATATTCCGACTTGCAGGACGCCAAGGAGCCGTGGCGCATGCGCTATTCGGCGATCCAGAATGTAACCATCAATCTCCCGCGGATTGCCTACTTAGCTGAAAAGAGCGACGAGCAGCTATTCAAGGAAATTGAAACTCGCTTGACCATTGCTGCCCAGGCCCATCGGGAAAAAAGAAATTTTATTGAGCAGCTGCTTAAAGAGGGGCCGACCGGCCCCTTGTCCCTTTTGGCCAGCCGGCGCGATGGGGAAACATACTTGAGGCTGCGTCGGGTAACGCATTTGATCGGCATTCTGGGGTTGAACGAGATGGTGCAATATCATTTTGGCCAGGAGCTGCACGAATCAGCTGACGCCATGAAGCTGGGCTTGAAGATTATTTCTTTTATGAAGCTTAAATGCCAGGAATTATCAGAAAAGTTTGAACTCAATTTTGTACTGGAACAGACCCCTGCTGAATCAACGGCTTATCGCTTTGCCCGGCTTGACCTGGAGCAATATCCCCAACAGACCCAGCAAGTGATTAAAGGGAAAAAAGGGACAGCCGAAATATATTACACCAACTCAACCTACTTTAATGTCGCCATGGATATGAACGCAATTGACCGGGTCAAACAAGAAGGCTTGTTTCACCCTTTGATCGATGCCGGCGCCTTGACCCATGTCTGGCTGGGAGAAGCCAGGCCCAATGCCGATTCGATTGCTAATTTTGTCATTAAAACTTTCCGGCAGACACTTAACGGGCAAATTGCCTTTTCGCCGGAATTTACCTCCTGTGCTGATTGTGGAAAAACAGCCCGGGGGTTGCTTACACGATGCCCATTTTGCCAGTCGGAAAAGATCGAGGGAATTACCCGGATTACCGGGTATTTTTCGCGCATCCCCGGCTGGAATAAGGGAAAGATCGCCGAATTGCGCGACCGTTTCAGGTCGACAGAACTTTAGAAGGGGGAAATGACGATGAATAAGATGCACGTAAAAGTATTTGGCAAGCCCGGCTGTGAATATTGCAAAACGACGATGAAAAAGTTTGAGACATTCTTTGGCCGCTGGAATATTGACGAATCGCAAGTAAAACTGTCCTTCTTTGATATGGAAACAGATGTTGATGGCTTAGCAGAAGGGGCTTTTTATGGGGTACAAAAAATCCCTGCTACGGTGATTGAACAAAAAGGGGATATCGTTAAGCGCTGGGACGGGGTAGTCCCTCTCTCAGAAGAATTCAAAGGTTTTTTCCTGGACGAAAGCGTGCCAGCCGAAAAAACGGAAATCAATTAATAATATTTTGGCCTGACAATTAAGGCGTTCGAGACGGGTCGTTCATATCCGGTAGTGAGGCGGCTGACAATCCGGCCGTCTATCCACATGGCGGTTGAGCTGCCGCCGTCGAGATTCATGGCTTCAACCGCGCCCAGGCTAATCATCAGTTCGGCCAGCTCTTCCAGAGTCATCCCGATGCTGACTTTTTCTGTTTTACTTCCTTTTCGGCGGGGGAGGCCGTCAACCGTTACCAGTAAAAGTTTATTATCCAGCGTAATGCCGACAGCTGTCCGGGCTGCCCGGCCGCGGGCGATGTCAGCGCGGAATTTTTCTTCAAATTTTGAAACATAAGGCAGGCTTGTTTTTACCAGGCGGGGGCCACCAGAGATCATATGGAGAATAGTCCGCGGCGCAGTGGTAAAAGGGATAATCTTTATATGGACATCAGCCTTATCTCCCACTTTGATATTATCGGTCACAAATTGGCTGGCCGCGCCAGAAAAAGAGAGGACATAACCATCTTTGGGGATGTCTGAGTTGCCCAGACGAACCTCTTTGACGAGGCCGTTAACGACTACCAGTTCCAACCCGCTGTTGTCGGTGCCGGTCAGCTCTCCCCAGGCAGGGGTATACATTACTATGCCGTTAGTGCTTCTTCCCTGATTAACCCCGGTAAAGACATATTTAACCCCGTTAGGGGTAGTGAAGTAACTGTCAATTTGAATGTTGTCAATAAAAGCGACATTGTCTTCGGTCAGGATCAGCGCGGTCCGATCATATATCGGCGAGGTAACCAGCTCCTTGTCAATTAGTAACGTGCCAAGCGGCTTCCCGGTATAGGCGAAATAGGTCCCGTTAATAGCGGCTACGGCCAGTTGGTCTTCAGCAATCTGGCCAATACGGGCCTTGAGGAAATGTTTTTCCGGGTCGTTTTCTTTCCAGGGATTAAAAATATTTACAAATGATTCCACGGCGTTACTTTTCTTTTTATGGGCTAGCGCCGGGGCAACTTCAGCTTTGGTTAGATCGATCTTGAGGACATTGGCAGTGACGCGCCCATCTTGTGTGCCCCGGGAAACCTTAAGCCACTCGACCCCTTCAATGATGGTCCCCCCGGAAAGCAGATTGATAAAATCCCGGTTGAAATCAATAACCAGGCGATTGGGTTCGGTTAAAGCAAAAACATTGTAGGGGACTGGTTCGCTCAAGGGGACAGAGATCTTGAGCCCATCTTCTTCCTTTTCCACTTCGATATAGCGGACAATATAATCGTTGACCTCAATATAATTTTGGATATCATAACTGGCCTGGGTTTTTGGCAGGTGAATAATGATTTTTTCTTTGGCTTCTTCAAGAAAATAGGAGACTGAGCTGTCAAAGTCGAAAGCCAGCCTGATTTTGTCCGGAAAATAACCAAAACGAACCCGGTACATTGTGCCGGCTTGGGCAGAACATACTAATAAGGCCGCTAAAATTATTGTGAGAACAAGCTTTTTCATCTGCTTGAAAAGACCTATAAGCGGTTGTATTATAACACATCATGACAGCGGAAAAGCCCCGGGAGCGCTGGGGGACAAAGCTTGGTATTATCCTGGCGGTAGCCGGATCAGCTGTCGGTTTGGGTAATTTTCTTCGTTTTCCTGTCCAGGCTGCCCAAAATGGCGGGGGAGCCTTCCTGATCCCCTATTTTATCGCCTTTCTTATTTTGGGAATTCCCCTAATGTGGATTGAGTGGGCGATCGGGCGATATGGCGGGCTTTTTGGCCACGGGACAGCCCCTTTTATCTTAAACCGCCTCTGGAAAAGCCGGTTGGTCAAATACCTGGGGGTAGTCGGCATTTTTGGGCCGGTAGTAATTCTTATCTACTACACTTACATTGAATCATGGCTGTTGGGTTATGCCTTTTTTGCCATAACCGGAAAACTTTTGGCCGCAGCCACTCCCGAGGCCATGAAAGGATTTTTGCTTACATATCAAGGCCTGGCGCCGGGGAGCAACCTTTGGACGGCTTATATTTTCTTTTTAATTACTTTTTGTTTGAACTTCTTTTTTCTCTTTCGCGGCGTACAAAGGGGGATTGAGTTGCTCTGTAAAATTGCCATGCCAATCCTGTTTCTTTTTGGGTTTATTCTTGCCGGCCGGGTCCTTTCATTGGGCGCGCCAAACTTGCAGCATCCTGACTGGAATATCATCAACGGGCTTGGCCATATGTGGAATCCTGATTTTTCCGTTCTCTGGAATGCCAAGGTTTGGATGGCGGCGGCAGGGCAGATCTTCTTTACTTTAAGTGTCGGGATCGGGGTTATCTTGACCTACGCCAGTTATTTAAAAAAAGGGGATGATGTCGTCCTTTCTGGTTTGACCGCCGCTTCTACCAATGAATTGGCAGAGGTTGTTTTAGGCGGGTCCATCGTGATCCCGGCTGCCTTTGTTTTTCTCGGTCCCCTGGGGACGACCCAGGCGGCGCAGAGCGGCGCCTTTAACCTGGGGTTTGTGACGATGCCCTTGGTTTTTAGCCATATCCCTTTTGGGGAAATATTTGCCCTGCTCTGGTTTTTATTGCTTTTTTTGGCTGGCATAACCTCGTCGGTTTCGTTGGCTGAACCCGCGGTGGCTTTTATCAGCGATGAATTTGCCCTGTCAAGGAGGAGGGCGGTAGGGCTGCTGGGCGTCATAATGTTTTTGCTCTGCCAGTTGCCGATCTTTTTTCTTGGCCAGGGAGTAGTCAATGAACTTGATTTTTGGGGGGGGACTTTTTGCCTAGTGATTTTTGCCGCGATTGAAATTGTGGTTTTTGTCTGGATATTTGGGATAGAAAAGGCTTGGGAAGAGATTCACCACGGGGCGGAAATGAGGATCCCCGGCTTTTACAAACCGATTATCCGCTATGTCACTCCAACATTCCTATTGTTAATTATCGTCAGCTGGTTTTTTCAACAGGGGCTGCCGGTGATTATGCTTGAAGGGGTGCCGGACGGGCAGAGGGCTTTTATTATTGGTACCAGGATCGGCTTGATTGCTTTATTTTTATTAATTGCCTTTTTTGTACGTTTGGCCTGGTACCGCCGTCGAGAAATAGAGGAGCGCAGCGCCAAATGAATATTTATGGCTGGGTATTTATCATAATTTCCTGGTCGGGGATTATCCTGCTAAACCTGTATTGTTTTTACCGCGTTATGAGCGAACCGGAAGACGAATTATAGGCTGAAATTTCCGCACAAACTTATCGATATATATGTAGAGAGGAAAAGGATGCCATGCCTTTCACCAATCTGTCGAGACGACTAAGCGAGTGCGCCTGTTCACTCGCTTTTTTGTTTTAATGCCCCGATGACCTCTTCGATTACCCAGTCTGGCGTGGACGCTCCGGCAGTCAGTCCCACCATTTTTTTGCCGACCAGCCAATCCGGCTCTAAGCCAGCAACTGTTTCTATCTGGTAGGTAGTGGTCCCCGTTTGTGCGCAGAGCTCAAAGAGGCGCTTGGTGTTCGCGCTTAGGCGATCGCCAATCACTAACATCAAATCAACCCTTTTGGCCAGCTCAACGGCCGCGGTCTGGCGCTTATGCGTTGCCCCGCAAATTGTATTATGGGCTTCGATATCGGGGAAAATCTGTTTTGCGGCTGTCAGCAGATGATTATAATGTTCCTCTGACTGTGTTGTTTGGGCAATCAAGCCGATGGGGGTGGAGCAGGGGAGTTGTATGGCAACCAGGTCGGCGGCATTTTCAACCACCAATCCCTTGAGACAGCTCCAGCCTACCAGCGCCTTAACCTCCGGGTGCCCCTTGTCGCCAATGATAATGACTCGGCGCCCCTTGTTACACAGCTCTTTGGCGATGCGCTGGGCTTTCTTCACCCAGGGACAGGTGGTATCAACAATGGTTAGCCCCTTTGCTTTTGCCTCTTCGTAGACCTCGGGAGGGACTCCGTGAGCCGAAATCAGGACAATATTTCCCGCCTGGGCTGGGATTTCTTTGATGGCTTGGACGACCTTAACCCCGGCCTGCTGGAAGCGGGCTACGACTTGCTTATTGTGAACCAGGTTGCCAAGCATGTAAGCAGACTTGGTTTCGCTGGCAATGCGAAAGGCCCGTTCAACCCCTTCGCAAAAGCCGGCCGATTTGGCAATTTCAATTTGCATCAGTCAGATTATAGTTGAAATTATCCCTGAAATCTAACGATATATATGTAAGATGAGCGTATTAAGAACGCCAATTATCGGTGTCAGGCATGTTTGTGCCCCTCGAGGGTTTGTGCCTTCAAGCGGACGCCCCAAGCTTATAGATGAACGGGCCTTACTTGGACGGGTCCACGCCGGCCGACAACTTCTTTTTACCCGCAACACAGACCTTAATGAAATAGATGACATGTTGGCCCATGGCCGGATCCGCGCGATACGCCAGGGAAACTGGCGGATGGAAGAGGCCCCCAAACAATTTCGCTATGGGATAGCCCATGAGTATGGGGTTATTACTGTTGTTATGAAGAGGGAGTTTTATTCGACCGAAAAAGCTGGTAGTCGTTTAGAAAATATCTGGCTTCGCGGGCTAGAGGTGGGTGGGAAGCGATTAGAGGGGAAGTGGGGCAACACCGGTTTGTTCGGGGAGACAATCAGCCCCGACGAGGCCGATGAAATGCTGGGCGAACTTGCCGAAGCAGCCATGTTCAATAGGGATATTCCGGCAAAAGCTTATACCAGAACAAGCCCGGACCTGCTTGACCCTGCCCCCGGACATACAGCGGTTATTAATTTGCAGCACTGCTATGGCGGCAATCTTCCGCAGCTGGAAGTTGACCATGATATACCATTAGAAATGGTTGAGAGAATCTTGGTGCCCGAACATTTAGCCGCCGAAGTTGCCGCCAGATTAACTGACAAATCTGATGAGATTAGGGATTTGTTTGTAATTGTTGAAGGGACAGGAAAGACAGAGCAAGATTTTCTGGCCGGAAAGGATAAATTAATCCGCCGCTCACGTGAAGGCCGAGGCAAATATCGTCCCCGCTTTGGGGAAAACTCCTTTCATCAGTTTGAAGTCGCCTACTATCAGTTAACAGTTGACGGGCAGCCGCTAAGCTATCTTGATAAAGCTTTTGCTATTGCCAAAAGCTTCGGATTCAACCCGGTTACGGCCCGTCATGGCTGGATTGATATATATCCTTCAGCTGAAGGCATTAGGCGTAACGGGCATGAAGATTGGTGTCTGTTTATTCAGCCAAAGGCCGACCAGGTTTTAGAAGTGCTGGAAATAGTCCTGCATACAATAGAAAATATGGGGATAACACTCAAGCTCCCTTCTGACTTAACAGCAATCTGGCGCCGGGGACGGACCTTTGGCGACCCGGGAAGCCCGAAGATAAAACTATATTTAAATCAAGAAATGTTGGCCCAAGTCACCAGGGCAATTGATGAAGAGTTGGCCAAGGCCGGGTTACAGGGTGACACACTCGGGCCATCGTTTACCCGTGCCTTTGGAGATCGTGGTTTGTTCTATAAAAAAGAATATTTTCACCCCATTCGGATGTCAGATGACCGCGGTGTGATTGCGGATCAATTGGGCAATCGATCGACCATGGATGAAAAAAGCAGGGCAATTGCCGCCGCCGGTTATATCGGGGAAAACTTTTATATGAAAAGTACAGACCAGGACCCATTACTGGCCACCGCTGATAGCGGTGAGCCTGTACCAGTTGATGACACACCTACGGAAATTATCCCTCCAGAAATCATCGCTCGCCAACAGGCCAAAGCTAGATTAAGAGATATGGTCAGAGCTTTAGATGCCAACCACCTGGGGCGCGACGATTTGCTAGAAATGAACGCCGTTTTGCTGGAGCTCCAGCGCCAACGTACTTATCCCCTGGATGATGAAATCTACCGATTGTTGTACAAGGTCGCCATGGAATTAAGCCAAAAAATCATGGCTTCAATTGCTTAAGACCGCCCCAGTGCTGGCTGATGTGACCAGCTTTTGATATCGTGCCAGCCAACCGCTCTTAAATTTTGGCTTTGGTTCTTTCCAGTGTAACAACCTCTGGGCAATTTCTTGGGCCGGGACTTTTAATTCAAGTTTTCGGTTGGGGATATCTATTTCGATGATATCGCCATCGCGCACCGCGGCAATTGGTCCGCCGGCGGCGGCTTCCGGAGAAACATGCCCAATGCAAGGGCCGCGAGTCCCACCGGAAAAACGACCGTCTGTGATCAGTGCGACCGATTCTGACAAGCCCATGCCGGCAATGGCCGAGGTCGGGTAGAGCATCTCTCTCATCCCCGGACCACCCTTTGGTCCTTCATAGCGGATGACTACCACCTGTCCGGCCTTGATTTTGCCGGCCAGGATCGCTTTTTGTGCCGCGTCTTCGGAATCAAAGACCCGGGCCTCACCCTTAAACTTCATCATTTTGGCAGAAACGGCCGTTTGTTTTACGACGCTGCCTTCAGGAGCTAAATTTCCTTTCAGGACAGCCAAGCTCCCCTGTTTATGGTAAGGATTGTTTAGCGGGCGGATGATTTCTTTATCAAAAATCGGCGCCGCCCCGGCAATCTGTTTGGTGGTCAGTCCCGAAACGGTGGGATTGTTCTGGATAAATTTTCCCAATACATGCATGGCGGCCGGGACCCCTCCGGCGTATTCGAATTCCTCCATAAAGTGGTTGCCGCCCGGCCGGATATTTGTGATATGCGGGGTCTCTTGGCTGATTTTGTCAAAAAGATCGATCGGCAGGTCGAAGCCGGCTTCATGGGCGATGGCAGTTAGATGCAAGACGGCGTTGGTTGATCCCCCCAGTGCCATATCAATCCTGATGGCATTAATAAAAGCTTTTAAGCTCATAATCTTTCTCGGGAGAATATTATTTTTCACCAGCGTAACAATTTGTTTGCCGCTTTCATAGGCGATCATTTTCTTTTTAGAAGAAACAGCCAGCGAGGTGCCGCAGTAGGGGAGCGACATCCCCATGGCTTCGGTGGCGCAGGCCATGGTATTGGCGGTGAATAGTCCAGAACAGGAGCCGGCGCCCGGACAGGCGTTGAGGGTTAAATTATCTAATTCTGTTCTGGATATTTTGCCTTGTTTGAAGGCTGCTTCGGCTTCAAATGTGTCATGAACCAAATCTAGCTTGGTCATTTTATAGCAGCCGGCCATCATCGGCCCGGCAGTTACAACGATGCTGGGAATATTTAATCGGGCGGCGGCCATCAGCATTCCTGGGGTAATTTTGTCGCAGGCAGTTAGCAGGATCAGCCCGTCAAGCTGGTGGGCCTCGGCCATGGTTTCGATTTCATCGGCGATAAGTTCGCGAGAGGGGAGTGAATAATGCATGCCGCGATGCCCCATGGCAATCCCGTCGCAGATGGCTGGCAGGCCAAAGGTAAAGGCCACTCCGCCGCCGGCATGGATCCCTTTTTCGATCGAGCGCTCCAGGTTGCGCATATCGACATGGCCGGGGACCAGGTCGGTGAAGCTGGAGGCCAGTCCGATAAAGGGCTTATTCATCTCTTGCGGCGAGACGCCGGTGGCGTACAGGAGAGACAAGATCGGGGCGCGTTTTTTCAGGGCGGTACTTCTCATCTGATTATTCCTCCAGTTTTTCTATTTCTTGGCCCAACCATTTTAATGCGCCGCGGGCGTCGTGGATCCCCTCTTTTATTTGCGGCGGTTTTTTACCCTTATCGCTGCAGCTTAAAATATAGGCCATCTTGCCCGCCCGGGTCTTGATTTGGGCATATTTAACCTGCTTGATCAGGTCCTCGCTCAAAAAGGGAGTAATACCAAAAGCGCCCAAACCATGAATATCAACCATTTAATTCTCCGGTGGCAGGATCGTGACCAGCTCTTCGATCCGCGCATGACTAAAAAAATAACCGACCAGCCGCTTGAATTGTTTAATATCTTCCTTGGCGCCAGGTTTTTTGTCGACCGTAATCTTTTTGTCGTGCAGGTTATATTCAAAAACCACAAAGGGGGCGCCCGGTGATTGCTGGTGTATCAACACCCAATGGCCGTCGTCCATGCCCAGCGCGGCCTTGCTGCCGTCCGGCAGTGCCAGCTCTTCGTTGCGTAAGGCAATTGTCCCGATAAAATCTTTTTGCTGGAAATCTATCCCGGCCAGGTACCCTTGAATTGTCGGCATGAGCAAATTATACACCGCGCAGAAAATAAAGTGAAATTATTTGCCGATCCTGGCGAAATCACAATGAGATAGCACATTCAGAAAGGATACTATAACATGGCTGCTGCATTAGCCCCGGCTCGTCGAAATCAATTTTTTGCTCGTTTGGATAATTGGTCAAGAGCTGCCCGAGGCCGGGTGGCGGCCTATTTTTGCATGGAATATGCCTTGCAAAGGAACCTGCCGATTTATGGCGGCGGGTTGGGGGTCTTGGCCGGTGATACGGTCAAATCTGCCGCCAACTTGGGCGATCCAACTATTGCCGTGGGATTGCTTTATCGCAACGGATATTTTACGCAGGAGATTAAGTACGGGCGACAGCACGCCCAAGCCCATGCCTGGGATCCTTCCCGGCACCAGCAATTAATCGATCTGGACAGGGCGGTGGAGATGGATATCGCCGGCCGCCGGGCGGCTTTTCGTTTATGGGGTTTTGCCGTCGAAGGGGGAGACGATCGCTTTGTTCCCCTGATCATGTTGGATTCATGCGGGCTGCCTAATCCAGCCGGGATAGACGATATAACTCTACAGCTCTATAATGCCGACCCGCAGATGCGTTTACGGCAGGAGATGGCCCTGGGCATTGGCGGGATGCGGGCGTTGCATGATTTGGGCGTGCCTGTTTCATATTTTCACCTTAATGAGGGACATGCCGCCTTTGCCCCCGCAGAATATCTCCGGATGTTAGGTAAGCCATTGACAGAAATAACTCAAGCCGACCTGCAAGCCGCCCTTGACCGTTTTTCTTTTACAACCCATACCCCTGTCCCAGCCGGATTTGATAAATTTTTGAAAGCTCTGGTCAGGGGAAATGTGACCGAGCCTTTCTTGCGCGACGCCATTTTATTTTATGGCAATGATCCGGCCAACCAGGACTATATCAACATGGCCCTGCTGGCTATGCGGCTGTGCGGTGTCAGAAATGGCGTTTCACAACTGCACGCCGAAGTCTCTGAAGGGATGTTCCCCGATTTTACCCCAATTTTCGGTATTACCAATGGAATCCATCCGCTCACCTGGGTTAGTCCGGCTATGGCGGCGCTCTATGACAAATTTTGCCCCGAGTGGTCAAGCGATCCGACCAAACTGGCTGAACTGGCCGCCGTGACAAGCGATCCAGCTTTTCGCTCTGAACTCTGGTCGGCCCATCAGCAAGCAAAAACCGAATTGGTCGAATTAGTTAACCGTAAACACCAAGCAGGTTTTGATCCCGAGATTTTCACAATCGGTTTTGCCCGACGTTTTGCCGGATACAAACGCGGGAATTTGTTGTTAAACGATCAGCAAGCCTTGCTGCGGCTGGCCGATGAAAAAGGGGGACTGCAGATAGTTTTTGCCGGCAAAGCTCACCCGAATGATGGGATAGGCCAGGGGATTATTCAAGATGTTATCAAAAAAGGGGAGGAGTTAACGACCAGCTCAAAGGGCAAAATCAAAGTCGTTTTTCTGGCAGATTATGACTTGGAAAGTGCCAAAATACTTGTGGCCGGTTCGGATATTTGGCTTAATAATCCTATCCCGCCGCAAGAAGCCTCCGGAACGTCGGGCATGAAAGCGGCCATCAACGGGGTTCCCCATGTGAGTACCTGGGACGGCTGGTGGGTTGAAGGGGCTCATGATGATGCGACCGGGTGGACAATTGGTGAACGGCGGGTGGTCACGCCGCCGGCTGATGACGACATGTTATATCGGGCCCACTTAGGCTCATTGCTCCAGCAATTGCGGGCTGTGATGACCGCTTATTATGGCCGCTCGACCGACCCGACATTTGTGGACAAAATGGCGGCTTCAATTACCTTCAACGGGGCCTTTTTTAATACTCACAGAATGTGGCAGGAATATCGTGCCAGGGTTTTTTCCCCAACCAGGTTAATTGACCATCCGGCTGTTAGCCCGGTAACCGCGGCTCCAAAGGAAGATAAGCTCATAGCCCTGGCGGGCATAGGGTATAGGTTGGCGCGGGCGGCTGATTTACTCGAAGCTGACGGCGTGGTAGCGGAAGCCATGTTGAGCAACCTATCCAGGGCAGTGCGTGTCACCAGATATGAGGTGCATAATCAGGCGGTCCATATTTCCAGGCGCTGGTCCCTGACCAGTGTTGGCCGACAAATTGTCGAGGACCAGAAAACCTTGTTAGCTAACTCTGGCTTTGTGGACTGGCGGCAAATCGATGATTTCCAGGGAGAGGTAATGGCCGATGTTCTGCGCACCGGCCAGGCGCAAATGGTTGTATCGCCTGAAAAAGACCCGCGTTGCTTTCGTGACGGGAAAGTAGTCTCTAAACTCCCCTTTGTGCTGGTGCCGGAAATTGTCAATGGAGTGGTGATGGGGGTTTATAAGCTTGATTTTGAAGCTCATGCTAGACCGGGCGGAGCTTATGAAGAAGAATTTATTGCTCAAGTTATGTCTGTTGCCGGGTTGGCAAAATCCTTACTAATCGGCCAGAAATTAGCCTTGGACCTTTCCCGATTTACCGAACAAGAGGCGCTGATTAATTGGGCGTTAACTCTTATGACCGCGGGCGGCTTTGTCCATATGCCCCGTTATGCGGTTGAGGCTAACCGGGTCGCTTTTTTCCGCCTGGTTAACGGAGAATTAAGCGGTGCGCTGGCCATTGGTGAAGCGGGAACGGATGAATGGCAAAGGAAACTTGGAGAGCTGGGACGGCTAACATTTGCCGAAGGGATGGAAACGTTTTTCCGCGCCCTGAACCCGGCAGGGACGCCGCTTGATCAACGGATCAGGGCCAGCCAGCTTGGCCCAAATGCCATCTTTGCGCCAATCGCTTATCGCTTTGGCACGCCGGAATATGATCGAGCAGAAATTAACGGTCATTTTGATGCCAGGAAACTATCAGAATTCAGGGCTAAAATCGAGCAACTATTTTCCGTTGATGGCAGGGTAGTTGATGAATTCGTCTTGTTGCCAGTTAGAGATGGGCAAGGGAATGTTTTAGGTTTAATTTATGCCGATAATGCATTTTCTGGAAAACCCATGAGCGCCAGCCAATATCAGTCACTTGTTGAAGTTTTTGGCCGATCTTTAGGAAATTTAGCCAGCCCTAAATAATGAAATTCCCGGCCATTTTTACCGATATATAGGTAAGATGGCAGGCATGGAAATAACTCGATGGCGGCCGGGGGGTTCCCCTGGCGGCAGCAAACTGGCAAACCCGGTCAAAGCACTACAAAGGCTTGGCGTTGCCGTAACTTCTCCTTTTGGGGTCCAACGGGCCCTGCAGCAAATCACCTCCCTAACGCCCGGCCTGGTTGCCCTAACACAACAAATTGATGGGGCGATTCTTGATTTGCATGTTGATGTGGCCTTAAGCTGTGAAACCCTTGAGCTGGCCTTAACCCATTGGCAAAAAGTCTTGGCCACGCACGGCGAGGACTTGCGCGCCCTGGTTGTTGAGAAATCACTTGATGGCAGGAAGGTCAGTTTTTCTCCCGCACTATATTCACAAGAAAGGCATCAGCAGGTCGTTGCTGAAAGGTTTCGCAGTGCCGCCCTGGCCCACCGGGCTTTGGCCTGCCGTTTGACAACAGCAGAAACGCGCGACCAGGCGGAAGAGGCTGTGGCTGAAGTAGTTTTGAATTATTTTGGCGCCTCCAGAGTTGCTGTCTACGATGTGACAGAAGATGGTTATGTGCGCATCTCGCACGCCTACCTTGGACGAGGGGCCGCCCAAAGGTACAACCCGGAGTCACATTTTTTCCAATGGCTTTCCCCGACAGAATACTCCGGAGAAGCGATGGAGCTGGTGGTAAAAAAACAGGAGCCCTATGTTTTAGTCGATAACCCGGCCGCCGATCCACTGTGCGGGAAAATACAACCCGATGGCGGGCGGTTGGCATTTGAAAGCCATCCTTTTGTTATAATTTCTGAACAGGATAACGCCGGCAATGTTTGGCGGGTTTATAAGGTTGATTGGGAAAAGCCGTCAGATGTCAATATTTTTGGCCGATCGATCCAGGGGCTTTTTCATGACCTGGGTGAAGTCAAGCGGCGCCTGGTCCTGCAGGAGCAACGGGCGATGCTTGACGCCGTCACGCAAATTGTCAGCGGGGCTGATGCGCTTGATAGTATCTTGAGCAATATTTATCCGCAACTGGCTACTTTCTTTATGGGGCAAACAGAAGGGACCCTGCCTGACAGTATTACCATCATGATGTTTGATCGTGAGGCCAATGCCCTGGTGACCCGTTCCAGCTGGACCCCTCTAGGGATCAGTCAGCGAGAATATTTTAGCGGGCCCGGGGATAACAGTATCGGCTGGTCGATCTTTGATTTAGGGGAGTCGATATATATGAGGGATTTGCCCGGTTTGCCGCCGGGAAAAATTGCCTGGCTGCGAGGGCAAAAGGGCTCTTTGATTGGCACGCCGATTATTATTGACGGCCAAAGGCTGGGGGTAATAGTGGTCAGCAGCCAGCAGCAAAATGCCTTTACCATGGGGCAGGTTAGGATCATGGAGGGCTTAGCCAATAGGCTGGGTCCTTCTTTTCTCCGGATAAATCAGCAATTAGAAAGGGCCAATTTGGACACAAAGTTTGGCGACGTAAAATTTGGCTTAAAAGTCTATCATGCCGGCTATCTCCTCAAAAGGCTGCAGCGCGAAATTGCCTGGCGGGAACGCAGTCCCAATGAAGCGCAGCCAATGGCCCTGATCTATGGCGACGTGGACTGGTTTAAGCATCTTAATGAAGCCTGGCTGCACGCTGATGTCGATTATGTGCTGGCGGAGGTTTTTCGAAGATTGTTGCTGAATATCCGTGAAAGAAATCATGTCCGTGAAGGTGAAATATACCGGCATGGGGGAGAAGAAATTGCCGCCAGATTGAACGTCTCCGCAGCTGAAGCCAAGTTGATCGCCGAACGTATGCGGGCAGAAATCGAAAGGCCAATTACCGTTGTTATCCCTTACAATGATGAGGAGGCAGCGGAATCGGTGGCCGAAAAAATCCGTGAAGGGATAAAAAAATACGATAAAGCGGGCATTGAATTGGAAAGCATCGAAGTCGTTAGGCGGCGTGGCGGGCAGATATTCCTTAAAGTCACTGTCAGAAAAACTATCAGCCTTGGTGTGGCGATCTATCGTCCTGGAGACACCGCCGACTCATTGCTCCATCGGGCAGAGGCCCTGGCCAGTTTAGCTAAATCGCGGGGTCGTAATCAGGTTGTGACCGAAGATAGTTTGCCCTGACCCGGCCTGAATGATATAATTTCCCCAAATGCTCCGTTTTTTAACTGCCGGTGAATCACATGGTCAAGCGCTGGTGGCAATCCTGGAAGGTTGCCCCGCCGACTTACCGCTGACCGAAAAAGAGATTGCCCTTGACCTGGCCCGTCGCCAGGGTGGACATGGCCGTGGCGGACGAATGAAAATTGAAAGCGATCATGCTACTTTGCTTTCCGGCGTGCGACACGGTAAAACTATTGGCAGTCCCATTGCGCTGCTCATCCCCAATAAAAGCACAACTTTTTTTGAAAAAGCCTTTACCCAGCTCCGTCCCGGCCATGCCGACATGGCTGGTTCACTTAAATATGGGCTCAAAGATGCCCGCAATATTTTAGAACGGGCCTCGGCCAGGGAAACGGCTGCCAGAGTGGCTGTGGGGGCTGTTGCCAGAAAACTTTTATCCGAATTAGGGATAAAAATTAGTAGCCGGATTGTTTCAATTGGTGGCGCGGCCAAACAAGCGGACTGGCAGGAGCTAATCGATGAGACTGGCCTCCAGGGCGATACGTTGGGGGGGGTATTTGAGGTTGAGGCGGTAAATGTTCCGGCCGGACTAGGCAGCCACGTCCATTGGGACCGGCGGCTTGATGGAAACCTCGCCAGAGGAGTTATGGCTATCCCTGCGATCAAGGGGGTTGAGTTGGGGTTAGGCTTTATTCAAGCCGAACTATTGGGTTCCCAGGTCCATGATGAAATAATGTATAAAAAGGGAAAGGGTTTCTCCCATAAGACAAATCATGCTGGTGGCTTGGAGGGGGGGATGACCAATGGGGAGCCGGTGATTATCCGGGCGGCCATGAAACCGATCTCCACCCTGGCAAAACCGTTAAATTCTGTTGATCTAGCCAGTAAAAAACCGGTAAAAGCCTTTGTCGAACGATCCGATGTCTGTGCAGTTGAAGCGGCTGCGGTTGTGGGGGAAGCAGTTGTGGCGCTGGAGATAGCTCAGGCAGTCTTGGAGAAATTCGGTGGGGACACCCTTAAAGAGTTATCTGGCCGTTTCACCTCTTACAAAAAATCCCTCGCTGTGTTATAATAATAAATCGTCTGACCTTGAGTTTTTAACTATTAAATTGAGTAAGGGGAGTATTATGTCAGCTAAGATTAAATTAAAGAGAATCGGAACAAAAAATCGGCCGCAATACCGGGTAGTGGTTCAAGACGAATCATCTTCTCCGGTCAGTGATGTTGTCGATATTTTGGGGATCTACCAGCCGCTTAAAGGATCGAATGTTTTGGATGTCAAAGCCGATAAAGTCGCCGCCTGGCTGAAAAAAGGCGCCAAGCCGACTGAAAAAGTCCGGATCCTTTTTGGTAAGGCCGGATTAATGCCGCCGATTGATTTAGCTGCGCTCCCAAAACGTAAAGCCAAGGGAGAAGCGGCTGCCCCTGCCGAAAGTGCTGCTGCCGAAGCTCCTGCCAAGGAGGCATAGCCATGAAAGAGCTGGTTGAGTATATTGTTAAATCACTGGTTGATAAGCCAGAAGCTGTCAGCGTCAAGGAGACCCAGGGAGATTCCATCACCATAATTGAGGTTCGCACCGCACCGGAAGATGCCGGCAAGGTTATCGGCCGTGAAGGGCGTATCGCCAACTCCATCAGAACCATTGTCAAGGCCTCGGCGGCAAAACAACAGAAAAAAGTCACGGTTGAAATCCTGACCGAAGAAAAGAAAGAAGGAGTCATATAATGTCAGAAGCAAAACTTGAACTTAAGCGGATTGTCATGGTTAAAGCGATTGTGACCGAAGCTTTTAAAGGTAATTTAGTCAAGGAACTGGAGAGGGCAATTGCCAACATCGATGGCCAGCTCGCCCAGATTGAAGGCAATGCCAAAAATTATCTAGAAGACCTGAAGAAAAAGGGGCTTATGCAGAAAGCCGCCGCCTTTAAGCATCAATATGATGAGGAAAAAAATCGCCAATCCGCCGCCAAGGCCGACTTGGTAATGAAAATTGAAGAAGCCAAGCGCCTCCAGATCGGCTCTGAATTTGTCCAAGGCCCGCTCGAAGGCCCGGTCCACGTGGGAGTTGGCGACAATCTTTATAAAAAGGTTGGAGGGGCGGAAATCATTGTCAAGGATGGAGTCATTCAAGAAATTCGCGGCATCTAGCGCTCTTTTGCTGGCTGTCTCACTGTTAACCTGGGGTTGTGGCGTCTCTTCTTCGGAAACTCCTGCCACTACCACGACAACTTCTGCAAGCAGCACAACCTCGACATCAGTAACTTCTACCACCAATGCTAGCATCTACTTTCAATCTGCTCGTAGCCCCTGGGCGCTATATAAAATTAGCCAAGATGGGATAACCAGTGAAATTGTGGTCGCTTCAACTGGCGGAGTGAGTCTGGAAGAGCCGGCTGTTTCTCCTGATGGACAAAAAATTGCTTATAGCCGGTTGATAAGTGGCGTCAGGCAGGTTTGTCTGGCGAATATTGATGGTACATCTGAAGAGGTGATGACAACATCAGGCTCTGCCCATGCCAACCATGACCCGGCCTGGTGGCCAGATGGTTCAAAGCTGATCATCTGCCGGACAAATGCCTATGGTGCCGGCGATGCCATTATTACGGTGAACGTCAATAATATTGATGACATAATTTATCGAAAAACCGAGCTCCAGGGGTTGGGCTATGCCAGTTACTTTGACGCTGTTTATCTTACTTACTTTGCAAGCAACGGGAATAAGATGAGGATTTATAAAGTAAACAATGAAAATTCCGACAATGTGACTGACCTGGGCTCAATCGAGGCGGATCCGGCCGGCAATTATGATTTTTACACTCCCAGAGTTTCACCTGATGGGACAAAAATTGCTTTTGCCTCGACCGTCAGTTCAGAGAGTTTACCACTCCGTGAAATTATGGTTATGAACAGTGATGGTACGGGAGTGCGGCGCTTGACCAGCCGGACCGCCGGCCATTATGACAACTACCGTCCGAGCTGGTCGCCCGATGGGGCTTGGGTGGCCTTTTATTCCAACCTCCAGGGGGATGTGACCGGGGAAACCTATGACATTTATAAGGTCCATATTAACGGGACCGGTGAAACCAATGTGACAAACAATAGTTTTCCGGACATAAATCCCAACTGGGACTAAGAATTCCTCTAAACCAAAAATCGACCCACATCAATACCCAAATCTTTAGGCCCAAAAGGGAGGGGCAATAGCTGGTCAATGGTGGTTTGCCAGACCAAATGATTGCGAGGATTCATTAATAAAACAACGAGCGATCTTTCTCTCCCGCAGATTTGCGCGGCTTCATAGACTTTTTGTAGGCAGCGGCCGCACGGCATATAGGGGAGCCCGTATTCCCCAGAACCAACCAAACAAATTTCTTTGATATCACGTTCCCTAAGTACCTCGCTTTGGACGAGAACCGCTTCCAAGGCATGGATATTGTGGTAGGCGGCATCTTCTCTTGGCGAGCCGACAATCAGTAAGCCGTTAGCTGTCATAATTGCCGCCCCCTTGGCCTCTCCCGAATATGGGATATACGCGCCAGCCATAATTGCCTTTGCTGCTAAAAGTAATTCTTGTTGCTGATGGGGGAGATCAGCCAAATTATGGGTATTCGGTAAAGCCTTTGGCAAAAGAACATGAAGCGGTTGCCAGACAGTCTGCTCCTCGCGCTTGGTGACCAGGACCTCGGCCCGATCGGTTGCCCAGCTACTCAACAGCTCACGGCAGTTCCCGCAGGGGGTTAGTGGTTCACCATTCTGGCCAACAACAGTCACCAATTCCAAACGATCTCCCGGTCGCAGCTTGGAAGTCAGGCTTTCTTCGGCATGGGTTGAATCGTTATTTACGTATTCTGTGTTATACCCACTAATAATATAGCGATGATTGGCGGCGTCCCTGATTAATGCCGCTGCTCCGACTTTAAAGGCAGATTTTATCGGCTGGGCCAATTGCATGGCGCTGACGGCCCGGGCATAGAGCAACTCTTCATTTAACCGGCGCGGCAGCATAGCGCTGATGGCTTCGCGGGCTTCGGTCGACCGGCTCAAATGACAAAAATCCCGATTAATTAGCGGCCTGGCATGGGCATTTATCCGGCAATCAAGTTGTCTTAGCATATTACTAAATGTTGTCGCAGTTTAAGGAGTAAAATTTCAGCAAAAGTGTTAAAATCTATATATGGAGATCAATATTTTAACCCTTTTCCCCGAAATGTTTTCCGGCTTTCTTAACGAAAGCCTGCTGAAAAAAGCTCAAGATAAAGGGTTATTAAAAATTAATATTATCAATCTGAGAGATTTTACGGCTGACAAACACAAAACCGTCGATGATTCTCCCTATGGTGGGGGAGCGGGGATGGTCATGAAGGCAGAGGTAATCCAGGAGGCAATCAATAGCGGGAGGCTGTCAGGGAGTAGAAAGATATTTATGTGCCCGTCGGGGGAGGTCTTAAATAATCAAAAGGTATTAGACTTGGTGCAATATAAAAGTTTGACAATTTTGTGCGGGCATTATGAGGGGATCGATGAACGGGCCCGGAGCTGGTTTGATGAAGAAATCTCTATTGGCGATTATGTCCTAACCGGAGGGGAACTCCCCGCCGCTGTCTTGATCGACGCGATTGCCAGGCATATCCCCGGCATAGTGAAGGAGGCCGGTTCGGTCCAAAACGATTCATTTTACGATGGTTTGCTGGATTATCCCAGTTATACCCGCCCGGAAGAGCTGTCGGGGGAGAGGGTCCCGGAGGTTTTGCTTTCGGGCAATCATGCGGAGATCGCCCGCTGGCGCCGCAAAGAGGCCATTCGCCGGACCTTGGAACGCCGCCCCGACCTGCTGGCCAAAGCCAACCTGACCGAATTAGACAAGGAGCTGCTGGAAGAGTTGTGGCAAACGTCTACATAGCGCTGCTCCATCATCCTGTCTATAACAAACATCAGGAAGTGGTGACGACCAGTATCACCGGTTTTGATTTGCATGATATTGCCCGTTCCGCGGTAACTTTTGGCGTTAAACAATATTATGTGATCAATCCCATGCCGGCCCAGCAGGAATTTGCCAAAAGGATTTTTCAATTTTGGATGGACGGGACCAGCCTGGAATTTAATTGGACAAGGGCCGAGGCTTTTAAGTTGATTTCCATTCAGGCGGAGCTGGAAAACGCACTGGCAGATATCATTTCCAAAGAGGGAATTTCCCCAAAAGTGATAGCAACATCAGCCAAGCCACGGACGACTATTTCTTTTGAGGCCCTGCGCCAGGAGATCGAGCAAGGGACAAAACCGGTCCTGATTTTGTTTGGTACCGGCTGGGGGATGACCGATGAGCTGCTAGGCAGGGCAGACGCCATTCTCCCGCCGATCGAGGGAAAGGGCGAGTACAACCATTTGTCAGTTCGCTCGGCAACTGCTATAATATTATATAAACTGTTAGGGAAATAGGCCTATGGAAAGTGGGCCTTTTTTAATGATAAGGAGCTATTCATGAAGGTTTTAAAAGAGATTGAAGAAGGACAAAAGAAAAAAAGCGTCGGCAATTTTAAGGTTGGCGACACTGTTAAGGTCTTTTCCAAAATACTTGAGGGGGGCAAAGAACGCCTCCAGGGCTTTGAAGGCATTATCATTAAGCGCTCCGGCCACGGCGCCCGCGAAAACTTTACTGTCCGAAAACTTGTCCAGGGCATTGGCGTAGAGAGAACTTTCCCGATCCATTCACCCCGCGTTGACAGGGTAGAACTGATTAAGAGCGGCAAGGTCAACCGGGCCAAACTATATTATCTGCGAAAAAGGATCGGCAGCCGGGCCATCAAAGTTGATGATGCCGTAGTTAATGAAAGCGCCGCGGCTTAACCATCCCATTTTCGATTGGGCTGAAACGATTGTCGTTGCCCTGGTTTTGGCTCTGATTATCAGGGCCTTTTTTTTACAGGTATTTTGGATCCCCTCCCCGTCGATGGTCCCCACGCTGGAGATTGGCGACCGGGTTGTGGCGGACAAAATCACCTATCATTTCCGCCAACCCCAGCGGCAGGAAGTGGTTATTTTCCGCGAGGTCAAACCACCGGAACTGCCGGCGCTGCTGCAAGCAAATAAAATTGAAAAAAGAGATTTAATTAAGCGCCTGGTAGCTTTGCCGGGGGATAAATTGCAGATCATTGAGGGAGAGATATTTGTCAACGGCCGGCAACAGATAGAAAAACACCCGATGAATAAAGACGATGCCGACTATGGGCCGATAATTATTCCGGAAGATGCTTATTTTGTCATGGGTGACAATCGAGGCGAGTCTTATGATAGCCGCTACTGGGGGTTTCTGCCCAAAAAAAACTTGATAGGCCGCGCACTATTCGTCATCTGGCCGCTCAATAAATTTGGTATAATCCCCTAATCGGGGACTATGCCGTCATTAATTTACGAAAGAAAACTTTCCCAACAAGGTTATACTGCGGTTGCCGGTGTTGATGAGGCGGGAAGGGGCCCGTTGGCCGGCCCGCTGGTTGCTGCGGCGGTAATTTTGCCGATTGACCAGGCTATTCCTGGCTTAGATGACTCCAAACAGTTATCAGCCAAACAAAGAAACGCACTTTATAAAAAAATTGTTAATATTGCTATTGCCTTTAATTCTGTGGTAATTGGCCACCAGCTGATTGACGAACTTAAGGTTGGGCAGGTAAATCGCCTGGCGATGCAGCAGGCGATTGCCGGGTTAAAAAGAAAACCTGATTATATTTTAATTGATGGCCGGATCAAGCTGGCGCTGAATATCCCGCAGCGGACAATTATCGGCGGCGATGGCAAGGCTTCTTGTATTGCCGCCGCCTCGATAGTGGCAAAAGTCACGCGCGATCGCCTGATGGACGAATACCACCAGCTCTACCCCCAGTACAGGTTTGACCGGCACCGCGGTTACGGCACACCAGAACATTTGGCTTTGATCAGGAAATATGGACTTTCACCAATCCACCGGCGGAGCTTTAAAACTTCTTGACTCACGTCGGAAGCATTGCTAGAATGCTTGAACATCAACCGAAAGCGAGGTGAAAAAAATAAATGAATAAGCAAGAGCTCTGCAACATGATTTCAAAAAATACCAATATGTCCAAATCCAAAGTAATGGGTATGCTCGACCAGACTTTTGGGGCCATCAGTTCCTCGCTCAAAAAAGGTCAGGAGGTCCGCCTGGTCGGCTTTGGCACTTGGAAAAAGGTAAAACGTAAAGCCCGCCCGGGACGCAACCCGCAAACCGGCAAAAAGCTGACTATCCCAGCCCGCAATGTAGTTAAGTTTTCCACTTCTCAGAACCTTTTCGACTTGATCAATTAATTCCTCACCCCGGCGCAAACCTAACGGTTTGCACCACCCCTCTCCATCCTCGATGGAGAGGGGAATAAAAGGGGTCAGATGGCAATAATCTTGCTGCTACCTCTGCATGGGACTAAGCAGTTATAAGATAGGGCAGGCAGGGGAAGAATTTGCCGCCGAATATTTAAACAACCACGGTTATACCATCCTGGAGCGCAATTTTCATTCCCAACAGGGTGAAATAGACCTGATTGCCAGACAGGACGATTTTCTCGTCTTTATCGAGGTCAAAAACTACTCTTTTCGCAGCTATGGTTCTCCGGCTGGAGCGGTGCGCCAGGCCAAGCGGCAAAGCCTTATCCACGCGGCCCGCACTTATCTATATAAAAATAATATCAAGGGGACAAATTGTCGTTTTGATGTCCTGACGATTTATCGCCGCCCTGACGGTTCTCGGGCGCTAGAGCTTTTTAAGAACGCCTTCCATGTTAGTTAAAATTAATTCAGCCGCCCTCCAGGGCTTGGATGGTTATCTGATCGAAATTGAGATTGACGCTCAAAGGGGGTTGCCCGGGCAATCGATCGTCGGGTTGCCTGATGCGGCGGTCAAGGAGTCGCGTGATCGGGTGAGGGCGGCGTTGGAAAATTCCGGATATGAACACCCAGCCGGTTATTTCACTATTAATCTAGCCCCAGCCGATACCAAAAAAGAAGGGCCACTTTTTGATCTGCCTATCGCCATAGGCATGTTAGCAGTTTCAGAGCAAATTAAAATTCAACAGGAGCATGATTATTTTGCCCTGGGAGAACTTTCGCTCGATGGCGGGGTGCGGAATGTCACCGGTGTGTTGCCGATTTGCATCTCACTGTGGCAAAAAGGTTTTAAGGCGGTACTGGTCCCACGGGCCAATGCTGATGAAGCGGCCCTGGTTGAGGGGTTAAAAGTGTTTCCCATTAATTCGCTAAAAGAAGCGGTGGAGTTTCTTGGTGCAAAACGGGAAATCATGCCGCATCGGATAGACATTGCCAAACTCTTTCAGCAGGAGCAAGAATTTGGCTGCGACTTTGCCGATGTCAAGGGCCAGGGGCAGGTTAAGCGGGGGTTGGAAGTAGCGGCGGCAGGCGGACATAATGTGCTCCTGGTCGGCTCACCCGGTTCAGGGAAGACGATGCTTGCCCGGCGCCTGCCGACAATTTTACCCCCGCTTTCATTAGCTGAAGCCCTGGAGGTTACAAAGCTTTACTCCATTAACGGAATGTTAAGCGGCAGAAAAGCGCTAGTAACCAAACGGCCTTTCCGCTCTCCCCATCATACGACTTCTGACGTGGGCATCATTGGGGGAGGGCGAATCCCTCGACCGGGAGAGGTTTCCCTGGCTCATCTCGGCGTCCTTTTTCTTGACGAATTCCCTGAATTCGAGCGTAAGGTCCTGGAGGTTTTACGTCAGCCATTGGAGGATGGCCACGTAACTATTTCCCGAGCCCATTCTACACTGACTTATCCGGCACAATTTATGCTTGTGGCAGCCATGAACCCCTGTCCTTGCGGTAATTATTTGGATCCAGTTAAAACCTGTGGCTGTTCTCCAGCCCTGGTCCAGCGTTATTGGGGAAAAATGTCCGGCCCCCTATTGGATCGGATCGACTTGCATATTGAAGTGCCCCGCTTGAAACAAGATGAGCTGACCAATCAGGCAGAGGGAGAAGCGTCAGCCAAAATCAAAGAGCGGGTGATGGCCGCGCGAAGAGTGCAGCAGCGGCGCTTTGCCGGCAGCGGGGTCTATTGCAATGCCCAAATGAGGCCGCGACAGGTCAGGGAATATTGTATTTTAGAAAACGAGGCGCAAAAATTATTGAAAGCGGCCATCTTACACCTCCAACTAAGCGGCCGCTCATATGATCGCATCCTCAAGCTTGCCCGAACAATTGCCGACCTTGATAGTTCCGAGATAATAAAAGCCCATCATGTTGCCGAAGCGACGCAATATCGGAACTTGGACAGGGAAAGGAGGTGATCAAATATGTATCGCGTTGTTTATTGTTTGCCGCGCAACTGTTTACGGGAAATAATTATGACTTCCAGGGAGCTAAAATCGTGGTTGAGATGGAATTGGCTGAAGGAGAGAATTGTTTCTTATGAAAAGGTCAATTGATTAAGGGGGGGAGAAGATGAAGGCCCTGTTGCCGACAGAGTTTAGCGCCAGCAAGATCTATTACATTAGAGAGCAAAAGGTAATGCTTGATAAAGACTTGGCCGAGTTGTATGGGGTGATGACAAGTCAATTAAAAAGGCAAGTAAAGCGAAACGCTGAGAGATTCCCCAAAGAATTTATGTTCATATTGAATCAAGCAGAAATCGCCCAGCTGGTGTGCCATTTTGGCATACCATCAAAGTCATTGTTTGGGGGCGCCGCCCCTTTTGTCTTTACCGAACAAGGTGTGGCCATGCTATCAAGTGTTTTGAAAAGCCAGCGGGCGGTCCAGGTCAATATTGCGATTATGAAGACCTTCGTTAAGCTGCGCGAATTAATTGCTTCACATAAGGACATAATCAGGAAGATTGAGGAAATGGAAAGCAAATATGACCAGCAGTTTAAGATTGTGTTCGATGCCATCAAAGCTCTGATTGCTCACCCGGAGCCAGAAAGGAAGGAGATCGGGTTCAGAGGGGGCCGACAGAGTTGAGACGCTTCTTCAGTTTCAGGGTTGGCAATCCCACCACGTTATCGTAATCCCCTTTAATCTTATCGACAAAAAGCGCCTCAATCTCTTGGATCCCATATGCCCCCGCCTTATCGAGCGGCTTTCCGGAATCAACGTAAAATTGGATGTCGGCTTGGGAGAGGGCCTTCATCGAAACATAGGTCGTTTCATGAAAAACGAGCCTCTTTTTGCCGATGACAATGGCGAGGCCAGTTATCACTTTATGGGTTTTATTGGAAAGGGAGCGCAGCATAGCGGCTGCTTCTTTTTTATGGCGGGGTTTACCCAGGATTTTGTTCCCCAACACGACAATCGTGTCTGCTCCGATAATTGTCGCTTGCGGGTGGCTGGCGGCGACATCCAGCGCTTTGGCTAGAGCGAGTTTTTCGGCCAACCGGGCCGGCGTAGCGGCCTTGATGCTGCTTTCCTCAACTTGGCTGATGACAACGCGGAATTTCTTGACTATTTTTTTCAATAATTGCCGGCGTCGTGGTGAGGCAGAGGCCAAGATGATCATTGGACCATCCCAACCAGATCGTAGGCGGTTGCCCTGATAATTTTGGCCCGGACAAAAGTACCGGGAACAAGTCTTTTTGGGCTGTGTAAAATAACTTTACCATCAATTTCCGGCGCGTCGCGATAGCTCCGGCCGGAATGGGGGGTCTCGACCAGAACTTTTAGCGTTCGGCCAATAAAAGTGCGATTTTTTCTCAGCGAAATCTTTTGCTGCAGAGACATAATCGTTTGCAGCCGGGACTGTTTGATTGCTGAAGAGAGCTGTCCCGGCAGTTTGGCCGCTGGGGTCCCCGCCTCACGGAAGTAGGGAAAAACACCGAGACGATCAAAATGTCCCGCGGCTATTAGGGCCTGTAACTCGACAAAGTCCGCTTTTGTCTCTCCGGGAAAGCCGACAATTATCGAAGTCCTGAGGCAGAGATCAGGAATTAACGTCCTAAGGCTTGTGATCGTTTCCAATAGGTGCTTTTTATCGTAATGACGGTTCATTTTCCTAAGAATATGTGACGAAGCATGCTGAACTGGCAGGTCAAGATATTTAACTATCTTCGGCTCACCGGCGATCGTCTTGATCAGCTCTTTGGTCAGATGGGCGGGATGCGCATACATCAGGCGGATCCAGGCAACCCCCTTGATCCGGGCGGTAGCCTTTAATAGCTTGGGCAGGTTAGGGTAGGCGGTCGTGTCCTGTGCAATATAGATGATTTCTTTGGTCCCGTGCTTAACCAGGAGTTTAACCTCATTCAAGACGTCGGACATAGGCCGGGTCTTGAGCCGGCCGCGAATGGTCGGGATCAGGCAATAGGCGCAATGGTTGTCGCAGCCGTCGGCGATTTTGACGTAAGCGGTCCAGGGGGGCGTCGCCTTGATCCGGGGGATGTGATAACTGTGCAGTCCGGTTGAATCAATGATCCCATCAATATATTTGTTAGTTGTCAGTTGGTGGTTGTTAGATAATTTGGGTAGGCATCCTGCGACGAACAGTTGCTGGCATTTCCCTTTCTTTTTCCACTGGGCCAGTTCTTTGATGACAGCCTGAGCTTCATCCCGCGCTGACTTTAGAAAAGCGCAAGTATTAACGATAATGACGTCGGCCTGGGCCGGTTGGGTGGTGATGGTATACCCAAGTGAAGCGACTTTCCCCATCAGCACTTCTGTGTCAGTTAGGTTTTTAGGGCAGCCGAGCGAGACAAAATAGGCTTTCATTAACGGTAGTTGGCAAATTGTAGCGGGATAGAAAACTCGAACCCTTTCAATTTTTGGATGAGGGCCTGCAGGTCATCGATTTTTTTGGCCGTGACCCTGATTTGGTCTCCCTGAATTTGTGATTGGACCTTAAGGCCGGTCTCTTTTATATACTTGTTTAGCTCTTTGCCTTTCTCGTGGTCAATCCCCTGTTTGATGGCCAGGGTTTGCTTGACCTGGCCGCCTAGTGATTGTTCCACTTTTCCCGGCTCAAAAAATTTGAGCGACAAACCGCGCTTGGCGAATTTGTCCTGGAGAATGCCGACAACATTTTTAAGCTTAAATTCATCATCGGAGACAATGACCAATTTGTCCTCTTCTTTGGTGATTTTGCTGACGCTTCCTTTGAAATCAAAGCGGGTGGCCAGCTCCTTGGCCGCCATTTGGATGGCGTTGTCGAGCTCCTGGAGGTTGGGTTTGCTTGTGATATCGAACGAATGATCCTGTGCCATGCTGGATAAATCATAACATAATTTTATGTTATAATGAACGGCACAACCTATGGAAACGATCCTCAAAAGCAAGTATCGGATCGCCGAAAAGATCGCCGAAAACCCTTTTAGCTTAACCTATAAGGGTTTTTTTGTCGGCGGCGAGAAATCTGCCGCCGCCGGCAAGCCGGTAATAATCAAAATATACAAACGCGGGACCTTGAGCTCCCCATTAATCAAAAGCATGCGGCAAAAGGTCCGGGAGCTGGCGCTGATCAACCATCATGGCTTGGCAAAGTTGTATGACGGGGATTATGGCTGGCAGGGATTCTATTTTGTCAGAGAATATATTGAAGGTGAAAGCCTCAAAGAGTTATTGGCTAAGGGGGGCGGGATAGGGATTGAACGCGCGGCCGAGGTGGTTGAACAGGCGCTGGAGACCTTAACTGTTGTGCATGAAAAAGGGATTGTCCATGCCGCCCTAAAGCCGACGAATATTTTTATTGACAACCAGGGCTTGGTCCGACTAACTGATTTTATTATTGAAGGGGAAATCAAAGAGTCAATCCCGCAAAAGGTTATTGATATGATTTTCAATGCCAAATATGCCTCTCCGGAGGAGTTGGAAGGGCGGCCCCTCAAGCCGGCTGCCGATGTTTATTCTCTTGGCCTGGTCCTTTATGAGCTGGCGACTGGCCGGTCGTTGATGAATGTCCAGGGGGTTGCGGCCAACCTACAAAAATTACGCGAACCTTCCATTATCAATAAGGCAATTAGCGACTCTTTACCAAAATACGCTATCGAAATACTGGCCAAAGCCCTGCAAAAAGACCCCTTGCTCCGTTTTAGGTCGGCAGAGGAATTTCGGCAAAGCCTGCTCAACCGGCAGGTCGCGCCGACCGGGCAACGCAACGAAGAGCTGGCCAAATTATTTGAAAAGGTGGTGACCCAATTTGGCGGTGAAGAGCTGGCCAAAGTTGAGGAGCCCCCGCATGAGGTCGGCAAGCTGCGCTGGCGCAAGGAAAAAGACCGCAATTGGATTTTGGCGGTCATCGTTGGCGGGGCGGTCTTGCTCGGCCTGCTTTATGCGTTTCTTTTTGGGCATTGATAATGATTACTAATTACCTGATCATATATTTTGCTTTTATAATTGTGGCCAGTATTTTGGTCAGCCTACTGGTCCTCCGCCTGCGCCTGCCTTCACCGCGGATCATTACCGGTTTTATTATTTTATTCATTATTTCTCCCTTGCTTGTCGGGTATTTGTACCTGATCTACTTTGATTCCCTGCCAGAAGTCGAGGTCCCGGCAGTTACCGGGATGATTTATGAATTGGCAGAACAAAAACTGGCTGATATTGATTTGCAGGCTCGCAATACCGGGAGTGTTTATGACCGTAAACATCCTGAAGGGACAGTGATTTCCCAGCGGCCGGAGCCGGGCCGGATTGTCAAAGCGGGCCGGACCATCAACCTGGTTGTCAGTTCAGGTAAAAGAAAAATTATCGCTCCAAATCTGTTGGGTAGAAATGTGACGCAGGCGATCGCTTTGCTGGAGGCCGAAGGGATTGCCCTGGGCGAAACCCGTTATGAAAGAAATCCCGGAGTAATGGAGGGGACCGTCCTGGCGCAGGAGCCATTGCCAGGTGAGCAGGTAGAGGTAGCTGGCAGTGTTGACTTGCTGGTTTCAACGACCCTGGAAGTTGTAATAGAAGAAAAGGAGACAAACTAATGATTAAGGTTGCCCCCTCAATATTATCGGCCAATTTTGCCAATCTGGAGGCGGAAATTAAAAAGGTTGAACAAGGGGGAGCGGATTATATCCATATCGATGTCATGGATGGGCACTTTGTCCCCAATATTACTATTGGTCCGCTGATTGTAAAAGCCTGCCGCAAAATTACCAGGCTGCCGCTCGATGTCCATTTAATGATTGAAAATCCGGATCGCTATATCCCCGATTTTGCCAAGGCCCTCTACGGCGGGCCGGTTGGGGGAGATATTATAACAATCCACGTTGAGGCGTCTAAAGATTTGGCGACCGATATCGAATTGATCCGGCAGCATGGGGCTAAACCGGGGGTAGTCATTAACCCGAGTACAACGGTTGATAAAGTTCTCCAGGTATTAGATAAAGTTGACCTGGTCTTGGTCATGTCGGTCAATCCTGGCTTTGAAGGGCAGAAATTTATCCCCTCCGTCTTGCCAAAAATTAAAGAGTTAAGACGGGCTGTAAATGACAGACGCCTCGCGACCGAAATAGAGGTTGACGGCGGGATCAACCTGGAAACCTATCGGCAGGTAATCGAGGCTGGGGCCAATGTCTTGGTTGCCGGTTCAGCGATCTTTTATGCTGATGATTACGCCAAGGTTATTGCCGCACTGAAGCGGTAGCCAACTCGACTTCCAGGACGGCAATTCCCGCAAATTTATTGAAATTCCCTGCTTTTATCCCCGATAACAACTTGATATGGTTGATAAACCGACAAGAGTAGGGCATTCACCAACCCCCCCGACAATCGGACAAGGGATGAGTTTACGCGGCCTGGTCCGGGACCAGCGGGCCTTTCTGGCAAAAGCGGTTCGGGGCGAAACATTGACCTTTGGGCGAGCCATAGAATGTGATTTGGCTGCGCCTGGCTATGGATTTCTTTCCCGTCACCAATTCAGCCTCCGTTTTTTGGCAGCGGAAAAACGCTGGGAAATATTGGGGGTGGGCAAAACCAATTTGACCTATTTAAATCGTCAGCCCCTCTCATTGAATGGCTGGACCCCAATAAATTATGGCGACACCCTTGAGGTCGTGGCCAACAAATTTGTTTTTGATTTTCCCAATATTACAGTGAGGCCGGTTATTCCAGCCACTCAACCCGAATTGCCCTCTTTGGCTTTGGGGCAGGAGATAATTATTGGACGAACTCAAAAATCTCCGACAGATTTTATTATTTCTGATCAGACAGTTTCTGGCCAGCATGCCCGTTGGCGTAATCGCGGTGGGGTTTTTGAGGTCATGGATTTGGGGAGCACAAACGGGACCAAATTGGTTAATGCCCAATTCCCGTCTGGGGCCCCCTTGCCACCCCGCCAATGGACCGACCTTGACCCGGGAGATATTTTAATTTTTGGGCGGGTCAGGATGACAGTCCCTCGCGGAGGGAAGAAATGAGAGCTGGTCGAACTACAGTCCCGATGCACGTGACCAATGCCCAGGCCAACCTGCTCGGGGCTTGTCAAATGAAACAACCAGATAGGGCCCTGAAATATTTGGGGATATTAGAAAAGGCCCGCCGTTTTGTTGATTCCGTAACCATGGCCACAAATTATGGAATGGTGGCCAGGATATGTATGGGAGATGGGCGATGCTTGCCGGCCCTACAATTGGCCATCCGAGGTTATAACCTCAATGCCGACGCTGCAACCAGGGAGCATACGGAACAGACCCTGCTTGGACTGACGGAGATGATGCTGCGCCACCAGCCGACAAGGGATAAGCTAACCAAGCCATTGGCTGACTTTCTGCGCCGCTCTTTGCACCCCAACATCCCCGTCATGTCCCCACAGCAAGCAAAATATTGGCATACAGTTGTAAACGTAGTCGATCAAAATGACTTTTATACCGAACAAAAAATGTTAATTGAAAAATATCTTGACGGGATGGCGCCGGGGATTGAAAGAGCGGAGGCTGCTAACAGGTATCTGGAGGTTTGCTGGAAGACCGGGCTATTGCTGGCAGAAGCCAGCGAGCTCGGTAGGATTGCCGACAGCGCCAGAATCTTATTGGCCGAAGGTGAGACAATTATCCGGGACCGCTTATCGGAAGATTCATTTTTCGACCTGATTGTGACCCTTGAGTTTTATGATCTATTTGAGGCCCTGGAACGGGCTGTGGCCATGCGCCGGAGAGAACCAACCGGAGCCTTAAAATATTATCTGGAGTTAGCCAGGGGCTTGCGCCATGATTTGGCCGCGACATACGAAGGAATCCATAACAGCTCCGAACGCTACCGGGGGTTTTCAATTGGCCAGGTGGTAGATATCAAGTATATTCAGGCGAAAATTGTCCGTTGTTACCTTGAGGGGCATTTGCGCGAGCAGGCAACCGCCCGGGAGGCAAAAAGCCGGTTAGAAATATTGCTACTCAAGCCGTGGAGTGTTGATCCGGCATTAAAACGTGAATTGATTGCTCACCTGAAATTAGTGCTTAAGTTGTTTGAGCAGCCGTTGATGTCTGTTGAGCCGTTTTGGTATTACCTCAGGAACCCCGAAGGATCCTCATTTGCCGCCCGCGAAGCTTATGTTGTCCATCAGCCGGGCACAAACCAGCTGGCGGTTTACCTTGGCTCCCGCGAAGAAGGCAATTGGGTCAGGGTTATTATTCCAACCAGGCGGGTGGAAGGGCGCTGGCAAGCGGTGGCTGACCCACAAGTATTATTCCAAGAGACTCAATCAGAGCCGTGGGTAACTACGGCGATGCAGGCAACCAGTTATTTAGCCAATGCTGCACGAAAAGGAGATAAGCCGCCTGAGCGGTCCATGGTTGAGCAAACCAGAAGGGTGCTTGCCGAAACAAGCCGGGCGGCTGGCCGGCTCTTTATGGCAGAAAATGGTTTGCTTGGCCGACAGATTTTTGGTCAAGTGGCCGGGAATCAGGAAATCCAGGAGCGGCGGCTGGAATTGCACAACCGCTTATTGCTGGCCAGGACAATCTTTGAGACATACTTGAAGCGGGTTGAAGAGGCAGAATACCAACTGGAAGCGGACGACCTGCTTTATCCCTACATAGTTGGCGTGAATTTTCTTGGCCGGGATTTTGCCTCAACCTTTCTAGCGCAAATTGCCCTGGGCGAGCTGTTGCCGGGCCAATCGGGAAAATATCCCTTTATGGTGGCGCTGCATCCCCGCGCCGGCGGCCAGCCATTGATAGCTATTGCCCACTCTCCAAAAAAGATCGTCATTCCCGGGCATGGGGCACTGTCAGAGCAAGAAGCCGAATATCTTTTTGACTTAATTTATGAAGCCGCAGTCAAGCTGGCGGTAAAAAGCGCAGTCGACAGCTTGCAACAGACCGGCTACCTTTTCCAACCTCCTGATGATGATGAGGCCGGCTTAGGAAAGTTAAGGCAAATTTACGCTCAATTTTTCCACCAGCAGTTGACTAGCGGCGGATTAATGGCGCTCCCCTGGTTTACTTTTGAGCCGATGGGGGATGGCGATGGCCTTTATCGACCGATAAATGACCAATCGCCTCAAGCCAAAGAAGCCCTGGCCAGAGAGGGGAAAACAGACGAGATTTATGTTCAGGTTGAACCGGCTGGCTTGATCACTTTACTGCCGGTCAGGATCAAGAAAATTGCCGGGACAAACACCCTGGCCCCCTGGGAGAGGCAGCCGCTTAGGGAGCGACAACAAGCTCTCTTAAATGATCCACGGGTTCTGCCTATTTATTATGGAATATATATTCTGACCTGGTTTTCTGACGGTCGGGCGCATGCTTTCCGTTATCTGCTCAAGCCGACAGAGGCAGAGATAATGGCCGATGAGTTGCTGGCCGATGTTGACCAAAAAATGAGGACTGGATTTTTTCGCGATCCCAAGGTATTCCTAAGAGGTACCGCTAGAAAGGTCCGGGCGCCGATTGAAAGCGGGTTGGCGGCCGGTACGCTGACTATTGACCGACAAGAAGAACAGACTTTCGCGCTAAATACAACTTTTAAGCGCCCTCGCATGGTCAGGCTCTCAACCCTCCTTGCAGAAGGCTATACCCTATAATACAATCTTCTTATGACCTTTAATCCGGACGATCTCCGTTTTATGCGGGAAGCGCTTGACCTGGCCAGATCTGCCGAAGGGCGAACAACCCCCGACCCCATGGTTGGGGCGGTGCTGGTCAAGCAAGGGCGCATCCTCTCGGTCGGTTACCATGGTGAAGTGGCTACTCCCCATGCCGAAGCCTGGGCGATTCAAAAAGCGGGGGATGGGGCCCGCGGCGGGACCCTCTATGTCACGCTTGAGCCCTGCTGCCATTATGGGAATAATCCTCCTTGTGCCGACACGATTATTGGGGCGGGAATAAAAAAAGTTTACGCTGCCATGAAAGACCCCAACCCCTTGGTCAATGGCAAAGGTTTTAAGCGTTTGCGCGACCACGGGATAAAAGTAGAGGTCGGCCTGTTGGAGGCGGAAGCCCGCCAACTCAATGAGGTTTTCATTAAATTTATTACAACCAAGCGCCCTTTTGTTGTGATGAAAACAGCAGAAACGTTGGATGGGAAAATTGCCACCAGGACCGGGGCCAGCCGTTGGGTGGCCGGACCGGAATCGCTCCGTTATGCCCACCATCTCCGAAATATTTATGACGCTATCCTGGTCGGCCTCAATAATGTTTTAGTTGATGACCCGCAACTTAATGTGCGGCGGGTGAAAAAGGTCAAGGACCCGATTCGGCTTGTCCTTGATACCAACGCCCAAACTCCTCCTAAAGCCCGGGTGGTGGCGGCGGCCGGCGGAAAAACAATTATTATAGCTGGTTCCCAGGCGCCTAAAAAAAGGCTTGATGCCCTCAAGAAAGCCGGAGCCGAAATTTGGCTGCTGCCGACCAAGCGGGGCTTGATAGATGTTAAAGCTTTAATTATTAAGTTGGGAGAAAAAAATATTACCAGCCTTTTGGTAGAGGGTGGGGGCGAGGTTTATGCCTCTTTTCTGGAGGCGGGCTTACTTGATAAGGCTTACTTTTTTGTTGCCCCCAAAATCTTTGGCGGCCGGACCGCTAAGACTGCCATGGAGGGGGAGGGGGTTGCGCGGCCCGACCAGGCGAAGTGGCTTAAGCAGCCCCACTTTGAAAAAGTGGGACAGGATTTTCTCTTTACGGGTTACTTCTAATGTGTTACGCAATCCCCGGCAAGGTGCTTGAACTGGATGGGAAAAAAGTCACAGTTGATTACTTTGGCGAAAAAAAGACGGCCATTAACGAAATAACCTCGCTCAAGCTTGGCGATTACATTTATGCCCAGGGGGGCTATGTTATTCAAACAGTCCCGGAAAAAGAGGCGATCGAGGTTTTGGAAACCTGGAAAGAGCTCTTTTTTGAGTTGCGCGAAAAAGACCTGCGTCTCTCAAAAATCGACCATGCCGCCACCGGAGTCGATAAGGGTTTTACGTTAATATTAGACAAGGCCAATGAAGGGAGAGATTTGACCCGCCAAGAGCTTTTGACGCTTTTAAAAACAGAAAAACCGCCAGAACTTGACCTGCTTTACCGGACAGCCAATTTCCTGCGCCAAAAACATTTAAGTAATTCTTGCTGTGTCCACGGGATTATCGAATTCTCTAATTATTGTCAGCATGACTGTGCCTATTGCGGGATCCGCCAGGGCAATTCTGACGTACAGCGCTATCGGATGACAGATGAGGAGATCCTTGAGGCCGCCGATGAAGCGATTGAAAAACATGGTTTCAAGGCGCTGGTTTTGCAATCGGGCGAAGACCCTGGCCGGCCGGTTGACTGGTTAATTGGGATCATTAAAGAGATCAAGCGCCGGCACGCCGTCCTGATTTTTGTTTCGGTAGGTGAGGTTGGGCCGGTGGGGCTGGCTGGCCTTTATGAGGCTGGGGTTCGCGGGGTCCTGACCCGTTTTGAAACCAGTAATCCCCGACTGTTTGCCAAACTTCACTGCGGGGATAAGCTGGAAGATCGGGTGGCTGAAATAAAGGCCGCTTACAGCCTTGGCTACCTGGTTGCGACTGGCGGCTTGATTGGTCTTCCCGGACAGACAATTGAGGACCTGCTTAACGATATCCTTTTAGCCAAAGAGTTAAAAGCGGAAATGTATACTTTCGGGCCGGTCCTGCCAAATGGCCCAAAGAGCGATCTGGTCCTGAAGGTTTTGGCCGTGGCCAGAATTGTTGATCCGGATAATGCCAAAATAGTTGTCACGACCGGCTTTGAAACGCTTGATCCCAATGCGCGCCGGCTCGGCCTGCTCGCCGGCGCCAGCTCGGTGATGCTTAATGTCACGCCACTCAAATACCGGCGGCTATATAATATTTACCCCAACCGGGCTCACCTGGAAGAGTCAATCGAAGGGCAGATCAGGGAGACCCTGGACCTGCTCTATTCATTGGGGCGGGCTCCCACCGACCTAGGAGTTGGCCAGTAGCTAGACGCTCGAACTGCGGTCAAAGAAAAATGCGGCCAAAGAGGTCAGCGCGATCGCGGCAGCCAGGCAAATGAACAGGTCAAATTGCAGCGAAAACATTGATGAGCCAATCAAACTTCTTCTCAACCCATCTACCCCATAGGTTAAAGGATTTAGATAAGCCAAAAACTGCAGCCAGGGGGGGAGATTGGTAATTGGCGAAACTGCCCCAGATAAAAAGAAGAGCGGAAACATGACGAAATTAATTATCAGCTCAAAGCCTTGTGCGTCGCGCATATTTGAGGCAAAGGAGAGCCCGACCGATAGGAACGAGATGGCGATCAAGACCATGAATACCAGCATTAGGATAATCCCGGCAATGATCCGGGAGAGCGAAAAACTTTCACTAAAACCAAAGCCAAAAAAGAAAGAGAGCCCAAAAAGCAGCAACCCCTGAATAATGCCGGTAGTCGCCCCGCCGGCGATCCTCCCCAGGGCGATAGAGATGCGACTGACCGGGGCGACCATTATCTCTTTTAAAAAACCGAATTCCTTGTCCCAGAGGACAGAGATGCCCGAGAACATCGAACCAAAGAGCATGTTCATGCCGATCATCCCAGGGACCAGAAAAACTATGTAGCTGATGCCGGCTTTGACCCCTGGCAGTGAAGCCTGGCTGAAGCCAAAACCGAGAAAGGTCAAAAACATCAACGGCATTGCGACGGAGCCGATAATCCTTTCTTTTTCGCGGAAGAGCTTGATGATTTCCCTTTTCCAGAGGACATAAATGGCCAAAAGCTCTACCATATCTTTTCCCGCTCCTCGATATTACGGATGGTGTTCCCGGTATATTTAATAAAAACATCTTCGAGTGACGCTTGTGGACCCAGCGCGGCTTTAAGGTTGGCCGGCGTGTCCATGGTTACTATCTTGCCGTGGTCAATAATAGCGATCCTGTCACAAAAGTCGTCGGCTTCTTCCATATAATGAGTAGTTAATATGATGGTGACATCGCTTTCCTTGTTCAGCCGCTTGATATAATTCCAGATCAGGCGCCGGGTTTGTGAATCCAGGCCCAGCGTTGGCTCGTCCAGAAAAAGGACCCGGGGGCGATGGATCAATCCCCGGGCAATCTCCAGTCGGCGTTTCATTCCGCCGGAATAGTTGCGGACCAGGACATCGGCTTTTTCGCTCAACTCGACCAGCTCAAGCAGGGCCTTAATCCTTTTTTGTCTGGTGAGACGATCAATGCCATACATCATGGCGTGAAATTCCAGGTTTTCCCGACCGGTCAGCCGGCTGTCCAGGGCCGGCTCTTGGAAGACTATGCCGATACTCTGGCGGACCTGATTTTTTTGTTTGCAGACATCAAACCCGGCGACTGTTGCGGAGCCGGCGGTGAGCGGCAAGAGGGTGGCCAATATATTAATAGTGGTTGTTTTGCCGGCCCCGTTGGGACCAAGCAGCCCAAAACATTCCCGCTCTTCGACCGCAAAGCTGATCCCATCAACCGCGGCGAAATTATTGAATTTTTTAGTCAGATTATTAACAGTTATAGCCGGCATGGTAGTCATAAATATAGCAGAAATCATGAAATATTGTCTAATATTTGACGATAAATATACGATATGAAATTAGGTCAGGCTCGACAAATAGTCGATTATTCGGCCAGGCGATTACGCGGGTTGCCGCCATCTCCCTTTGCCCATATTCAGGACCAGTTTCGGCAATTGTTCACTTCCCCATCCAGGGTGGCGGCGTATCGACAGGCTTTTGCCGCTTATCGCGAAGTTTTTGACGCGAATAACTCAGGTGATTTGTCTAGATGGATGAAAAAAGGTGTTGCCTACTTTGAAAAAAAACTTCGTTTTGCCCAGGGATTGCGCCAGCTGGTTGCGGGCGACGCGCCAACCATGACACAACTCTATAAAGCGGCCCATGATAATCCAGCAATTGTAATGGGAGACGAAAGGATCGAGGCTGCTCTTAACTTGGCAGGATTGCATGGGATAGAGGGAAATATCTTAACAATGTTGTTTCTCTATACCGGCCATGATGGTGCGCACACGGCACCGGGAGCAATTACCGTTTATGGCTTCCAGGATCTGGACTTGTTTATGCCGCTTAGGGAGCATTATCGTGATCCAGTGCCCGGTTTTGTTTTAGGCCGCTTCCGTGACTTTGTGGCCACTTTAGATGAATATTTCGACTATTATGAACATCTCCCGGAAATGGGGGAGGCCTTTTTTACCCCCAGGGATGAATTGTCACATTTATCCCAAATGAGGGGAGATGAAATAGAAGGTTTTGCCGCGATGATCGGCCGGGCTTTTGCGCTCCGGTTTTTAGGCACGATGTTTAACGTAACTACACAGCCAGTTAGCCAGCCGATAGATCGGCACACCTTGGAAATTGCCGTTGACCCGGCGTTGAGGGAAATGTGTTTGCCAAGATATTTGTTGGCCCCAAAGTTAGTCGGCGGCATGAAAAATTTTATTAGAATAGTTTGGGTTCGCGAGAGGAATAAATTTCGTCATGACGAGAACGATCCGGAACGAGGCCTGGCCCTGTTTAAAATTGCCCGCGGCGAACCGGTGGATTCCCCCGTTCACATGAAGATTTCAGCGCAAGTGGTAGACCGGCATACTTGGGAGTTGCGGATCTCCGATGATGGCAAGGGGGTCCTGGTCAACGAACTCTTTCAGCCGTTGGTTAAGGCAATTGAGCAGTTCCCTGGTGCCGTTGCCCCGGCTTTGGCCAGGGCGGCTTTGGCTTGGCAGGCCGGCAACCCCTATGCTTTCAATGATATCCCTCTTGGCGACCTACTGGAGTCTGTTTATCATTTTGGTGTTTCCACCGGAACAGGGAGCAAGGGTTCGGGTATTGGGCTTTGGGGCTCGTTGATGATGCTTTTCAAATTGGGAGCCAAGCTTAGGGTTGGCATAACTCCGGGAACCGGCGGTTTCTTTGAATCGGTTATTTTACCGATGAATCTTGGCGTCTCGCCTGAACAGGTTGCCCGTTCAGCCCGCCTCTTTTGGCATGGCGGCCATCTAAGACAAGTTGGCGGCTAGCTGCCGATTAGAACACTCTTCTACTGATAATTTATATAAATTGTTCCAGCCCGGCTATTGCCGACATTAAGCTGGTTAAGATCGCTGACCAGTTCAGACGTTGTAAAGAAATCAGTGTTGACCACCCAGGTTTTGTACGCTTCAACTGAAGCCGGCAGGGCATCGGGACTGCTATAAATTTGGGTCAGACTGCTATTTTGGGCAGAGAAATAGCCCTCGTCGGCCGTACCCGGGACAACGATATACTTAACTTCGTTATCATAACCGGCATATTTGAAGAGCATGTAATTGCCGCTCCCCCGGGAAACCCCTTTAGCAACCACCCGATTGCCATCAACGATATACTTAAACTCAAAGGTATTGGTGGCCACGTTGCCTGTCGCATAACAACGCAAGTTATAATCGGTTTTTGTATCGCTTAAATCATAATCAACGCTATAGGTGGCTTCCAGGGTGATCTCTTGGGTAAGTTTATTGAACTTGACCGCGGCGATGCCGTATTCATTTTTGGCGGCCGAATCGGACCAGATCCAGGTGACAATTGCCTCGATCTGGTTTTCTGTTTCGGTTAAAGCGATGGCCCTTTTCTCACCAATTTCATTAGAAGCCTGGTCACAGATTATTTTTTGTAGACTGGCAAAAGGAGAGGTTACTTCCTGGGTGGTGATTGCCCGGGCTTTGAGCTTGACGCCAGAAATCACGGAATCAACATCGATCAATAACTTATATAAATTTGACCGGTCAACTGACCCTTCGTCCCTGGAGGCAAGAAATTCCCTTAAACAATAATAGGCGGTATATAGGGGGTTGCCGGAACCCCATTCGCTTGTTGCCGAACTGGCAGAAACAGACGCAGGCTTAAACACCGGCGTAGTATTGGCGGCGTTGGTATAAAACGAACTGCTTGAGGTGGTTGACGAAGAGCTCCCCTGGCTGCAGCCAAAAAGGACAATATTGGCCAGGGCGACAACAAAACAGGCAACCACAATAATCAGTCCCAGTAACTTTTTATTCTTTATCATATAACAACCTCCACTATTATTTTGAGGCGCAACCTGTCAAAAGTCTAGCCCACTTGCCTGTCCTTGGCAAGAGGGATAAGGGGATGGTGATTGACAGCTGGGAAGCCCTTGTGGCATAATAGTGAAAACATTCACAAATGAATATCCCGGAAAGAACAATTGAGCGCCTGTCGATTTATTACCGCCATCTTTATTACCTGGCGCAGCAGGGGACCTTTAATATTTCCTCGCGGAGCTTGGCTTCCATTGTCGGCGAAAAACCGGAAACAATCCGCAAAGATTTGTCATATTTTGGCAGCTTCGGCAAGACCGGCAGCGGCTATGTCGTCAATGATTTGAAGAGGGAAATCGCCAAAATACTTGGCCTGGAACAGGGGCGGCGGGTGGCAATTGTCGGCATGGGGAACCTGGGGCTGGCCTTGGTTGGCTATAAGGGCTTTGAGATGCTTGGCTTTAAAATAGCGGCTGTTTTTGACAATTCACTTAATAAAATCGGGAAAAAATATCGGGGCCGGCTTTGCCATAATATTGCCGATTTTTCCAGGATCGCCAGGCAGGAAGGGATAGAAATGGTAATTTTAACCGTACCGACGGAGGCGGCCCAGGAAATAACCAAATTGGTGACGGGCTCGGGCATCAAGGCCTTGCTTAATTTTGCCCCTGTGCATTTAAATGTCCCAAAAGATGTCCGGGTCACAAATGTTGACCTGGCAACGGCGCTGAAAAGCCTCTCTTTCTTTGTCTCCCGCCGTTGACAAGGCAGGTTGGATCCTCTAAAATATAGTTAAGCACGGTGATTGTGAAACTATTCACAGATAGCCGGCAAGCCTATGACTGAATACCTGTTAACTACTGAAAATCTTCATAATCTGGTTAGGCAGCTAATCGCCGAAGCAACCATTTATGCCCCGATTAATACAGCTGGCCGAAAATACCTGGAGATTGTTTCCCCTAACAACATTGACCGGATCGATCTTGACGGCTTTAGGACTGTTGATACATTTAAAACCGCCGTGTTTAAAATTAGCGAACAGGTTGCCAGGTACTTTGGCCAGGAAGAGGCGGCCCCAATTAAAAAGCAGGTATTCCTGGGCATCAGGGCCTGTGATTTAGAGGGCTTATCAATCGGAGACCGGGTTTTCCTGGAGGGCGACATTACTGACCCATTTTATAAGCGACTTCGCGAAAATCTTCTATTAATCAGCGCCGATTGTAATGATTGCGGGCCAACCTGTTTTTGCACGGTAGTGAAAGGCAATCCATATCCCACCCGATTTTTCGATCTTAACCTTTCACCCGTTGATGAGGGTTTTATTGTTGAGGCGAAAAGTGAGCCGGGGAGGGCCCTGGTTGATAAATATAGGGAATATTTCAATAGCCCGTCTGATTACATGACCAGGGAGAAAAACAACAATCGCCGGGAAATTATCAAGAAAATTGCCAATGTAAATGCCGCTTTTCATCTGCGCCTTGATCTGACACAAACACACAAGGCTAATCTGGAAAATAAAATCTGGAAAACCCTGACTAAAGATTGCGTGGAGTGCTCGGCCTGTAATTTTGCCTGTCCTTCTTGTACTTGTTTTCTGCTTTTAGATGGTGCGGCTGGGCCAGCGGCCAATTCCCGGCATAAGGTTTGGGACGCTTGCTTGAAAAATGGCTATTCAGAGGTTGCCGGCGGCGCCAATTCGCGGCCCAGGCTTTATGAGCGGCTGCAGAACAGGTACCACTGCAAATTCGATTATTCGTTTGAGCGCCTGGGACGCTTTACTTGTGTCGGCTGCGGACGCTGTATTGACGGGTGTGCCGGCAATATTGATATGCGCAAGGTATTTGTGGAGCTGGAACGGCAGGCTCCTTTGACTGCTAAATTGGAATAAGAAGCGTGAAGGGAAAAGAGAGCTAATAAATGGTATGTCCAAGCAATAATCCATATCGGCCGATCAGGGCCAGGGTGGAGCAGGTCATAAACGAGACCGGCAACATTAAAACTTTTGTTTTTAAACCGGAAGAGCCGATTCCCTTTCTGGCCGGCCAATTTATGCTGGTGACCTTTCCCGGAATTGGAGAATGTGCTTTTACCCCTTCGTCCGACCCAAAAGTTATTGAAACAATTGAATTTACGATCATGAAGGCCGGGTCAGTAACCGCCAAAATTCATGAACTGCAGCCCGGGGAATTTGTCGGCTTGCGCGGCCCTTATGGCCAGCCATATCCCTTAAAGGCTTACCACGGGAAAGATGTCTATGTGATTGGCGGAGGAGTAGGCCTGGCCCCGCTGCGGGCTTTGTTGTTCGCCCTTAACCACGAAATTGACCAATTAAATAAGGTGGTGGTCAGGTTTGGCGCCCGCTCGCCGCAGGATATTTGTTATAAAGGTGTAATCAATAGCTGGGGAGAAAGAAAAAAAACAAATTTACTGATCACTGTTGATTCTACCGGTCCTGGCTGGACTGGGCATGTTGGGCTGGTGACAACAATCCTTGATGAAAATGATATTGACGTAAAAAATGCCGTCGCAGTGGTTTGCGGCCCGCCGATAATGATGAAATTCGCCAACAAGAGACTACTGGACCTGGGCTTTGCGCCAAAGGATATCTATTTATCGATGGAAAAAAATATGAGCTGCGGTATCGGTAAATGTTTCCACTGTAATATTGGGAAATACTTTGTTTGCCAGGATGGGCCTGTTTTTACCTGGGAACAGCTTAAGGATATACCCGAACCATGGTGACAAAAAAAACGAAATGCCTGTTTTGCTCCCTGGGTTGCGAGCTGGGCTTGCGCCTGGAAAGGGGCGAACCAATGGCGCTGGATTATCCGGGGCCGCTCTGTCCGCGCGGGCATTATAATCTGGAAATGATCAACCACCCCGCCCGTTTGACCGAGCCAAAGATCGGCAACCGGCAAATTTCCTGGGAATTCTTCCC